>Ga0209792_1000495_pt1 | contig 27614 bp, 22 predicted proteins | sample EBPBio142005_DNA_FD_185860 | JGI IMG/M metagenome (GOLD analysis project Ga0209792, IMG submission 185860) | Wastewater treatment Type I Accumulibacter community from EBPR Bioreactor in Madison, WI, USA - Reactor 1_6/14/2005_ DNA (SPAdes)... | ecosystem: Engineered > Bioreactor > EBPR >... | reverse complement strand
CTATCCAAATTTTGTATTTTTAAATTGTAACTAAAAAATAAACCTCTCTAAAACAGCTTTTAAAAAGGTTAAATTTTATTTGTTTAAAAAATTATTTTGACAAAGTAGGGGTTGTGCAACAGTTACCAATGTTATGTGCAGTGCTTTTTTATAGTTTTAGTTTTAGAAAGTTAAGTTTTTCAATTGTTTCCCATTCAAATTTATAGTTATTTTTCAAAATGATATTTTTTCCATAAGGATTTTGAGTTTTGTAAACTAATTCGGTTCCCGAAATATATTTTTTTCCGTGTCTAAAATCAAAATCTGAAGTGTCTTCTGAATAAATTTCTTGGTAACAATAATGTTTGTGGTCAGTCAATAAAATAAAATAGCATAAATCGAAATCATTATCTCTGTAATTTTCAAGATTATGTAAGTCTTTGAAAACGTCGTATCGATTATTCGGTTCTCTGTGATTTACTTTTTTAAAATACTTTAATTCGATTGCTACTTTAGTTTCTAAATCTTCATTAAAATATCGAATGAGTAAGTCAACTCTAGCATTTGAAGTTCCGCTTTTAATACTCGCAGATTTGAGTTTGACATTTGCTTCAAATTCTAAATGGAATTTATCTTCAGGTCTGAATTCGTATAAATTTCCAACAGTTTTGAGAATATGACCAAATTCAAGTTGAAAAGAGGTTTCATTTAGCGCTTTAATGCTTCCATTTGCCAATTTTTGAGTTAGAATATTGTAAGATAATTCAATAATTTCCTCAACTCGTTTTATCTGTTCTTCCTTATTCATCGGGTTTTTATAGCATTGCACATAACGTTCCCACGCTTGGCGTCAGTTGCGAGCTTCGGAACTGATTATTTTCCACTAAGATAATATTTCTTGCGAAACGCAAACGTGAATTTACCACAAATTTCGCAATTGCGCCAAACGTGTGTTGGCAGATGCATTTTATTCTTTTACGAAATTTTCACATTCAATTTCTGAATCAAGTATGTATTTATGTATTTGATTTGTTCCATTTATGAATACTTTAAATAAATATCTTTCATTTATAAATTCTCCATTAATTTCTAAATCCATTGTTATAACACCTTGAATAAAAGTTAAATTATTACTTAACAATATTGAGTTATGCATTAAAAATCCATTTTCAAATTGTACTAAATTATTATTGATTTCGGTATATATATTTCTAGAAATTAGACCTAAATAGTAAATTTTGTTGTCAAAAAGTTTTACTTTGATTGTTATAGTTTCTTTTACATTTTCAAAAATCTTTTCAAATTCAATTCTTGAATTTAAAAAAGCACTATACTTTTGCATTAAGTCCAATCTACTACCATTATATTTTAAATAGATTTTTGCGGCGGTTGCTGGTTTATTTATTTTTATCATTATTGATTAATATTTAGAACATTTACTGCAATCCAAGCATCTAAATTATTTAGATTTTCTACACCACCACGATTAACTGCTGTTTGCGAAGGACTATAAGATGTTGCTATAAATTCTATTTGATTATTGTTACAAATTTCTATAATTTGATTTACGAAGGGTGTAAAACCTAAATTATTATTTACTGGTTTTGCAACTAAATTCAAATCAATTCTATTATTCCCTAAAGTATGAATCACTTTACTAATTTTATTATCTTCTAAAAATTCAAAAATATGATGATTAAAATTCACATTTTTATGAATTATGTTCGGGTTGTTTTGATAATTAAAAGGACGAACTTTAAATAATTCAGTATCCTCGAAAGTTGTGAAAATTTTGTCATTCACATATTGATTTAAAACTTCATTGTCATTGCAAATAAAATCAATTGAATTTATTAAATCAAAAAAGCAAAATTCATATTTGCTCATACAATCAAGTTTTCTTCTATTATTCTCAAAAAAATAGTTTTCAGGTAGATTTAAATTCCTTGAAATACTTTTCCAAAAATGATTTGTATTTCTTCCGTAATAAAAATTAGTGTTTTCATTAGGGTTAGGTTTATTAGGATTAAATGAGCCTAAAATTAAAGTTTTTGCGTTCTTAGAGATTTCATTTGCTTCTACTAAATCCCAATTTATTAATGCGTGGTTTATTTCCATCGTTATTTTTTAATGTTTCTGCCAACGATCGGGTATTGCCGAAGGCGGGGATTTTTAGCACAAAAGTTCAATAGAATTACTGCTGTTGAACCTTTCACCAATGTCCAATCGAAGCAATTCAGCCCCGCTTTTGGCAATACCTTGTTAGCGTAAATAATCTACCTTTTGTAATTTAATTCTTTGAAATGCTTGTTAATAAAGGATTTATAAAATTATCTAACGCAAATTAATGCAAATAAAAGCACACAAAATATTGATTTGTTGTACTAAATGTTGTACCTTTGTATTGTATTTCTTCCTATTGCATAGCCCAATAAATCGGGGCGAAATTTAGGATGATGTTATACTGATTTAATTCTAAAGGTTCAATATATGGCAAGTGTAAAATTAGTTTTAAGACAACAACAAACGGACAAAGCTGGGCATAGTCCTTTGTATTTACGAGTTATCAAAGACCGTAAAACAAAATTCATTACAACTGGTGTGAAGTTATTGCCTACAGAGTGGGACGAAGCAAAGCAGAAGATTAAGAAGAACCACCCGAACAGTGCCAGGATGAATGCTTTTTTAGCTCAGCAAATTGCCGATGCAGAAGGACAAGTAGCAGACCTTGAAAGAAAGAAAAAATCTGTTTCTGCCAAAAAGCTGAAAGAAGCTATTAAAGGCAAAGACAGTTCTAATTTCTTTACTTATGCTTATGACCGTTGCGAAAAAATCAAAGGTACATTAAGTCTTAGAACCTATATGAATTACAAAAGGTACACAGAAAAATTTGAGAAGTTTGTAGGTACTAAAGATTTAACCTTTGACGAAATAACAGTCACTCTACTCAAAGACTATTCTAACTATTGTAGCACAACTCTAAAGAACAGCAATACTTCTGTGCATTATTCACTACTCATTTTGTCTATAATGTTTAAAGAAGCAATCCGTGAAGAAATTATACCTGCCAATATGTACCCTTTTGCAAGTGTCAAAGTAAAGAAAGAAAAAGGCACAAGGTTATATTTGAATCAACAACAATTAGAGCAATTCAAGGCGTATAAAATAACAACAGAAGGCAAAGGCGAAATTTGTAGAGATATGTTTTTATTCTCTGTTTTTGGTGGTGGTTTAAGGTTTGGCGATGTTATGGAGCTTCAATGGAAATCGTTTAATGAAGTGGAAAACCGTATCACTAAAACCATTCGTAAAACAGGCAGACAACATAGTTTCAAATTAGGCGAAACAGCTTTGAATATTTTAAAGAAATATAAAAACCCACTTTCAAAACAGGATGATCTAATTTTTCCATTGATAGCAGACAAAGAAAGATATTTTGCAGATGTTCGATACCAATATACCGAAACAGAGAGAAACGGACATATTGCAAATTGGCATTTAAGAGCAATTGGCAAAGCTATTGGATTACCATTTAATTTAAGTTTCCATTTAAGCCGTCATACTTTTGCTACCAATGCTCTAAACAATGGAATGAGAATTGAACACGTCAGTAAATTATTAGACCACACCGATATTGGTATTACACAGATTTATGCCAAAATCATTAGTGAAGAATTAGACAAAGCCGTTGACCAGTTTATTAAATAATTAGTCTAAAATCTAAATAGACTAATTAGTACAGATATATTGATAAATTTGTATTTTGAATTGAACTAAGTGAAGATAGATTTAAGCATATACCAAAGTATCCTACACAGCGATTTAAGACCTTGGCTTGATAGCAACAAGGACGATAATCGTTTTAAAGTCAAATTGAGCTCGAATTTCAAAAATCCAATACAAACCTCATTAGACTTTGATAATGCCATAAACAAAGCTCTAATTGATTTTAAAAGTACTTTAAACGAAGAAGAATATCTATTTGAATTTCCAGACGACCAAGTGCAATTTAACGGAGTTGTAGATGAAATTTTATATCCTTTAATTGAAGTAATTGCAAACGAACCTACTAATAACAAAGCTACATTTTACTATTATCTAATCAAGAACGAAGCCACAAGACTAATAAACAACCTCTATAAATTCTCATACTTAAAAATTAGTGACAGTGAAAAAAAGAATGTGTTTATAGTTGCTATCAAAGGCATTAATTCGTTAATCCAAAGAACCGAACAACAAAAAATACAAGTTTCCAAAAATGGAAACCACAACCAAGACCCCAACAATACTTTTATACTTCACTACTTAGGCATTACACTTATTCGTTTGCATTTAGAAGTAAAAGAATTGTTTGAAAAATATGTAGCAGGAAATGTATTTGATGAAGCAGGTATTTACAGCACTATACTAAAGAAAACACAACCCACAGAAAGCCATATTAAAGACACTGTAGGGCTTAATCACTTCAAGGTTACTGCATATATCAACCAACCAAAACACAAGAAAGAAACTACCTTAGAATGGATTTTATACACCTTAGAAACCTATGCTAAATACTTTGAAACCGACACCACCAGTAAGGAAGTAGCCAAAAGAAAGAAAATACTATTAGAAGACTTACAAGCATTAGAAAACTTATACTTTTTACAACACTATAAAATCAAATTTGAAAATACTACCTATCCCAATTTATTAGATGCTGACTTATTAGAACCAATATTTAACGATACTTTCCAAGAAATTACAGAAGCAGTTGAAGTACCAACCATAGCCAGTAAAAAATTAGTAGTTATCAATAAGGAGCTTCAAAAATTGGATTTCTTAAAATACGATATTGATATAGAAAATATATCTTACCTACAATCCATTCCAAGATTATTACAAGATGCTTTAATAGGTCTAAAATCTTTTGTCAATGCTAATTTAAGTATTGATTTTTCTAAGATAACTGAACCAAAAACACCGCCTATCAAAACCAACTTATCTGTTGGAGATTTAGCATTATTGTTTAGAATGTTGTATGAGTTAAAACCCGACATTTTTGATGTAAAAACAAAGGCAGAATTATTCCGTTTTATTTCCTCAAATTTCACTACAAAAAAATCCAAAGAAGGCGATATTAGTATTGATACGATTACTAAAAAATTCAATGACCCCGAAACCAAATCAAAGGAAATTTGGGCTACTCATTTGCATACTTTATTAGCTTTTTTGAAAAAAGTTTAAAAACTTTTTTTCTCGCAAACCCTTTATAGTCAATCGTTTCAGCTTGGGTCATACGACCCTCTGGGACTGTTTTACCCTCTTTCTTCTTCACATTTTTGCATTGCAATATCGCACAGAATTAAATTTTTTTAAGCAATGCAAGTAATAACAATTCAATCAGAAGCATTCCAAGAGTTAGTTAAGAAAATGGACGAAATCCAAAACAAACTAACAGCTAAAGACAAAGAACCAAAAGAAGTTTGGTTAGACAATCAGGAATTTATCCAATTAATGAAAATCTCAAAGCGTACTGCACAGCATTACCGAGATACAGGGTTGATTTCTTTCTCTCAAGTTGGTAGCAAAATTTACTATCGGATGTCCGATGTAGAAGAGCTATTAAAAAAGCATTACAACAAAGCATTTAAGAAATAAGCACCCTTAAACACTTTGATTTTTTAATGAATTTAAAAGCAGTAGAAAGATGTCAAAAGATATAAAAAATTATCCCTTAGTGTCATTATACAAAACGGTAATGGACACCACAGCTATGGAGCAAAACCCTGTACTGCAAGTGTTGTTTAAAATCAATAACGGTACTTACAGGCATTTAGTCGAACCAGCCACTAAAGCATTTCAAGATGGCAATACAGAGCTTTATGCAGAACTCAAAAAGAAAATTCCGTCATTCATTATTTCTGGTACTTATGAAGGTGGTAGAAAAGCCGAAAATCTAAAAGATTATTCCGGGTATTTGATTTTGGATATAGACAAATTGCCTAAAGATGAAATCAAAAACTACAAACAGAAAATTGCCGGAGTGCCATTTACATTTGCTTGTTTTATCAGTCCTTCAGGTGTTGGTTTAAAAATTATTGTAAAGGTTAGTTCAAATCCTACCGAGCATTTACAAGCATTCAACCAACTAAAAGCAATATACGAAAAAGCTACAGGAGTAGAAATAGACAAGTCAGGCAAGGATATAAACCGACTATGTTTTTTCAGTTGCGATAGTAATATTGTAATCAATTACGAAGCTCAAAAATACTTAGTACAGCACGAAGAAGTAAAGCAAACAACTATTGCACCAGTGCAACATTTTACAAAAGGTACAGACGACCTAAGTATTTTTCAAAAATGCGTAGAGCTTACCAATAACAAAATGGCTTATGTAGAGGGCAATAGAAACAATTATGTAAATCTATTAGCCAATAATTGCAATCGTAATGGCTTATCCGAATTATCAGCAACCCACTACATAAATTCACATTACAATTACAACGATGCAGAAGTAAGCCAAACAATCAAAAGTGCCTATCATAGCCATACAGCAGAACACGGTAAATTTTCCAAGCAATCTACGCCAGTAGTACCAATAAAAGATTTTTCTAACACAGGAGCAGTACCACTAAAACAACTCATTCACAGAGCCAATACCGAACCTGATACACCTTTTATTTGGAGTGGCATTAAGGAAAATTCATTTGGCTTTATTTTTGGACCTTCTAAAAGTGGTAAAACTACCATTTGCGAAAACTTGGCTATGGCATTGGTGGCAGGGCTTACAGAGTTTATGGGACAATCCATTACCAAAGGTATTTACAAAGTATTTTTTCTATCCTTAGAGGAATATTGGAAACCAAGAAGCCAACGAAACGCCAAACAAACACAATACCTTATAGAGCATATTGGTAACGATAATTGGTTAGATAACTATTCAGCAAATGATGATACAGTACCTCGTCAAATTTCAAGTGAAGAAGAATGGTTATTATTAGAAACATTAATCAAAAAAAATGGTGCAAATTTCGTCATTATAGACAGTTTAAGCCGTCTTTACGAAGGTGGTATAGAAGATAGTGGATTAGCTAAAAAAGTGGCTCTACGGCTACGAGAATTGTGCAATAGATTAAAAATTACCCTCATTATCATACACCATACACCCAAGCAAATAGGCAGACCCATTACCATAGATAGTTTGGCAGGTAGTCGTATGTTAGCACAGGAAGCCGATTTTATGATAGGCGTAGGCAAAAGCCCAGAGGGTAAGCGTTATATAAAAGATGTTGCATTTCGTTACAAGCAAGAAGATAGCGAAAATGTTATGACCTTTGATATAAACAGCTATCAATATGCAGTAGAGGGCATTCAATTACCTGAAACCGTTTTACTCAAAGAAACAGACGGCAGAGAGGACAGCACCAATGCAGATGCTATTTTAGAATACATTGACGAGAAATCTAAATCACAAATAGGTGGTTGCTATTTGAAAGACCTTACAGAGCATTTCGTTACAGGCAAAATAATTTCAAGAGCCACTTTGTTCAACTGCCTTGAAAAACTTCAAAAAGACGGCAAAATATCCAAGCCCTCAAAAGGACAGTATAAGTCCACCCAATAATAACCCCCTACTTTTTACTTAGACTACTTAGACTGCTCAAAGTTTTGCACTTCATTACTTTGGTTTGCTTTATTATGCTTATATTTGTCAAATATTGGCAAGTCAAAATAAGCAATTCAATATGTCTAATCATTTTGGTTTTAGAATAAGGCAACTTCGGGAACATAACAACCTGCTACTTCGGCAGGTTGCCCCATTTATAGATATTGATACACCTCTTTTGAGTAAAATAGAACGAGGCGAAAGAGTATTAAAGAAAGAACAGATACCACTATTAGCCAAAATATTAAAGACTGATGAAGATGAGTTAATGACCCTATGGCTTGCCGACCAAATGTATAATGTAATAGATGGAGAACCATTAGCAAACGAAGCAATTAAACAACTTACTAAAAATATTAAAAAGCCCTAATTTATTGTATATGGCAGAACAAAACTTAATATTAAATATCCTAAATTTTTCACACCCAGTACAAACTGTAGAGTGTTCGTTTCAATTGGAAAAAGCCGATGGCTTTTACCCTGTAAAAGTCAGTAGCTTACCAGTCAATATTGAAGACCTATTTAGTAAAGAAGAATTATCTAATATTGTGTATGCCTATACCAATTTCACAGCAGACGAAAACATTTCAAAACCAATAACAGTAGATTTAAACAAAAGTCAAAGGTTCTCAAAAAACTATTACACTTGGCGTTTATACAATCATTTCTTACCTATTGCAGATGCTATAAAAACAAATTTCATAAACGATATTTCTCTATGGTTCATTAACAAAACAAAAAACCATACAGAGTACAGCACCTATCAAGTATTCACATTAAAAGTCCAAATAGCAAAGGCAACAAAAGAGCCTGAATTAGTAGTTTCTTATGACGGTACTTCAAGAGTTTGTAAAAAAAATGTAGAAGAACTTACTTGCGACAATGGTTTATTTTCTTCATTTTTATATGATAAAAGAATTTATCATAAAGAAGATTTACCAATAGAAGCAGGTTATCATTTAGATAAACAATTTCCTAAAATCAATTTCCATTTATCAAAGGCATTAGGGTTACAAACCAATCCTGTAAAACCTGATAATAAATACAGAGATTATTACAACACTGTTATAGCATTTTACAAAAAGTATCTAAAGACAAAAGAATTTTCACAAATCCTAATACCTAATCCAAAAGGCTTTACACAAATAGAAACAGCCAATGTAAAACAAACCTCATTCAATAGCAATCAATTACAATTTGGACAAGAACATAACGACCTTGTACCTTACAATGGAATGAAAGAAGGAGGCCCTTATGCTTTATCACCCCATAATAATATCAAGTTCATTTTCATTTACCATACTATTGATAAAGAAAATGCTAAAACAATTATAAAATGGTTTGATGGCAAACAATATGGTTTTAGAGGTCTAAAGAATTTCGTAAAACTTAATTATAGTATAGATGCAGAAAAAGAAATTGTATTTACGAACAATACCAATCCATTAGAAGAAATACGAGAAAAACTATCAAATTTCAATTTCCAAACTGATGTAAAGTATATTGCAATCTATCTATCCCAAATTACAGCAGATGAAAAAGACGAAGAAAAACACAGGGTTTATTACCAAGTAAAAGAAGAACTATTAAACTACAGAATAACTTCACAAGTAATAGATGTAAATAAATTAGGTAATCAAGGCTATAATTTTTATCTACCTAACATTGCTATAGCTCTATTGGCTAAACTAAACGGTGTGCCGTGGCGTTTACAACGAGATAATTCAAAAGCATTAATAGTTGGTGTTGGTGCTTTCAAGAGCCTTGAAATAGGCGAAAGATTTATCGGTAGTGCATTCTGTTTTTCTAACGATGGGAGGTTTAAGGGCTTTGAATGCCACCCAGCAACCGATGTAAATTTATTAGCAGGAGATATAGCAAAAGCAGTTCGTAAATTTCAATCAGAAAATACAGAAATACCACGGCTAATAATCCACTTCTACAAATCAATGGGACGTAGAGAATTAGAACCAATAGAAAAACAATTAGATGAACTAAATTTAAACATACCCATAATAATAGTAACGATAAACAAAACTGAAAGCAAAGATTTTGTAGTATTTGATACCAATAGTAGTGCCATAATGCCTATTAGTGGTACATACATAAAAACAGGTTGGAATGAATATTTGCTTTGCAATAATACTCGGTATGGCAATTCTGTAACTGAAAAAATTGAAGCATATCCATTTCCTATAAAGCTAAAATTCAAAGCAACAGATGAAACTATCTTAGACGACATAAAAGTAATAAAAGCACTAATAGACCAAGTGTATCAATTCAGTCGTATGTATTGGAAATCTGTAAAACAACAAAACTTACCAGTAACAATCCTTTACCCAGAAATGGTTGCTGAAATATTTCCTTTTTTTGAAATTCAAACAATGCCACCTTTCGGCAAAGAAAACCTTTGGTTTTTATAGGTAATACGGCTCATTTTTTGTACTATACATTTTTCAATTTTTATACTATCTTTGCCCCAATGAAAATATTTGCATTTTTTATGGCTATCTACATTTTGGTACTCGGTGCAGTACCTTGTAGCGATGTGCATAATAATTGCAATAAGAAAAACACCAAAACAGAACTTACCAAAAACCACGACCACCACCAAGACCAAGACGACAATTGTACCCCTTTTTGCACTTGTACTTGTTGTAGTGCCTCGGTTATTGCATTAGATTTTGTGCCATTTCAAATAAAAAATCCTACGGTATTTCATATTTCTGAAAAAGTTAGCCTTCGTAACTTTTCTTTCATTTCCAATTTCTTTGGCTCTATTTGGCAACCCCCAAAAATATCGGTTAATTGTTAGTGATTAACGATTAGTCAATTCCTTTAATCTTCACTTTTTATAGGTCATTTGCTTTTAGCAAATGGTATCGTTAATCATTTAATTGCTTTTCATTTTTGATTATAGCATTACGCTATTAATCATTTATCATTAATAATTAATAATTAAAATAAAAGTGTTAGATAAAATAATAAAATTCAGTATAAAGAACAAAATAGTCATTGGTATAATGACTTTGTTACTCATTATTTGGGGGGTATGGAGTGCCACAAGATTATCTATAGATGCAGTCCCAGATATTACCAATAATCAAGTGCAGATAATAACGGTATGCCCCACATTAGCAGGTCAAGAAGTAGAGCAGTTAGTAACTTTTCCTATTGAACAAAGCATTGCCAATATTCCAAATATTGAAGAAGTAAGAAGTATTTCTCGTTTTGGTCTTTCTGTTATTACAGTAGTGTTTAAAGACGAAGTAGATATATACTTTGCAAGGCAACTCATAAACGAAAGAATAAAAGAAGCAGAAGCCAATATTCCCAAAGGCATAGGTACACCTGAGTTAGCACCAGTAAGCACAGGGCTTGGAGAAGTTTATCAATACATAATTCACCCCAAAAAAGGAAGTGAGCATAAATACAACGCTAAAGATTTGCGTACTATGCAAGATTGGATTGTAGCAAGGCAACTCAATGGCACACCCGGTATTGCCGAAGTCAATAGTTTTGGAGGCGAACTCAAACAGTACGAAGTTTCGGTAAACCCAAATCGCCTAAAAGCAATGGGCGTAAGCATTCCTGATATTTTTAATGCCTTAGAAAAAAACAATCAAAATACAGGCGGTGCATACATTGACAAAAAGCCAAATGCTTATTTTATCCGTGGCATTGGCTTGGTTACTTCGTTAGAAGATGTACAAAATATTGCTGTAAAAAACACAGGGGGCATTCCCATATTTATTAAAGATATTGCCGAAGTAAAGTTTGGTTTTGCTACTCGTTACGGTGCTATGACTTTTAATGGCGAAGTAGATGCAGTAGGTGGAGTGGTGATGATGCTTAAAGGAGCAAACAGTAATGATGTAGTACAAAGGATAAAAGAAAAAATACCTACTATTCAAAAATCTTTACCTGATGATGTTGTAATTGAAGCCTACTTAGACAGGACAGATTTAGTAAGTAGAGCTATAAGTACCGTTGAAAAAAATTTAATAGAAGGAGCTTTAATTGTAATTTTTGTATTGGTACTATTCTTAGGCAATTTAAGAGCAGGTTTAATTGTAGCTTCTGCAATTCCATTAGCATTATTATTTGCATTGGGCTTAATGAATGTATTTGGCGTAAGTGCCAATTTGATGAGTTTAGGTGCTATTGATTTTGGTTTAATTGTAGATGGAGCAGTAATAATTGTAGAAGCAACTTTACACCATTTAGGTTTAAGAAAATCAATAAATAAACTTACACAAAACGAAATGGACAATGAGGTATTTGTATCGGCTTCCAAAATTCGTAGCAGTGCAGCTTTTGGCGAAATCATTATCCTTATTGTATATATTCCTATTCTTACACTAATAGGCATAGAGGGCAAAATGTTTCGCCCTATGGCTCAAACAGTGGGCTTCGCCATATTTGGGGCATTAATTTTATCACTGACTTATATACCAATGATGTGTGCTTTATTCCTACCCAAATTAATAAACCACAAAAAGAACTTTAGCGATAAAATGATGGACTTCTTTCAAGGCATTTACCAACCATTATTACAAAAAGCCATACAAATAAAATATTGGTTAGTAGGTGGTACGGTAGCATTATTTGTAGTTTCATTAATAGTATTTAGCCGAATGGGAGGCGAATTTATACCAACACTTGCCGAAGGCGATTTTGCTTTTCATTGCATATTGCCACAAGGTAGTTCATTGAGCCAAAGTATTGAAACTTCTATGCAAGCTTCAAGAATTATCAAACAATTTGATGAAGTAAAAATGGTTGTAGGCAAAACAGGAGCAGCCGAAGTACCTACCGACCCAATGCCACCAGAAGCTACCGATATGATGATTATTCTAAAACCGCAAAAGGAATGGAAAAATAATAAAACCTATAACGAATTAGCCGATGAAATCAATGAAAAATTAGAAGCCATACCAGGGGTGTTTTTTGAAAAAAATCAACCCATTCAAATGCGTTTTAATGAATTGATGACAGGTATTAGGCAAGATGTAGCAGTAAAAATATTTGGAGAAAATATGGACACCTTGTCAAGTTATGCCAATAAGGTAAACAGTGTAATTCTTTCGGTACAAGGTGCTACAACCCCACAAGTAGAAAGAGTAAACGGCTTACCACAAATAAATGTAACCTACGACAGATTAAGACTTGCCAATTATGGTTTAACTGTAGAGGATGTAAACGATATTGTAAGTACAGCCTTTGCAGGAAAAAGCACAGGAGTAGTTTTTGAAAACGAAAGAAAATTTGATTTAGTAGTTCGCTTAGATAGCACTTATAGAAGCAGTATTGATGATGTAAATAATCTGATGATACCAACTAATACAGGTACTCAAATTCCACTTTCTCAAGTAGCAAATGTCAATTTCAAGGTAGGTCCTGCACAAATTAGCCGTGAAGCAGGTAAGCGAAGAATTGTAATTGGCTTTAATGTAAAAGATAGAGATGTACAAAGTGTCGTTTCTGAAATTCAACAAAAATTAAGCACACAAGTAAAACTGCCTTCGGGGTATTATTTTACCTATGGAGGTACTTTTGAAAACTTACAAAAAGCCAGTAAAAGATTAATAATAGCTGTTCCAATTTCGCTATTACTAATTTTTATGCTACTCTATTTTACTTTCCGTAGTTTCAAACAAGCCAGTCTCATTTTTACAGCTATTCCTATGAGTGCCATAGGTGGCGTATTTGCTTTATTACTTCGTGGTATGCCATTCAGTATAAGTGCAGGTATTGGTTTTATAGCTTTATTTGGTGTAGCAGTATTAAACGGGATTGTACTGATAGGCACTTTCAACCAATTGGAAAAAGAGGGCATTACAGATGTGCTAAAAAGAGTAACAGAAGGTACAAAAATCAGATTACGACCAGTATTAATGACAGCCACAGTAGCCAGTTTAGGATTTTTGCCAATGGCATTAAGTAGTAGTGCAGGTGCAGAAGTGCAAAAACCATTAGCCACCGTTGTAATTGGCGGTTTAATTACGGCTACTTTCCTTACACTATTTGTTTTGCCTTTATTGTATATCATTTTCAATTCAAAAATTAATTTAAAAAGAAAACCAAAAGTGAAACCCATTACCACAATAGCCACTATTTTATTGTTGTTATTTTCAGCAATAAATGTAAATGCACAAACAAAAATTAGTTCTGTTGATGAAGCAATCAATTTAGCAATTCAAAATAATCAATCTATTAAAGCAAATGTATTAGATATTAAAGCAACTGAAAGTTTAAGAAAAACTGCCAACGAATTACCCAAATTAGATTTTAATGCACAGTTAGGGCAATACAACAGCATAAAATTTGACAATGCTTTTCAGCTATCACAAACTATTCCTTTTCCTACTTTGTTTGGAGCAAAAAAAGAATTGATAAATGCAGAAGTAAAAGCAAAGCAAATTCAACAGCAACTAACTGTTTACGAAATCAAAAATCAGGTTCGTAGTTTATATTATCAAATAGAATATTTACAATACAACAAACAAAAATTATTGAGTTTGGATAGTTTGTACAACGAGTTTATACGAGTTGCCAATTTGCGATACAAAACAGGCGATACCAAGAAAATTGAAATTAGCATAGCCGAAACTAAGAAAGGCGAAATCAATTTATTGGCACAGCAAAATCAAGTGTATTTGCAAATTGCCTATCAAAGTTTAAGAACATTATTAAACACAAAAGATAGTATTGTGATAATTTCAAATGCTACCTATACACCTTTACAAGTAAATAGTTTAATAGATACCAATGCCATTGCCAACCACCCAATGCTACAAGCTATTTATCAAAATATGCAAATAGCAGAGCAAACAAAAAAAGTAGAAAAAGCACAGGGTTTGCCTGATTTCAAAATTGGATATTCTAATCAATCTTTAATAGGCATACAAACTATAAATGGAGTGGATAAATACTTTGGAGCAGGAAATAGATTTAATGTAGTAAATATTGGAATTGCAATACCACTAACATTTGGAGCTACCAAAGCAAAAATCAATAGTTTAGAATATCAAAAACAAAGTTTACAAACTCAAGCAGAGTACCAATCCACATTACTCAATACACAGTTGCAAAATGCCTTAGCTCAATACCAGCAAGATGTACAGCAATACAATTACTATAAAACCCAAGCACTACCGAATGCAGACGAAATTGTTAAAGCAGCACAATTGGGCTATCGCACAGGAGATATAAGTTATGTAGAGTATTTGTATGCTTTACAAACAGCAACGGATATTCAATTAAAATATTTGCAATCCATACAACAAATCAATCAAACAGTTGTCAATATCAATTCATTAATCAATAAATAATTTTCAAATAATGAAATCGTATAATAAAATTCCAATAAAAATATTAATCATTAATATTTTATCATTAATAATTATTTCGGCTTGCAATAATCATAAAGAGGGCGATGGTCATAATCACGGCACTACAGAAACAAAAGTAGAAACAAAAACCGAAGCACCTCACGAAGAAGCACCAGCCACTATTGCTTCTTTGACTGATGAGCAAATAAAAACAGTGGGCATTACTTATGGCACTGTAGAATTGAAAGAACTAACAGCTACTATAAAAGCCAATGGAAACTTAAAAGTGCCAAACAACAATAAAGGCAATGCCACTTCTTTGTATGGTGGTGTAATCAAATCTTTAAATGTTCAAATTGGTTCGTATGTTCGTAAAGGTCAAGTAATTGCCACTATTGCCAATCCACAGTTTATTCAATTACAAGAAGAGTATTTAACTATTGCCAGTAAAATAACCTTTGCAGAGCAAGAATTAGCACGGCAAAAAGAACTTAACGAGGGAAATGCAGGTGCAAAGAAAAACTTACAAAGTGCCGATGCAGAACTCAAAACATTAAGAACTCGTAGAGCTTCGTTACAACAGCAAATTCAATTAATGGGTATTAATCCAAACAATGTTTCAAACAGTAATTTACAATCTGCTTTAGTGGTTACAAGTCCTATAGGTGGTACAGTTAGTAATGTATTTGCTAAAATTGGTAGCTATGTAGATGTGTCTTCGCCAGTAGCAGAAATTGTAGATAACGGCTCTTTACATTTAGATTTGAATGTATTTGAAAAAGATTTGCCAATGCTAAAAGTTGGGCAAACCATTCATTTTACATTAACTAATAACCCAACTACTGAATATGATGCTGTAGTATATAGTATAGGTACTGCCTTTGAAAACGACAGTAAAACCATACCTGTACATTGCAATGTAAAAGGCAATAAAACAGGGCTTATAGATGGTATGAACATTACAGGCATTGTTAGCTTAAATAATGTAACCACACCAGCAGTACCAACAGATGCTATTGTAGAAGCCGATGGCAAGTATTATATTTTTATTGTTACCAATAGAGAACCTGAAGAACACCACGAAGAAGGAGAAGATGCACACGACCATAAAGAAGCAGAAAAAAGTACAGAAACAGAACCTAAAAAGCATACAAACTTTGAAAAAATAGAGGTGGTAAAAGGTGTTTCCAATATGGGTTATACTTCTATTACATTTATAAATGAAATACCCAAAGATGCTAAAGTAGTAACAAAAGGTGCATTCTTTATCAATGCCAAATTATCTAACACAGGCGAACACGAACATTAAACTATAACAATATGACTTGGTTAAAAATTTATTTACCTATTTACTTACTACTTTATTTATTAGTTGCATTTGTAATACCGACTTATCGTACCTATAAGAAAACAGGTATAAATCCTGTTACATTTGGCAAGTCTGAAAATGCACACGATTATATTGGATTTGTAATGAAAATACTTATTGCTTTACTATTTTTTTCTGTTTTAATATTTTCAATTTTTCAAAATTTCTATTTGTACTTATGCCCAATTCATTTTTTACAAAATTCTATTGTTCAATTGATTGGTCTTGTGTTAATTCACTTTTCTCTAATTTGGATAAGTGTAGCACAATTTCAAATGAGCAATAGTTGGCGTATTGGAATAGATGAAAACAATAGAACTGAATTAGTTACAACAGGCATTTTTTCAATAAGTAGAAATCCTATTTTTTTAGGGATGATTTTAAGTGTGCTTGGCTTGTTTTTAATAACACCAAATGCAATAATGTTTTGTTTAACATTTACTACCTATATAATTATTCAAATTCAAATAAGATTAGAAGAAGAATTTTTAGAAAGACAGCACACAAAGAATTATATCAATTACAAACAAAAAACAAGAAGATTAATTTAATAATATGCAACACATTCACAAATACGATGCACAAGGAAAACAACTTTGTTGCACACAAGAAGAAAAAATAAATCTTATTGCTAATAAGCAATTAAAAAAAGAACTTAAAGAAGTAGGTTGCTGTGCAACAGATGAACCTCAACACAATGAACATAGTGCAGAGGATGGACACGATCATTCAAGTGATAGCGATAGCACTTTCAAAATGTTTTTACCAGCCATAATAAGTTTGGTTTTATTACTTATAGCCATTGCATTAGATAATTGGTTTCCTCAATCTTGGTTTACAGGTTGGGGTCGTATTATTTGGTATATAGTAGCTTATGTACCAGTTGGCTTACCTGTATTGAAAGAAGCAATTCAAAGCATAGGCAAAGGAGAAGTATTTTCAGAATTTTTATTAATGAGTATTGCCACTATTGGAGCATTTGCCATAGGCGAATACCCAGAAGCTGTAGCAGTAATGTTATTCTATGCTGTGGGCGAAGTCTTTCAATCCTTAGCTGTAAAAAGAGCTAAAGCTAATATAAAAACCTTGCTTGACCAACGACCAGATGAAGTAACAATTATAGAAAATAACCAACCTAAAACCATAAAAGCTGAAACTGTTCAAATAGGTAATATCATACAACTTAAACCAGGAGAAAAATTAGGTTTAGATGGAGAACTTTTAACTGAAACTGCTTCTTTCAACACTTCAGCACTTACAGGCGAAAGCAAACCAGACACCAAAGCCAAAGGCGAAACGGTATTAGCAGGAATGATAAACCTTAACACAGTAGCACAAGTTAAAGTTACAACAGCATACACTGATAGTAAGTTGAGTAAAATTTTAGAATTAGTACAAAACGCCACAGCACAAAAAGCCCCAACCGAATTGTTTATAAGAAAATTTGCAAAAATATATACACCCATTGTTGTACTACTTGCCTTACTAATTACAGCACTTCCTTACTTCTTTGTAGAAAATTATGTGTTCAGTCAATGGTTATATAGAGCATTAGTATTCTTAGTTATCAGTTGCCCTTGTGCATTAGTAATTAGTATTCCATTAGGTTATTTTGGTGGCATAGGTGCAGCTTCTAAAAATGGTATTCTGTTTAAAGGCAGTAATTTTTTAGACATTATTGCAAATATTCAAAATGTAGTAATGGACAAAACAGGCACAATGACCGAAGGTGTCTTTAAAGTGCAAGAAGTAATACTAAAACCAGAGTTTAATAAAAATGAAATACTGCAAATGGTAAATGCTTTAGAAAGTCAAAGTACACACCCAGTTGCTACTGCTATTCATAACTATGTAGGTAAGGTTGATAGCAATATAAAGTTAGAAAATGTAGAAGAAATATCAGGTCACGGATTAAAAGCTGATGTAAACGGAAAAGAATTATTAGTAGGCAATTTTAAGCTAATGGATAAATTCAATATTATTTATGATATTGACCCAACAACCATAGTTTATACTTTAATAGCCATTGCTTACGATAAAAAATTTGTAGGATATTTAACCATTGCAGATAGTATCAAAGAAGATGCACAAATTACAATAGATAAACTCAAAGCATTGAATGTAAAAACCACGATGTTAAGTGGCGATAAAAGTACCGTTGTAAAATTTGTTGCCGATAAATTAAGTATTACCAATTCCTTTGGCGATTTACTTCCAGAAGACAAAGTAAATAAAGTAAAAGAAATCAAAGCCAATAATGAAACAGTATGTTTTGTAGGCGATGGTGTAAACGATGCACCAGTAGTAGCATTAAGCGATGTTGGTATAGCAATGGGGGGCTTAGGCAGTGATGCTACAATTGAAACTGCCGATGTGGTCATACAAGACGATATGCCAAGCAAAATACCTATGGCAATAAACATAGGTAAACAAACAAAAAAAATAGTTTGGCAAAATATTGTTCTTGCATTTGCAGTAAAAGCAATTGTGCTAATACTTGGTGCAGGTGGTTTAGCCACAATGTGGGAAGCAGTATTTGCAGATGTAGGCGTGGCATTATTAGCAATATTAAATGCAGTGAGAATACAAAGAATGAGGTTTTAGCCCCCAAGCCAACACACAAAAAAATACGGCTTAGGGCTTTGCCAGCACACAGTGCCAACACACAAAGCCCTCTAAGGTATTGCAGTCAGTTTTTAACTGTCATATTTTTTGTGGCTATGCTACCACAGCACTTGGCACATTGCCTGTTCCACTTCGTTCCACAGCCAAAGAGCCAAGCCAATACAAAGCATAGCAACAAAAAAACGCTTCGTTCCAACCACCACCACCACTTCGCTTATGCCAGTATAAAAACTGCCTGAAGCTACTTAAACATAATGTTGCCTTATAGTACATTTTACCCACGCTTATAGGCGACTATGCAAATGCAAAAAATGTCCTATAAGAACATTATGTTAAGTATCCAATACCTTAGCACCCTTGCATTAAAAAGGGTAGTAGTTTATTTTCAATGGTATTTTTAATGCAAGTGTGAAGCCGTATTTTTTACCAACGCTACACCCCCCAGAGCCACACACCCCACCACCCATTTCAGCGGTGCAGAAAAAAATAAAGCATTGTTATTTACTGCCAATGTGCTTAATAAAGTGTTCATTCATTCCGTTACATTCCATTACGGCTGGCTATCGCTAATATGCCTTCACTTCATTACACTACATTCATATCACACCTTATTTTAAGCACCGCACAGCAAGAGTATTTCGTACCTCATACACTTGCTTTTAACCTACGCCACTACTTTTGGTATGCTTTATTTTTTCTGCGTATTGTTTGCCCCATTCCTACGCTACAAAAGGATTTAATTTTTTGATATTTAAAAATAAGAATGATGCAAGAAGTTTTCCAAAGAGAAAAAACAAACCGAATAAAAAGGAAAGCAAAGTTAGGTGGCTTGCACAAGCCTACACACTAAAAAATCCAAAAGACTACGGCATAATGAAAGGCAAATAATCTAAGTTTTTTTTATTGGTATTTGCCTTTCAGCCTTCGGCACTTATTCCGTTTCCTTTTGGCTTTTTTGCCCCGCCACCTTTTTAGATGCTTTCTTTTTTTTCTGTTTTTTTCTTTGTAAAAATATTTGTTGGTTTCAGCCACAGCAAGGAACAAAGCAGGTAACTTTTAAAGCAATGTTTCTTATGCGAACTATTAAAATTTACACATTCAATCCGAAAAACCCTGTAAATGAATTTGACATTTACGTACTATGTAAGGGCTTAAATAGTGGCAAACCACTTGAAAAGCCTTGCCCTAATTGTTTTGTCTTAGCTTGTAAAAATCAAGCAGAAAAAGACTTTTACACTACCTTACTTTTCGGCTTATGGAAAGTAAAGCATTTCTACCAATTTCATACAGGGTCAGTAATTCCATTTATAAGAATATCCGATTTTAAGCAAGTAGTAAAAGAACAAGCCAACCGAGTAAGCATAAAGCCTCAAGATTTCATTGAAGATGTACACAAATTCAGGCTCATAGAACGAAAGCAAAAACAGATTTACGAACAAATGGCATTAATCAACGATGTCAAAAGAGCCTTAATATACAGGCATTTCCACAGCAAACGGTAAAAGTAGGCTGAATATGCCGTCAACTGCCATAAATAAAAATCAAATATGCAAAAGTAGCAAGGGTGGCAACGCACAAACCCAACCAAAAAAAAACAAAAGACTACGGCATAATGCAAAAAAAATAGGTGCAAGGCAAAGCCAAATATGCACCTATTTTTTTGCACCCTTCGGGACTTATTCCGTTTCCTTTTGTTTTTTTTATCACCCTTGCTATGAAAAGCATATTAATTTTTATTTATTATGTCAGTTCAGCACATTTCTCAGTCAGCCACTAGTTCAGCCGTTTGCAGTTGTGGTTCTTGTCAGTTAGGCTCTTTAGTAGCCGTTTCGCCTTTTGCCCACCAGCGTAGGGTTCGTAGGCGTTTTTTCTCTTGGTCGCCTTCTGTGGGTTGCCGTGTTTATTCTTTGGCTTGTGGTTGCTTCCTTTGGGTGTATGCTTCGGGTCAGCGTTTCGTTTCGTCTTTGCCCTTTTAGGGCATTGATGAAACTTTGAAACCAACCATACAGACCGAACCACCCAAACTAAAATCATATCCACCCGATAAAGTCCAACAAGTCTAACCAGTCTAACTACTTCTTGACTTGACCACTTTTGGACTTTAGCCCAAGTATAACACTTGCCTATACTTATATTAACTATACTACTTAGACTATTTAGACTACTTAGACCACTATATTAAAATTGACTTAATTGCTATTTGAAAGCAATTTAAAGCACATTTAAGCCCTATATATTTAACCCACCTACACAAATTTGTGAAATAGAATGCAATAGGTTTCAAAGCAATATTTTTTATTGAATAGGGTAAGCCATAAAACAAAAAACCCCACCAACAAGGGCGGGGCTTTAAGAAGCAGTAGAAAGATATTAAAATACTGTATCGCAACGAAGTGCATTGCCTTGAGCAAATAGGTAATAATTACCCCCAACTTGTTGGTAAAACTCGATACCTACACAGTTTAAAACGCTAACAGTAGCAGTCATTGTAGGAGCACCAGGAAGAGTAGTTGTTACAGTTGTTGCAGGAGCTGTAGCATTCAATGGTAAATATGCTGAATAGCTTATATCACTTAATGAATTTAGAGTCGGATCTGTTGGCTCATAACTTCCTGTTGCAGGATTATAAACCCAATCTGAAATCGTTACAATTGCATTTACTAATCTGAAATGAGTAGCACCAGCAGGAGCATTTACAAGATTTGCAGGATTAAATGCAGGAATTACAAAATCTGCACTATCTCTGGTTGTAGCATTTGTAAGAGTATAAGGTGCGTTAAAAATACCGTTTAAACTTACATTTCTATCAAAATTAAATCCATTGAATAAATTTTGAAATGCCGAAATTTCGATACTTCTTTGACCTCTTGGGTTTGCAGTATCTTCCAAATTGATTTGTTTCATTAAAGCTGTTAAGCGACCAGTCAAACGACTATCACTCATTTGCTTTATGATTTGAGATAAGCCTACACGAACAGCTTTACCAGCAGAAGCACAACCACCAAACTCAGACATATTTTCTCGAGTTCTTTCAAATGCACTATCGTTATAAATTTGTTCGGCAGTAGGACCGCCTACAAGTCCTGCGAAGTCGCCTTCCAGTCCTTTGATTTTGAAATGTCTTACCCCGCCCATTGTTCCGGAGTATCTTAAAAGACCTGTTTGTTTTGCCATTTTATTAAAATTTTAAAGCGTTAAACATTAAATTAATTCACTACAAAAATACTTTTATATTTGCATATATGTACCACTTAAATAGTTGATAATCAATGCAAAACAACGCAAAAGCACCGATTTTTATTGAAACACACTTAGTCATTACTGAAGTGATGGACGGAGACAGTTTAAAAGTGAGTTCAATGTTCAAAAAAAAGGAGAAAGAAATCCGCCTTTATGGTATTGACTGTCCAGAAAATAAGTACAACAGAAAGATGGTTGAGGAAGAAAAGAAACTACATATTCCAGCAGAGTATCTTTTAGGCTTAGGCAAAGAAGCTCATAAATTCGTTTTAAGCGTTGCACCTATCGGAACAAGTGTAACATTACAAATTGAAAAAGGAAACGAAATAGACCACTATAAACGTCATTTAGCCTATGTTATTCTACCTGATGGAAGATGTTTAAATGAAATTATTATAGGCAATGGTTATGCAAGAGCAACTGAGGAATATTATTGCGAACAATTACCTAAATATCAAGAATTGCAGTTTAAAGCAAAACGTAAAAAGAAGGGATTATTTAAGTATATTTCAAGGTTATAGGGTAGGTTTAAAATGTTGTACTTATGTTGTACTATTTTTAAGACAATGCTTTTAAACCCTTTATTTATAGGGTATTGAATAGCTATTTACGATAATACCATGTTGGTGGTAGTTTTTCTTTTCCAATCTACTTTCTTATTCGTTATTCATTGTTTAAATAATTGTCAAAGGCTAATGAATGATAGTTTTCTTCAAAAACTTCTTTAAAGCTCCAAAGATTTGGCAATTCTATTTTGTCAAGTTCAAATGTTATAAATTTTTTGTCCTTTTCTTTTTTAAAATGAATTTCATCATTTATCAAAATGAGTTCTTTTCCGTAATTTTCTACATCAATAATCCATTCAAAAACAGCTTTTTGATTATGCTTTATTTTACTGTATATATCTAATTGCCTTTTGTAAAAGTCTTCTGTTCTTATAGTTTGGATAAAATCCTGTAATTTTTTATAAAACTCAATAAAACAACATTCTTCATTTCGTGTTCCACATAAATTTTGTAAACAAGGAAAAATATGTATCGAATTATCTCTCTTCCATTTTTTCCATTTATGGCAAGAGGTTTTTTCTATCGCTCTATCAAGAAGTTTATTATTTTGTTTTAGCCAACTCTCAATAAAATTCAAGTTTAATTTTATATTTTGTGATGATAGTTTCTCTATGTTTTCTAAATATTCCATTAGTCTAAATTCCAATAAACATCATTCATTGTTTCAGGATCATCTGTTCCTGCTGCTTCAGCTAGCCAATTTTGACTATAATAATCGTAATCATCATTGTTAGAAAAACTTGATTTTTTAATTTTGGGTGTCAAATCTTCAAAATTGACTCCTTCGTTAATTAATTTATTTTTTATTGTTTTAGGAAACCATTTAATTGATTTATTATTCACATAGACAAAGTCCTCACCATTAATTGCATTCATTACGCTATTGAAACCTCCGATTGGCATTGATTTCATATCACTAACAACAAAATAGTAAATATTCAATCCTTTTAAAATGCTTATAAATAATAATTCTTTGTCAGACGAATCCCAATTTTTTAAAGATAATTTGGTATACAATTTATTTGGTTCTTCTAATAAAATTTTCCTACATTCATTGTAATTTATTTCGGGAAATGTTTTTAAAGCATTGTTAAACATTTCTATAAGCTCAATGAGTGATAATTTATTTATCTTTTCTTTTATATTTTTATCTAAAACTTCATTGAAGGATATTTCAACAACTTGTTCAGTTTGATTGTCTTTTATAATTTGCTTTATTATAATTCCGTTCAAAAATGTGAAAATTATATCTTTTTCATATATTGAAAAATGTCCTCTATGAATATACTTAATCATTTCACCTTGAGGAACTATTAATTGACCACTAAACCAATTAGCAAAAACTTCTTTTTGATTAGGAAATAAATACTCTAAATCTGCAGAACCATCTTCCGAATTTCCTTCGAGTTTTATTAAAAATAATTTATTGTCTTGAATTTTCCAAGTTCCAATATAACCTCGCCAACAACCTGTATGAGTCCAATTGAAAGATTTTGTGCTATTTTTTAAAAATTCAGTTAAAGGCTCGGAAGTTATTTGATATTCTTCTCCTTTATAAAACAATATTTCTGATACCTGTGCTGTCATTATGTTCTGTTAAAATTACCACCAACGTTTTCGGGGCTTGCCGAAGGCGGGGATTTTTAGCACAAAAGTTCAATAGAAATACTAATGTTGAACCTTGCACAAAAGCTCAATCGAAGAACTTCAGCCCCGCTTTTGGCAAACCCTTGTTAGTGGCAGTTTCTTTATGTCTGTTGGTGAAAAGTTATGACAATTGAACAATCTGTACAAATTTCTATGTACAATATTCCTTCTGAACCGTCCATAACTTGATCCCACGAAATTGCTGATAATAATTTCATTTTCTTTTGGCAGTCGGGACAACTTTCGTATTGCCAATCTTGCACCCATTCAGGATTTCCTCCAATTGTTGATACATCATCGTTTCCACAAGAAAAGTAAACTGGTTTTTTATTCTGCGATAATTTCAAATTGTTAGTTGTCAGCTTTTTAAAGTCCTGTTCGGAAATATAGTTTTCTTTTTCAAATGGTTCTACGATTTCAAAACTACTTTTTCCGTCAAGCTGATAACGAATAATCGTTTTTTCGCACATACTTGCACAATTTGGACAGATTGGAATTGTGAGAATTCCATTTAGTCCAAGGAATGATAATCGTTCATCATTTCCATTAAGTATCAAAATATTTACGGTTTGACAATTACACACTGAACAATTTTCAGATTTCGCTTCTCCTATTTTTACCGCATTGTCTTCTCTTTCTTCGTTAGTAATTGAGTAGCATTCTTTATAATTTAGTTCAATTCGTTTTCCGTTATCATCAAAAGTCCAACCTCCTAATTCAGCATAAAACGATGGATTAACGTGAAGTTTTTTTCGCCAAGGCAATGGTTTTTGTTCTAATTCATAAAAAACTTCTCTTACTTTTTCATTTCCAATTACAGAAAGACAACTTAAAATGTGATTTGCGTCTTTACAATCAGGTTTTAAAATTAGTTCAATTAATTTATTTTGAATTTCTTCCGATGCGTTCCTATACAAAGTTGGCGGATAAAAGATATTTTTTTCAAATGCTGACTTTGCAATTTCTTTTGTGTCAATGTCTTGATATGCCAATAAACCGCTAAAATCTTTATAAACCTCTTCCCAGTTGTCAATAGTTTCTATTTTGTCAATAATGTTTTCGATAGTTGTCTTGATTTGTTCTTTTTGCATAAACTCATAATGCTCTCTCAATTTTCTGTTGTTGCAAGCATAACAAAGTCCTTCAAAGTATTTTTCTCTGTCACATTCAGGGCAAGGAATAGGCTTATTTTGTGTCATTTCTCTTAGTGTTGTTTGTTTTGACGAGTGGTCTGGTAAAATTGCCACTAACGTTCTCGCGCTACAAGCAGTTTGGGATTAAGGAAGCCAAATCTTCGGATAAACACAAATTTACCTGACACAAGACCAACTTCAAATTAAGCCTAAAACCCAAATTGCTTGTAGCGTGTGTTGGCGGATAGTGGCTTTATTTACGTTTATTTTTCGTACTGTTCAATTGTCTTTAACAATTCCGCTGAATAATTAAAAATATCGTCCAAACTTTCTATCTCGTTTTTAGTTTCTTTTTTGTTTTCGTCAATTGTTCCGATAAATTTCTTTCCGCCGTTCAAATATAATCTACAAACTGCTTTTCGGTTATTGTCGTCAAGAAAAATTGCAAAATAAGATTGTGCATCTCGATAAGTTATTCTTGTTGCTGGAATTTTTTGTCGTAAAATAGTTTTCACGATTAAGAAACCTTCAAGTTCTTCTTCGGTTGTGTTTATTTTACTAATATCTTCAAGATTTTGTTCAGTTGATATTTCAGTAGAACTTTCAGATTTGTTTTTTTCGTCTTCTTTTGATAATGCAGTTTTTAATCTTTCTGTGATTAAATCGCTGATATAATGTTGAATAGATTTTTTGGTCAATTCTGTGAATTGTTCCAAAACTTTAGCCGTTACAACACTTGGATAAACTTGTTTTGCAAAATGTTTTACAAATTCAGGAGTTGGTTCGGTTAATTCTTTATTTAGCAAATGTTTGAGTTCATTCATATATTTCATTTCACTTGCAGTATTTACGATGCTTTCAGCATCGAAATTTGCTTTGTGAAATTTTTTCAATTCCTCAATTTGGTTGTCTTTAATTTCGGTTATGTTAAATTCTAAAAATGGTTTTTCGTCCATTTTATTTGGAGCAACTAAATCAGAATAAAAACGATAAACAATTCCATTTGTCAACAAACCGAATTTTGCCTTTGAAACGTGAAAATACCTCAATAATTGTCCATCGTGAACGTTTAGATTTTGTCGCCAATCTTTACATTCTACTAAAATTGTTGGATGTCCATCTTTGAAAATTGCATAGTCAATTTTTTCTCCTTTTTTAATTCCAATATCTGCGATAAATTCTGGAACAACTTCCAATGGATTAAAAACATCATAACCTAAACATTGCAAAAAAGGCATAACAAATGCGTTTTTTGTAGCTTCTTCAGTTTGGATATTTTCTTTATGTTTCGTTCGGTCAGCAATTAGTTTAAGTTGGTCTTTCAAATCCATATTTATGTTTTATTTTTTAAGTTCGTCAATTTTATTTTTTGCTTCTGTAAATGCAGTTTCAATTGTAGCTCCATTATCTATGAAAAGCGTATTGTCTGAACCATACTTCTCCAATTTCACATACCATACTGCTTTTCCACCACTTACGTAATAACCAACTTGAAATCCGTCAACGGTTACAAATTTATTTTCTAAATAGTTAGGATTTGAGGCAATATCTTTTTCAACTTCTGGTTGCAATGCTTTTAATGCTTTCAATACTTCGATTAAATCACTGTATTCAATTGATGCAGTACTATTGCTATATTTTCCTTTATTTGTTATTTGGTAGAAATATGCTGAATTAACACTATTAATAATTTTTCTTATTTTGGTTTCCGCACCACCATATGCAGTTTTTAAATTTGGAAGATTGGTGTCAACATACTTGGTTATTGTTCCGGTTTTAGAACTAAACAAGTCCATTTTTGTTTTAACTGTTTCATTTTCTTTTTTCACATCTTGAGCAAATAAAGAAGCACTAGCAAATAAAAGAGTTGCTAAAATTGTAGTTTTTTTATTCATTTTTTCATTATTTAATTTTTGGTAAAATTACCGCTGTTTTTCTTCGATTCTGTCCGTTTTTTTCTGCCATTTCCGCCAACGTTTTGGGGCTTTGCGTTCGGGCGGGAAATCGAAGCACAAAAGCTGGTTTTATTACTAATGTTTAATTGAAAAACTGCAGTTGAATTTTGCACTTCAG
>Ga0209792_1000493_pt1 | contig 27722 bp, 28 predicted proteins | sample EBPBio142005_DNA_FD_185860 | JGI IMG/M metagenome (GOLD analysis project Ga0209792, IMG submission 185860) | Wastewater treatment Type I Accumulibacter community from EBPR Bioreactor in Madison, WI, USA - Reactor 1_6/14/2005_ DNA (SPAdes)... | ecosystem: Engineered > Bioreactor > EBPR >... | reverse complement strand
CGAGATCATCGACGAGGACGCGCTGATCAAGATGATCGACCAGGGCAAGCTGGCGGGCGCGGCGCTCGACGTCTTCGCGCACGAGCCCGCCGTCAGTTCCAAGCTGGTGAAACTGGCCCGCAAGGGCAAGGTCGTGCTGCTGCCGCATATGGGCTCGGCGACGATCGAGGGCCGCATCGACATGGGCGAGAAGGTCATCATCAACATCCGAACCTTTTTCGATGGCCACCGTCCGCCCGACCGTGTGCTGCCGGGCAGGATGTGACGCGCCGGCGCTGACATCGACGCGTCATCGTCGCGGTGTAGCGAACAGCGACTTGCGAGGGAGACCGTCATGAACCGTATCGCCGCCTTTGTTCTTTCACTGTCCGTCGCGCTGCCCGGAGCGGCCGTCGCCGCCGGTTTCGACGTCGTGACGCTCGGCGCGCGCGGCGGCATCGAGGACGGCAATCTGAGCGCATTCCTCATCTCGCCGCAGGGCGATCCGCGCGGTGTCGCCTGCGATGTCGGCGCGCTGGTCAACGGGCTTCGTGTCGCCGAGGCGAAGGGCGCTTTCGACAGCGTCGCCGTGCCGGCGGATTCGCCCTACACGCGCATCGGCTACATGCTGGCGGAGAATGTGAAGGGCTATCTCGTCAGCCACGCGCATATGGATCACATCGCCGGCCTCATCGCCGCGTCGCCGGATGACACGAAGAAGCCGATCTATGCGCTGCCGTCGGTCAATGCCGACATTTCGAGCACCTATTTCAATTGGGACGCCTGGCCGAACTTCGGCGACCGGGGCAAGGAGCCGCAGCTGAAGAAATACGCCATGCGCGATCTGACGCCCGGCGCTAAGACGGCGCTCGACGGTACGGCCATGAGCGTCACCGCCTTTCCGCTCGCGCATTCGGGCGTCGAGTCGACGGCCTTCCTGATCGAGACCGGCGACGACGCGATCCTCTGCTTCGGCGACACCGGGCCTGACGAGGTCGAGAAGTCGACGGCGATCGCCGACATATGGACCGCCGTCGCCGGCAAGGTGAGCGACGGGAAGCTCAAGGCCGTCATCATCGAGACGTCGTATACGAATGCCCAGCCCGACAAGTCGCTGTTCGGCCATTTGACGCCGGCATGGCTGCTGAAGTCGCTGCGCGGGCTTGAGGAGAAGGCGGGCAGAGGCAGTCTGAAAGACCTGCCGGTCGTCATCAGCCACATCAAATATTCGCTGAAGAAGGGCGCGCCGCCGCAGGACGACATCCTGAAGGAGCTCGTCGCCGGCAATGATGTCGGCGCGAAGTTCATCATTCCCGAGCAGGGGATGAAGTGGAGCTTCTGATCTCGCCGCGTTCGCTCACAGAGATGATCTGCCCGGCATAATCGGCATGATCCGACACGGGCAGGCGCACGGCGACCGGTGTTTGCCAGCCCATCTCCCTGGCCACGATCAGGCCGAGCAGCAGGATCGCGTCGGGTTCATGCATGACGATTGCCGCCGGCGCGTTTCCGTTGTGCACGAGTTCCAGCAGCACCGCGGACGCCGACGAGGAGCCGATCGTGGCGGGGAGGAAAAGCACCTTGCCTGCGATGCTGTCGCCATGCTGCGGATGGCGGACATCGGCGATCAGGCCGGACTTCGGATCGACGCCGCCCCAGAAGCTGATCGGCGCGTCGAGCACGAGCGCGGGTCCTGCTCCCGGCTGGCCGTCGACGAGTATTTCAACTTTACCCCCACCCCTTACCCCTCCCCTCAAGGGGGAGGGGGATTCTGAGACGGTGACGCCCCCCTCCCCCTTGAGGGGAGGGGTAAGGGGTGGGGGTACTGCAGCCGGCTCCGGTTGTTTTTTGTTTTCGCCCGTGAACGCCGGCCGCCCGGTCACCGCGCTTTCGACGCAGTCCGCAAGCGATCCGTAGAGCACGGCGTAGCCGGTATTGCCGGGCGCATATTGCGCGAATTTCCCCGAATTGGTCATCAGCACGCCCGATACCTGCTCCGGCAGGATCGGCGTGACGACGACGCAGGTGTCGGCGACGACCGTGACGCCGCTCGCCTGCAATCCGGCCAGCATGCCGCGCCGCTCGATCTCGGTAAGCGAATGCCGCCCGGTGCAGGCGTAAAACGGAATCGCGACCCTGCGGCCGGCGAGCAGGCGTTCCAGCTCCGCAAACTCGCGCGGCGACAGATGCGGGCTGCCGATCGCGATCGCGTCGATACGGTCGGGACGCTCCGCGGTCGACAGCCGTGCCTGCGCGTCGGCTGCCATCGCGGCCGTGACGTGCACCGTACGCCGGGGCCGACTGCCGCCAAGCACAGTCGCCGCATCCGGCGCTTCGGGCGTGACGCCGGCGATGTGAAAGAGGCCGACTGCACCGGTCGAGGCCGCCGCCGCGCCAAACGCTTTCAGCGCATCCTCGCCCGGATGCGCCATAACCCCCACCACGACGCCGATCTCGTCGCCGGCTTCGCGACCGTAAAGGCTGCCGAGCACCGGCCAGGCGATTTCCGATTCCAGAAACGCGGGATCAAGGCCCGACACGTCGAAGACAAAACTCGCGACACGGTTTTCCGGACGATGCAGCCCGACATCCGGGGCGACGCCGGCGATCGCGCAGGCGATGTCGAGAAAGTCGCCATAGCGGTTCGTCCGCGCGCCGAGCACCGAGTTGCAGAAGACGACCGCGTTCGATTCGCCCCAGGCGACGTCTGTCCCGCGCGCTGGGCGGTGTCCGGCCTGATAAGGCGCGCAGGTCCAGGACGGCTCGCAGCCAAGCGCGCGATAGGCGTCCATCATGCGCCGCGCCATCGCCCGCTCATGGGGTGGCAGACGGTCGCGCGAACAGCCGGTCAGGTCGAGCGCGCCGACGTTGAGCGTCGCGCGCACTGCCACTTTCGCTCCGCCCTCGACAAGCTTTTCAGCGAACAGCGTGCCGGAATCGCCGTGATAGAGCGCGCCGTCGATATGCGCCGAAGCGATCGGGATCAGGCGCGGCGCGGCGAGCAGCTTCGCCGCTTGCGCCACGATCCGCATGGCCATGCCGGCGCCGTCCCGCCGCTGGACGGTCGCGAGCTGGGCCGGCGTCAGGTCCAAGACCATGTCAGCGCCGCCGGTAGCGGATCGTCTCGAAGCGCGCGCCGAGCGCATCGTAGAGCAGCACCCGGCCGATGAGCGGCTCGCCCGCGCCGGTGATCAGCTTGATCGCCTCCATCGCCTGCAACGTGCCGATCACGCCGGTCAGCGCGCCGACGACGCCGGCGATGGCGCAGCTCGGCACCAGACCGTCCGGCGGCGGCTCGGGATAGAGATCGCGATAGGATGGGTTCGGCGTCCCGTCCGCGGCGCTCTCATAGGGCTTCAGCACCGTCAGCGCGCCGTCGAAACGTCCGACCGAACCGGAGATCAGGGGCCGCCCAACCTCGGCGCATGTATCGGCGGCCAGAAAACGCGTCTCGAAATTGTCGGAGCCGTCGACGACGAGGTCGTGGGCCGCGATGATGCCGGCGGCATTGTCCGGTCCGAGGCGGATGTCGTGCCGCTCGACGACGACATGCGGATTCAACTGGCCGATCGTCTCGGCGGCGCTCGCAGTCTTCGATCGGCCGATGTTGCGTGTCTCGTGGATGATCTGCCGCTGCAGGTTGGAGAGCGAGACATCGTCGTCGTCCACGATGCCGAGCGTGCCGACGCCGGCCGCCGCGAGATAGAGCAGCACTGGCGCGCCGAGGCCGCCCGCTCCGATGACCAGCACGCGCGCGTCCCGCAGCTTGCGCTGACCCGGCCCGCCGATCTCCGGCAGCACGATGTGGCGCGCATAGCGCGTCAGCTCATCGTCGGACAGGGGCGTGTCAGCCACGGCCCGCTGCCGTGACGAAGTCGCGGACGGCGTCCGCCGCACGATCCAGATTGCCGTCGAAGGTCGCGCCCGACGCCTTGCGCGGCTTAAGATCGTGGTCGCCGTCGGTCAGCCATTCGATCCGCATCGACGCCGGCAGCGGATAGGCAGCGACCTCGTCGCGCGTGCCGAACGGATCGCGCTCGCCCTGGCAGACGAGGGAGGGGACCGTCATCGGTGTCAGATGGTCGGTCCGCAGCTTCTGCGGCTGGCCGGGCGGATGGAACGGGTAGCCGAGGCAGACGAGCCCCGCGATCGCGCCCTCGGCGAATTGCTTCTGCGCGATCATGCTGGCCATGCGGCCGCCGAGCGACTTGCCGCCGATGAACAGTCTTCCGGCCCGCTCCACATTGGCGATCGCGCCAACATATTCGCCGATCAATTTGTTCGCAGGCGATGGAGGAGGGCGGAGCCCTTCACGCCGCGCGGCCATGTAGCCGAATTCGAACCGCGCGACGCGGATGCCGCGCGCGCCGAGCCGTTCGGCCATGGCCGTCATCCAGCCGGAATCCATCGGCGCGCCCGCGCCATGGGCCAGCAGCAGGGTCGCCGCATCGGCGGGGCCGTCATAGAGGAAATCGGTCATGTCGTGTCCATTCTTCCGGCGAAGGGTAGACCGATTTTCATCCGGAATGAACCACCGCTCCGGTCATGCAGGCTCGCGCCTGGGCGACGGGCCTTGCAATGCGGGCTCATCTTGATAGTGAGCGTCCGAAATCCGGCGGCGCTCGCACGAGGCATTCCATGGCAGTCCAGTCCCGCAACGTCGCGCCGCCCGACCTCGTCCAGGTCGGCCGCGCCCTGATTTCGGTCTCGGACAAGACCGGCCTGATCGACTTCGTCCGCGCCTTGGCCGGACATGGCGTCCAGATCGTCTCGACCGGCGGTACGCGGAAGGTGATCGCCGATGCGGGGATCGCGGTCACCGACGTTTCCGAGGTGACCGGCTTCCCCGAGATCATGGACGGGCGCGTCAAGACGCTGCATCCGATGGTGCATGGCGGGCTGCTGGCGGTTCGGGGCGACGCGGACCACCAGCAGGCGATGCGCGACCACGGCATCAAGCCGTTCGATCTCGTCGTGGTGAACCTCTATCCGTTCGAGGAGGTGCGGCGCGCGGGCGGCGACTATGCCGCGACGGTGGAGAACATCGACATCGGCGGGCCGGCCATGGTGCGGGCCTCGGCGAAGAACCATGCCTATGTCGCGACCGTCACCGATCCGGCGGACTATGCTCTGGTGCTGGAGGCGATGGACGAGAATGCCGGTAGCCTGTCCTACCGGTTCCGCCAGCGACTCGCGGCGAAGGCCTTCGCCCGGGCAGCCGCCTATGACGCCGCGATTTCCGGCTGGTTCGCCGACGCGCTCGCCATCGACCATCCGGCCTGGCGCGCGTTCGGAGGGCGGCTCGAACAGGTGATGCGCTACGGCGAGAACCCGCACCAGAGCGCGGCCTTCTACGTCACCGGCGACGATCGGCCGGGCGTCGCCACCGCGCGCCAAGTGCAGGGCAAACAGCTCTCCTACAACAATATCAACGACACCGATGCGGCCTATGAGCTTGTCGCCGAGTTCGATCCGTCGACCGTCGCGGCGGTGGCGATCATCAAGCACGCCAATCCCTGCGGCGTCGCCACCGCCGCGACGCTCGCCGAAGCCTATCGCAAGGCGCTGGCCTGCGATCCGGTCTCGGCATTCGGCGGCATCGTCGCGCTCAACCGCACATTGGATGCCGACGCGGCGGAGGAGATCGTCAAGATCTTCACCGAGGTGATCATCGCGCCCGATGTGACCGAGGAGGCGGTCGCCATCGTGGCCGCCAAGAAGAATCTCCGCCTGCTGCTGGCCGGCCGCATTCCCGACCCGAAGGCGGCGGGCCTGACGGTGAAGTCGGTCGCCGGCGGCCTGCTGGTGCAGTCGCGCGATTCAGGAACGGTCGATGCGCTCGACCTCAAGGTGGTGACGAAACGCGCGCCGACCGCGGCCGAGATGGCCGACCTGAAATTCGCATTCCGCGTCGCCAAGCACGTGAAGTCGAACGCCATCGTCTATGTGAAGGACGGGGCGACGGTGGGCATCGGCGCCGGGCAGATGAGCCGGGTCGATTCCTCGCGGATCGCGGCGCGCAAGTCGCTAGACGCTACCGAAGCCGCCGGGCTGCCCGAGCCGATGACGAAAGGTTCGGTCGTCGCGTCGGACGCCTTTTTCCCGTTCGCCGACGGCCTGCTGGCGGCGGTGGAAGCCGGCGCGACGGCGGTCATCCAGCCGGGCGGCTCGATGAACGACCAGGCCGCGATCGACGCAGCCGATGAAGCCAGCATCGCCATGGTGTTCACCGGGATGCGGCACTTCCGGCATTAAAGCATTTTTCCTTCTCCCCCGTAAACGGGGAGAAGAAAGACGGAGCTTTACCCTACCACCTTGTAGTCCCGGCTCTTCACCCAGGGCAGCAGCAGCCAGCCGATGACAAACAGCAGGATGATCGGCGTGACGCCGAGGCGCTGCGCGTCCTGGGTCGACAGGCCGAAGGCTTCGGACGCGAACCACGCGGTGGCGAAGGCGATCGCGAACGGCGCGATGAAGGAGGTGGCACGGCCCGACAGCGCATAGAGGCCGAAGGCTTCCGTCACCTTGTCCGATTCGACCTGGTCGACCAGCAGCGTGCGCGACGCCGCCTGGATCGATCCGCCCGCAGCGCCGATCAGCGCGCCGGCGAGATAGAAGACGATGTCGGGCAGGCCCGACCCGCCATCGACCGTCATGAACAGGATCTGCGTCGGCGTGGTCGAGATGATCATGACGCAGCAGAGGATCAGCAGGATGATCGAGACCATGATGACCGGCTTCGGCCCGAAGCGCTGGTCGGCGCGGCCGCCGAGCCATGCGCCGATCGCCCCCGTCAGGTTGGCGAGGATGCCGAAAATGCCGATCTTGATGATCGGCCAGCCGAGCACGCCGGCGGCGTAGATGCCGCCGAAGGAATAGAGCGCGTTGAGCGCGTCGCGATAGAACATCGACGAGATGAGGAACGAGAAATAGCTGCGCTGCGACGGCAGCGTCCGCAGCGTCTCCCAAAGCTCGGCGAGGCCCTTCCGGATCGCGCCGGCTGCCGACTGGCGGCGCTTGACGTCGGGCGTCCAGAAGAACAGCGGCAGCACGAAGACCAGATACCAGAGCGAGGTCAGCGGCCCGGATGCGCGGTCGCCCTCATGCGATACGGGATCGAGACCGAACAGCGGCGAGATGCCGATCAGCGTTTTGCCGGTCTCCGGATTGGCCGACAGGAAGCCGAGCACGATGACCAGCGAGATCAGGCCGCCGATATAGCCGAGACCCCAGGCGGAGCCCGACAGGCGGCCGAGTTCGGAGCGCGGCACCAGCGTCGGCATCATCGCATTGTTGAACACGGCGGCATATTCCATGCCGACCAGCGCCAGCACGATGCCCAGCATCGGCAAGGCGAGCGCCGCAGCGCCCGGCGTGGCGTACCACAGCATCCAGCAGCCGATGAAGCCGACGATCGAGAACAGCAGGATCCATGGCTTGCGCGGGCCGGTCGCGTCGGCGATCGCGCCGAGGATCGGCGAGGTCAGCGCGATGATCGCGCCGCCGATGCCCGCCGCATAGCCCCAATATTCCTGCCCCTGCGCGGCGTTCTCGGCGACATGGGCCGCGAAATAGGGCGCGAAGACGAAGGTGATGATGAGCGTGTGGAAGGGCTGCTGGGCGAAATCGAACAGCATCCAGCCCCAGATGCCCTTTTTCGAAGTACGCGCCGCGACTTCGCCTGTCATGTCGATGTCCCCGCTCCCTGACAGCGCAAGTCATAGCAGACGCAGGGCGTTTGGCAGCAGGAATATTTGGTCGGTCAGAACAGGGCTTCGAGGTCGGCGATCCGGTCGTTCACCAGCCAGCCGTAATAGTTCTCTTCCGGAAAGCGCGGCTGCTCGCCCGCCGCGACCCGGCGGTCGTTCTCCGCCTTCAGGGCGCGCGCCCGCGCTTCCGGGTCGCCGACATTGTAGAGCGTGGCGGTGATGCCGGGATTGCCGGAAATATCGAAGCCGGCGATCTGCGCATAGGCGTCGATCGACTTGCGCAGCGTCGCGGCGACGTAAGGCAGGGTCTGGTCCGGGTCCATGATCGTCGCATAGACCGATTTCGGGTCGCGATAGTCGAGCTGCGGCAGGCCGGATATGCGCGCGACCGTGTCGCTCATCTGGAGCGCGGTCAGCGGATTGAGCTGGCCGATGCCGAATGTCTGGCCGGCATAGAAGGGCTGGAAGAAGACCGCGCTGAACCTGTTGTTGGGATAGGCGCGGCCGCCGACCGTCTGGCCGCGGAACGACGTGTTCCAGACGCGCTCCCGGCAGGTCCACTGGCCGTAGCTGCCCTTGGCCGAGGCGCAGGTCTCGAATTCGGGCCGCTGGATGAAGTCGCCCACATCCTCGCCTTCATAGTTGAAGGCGAAGCTCGACCCGCCGAGATAGGCGGCCGCCTTCACGTAATATTGCTGGAGCCGGTCATAGGCGTCGACATTGTAGGTGTGCTCGCCGACGATCGCGCCGGCCATGTGCAGCGGGCTGATGCCGTATTGGGCCGACACCGATTTGATCTTGCTGCGCAGCGCCTTGTCGTTGCGCAGCAGCGCCAGCACCTTGCGGTATTTGGCGTCGTAGCTGGTCTTCAGCGCCTTGGTGCGCGAGGCGGAGCCCCCGGGAACCTGAGGCTGCTCGGCGCTGCGGTTTCCGGCCGGCACAGGCGTCGCAGCATGGGCGGCCACGCACACGCCCATAGTCACGCCGATTGTCAGCCCAAGAAGAAGTCTCATCCCGCCGCCCGATCGCAAAGACCCATCCGCTCTAGAAAGAATTAAGCGGCGAGTCGAGCAGGGCAAGGCGGCAACGCCAAATCGCTGCCCTGCCCGTTGCACAATGGTTACAGAATTGGCGCTACAGGATGAAACGCGACAAATCTGTGTTTTTCGCGATGTCGCCGACATTCTTGCCGACATAATCCGCATCGACGGTCACCTTTGTCCCGTTCCGGTCCGGCGCGTCGTAGGAAATGCCGTCAAGCACCCGCTCCATCACGGTCTGGAGCCGCCGCGCGCCGATGTTCTCGACATTGGCGTTCAGGTCGACTGCGATCTGCGCCAGCCGGTCGACCGCGTCGTCGGTGAACTCCAGCTCGACGCCCTCGGTCGCCAGCAAGGCGACGTACTGCTTCACGAGGCTGGCTTCCGGCTCGAGCAGGATGCGCTTGAAGTCGTCCTTCTCCAGCGCGCGAAGCTCGACGCGGATCGGCAGGCGGCCCTGCAGTTCCGGCAGCAGGTCCGACGGCTTGGCGACGTGGAACGCGCCCGACGCGATGAACAGGATATGGTCGGTCTTCACCGGCCCGTATTTCGTCGCGACCGTCGTGCCCTCGACCAGCGGCAGCAGGTCGCGCTGCACGCCCTCGCGCGACGGGCCGCCGGAAATGTCGGAGCGCGCCGCGATCTTGTCGATCTCGTCGAGGAAGACGATGCCGTCGTTCTCGGCCGATTCCATCGCGCGGCGCACCACCTCGTCCTGGTCGAGCAGCTTGTCGGATTCGTCGTTGATCAAGAGGTCGTAGCTCTCCTTGACGGTGGTCTTGCGCGTTTTGGTGCGCTTGCCGCCCATCGCCTTCGACAGCATGTCGTTGATGTTGAGCACGCCGACCGATCCGCCCGGCATGCCGGGGATGTCGAAGCTCGGCATGCCGCCGGTGCCGGTGTCGGCCACCTCGACTTCGATCTCCTTGTCGTCCATCTCGCCGGCGCGAAGCTTCTTGCGGAACGAATCCTTCGTCGCCGGGCTGGCGGTCTTGCCGACCAGCGCCTCGAGAACGCGTTCCTCGGCATTGAGATGCGCCTTGGCCTTCACGTCCTCGCGCATCTTGTCGCGCTGGAGCACGATCGCGCCCTCGACCAGATCGCGCACGATCTGCTCGACGTCGCGGCCGACATAGCCGACCTCGGTGAACTTGGTCGCCTCGACCTTGATAAAGGGTGCGCCGGCGAGCTTCGCCAGGCGGCGTGCGATCTCGGTCTTGCCGACGCCGGTCGGTCCGATCATCAGAATGTTCTTCGGCATCACCTCTTCGCGCATCTGGCCGGTGAGCTGCTGGCGCCGCCAGCGGTTGCGCAGAGCGATGGCGACGGCGCGTTTCGCGTCCTTCTGGCCGATAATGTAGCGGTCGAGTTCCGAAACGGTCTCGCGGGGGGAAATGTTGGTCATGTCAGTGTGTCTCGTCCGGTGCGTCCAGCGCCATCATATGGGCCGGACCATAGATTGAAGTCCTGGTGTCGAAGTGGCGGAACCCGGCCTTCTCATAGGCGCGGATCGCCCGCTTGTTGGCCGGGTCGGGGTCGATGATCAGCCGCGGCGCGCCCTCGTCGAACAATTCGTCCGCCAGCGCCCGCAGCATGGCCGAACCGTGGCCCATGCCGACAAGATCGGGCGGACCGATCGACAGGTCGATGCCGAGCGTGCCGAAGGGCTGGTCCTGGTAGGGATGATCGTCCTCCAGATGCGGATCGTACCACTGGAGATAGGCGATCGGCCTGCCGTCGAGCTCGCCGATCAAGGGCTCGGTCTCGACGGCGTCCATCGCTTCGCGGATCTCGGCGACGGCCTCGTCGGGATCGCCCCACCACTCGAGCAGATGCGGTTCGGCCAGCCATGCTTTCAGCATGGGCAAGTCCTTTTCCGTCACGTCGCGGAACGAATAGCCTTTACGCGGCATCGATCGTTTCGACCGTCACCGAGGAATTGGTGTAGATGCAGATATCGGCTGCGATCTGCATCGCCTTGCGGGCGATGGCCTCGGCATCCTGGTCCGTGTCGATCAGCGCACGCGCCGCGGCCAGCGCATAATTGCCGCCCGATCCGATCGCCATGACGCCATGCTCGGGTTCGAGCACGTCGCCGGTGCCGGTGAGCGCCAGCGTCACCGACTTGTCGGCCACCAGCATCATGGCTTCCAGGCGGCGCAGATAGCGGTCGGTGCGCCAGTCCTTGGCGAGCTCGACGCAGGCGCGCGTCAGTTGTTCCGGATATTGTTCGAGCTTGGCTTCCAGCCGCTCCAGCAGTGTGAAGGCGTCGGCGGTCGCGCCGGCGAAGCCGGCAATGACGTTGCCCTTGCCGAGGCGGCGGACCTTTTTCGCGTTGCCCTTCATCACGGTATTGCCCAGGCTGACCTGCCCGTCGCCCGCGATGACCACTTTCCCGCCCTTGCGCACGGTCACGATGGTCGTGCCGTGCATGATGATTTCGTTCGACATGAATGACTCCAGAGCAAGGCGGCCCGGCCCGAATGGCGCCGAACGCCGCCTCCATGGCGGCATATCTATGCATGCCGGCGGTGATTTCAAAGCCCGGCGGCGGATGTGCCGGATTACTGGCATTCGGCGGGCGAGGCTGTTATGAGGCGACCGAATTCGCCCATGGGGAAATAGACAATGGCCGCGAAGACTTCGCCGCGACGCGCCGAGATCGCCCGCCGCACCAAGGAGACCGACATTTCGGTCGCCGTCGACCTCGACGGAACCGGGGTGTTCGACGTCTCGACCGGAGTCGGGTTCTTCGACCATATGGTCGAGCAGCTCTCGCGCCATTCGCTGATCGACATGACGGTCAGGGCCAAGGGCGACCTGCATATCGACGACCACCATACGGTGGAGGATGTCGGCATCGCGCTCGGCCAGGCGATCTCCAGGGCGCTCGGCGAACGGCGGGGGATCACCCGCTATGCCTCGCTCGACCTCGCCATGGACGAGACGCTGACGCGGGCGGCCATCGACGTGTCGGGCCGGCCCTTCCTCGTCTGGAACGTCGCCTTCACCTCGCCGAAGATCGGAACGTTCGATACGGAGCTGGTGCGCGAGTTCTTCCAGGCGCTGTCGCAGAATGCCGGCATCACGCTGCATGTGACCAACCACTATGGCGCAAACAGCCACCACATCGCCGAGACCTGCTTCAAGGCTGTGGCGCGGGTGCTGCGTGCCGCCATCGAGGCCGACCCGCGTCAGGCGGGCGCGATCCCCTCGACCAAGGGCAGCCTGAAAGGATAGGCCGTGGCCAGTTTCGTCGTCATGGAAAGCCCGGACCGGGCCGACGCCGCCTATGTCCGCGACGGGTTTCACTTTTTCGCGTTCCTGCTGCCGCCGGTCTGGCTTGCCTGGCATCGTCTCTGGGTCGAGGCGGCGGTGACGCTCGCGGTCATGTTGGGGCTCGGCGCGGTCGGAACCTTTCTCGGTCTCGAAGCCGCCACGCCGCTGCTGTCGCTGCTTGTGTCGATCTATGTCGGGCTCGAAGCCCCGGCATTGCGGATCGCGGCGCTGCGGCGTCGCGGCTGGCATGAGGCCGGCGTCGTCGACGCCCGGAACTGGCGCGAGGCGGAAATCCGCCATCTCTACGCCGGTGATGTCGATGCCACCGCGCCGGAAGCGACCGCGATCGACGTCCCGCGCCCAGGCATGGGCAATGCTCCGGCTCGCCTCGGCGGCGGTCCGGCGCTTGGGCTCCTGTCCTATCCGGGCGCGCGCTGACCATGCGTGTCGCGATCATCGACTATGGCTCGGGCAATCTGCGCTCGGCGACGAAAGCCTTCGAACGCGCCGCGCGCGAAAGCGGCATCGCCGCCGAGATCGACCTGACGGCGGACGCCGATCGGGTGCGCACCGCCGACCGCATCGTCCTGCCCGGCGTCGGCGCCTATGCGGACTGCGCGGCCGGCCTGCGAGCCGTCGAGGGCATGTGGGAAGCGGTCGAGGAAACGGCCATCCGCCGCGCCCGGCCTTTTCTCGGCATCTGCGTCGGCATGCAGTTGATGTCCGAACGCGGCCTGGAAAAGACTGTCACGAACGGCTTTGGCTGGATCGCCGGCGACGTGAAGGAAATCGAACCCGCCGACCCGTCGTTGAAAATTCCGCAGATCGGCTGGAACACGATCGCGCTCGCCCGCGCACATCCGCTGTTCGACGGCATCGCGACCGGGCCGCATGGCCTGCATGCCTATTTCGTGCACTCCTACCATCTCGCGGCGGCGAAGCCGGACCAGGTGCTCGCGACGACCGACTATGGCGGGCCGGTCACCGCCGCCGTTGCGCGCGACAATCTGGTCGGCACGCAGTTCCATCCCGAGAAGAGCCAGGCGCTCGGCCTGGCCCTGATCGCCAACTTCCTGAGGTGGACGCCATGAAGAAGGGCTACTGGATGGGCATGGTCGACGTGACCGATCCCGAGAACTACCCGCGCTACATCGCGGCCAACAAGGCCGCCTTCGACAAATATGGCGCGAAATTCCTGGTGCGCGGTGGCGATGGGCAGGTATTCGAAGGTCCCGCCGCGAACCGGCTGGTGATCATCGAATTCGACAGCTACCAGACCGCGCTCGACTGCTACAATTCGGCCGAATACCAGGCCGCGCTGGAGCTTCGGAAGCAATTCTCCGACGCGCATTTCGCCGTTGTTGAGGGCGTGTGAGGCATGATCCTCTTTCCCGCCATTGATCTGAAGGACGGCAAATGCGTCCGGCTCAAGCTGGGCGATATGGCGACGGCGACCGTCTACAATGAGGACCCGGCCGCACAGGCCAGGGCTTTCGCGGATCAAGGTTTCGCCTGGCTCCACGTGGTCGACCTTAACGGCGCCTTCAAGGGCCAGAGCGTCAACACCGCGGCTGTCGGCGCGATCCTCAAGGCGACGAAAAATCCGGTGCAGCTTGGCGGCGGCATCCGCACCCTGCCGCAGATCGAGGACTGGCTGGAACGCGGCCTTGCGCGGGTTATCCTGGGCACGGTGGCCGTGCGCGATCCCGATCTGGTGAAGGAGGCCTGCCGCCTCTTCCCCGGCAAGATCGCGGTCGGCATCGACGCCAAGGGCGGCAAGGTCGCGGTCGAGGGCTGGGCCGAGGCGTCGACGCTCGGCGTCGTGGAACTGGCGAGGAAGTTCGAAGGGGCCGGCGTCGCGGCGGTCATCTATACCGACATCGACCGTGACGGCGTCCTGACCGGCATCAATTGGGAATCGACCATCGATCTCGCCAATTCGGTGTCGATCCCGGTCATCGCCTCGGGCGGCCTCGCGTCGATCGCCGATATCGTGCGCATGACCATGCCGGACGCCCGAAAGCTCGAAGGCGCGATCTCCGGCCGTGCGCTCTATGACGGCCGGATCGATCCGGCCGAAGCGCTGGCGATCCTCAACGGCACGACAAAGCCGCCGCCCGCGATGTTCGAGGAAGGGCGATGACCCTCAAATTCCGAGTCATCCCCTGTCTCGATGTCAAGGACGGCCGCGTCGTCAAGGGCGTCAATTTCGTCGACCTGATCGATGCGGGCGATCCGGTCGAGGCGGCGAAGGCCTATGATGCCGCAGGCGCCGACGAACTCTGCTTCCTCGACATCACCGCCTCGTCCGATAATCGCGAGACGATCTTCGATGTCGTCGCCCGCACCGCCGAGCAGTGCTTCATGCCGCTGACGGTCGGCGGTGGCGTGCGGCAGGTGGCGGACATCAGGAAGCTGCTGCTGGCGGGGGCGGACAAGGTGTCGATCAACACCGCCGCCGTGAAGAATTCCGACTTCGTCGCCGAGGCTGCCGACAAATTCGGCAACCAATGCATCGTTGTGGCGATCGATGCGAAAAAGGTGTCGCAGCCCGGAGAAGCTGACCGCTGGGAAATCTTCACCCATGGCGGCCGCGAAAAAACCGGCATCGACGCCGTCGACTTCGCGCGAAAAGTGGTCGATCTCGGCGCGGGCGAGATCCTGCTCACGTCGATGGACCGCGACGGCACCAAGGCGGGCTATGACATCGCGCTGACGCGGGCCGTGGCCGACGCGGTGCGCGCGCCTGTCATCGCCTCGGGCGGCGTCGGCAATCTCGACCACATGGTCGACGGCATCCGCGACGGCCACGCGACGGCGGTGCTCGCCGCCTCGATCTTCCATTTCGGGACCTATTCCATAGCGCAGGCCAAGCAGCATATGGCGAAAGCAGGGCTCGCCATGCGACTCGACTCGCCGCCGCGGGCGGCTTAAAGGCCGGCCATGACGGAGTTTTCCCTTTCCGATCTCGAACGGATCGTCGCCGAGCGCGGCCGTTCCGGCGCTGCCGATTCCTGGACAGCGAAACTGTTTGCCGCCGGAATGGAAAAGTCGGCGAAGAAAATGGGCGAAGAGGCCGTGGAAACGGTCATCGCGGCCATAAAAGGGGAGCGTTCGGAACTTGTGTCCGAAAGCGCCGACCTGCTCTATCATTGGCTCGTGGTGCTGGCGGTCGCCGGCGTGCCGGTCAGCGAGGTGATGGCCGAATTGCGGCGGCGCACAAGCCGGTCCGGCATCGCCGAGAAGGCGTCGCGGACGACAGGCGCAGATTGAGGGAGGGCAGAATGGACCAGATCAGCCCAAGGGAAAAATACTCCCCCTACCGTTTCTTTTCCGCCGCCGACTGGTCGGCCTTCAGGGCTGATACTCCGCTGACGCTGTCCGAGGACGAAGTCCGCCGCCTCTCGTCGCTGAACGACCCGATCGACCTCGAGGAGGTGCGGCGCATCTATCTGTCGCTGTCGCGCCTGCTGTCGGCCCACGTGGAATCCACCCAGCTTCTGTTCAAGCAACGCGCGCGCTTCCTGAACGTGCCGGATGCCGTGAAGACGCCGTTCATCATCGGTATCGCCGGCTCGGTCTCGGTCGGCAAGTCGACGACGGCGCGCATTCTCAAGGAGCTGATGCAACGCTGGCCGTCGAGCCCCAAGGTCGACCTCGTCACGACCGACGGGTTCCTCTACCCGAACGAAGTGCTGCGCGAGCGCGGGCTGATGGATCGCAAGGGTTTTCCGGAATCCTACGATGTCGGCCTGCTGCTGCGGTTCCTGTCGGCGGTCAAGTCGGGCCTGATGGACGTGCAGGCGCCGCTCTATTCGCACCTGACCTATGATGTCTTGCCCGACCAGTTTGTGGAGATCGACCGTCCGGACATCCTCATCTTCGAAGGCATCAACGTGCTGCAGCCCGGCGAACTGCCGAAGGACGGCAAGATCATTCCGTTCCTGTCGGACTTCTTCGACTTCTCCATCTATGTCGACGCGGAGGAGGATGTGCTGCGCGACTGGTATGTCGCGCGCTTCATGAAGCTGCGCGAGACCGCCTTCCGGGACAAGGAATCCTTCTTCCACCGCTTCTCCGAACTGTCCGAGGACGCCGCCAAGGCGGTCGCCATCGACATCTGGGAGAACATCAACCTGAAGAACCTGCGCGAGAACATCCTTCCGACACGCCCGCGCGCCGATCTCATCCTGAAAAAGGGCGCCAATCACCTGATCCAGGAAGTGGCCCTGCGGAAGCTTTAAGCAGAGTTTAACTCAGCAAGGCCAATGCTGGGCCGCCGCGCCAGGTCGTGGCGATATGTCCGGCGGTACGATGTCCGACACGCTTGCCAACCCGAACCGAGGCGGACACGTCACCGACCAAGGCTCATTCCTATCGACGGCCGCGCCGGTTGCTGTTTCGATTGCTATTGCGGCAATCGCGGCATGGCTTGCATTTGCCATCGTTCAATCCAACGTCGACGTCTCTTGGATGATCGTCGTAGGTGAACGCGTTCTCGACGGCGCTCGCCTCCACAGCGACATCGTTGAGCTTAATCCTCCATTCTCCGTTGCGCTCTATATGCTGCCCGTGGCGCTGGAGGCGTTTGCCGGTGTCCGCGCCGAGCTCGCATTGTCAGTCCTCACCGCGCTGACGGCTTTCGCATCGATTGTCGTCTCGGCACGCATCCTTCGCCGTGCGGGCTGGTTTGCCCAGGCTTGGTGTGCATGGCTTCTGCCGCCGGCCGTAGCCATCGTGCTTATTATGTTTCCGGGCGATTTCGCCCAGCGCGAGCATATCGCCGCCATTGTCCTCATCCCGTGGCTGGCGCTGCTCGCCGCGCGAGACCGCTCAAAAGACTTTGCCGCCGGCACTGCGCCTGAAATCTTCGCCGCGGGGATGGGCGCGGCAGTTTTCGTCATGGTCAAGCCGCCCTATGCCGCCTTGGCGCTGATGGTTCCCACCCTGTGGCTGGCTGTCGAACGTCGCTCGATACGACCCTTTCTGACCGCGGAGAACTTTATCGGTGCGGCTTTGACGCTCGCCTATCTTGGCTGGGTCATGCTTGCGGGTGATGGCTATATGTCGCGCGTCTATCCGATGATCGCCGAACTCTACGTTCCGCTGCGGACGCCGCCCCTCGAACTGCTGGCATCGTGGCCGCCGATTGTTTTCGCCGCGCTGGCCCTAGTGACGATCATCATGTCACGCGGAAATGGTCTCGATCGCATGACATTGATCCTCCTGCTGGCCGGATTGGGCTATGTTTTCTGCTATGCGCTGCTCGGCAAGGTCTGGACTTACCGGGCGATCCCGTTCCTGATTTTCGTATTTCTTGCTTTTCTCATCCAGCTGTCCCGCCAGCGCCGGATGTCTCCGGTTGCCATCAGCGCGACCACCGCCTTCTTCGGTGCAGGGGTATTGCTCTTCATGATGTCGATGACAGCGCAGACCCCCGTGCCGGAATCCGCCCTTCGCGCCATCGCCGCGGCTTCGACCGGAAGACCGACAATAATGTCCGTTGCGATTCAACTGCAGCCGGCGCATCCGCTCACCCGGATGGTCGGCGGCCGGTTCGTCGGTCGTTATGCATCTTTGTGGCCAGTCGAATATGCCGAACTCAACGCGGCGCTCAATCCGCCGGCGCAAGCTGCCATGCTGAGGCGACGCGATGGCTTGATTGCCGAGGCGGCGCACGATTTGACCGCAGCCAGGCCCGATATCGTCGTGGGTCCGGGCGTAAGACGGCTGACTGCCGAAGATGCGATAATGCGCCATCCAGGCATCATATCGGCGCTGTCGGATTACGAAATGATCTATCTGGACGAAAGCATGACGGTTTTCGCCCGTTCCGAAAGATCGGAACCGACCGCGCCGTAAGCCAGCCATCCGGCGACCGCGATCGGCACCAGCACGCCGACGCCGATGCCCTGGAAATTCAGCAGGTGCACGGCGAAGGGGAACATCCAGGCGAGGCCGAGCAGCGCCAGGCGCGGTTGCGCCGAGGTGGCATAGAGATAGGCGAGCGCGACGCACATCGGAATGGTGTCGTAGGTATAGCCATAGGGCGTGGCGACGATGGCGAGCGTCGCCGTGATCGCGACGCGCCGGCGATGGTCGATCGCATTGGATGGCCGCCACAGCCACACGACGATGGCGATGGCCGCCAGCGTCGCTGCCGCCTGCGCGCCATAGGCCAGCCCCGTACCGGCGCCCACCGACCGGGCCAGGATGAACACGGTCATGGCGTTGGCGTGATAGGGTTGCGGATAGGGCGCCTCCATGATGGCGGTCATGAGCGGGCCGGTGCGTTCGACGAAGAGCGGCCAGACCTCGAAGCCGAGGAAGAAACCGGTCGCGCCCGCGAGCAGAAGGGCGGTCACCGACGCGGCGGCGATCGCGCGCCAGTTCCAGCTCGCAAGCAGGCAGAACGGGATCAGGATGCCGAGATGCGGCTTGATGGTCAGAAGTCCGAAGAGGATTCCGGCCAGGATCGGCCGTTTCGGCGCCATGAGAAGGCCGCCGATCAGGAGCGCGGCGGTCAGCGCGCCGTTCTGGCCGAAGATCCCGTTCATGAACACGGATGGCGACAGGACCGCCGCGGCATGGACCAGCGGCGGCAGCTTCATCGGCCGAAGAGCGACATGCAGCAGCGCGACCGTGCCCGCGGTCCAGACGATATAGGCCGGAAAAATCGGCAACAGAGCCAGTGGCGCGCCGATCAGAATGATATTGGGCGGATAGCTCCATTCCTGGTCAGGCAACAGCGGCGAGAACATGGCGCGCAGATTGGCGCGGTAGGCCTCGACGTCGAAGAGATCGCGGACATGGCCGTCGAGCGCCATCCTCGAACCGGCCCACAGATTGGTGAAATCCCAATAGGGCAGACGGTCGGACATGATGGAGAACCCATTGTCGTCGAACGTCCAGAGATGGAGGTGGTAGAACAGTCCGACCGCGATACTGCTCAGGACGACGAAAGCCGCGAAACGCTGCTGTTCGCGCGACTTGTCCGGAAAGATATCCTGCGCCATGCCTGAGCCTTGATGGATCGGATCGAAGTCTATGCGAGCCGGATTAAGCAAGACTTTCTGGCGTCATTGAAAGGCCCTCACGCAAAAGCGCCGCCGCGCCTGGCTTCGCGCCGCTCAGATGGACCTTATGTCTAAGAGGTTTGAGTTCAGACACCCTGCAGGCCGTGTCGGTACGCACTTCGGCGCGGCCGAAAAAGACGTTTTGAAAGCCGACCTACAACTGCACCTTGAGCCACTTCTGCAACGCGCCGACGAGCCCCTGTCGGAACACGAGCACGAAGCCCATGAAGACGAGGCCCTGGAAGACGAGCAGGTAAGGTCCGTAGGGCGCGAGGAAGAACTCGATGTAGAGCACGAAGATCGCGCCGAAGACCGGGCCGAAGATCGTGCCGATGCCGCCGACCAGCGTGATCAGGACCACCTCCGTCGTCGTCACCAGCGCGATGTCGGTCAACGTCGCGATGCCGAAGACGATCGCCTTCAGCCCACCCGCGAAACCGGCGATGGCGGCGGAGATGATGAAGGAGATGAGCTTGAAACGGTTGACGCTGTAGCCGAGCGATTCGACGCGTTCCGGATTGTTGCGCACCGCGCGCAGCACCTGGCCGAAGGGTGAATGGATGATGCGGTTGTAGAGCAGCAGCGCCAGCAGCATGGCGGCCGCCACGGTGATGTAGAGTGACGTGTCGGACTGGAGCGGAATGATGCCGACCAGCGAGCCGCGCGGGATCGACTGCATGCCGTCCTCGCCGCGCGTCACCGGAGCCTTTAGCGCGAAGAAATAGACCATCTGCGCCAGCGCCAGCGTGATCATCGCGAAATAGAGGCCGGAGCGGCGGATCGCGATCCAGCCGAAGATCGCGCCGGCGATGCCGCCGATGACCGCGCCGGCGAACACCGACAGTTCGCTGGTGAGACCGGTATTCAGCGCCATCCAGCCTGCGGTGTATGCGCCCAGCCCGAAGAAGGCCGCATGGCCGAAGCTCATCAGGCCGGTGTAGCCGAGCAGCAGATTGTAGGCGAAGGCGAAGATGATGAAGCAGTACATCTTCATCAGCAGGATCGGATAGATGAACATCGGCGCGAGAGCGACGAAGGCGAGCAGCAGCGCGAACATGATCGCGCGGGGCCGCGTCAGACCGAGATAGTGACGCTCGCGGCGGCTGGCCGAAGCGGCGCCGGGAGAAACGACGGCGGTGGTCATCACGCGACCTTTCCGAACAGGCCGCGCGGGCGGGCCAGCAGCACGAGCGCCATGAAGATGAAGATCACGGTCGAGGAGAATTCGGGCGCGACCGCCTTGGCTAGTCCTTCGAGCAGGCCGAGCAGGATGCCGGTGACGATCGAGCCCATGATCGAGCCCATGCCGCCGATGACCACCACGGCGAAGACGACGATGACGACCGAGACGCCCATCTGCGGGTGCACCGACATGATCGGCGCGGCGAGCACGCCGCCCACCGCTGCCAGCGCGACGCCGGCGGCATAGGTCAGCGTCAGCATCACCGGCACGTTGATGCCGAAGGCCTGCACCATGCGCGGATTGTCGGTCGCCGCGCGCAGCTTGGCGCCCAGCGGCGTCTTCTCGATCGCGAGCCAGGTTCCCACGCACAGCACGATGCCGAACACCACGACCCAGGCGCGGTAGAAGGGCAGGAACATGAAGCCGAGATTGACCGCGCCCTGGAGCGAGGGCGGGATCGAGTAGGGCAGGCCGAGCGGCCCGTAGGTGATATGCGCCAGGCCCTCGACGAAGATGGCGAGGCCGAGCGTCAGCAACAGGCCGTAGAGATGATCGAGCTTGTAGAGGTGGCGGATGAGGAAGACCTCGACCACAATGCCGATCGCGCCGACGATCAGCGGCGCGAGCACGAGCGCGCCCCAATAGCCGATGCCGAACCAGGTGAGCAGCGTGTAGGCGCAGTAGGCGCCCATCATGAAGAAGACGCCGTGGGCGAAATTGATGACGCCGAGCAGGCCGAAGATCACCGCGAGGCCGAGCGACAAGATGGCGTACAGCACGCCGTTGACGACGCCCAGCACCATCTGGGACAGGATGAGATTGACGGGAATGTCCATGCTCTAGACTCCCAGCAGCTTGTTGACCTTGGCGATCGATTTCGAGAACTCGGCCGCCTCCATTCGGTCGACGATGGCCCCGTTCTCGATGAGGTAATGGATATCGGCGAGTTCCTCGACGAAGCGGGCATTCTGCTCGACCAGCAGCACGGTCAGGCCGCGCTGCTTGATCTCGCGGATGGTGCGCGCGATCTGCTGGACGATGACGGGCGCGAGACCCTCGGTCGGCTCGTCGAGGAGGAGGACGTTCGCGCCGGTGCGCAGGATACGGGCGATCGCCAGCATCTGCTGCTCGCCGCCGGACAGCGACGTGCCGCGCGAGGCTCCGCGTTCCTTCAGGTTCGGGAACAGATCGTAGATGTGTTCGATCGTCATCGCCGGTTTGGCGATGACGGGCGGCAGGAACAGGTTTTCCGTCACCGTCAGCGACGGGAAGATCGCGCGGTCCTCCGGACAGAGCGCGATGCCCTTTCGGGCGATCAGGTCGGAGCGCAGTTTCGCGATCGGCGCGCCGTCGAGCGAGATGTCGCCCTCCACCCGTGGCATCAGCCCCATGATGGCGCGCAGCGTCGTCGTCTTGCCGGCGCCGTTGCGGCCCAGCAGCGCGACGCATTGCCCACGCGGGATCTGCATGCCGATGCCATGCAGCACGTGGCTTTCGCCATACCAGGCATTGACGTTGGCCAGCTCAAGCATGGGCGGTCCCGAGATAGGCGGTGACGACCTGCGGGTCATTGGCGACGTCGTCATATTTGCCGGATGCGATGACCTTGCCGCGCGCCAGCACGGTGACGAAGTCGCAAAGGCCTTTGACGACCGAGAGATTGTGCTCGACCATCAGGATGGTCCGCCCCTTGCGGATGCGCTGGATCAGGCCGACGACCTTGCCGATGTCCTCGCGGCCCATGCCCGATGTCGGCTCGTCGAGCAGCAGCACCTCCGGATCGACCGCGAGCGTGGTGGCGATCTCCAGCGCGCGCTTGCGGCCGTAGGGCAGGTCGCCGGCGCGCGTGTCGGCGAAGTCGGCGAGATCGAGCTGCTCCAGCAGGTCGAAGGCGCGATCATCGAGATCGTGCAGCACATTCTCCGAGCGCCAGAAATCGAGGTTCGAGCCGCGCATGCGCTGGAGCGCGAAGCGGACATTGTTGAGCGCGGTGAAGTCAGGGAAGATCGACGATATCTGGAACGAGCGCACCAGGCCGAGATTGGACACCGAGGCCGAGGGCAGGCCGGCGATCTCGCGGCCCTTGAAATGGATCGAGCCGCCCGATGGACGCATATTGCCGGTCAGCAGGTTGAAGAAGGTGGTCTTGCCCGCGCCGTTCGGTCCGATCAATGCATGGATCGCGCCGTCGCGGACATCGAGATTGACGTTATTGACCGCGACGAAACCGGCAAACCGTTTCGACAGGTTCTCGACCTTGAGCACGAGGTCGTTCATTTCGGCCTCTCCGTCGGGAAACGCGCGACGCGCAGGTCAAAGGAAGCGCGGGCGCGCATTTGACGCGCCCGCGCAGCATATCACTTCTTGACCAGCGGGCACTGGCTCTCGGCGAGCGGCAGCGCGACCTTTTCCTTGTCGATCGAGCCGGTGACCGTGAAGTAGTCCCAGTCGCCCTGCGACTCGCCCGGCGCCTTGATCGTGACCGAATACATGTCGCGCATGACGCGGCCGTCAGGACGGATGTAGCCCTTGAAGCCGGTCTTGTCCTCGATCGGGGTCTCGATCATCTTCGCCTGCACGGCCTTGGCCTCGCGCGTGCCGGCGGCCTCGACCGCCTTCAGGTAATGCGTGACCGCCTGGTAGGCGAGCGCGTTGGTGAAGGTGGGCGGACGGTTGTAGCGCTCGCGGAAGCGCTTGGTGAATTCGCGGGTCGTGTCGTCCGTGTTCCAGTACCACTGGAGCGCGGTCTGCACGTTGGCGATGTTCTCCTGCCCGATCGAATTGACGTCGGTGTCGCCCAGGAAGAACGGCACGAGGGTGGCGTTGATGCCGAATTCCTTTGCCTGCTTGATGATCGCCGTCTGCCATGTGCCGAAGGTCGGCAGGGCGATCGTCTTCGCGCCGCGCGACTGGGCTTCCAGCAGGAAGGACGAGAAGTCGGTCGTCTCCGGCGAGTGGCGCACCGCGCCGATGATGTTGGCGCCGGCGCCCTTCAGCGCATCCATCGCCTTGGCCTCGATGTCGTGGCCGAAGGCGTAGTCGACGGTGATGAAGAACCAGTCATTGTTGCCGGCTTCGTAGACCGGCAGCGTGATGGCGCGGGTCAGGCCGTAGGAGTCCATCAGCCACTGCGTGGACACGTCCGAGCACTTCTCGTTCGTCACCGCCATGGCGGCCGCGATCATCAGCGCATTGATGTTCTTCTCCTTGACGAGGTCGCCCACCGCCAGCGCGACCGCCGAATTGTCGAGGCCGAGGATCACGTCGACGCCCTGCTGGTCGATCCATTCGCGCGCGACGCTCAAGCCGACGTCCGGCTTGCCGAGATAGTCGCCCTTGATGAATTCGATCGGCTCGCCGAGCGACTTGCCGCCGAAGTCCTCGATTGCCATCTGGATGGCGGGGATCGAGCTTTCGCCCGACAAGGCCGAGGTCGCCCCGGTCAGGGCGGCAAGGTAGCCGATCTTGGTGGTGTCCGCCTGCGCCGAGATGGCGCTTGCGGTGAGAATGGTGGTGGCCGCGAGGGCCAGCATTCTGAACTTGCTCAACATCAGGGTCACACTCCTCCCAGTCGTGAAACCGGCCTGGACAGCCGGCTGATCCTGCTTCGCGCGATGCTGCGCGGTGCCCGACAAATCGAACGGTTGCGATCTGTCATAATACTAACAGTGCACTAGCGTATTTATTTTTTCAAGCCCCGTTTTTGGGGAATTCCAACGTTTCATACACAAGAGGGCTGCTTTACCCGGCCCTGATGCCCCAGTCGGCGAGCACTTCGGCATTGTGTTCGCCGGGCGTCGGCGTCAGGCGGCGCAGCGATCCCGGCGTGCGCGACAGGCGCGGCGTCGGCGCCGGATGGACCAGGCCATCGAATTCGATAAACACATTCCGCGCCCTCATCTGCGGATGCTCCCATGCCTCGCCCATGGTGAGCACGGGCGAGAGGCAGGCGTCCGTGCCGGCCATGGCCTCTTCCCATTCCGCGCGGGTTCGCGTCAGGAAGCGCTCCTCGAAGAGACGGCGCAGCTCCGGCCAGTTGGCGCGGTCGCGCCGGTCCGGGATTTTTTCGGGATCGAGGCCGAGCACCGTCAACAGCGACTGGTAGAACTGCGGCTCGAGCGCGCCGACCGAGACATGTTTGCCGTCCTTCGTTTCGAAGCAGCCATAGTCGGCCGCGCCGCCATCGACGGAGTTGTCCATGCGGCTGTCGGTCCATGTCCCTTGCTGGCGGAAGGAATGGAACATCGACATGAGATGCGACACGCCTTCGATCATGGCGCAATCGACGACCTGTCCCTTGCCGGACGTCCGCCGCTCATGCAGCGCGGTCATGATGCCGAAGGCGAGATACATGCCGCCGCCGCCGAGATCGGCCACGAGGTTGAGCGGCGCGACTGGCGGCCGGTCGGGAAAGCCGAAACTGTTGAGCGCGCCGGTCAGCGCCAGATAGTTGATGTCGTGCCCGGCCTCGCGCGCCATCGGGCCGTCCTGGCCCCAGCCGGTCATGCGGCCGTAGACGAGGCGCGGATTGAAGTCGAGGCAGTCGTCCGGCCCGAAGCCGAGCTTTTCCATCACGCCGGGCCGGTATCCCTCGATGACCACGTCGGCTCCCGCGATGAGCTCCTTGACGACGGCCCACTCCTCGGCAACCTTCAGGTTCAGCGAGACCGAGCGCTTGTTGCGGTTGTAGGCGTCATAGCGCGGCTCGATGATCGGCGGCCCCGGCCGGTCGATGCGCACGACATCCGCGCCGAAGTCGGCAAGCAGGCCGCCGGCAAAGGGGCCGGGTCCCTGGCCGCCGAATTCGACGATGCGCAGATCCGAAAGTGGCAACGTCATCCGGCCTCCTCCGCGCCGCGATCGGTCGCGGTTGAATTTATCGTTCACATGCTTATGATGCGCATCCTAACTAAATAGGCAGCGGTGATCAAGCGATCCAACCGGGAGGCAGCGATGGAGTGGACCCGCCTGACCGTCGAAGTGAAGGACGGCTATGCGATCGTCGCGCTGAAGGGCGCCGACAAGTTGAACACCCTGTCGATCCAGCTTCGCAAGGAACTGGCGCTGGCCGTCGCCGCGCTCGAGGCGGACGAGGCGGTCGTCACGCTGATCCTGACCGGAGCCGGCACGCATTTCTCGGCCGGCATGGACGTACGCGAATGGGACAAGGATGGCCTGCTCGCGGCGGGCGCCTACGAGCATGACGCCGTCGCCGCGCTCCGCCAGTTTTCCGGTCCGGTCATCGGCGCGATCAACGGGCTGGCGCTGACCGGCGGGCTGGAGCTGGCGCTGGCATGCGACTTCTTGATCGCGGCGGCGAGCGCGCGTTTCGCCGACTCGCATACGCAGGTCGGCCTGCTTCCCGGCTGGGGCGGATCGGTCAGGCTGGCGCGCCGCGTCGGCATCGCGCGGGCCATGGAGATCGCGGTGACCGGACGCTTTGTCGGCGCGGACGAAGCGCTTGCCTGGGGACTGGTCAATCACGTGGTGCCGGACGGCGAGCTGATGGCGAAAGCCGAGGAGCTGGCGCGGCAGATCGCCTTCGGCGTGCCGGCCGCGACGCGGCAATACAAGCAGCTTCTGCTCGACGGGCAGGACAAGGATTTCCAGGCCGCGCTCGCGCATGAGCGCGCCGGGTCGATTGCCGGCAACCGGCAGGTCGATGCGGCTGAACTGACGGCCCGGCTGGAGCGGCTGCGCAAGAGCCGCCGCTAGGATCGGGGACGCCGACATGCATGCGACGCTGATGCTCCGCCACGCCGTGACCACGAACGCCGGCGGCGCCGCGACGATTTTCGGCGAACGGCAGCGTAGCTGGGCTGAGGTCGGAGTACGGGTTCCGAGGATGGCCGGCGCGTTGGCGGCGCTTGGATTGAAGAACGGCGACGTGGTCTCGGTTCTGTCGATGAACAATGACCGGTTCATCGAACTGTTCTTCGCCGCGCCATGGGCTGGCGGCGTGATCGCGCCGCTGAATGTGCGCTGGTCGGTGGAGGAGAATGCGCAGGCGATCGCCGATTGCGGGGCGGCGGTCCTTGTCGTGGACGACGAGTTCGTCGGCCAGGCGCGCGAATTGCGTTCGCGCGGCATCGCGCCCGAAACCATCATCTACATAGGCGAGGGCGACGCGCCGGACGGCATGCTCGACTACGAGACGCTGATCGCATCGCATGAGCCGGTCGAGGACGCCGGCCGCAAGGGCGACGACGTCTTCGCCATTTTCTTCACCGGCGGCACGACCGGCCGGCCCAAGGGTGTGATGCTGTCGCATGAAGGTTTTGGGCAGGCGATCATGGTCTGGATCGCCATGCAGAGGGAGATCGAGGGCATCCGCTTCGCCTATGTCGGCGGATTGTTCCATCTCGTCGGCGCGGTGCCGGCAATGTTCGTGACATTGACCGGCGGGACGCACATCATCCTGCCGAAGTTCGAGCCCGTCGCCTTCATGCGGGCGATCACGCGGCACAAGGCGACCGTCATCATCATGGTGCCGACCATGGTCCAGACGATGCTGACGCACCCGGAATTTCCCGGCAACGACCTGTCGAGCCTGAAGCTGTGTTTCTATGGCGGCTCGCCGATGCCGGAAGCGGTCGTGCGCAAGGCGGCGGAGCTTTTGCCGAATCTCGAATTCATCCAGAGCTACGCGATGACCGAAACCGGCAGCCTGACCTCGATGCTGCGCTGGAGCGATCATGATTTCCACGGCCCCAACGCGCATCGCGTCAAATCGGTCGGCCAGCCCGTGTTCGGGGTCGAGGTGCGCATCGTCGATCCGGCGGGGAACGATCTGCCGCGCGGCGAGACGGGCGAGATCCTGATGCGCAGCCGCTACCTGATGACCGGCTATGTCAACATGCCGGATCAGACGGCGGAGGCGCTGCGCGGCGGCTGGATGCATTCGGGCGACGCCGGACGGCTGGACGAGGACGGCTATCTCTACGTGTCCGACCGGATCAAGGACATGATCGTGACCGGCGGCGAGAACGTGTTTTCGATCGAGGTCGAGCGCGCGATCTACCTGCACCCGGCGGTGAAGGAGGCCGCGGTGATCGGCCTGCCGAGCGAGAAATGGGGTGAGACGGTCCATGCCATCGTCGTGCTGCGCGACGGCATGTCCGCGACGCAGGACGAGATCATCGCACATTGCCGCGCGCTGATCGGCGCCTACAAATGCCCGAAATCGGTGGAGTTCCGGAGCGAGCCCCTGCCGCTCTCGCCCGCGGGCAAGGTGCAGAAGAACGTGTTGCGCCAGCCTTACCTGACGAAGGCCGAAGCCTAGCCCAGCATATTGCCGCGCAGCCGGTCGCGCGACGCCGGATCGAGGCCAAGCCCGCGTTCCAGATAGGCGTCGACGCCGCCCCAGCCGTCCTCGATCGTCTTGAACATGGCGGCGAGATAGTCCGCGTCGGCGGTCAGGACCGGAAGCACGACTTCCGGAGCGAGCGGCGGGACA
>Ga0209792_1000491_pt1 | contig 27737 bp, 27 predicted proteins | sample EBPBio142005_DNA_FD_185860 | JGI IMG/M metagenome (GOLD analysis project Ga0209792, IMG submission 185860) | Wastewater treatment Type I Accumulibacter community from EBPR Bioreactor in Madison, WI, USA - Reactor 1_6/14/2005_ DNA (SPAdes)... | ecosystem: Engineered > Bioreactor > EBPR >... | reverse complement strand
GTCGGTAGCTCAGTCGGTAGAGCACTGGACTTTTAATCCATTGGTCGTGAGTTCGAGCCTCACCCGACCCACCAAGAAAATCAAGCAGATAGCCCGGCTCACAAGGTCGGGCTTTTTGTCGTCTGCGCAAAAGTAGGCAAATGGTAGGCGGATTCGAGCAATCCGAATCAATCCTGCCAGGAGGCCGAAATGCTGCTCAGGGGCCGCCGTGGCCGAGTCCAGAACGCACCGCAAGCCGTTGCGCGTCCGCCATTCGGGGTGAGAAGCACAAGCTCAAACTGCCTGCTCATGGACCGCTTGCGCAACCAAGCGGACGCCAAGCGCAGAGCACACCCTGGCGATGGTGTCGAAGCGCGGCTGCGCACCGGGACGCAGGGCCTTGTACAGCGCCTCGCGGGTAATTCCGGATGCCTTGGCAATCTCGCTCATGCCGCGAGCACGGGCAATGTCACCCAGGGCAGCCGCCAGCAAAGCGGGATCGCCCTCCTCGATCATCGCCGCCAAGTACTCGGCAATCGCGCACTCGCTGTCGAGATGCTCGGCAGCATCGAACTCCGGAAGGTCGGCCACACGGATTTTCTCGCCCATGATCACTCCTCAATGTTGGCCGCAAGTTGTACGGCCCTGCAAATATCGGCGGACTGCGTGGCCTTCTCGCCACCGCCCAACATGACGATCAGCACCGCGCCACGCTGCGCGTAGTACATTCGCCAGCCCGGCCCACCGCCTTGACGTCGCCGAGATTGCCAGGCTGCGCCTTGCGCAAACGAGCGATCAGACGACGCTTGCTCGTGCCATCCTTCAGGCCTTCGAGCCATTCGGTGAATTCGGTGAATGTGGTGAATTCGGGCAGTAGCCTGATCGAGAACAGGAACGAAGCTGTAGTCGATCAATTACAAGCGGTCAAGATTCAACGCGAGTCGTTGCCATTTCGACAAAATCCACGCTTGCTCACCTGCAGTCATCGGGCGACGACAAGGGACCAGGCTTGTTTCGTCTTGCTCGCTGAACGCCCCGTCAGACCGCCGCGGCACAGGAGGTGGCGCTTTCAGGCTCCTGGCAGTTCGTTGTCGCCGCTTGTCGTCCGGCACCAGCGAATAGGCATTGATGTCTTTTGGTCTCGGGTGCGAACTGCCGGCAGGGCGGCCTTTGCGAACACTGAATCGCCACGGCTTGCATGAACACTCGTGAAGGGTCGTGAAGAGTCGTTCGGCAGAGCGACGGGGGCGCACGCCAACCTCGGCCGATAGCCGATCAGGCCGAGCTGCGTGAGTTGGCTTTCCGGCAGATTCGGAAGCTCCCCCAGCCGCATTTCACCCAGAGGTCGCCACGCTCGTCACTTCATTCTTTCGGGTTGGCCGGCAGATAGCGATAGAGCGTCGGGACCGAAACGCCCAAGTGGGCCGCTACATCCTTCGGCGGTGTGGCCGCTGCCAGCAACTTGCGGGCCGACTCGATCTTGCTCCTGGTCATCATCCGCGGGCGGCCGCCAGTGCGACCTTGCTGCTTCGCGATGGCGAGGCCCGCGCGGGTGCGCTCCACGATCAAGTCGCGCTCCATCTCCGCCAGGGATGCCATGACGTGAAAGAAGAAACGCCCGGCCGGCGTGCCGGTGTCGATCGAATCCGTCAGGCTCCTGAACTGGATGCCCCGCTTGTGCAGTTGGCCGACCAGGTCGACAAGGTTCTTGACGCTTCGGCCAAGGCGATCCAGTTTCCAGACCGTCAGGCTGTCACCCTCTCGCAGATTCTCCAGGGCGCGATCCAGACCGGGCCTGTCAGCACGGGTGCCGCTGATCCGGTCCTCGTAGATCTTCTCGCAGCCCGCCTTGTCGAGTGCGTCCCGCTGTAGATCGAGATTCTGGTCGGCCGTCGAAACACGCGCGTAACCGATGAGCATTGGCTTCTCCTCGTATGCTCATAACTCATTGAATACCACTCTTTCGATAAGCCAGTTACAAGAAACGTTTTTGAGAAGACGCAGGCCCGCAGCCGCGTGCTTGGTTTGCTCGCCTGCCAGCACACTCAAAAAGGAGAGTTTTTGAGAAGGTCGGATTGCGGTTGGCCACCCTGGATAGGGGTGCGCCTGACGCCTCGTCAGCGCTGCATCACCCGAGGTCTCGCCTCTTGGGGACTAACTTGTGCGGATAGTGACCGGCGGACGTCGCAGGGCTTCGCCGGCCAAGGTCACGCGGTCGAAGCTGAATACGTGCTCGCGAGGACTTTCCTGGCAGCGCCCGACGAGTCGCCTCGGGAAGTCGGGTTCGCCCGTGTCGAGCTTTACCAGCGCCCCGCAGACGGTGCATGTGGCCGTGTATCGCCGCACATGGATGGTACTTGGCCGTTCGGGATGGGCCACTCTTGCCACCTCGATGGTTGCTCCGGTTTCCGTCCACTCGAGCAGCCAGTCCGGAGCAATGACAATCCGATCTTCAAAAAGGCGCCACGTCTGACGAAGGTAGATGTAGGCGGACCATGGAATGGCAACGGCCACAGCAATAGAGATGAGATCCCAAACAATGAGCGGTTTCGAGCTGCTTCCCAGCCCGACCAAGACAAGAATGGAGAAAAGACCCGCAGCTGCCATGACGAACAAATGCCAGGCCAACACACCTTTGCGCCGTCGAGGCGACCACACCAGGCCATCGGAAAACAGAAGGCGGCCACGCCGCGAGAGCTGTAGCTTCAGGTCCGGTTGGTAGCGCACCGCCGACGGCAACGCCTCGGCAGACATGCCCGTATCGTCGTCCTCGGTATCCAAGGGGGGCAACTCCCTGGCTTCAATACTGTAGAAGACCGGCTTGCCGCCGGTCTTGGCGAGGACCGGATAGGCTGACAAGCCCGCTGCGCGACACCGGTGAATGAGCGCTGTCTCGATCTCCGGATAGTGCCTGTTGCTGATCTGCTTCCAGTGTGCGCTGAGCCATGCCGACGGTTCCTGGTTCTCGTTGCCACCCACATCGGTATGGATGTCCTTGGTCGAAATACCTCTCCCCTCGCCGGTCAGTTCCGCCCGCCGGACAGTCTCGTTGGCGATATAGGCCATGACTCGATACGGCCAAAGGCTTTGCCGATCCTTTGGGATGACATCGAGAAGGGCCTTGGCGAGGTCAGCCATTCCGGCCTCGGTCGAGTTTTCCCGATCGCCGCACGTCTCACCTTTGTTCAGAACCGGTTCACCCATTAACTGACCCTCAAATGACTGTTTTCTGACTTCCAGAAGGACAGCGTCAAATCCAAGCTGGCTCCATGTTCAACAACCAAGAGCCGATCCCCATGTCACGTCACAGTCAGCATAATCAGGGAATACCGTTTGCCTTCCGTCACGCCGACAAGCGCATGGTAACTCCACAAGATGTCGAAAAAGGCTTGCGCTGCGGGTGCGTCTGCAGTCACTGCGGTGCACCCCTCGTCGCACGCAAGGGACCCCAGCGCGTATGGCATTTCGCGCATCACGCCCGATCGGAATGTCCTGGTGGGTTCGAAACGGCCGTCCACGAGATGGCAAAGCAGTTGGTCGTCGACCGCAAGGTGCTCTGGGTTCCAGCACGAGCACTGGAGCGTAGGGTACGAGGCTTACACAGCGTCTGGACAGAGATGCTGAGCCTTGAGGTGCAAGCGGCCGGTGTCGTGTCCTTGGCAAATTGCGTTCAAGAACAGGCGGTCGCTTCGGTCTCCGACCAGGCGCTCGGATTACGAAGACCCGACATTTCGGCAATATTCAACGGGGTCCCGATTGCCATCGAGATACGTAACACCCATGCGGTCGACGACGAGAAGCTCGAGTGGCTGCAGGCCTGCGGGCTCTCGACCGTGGAAATTCAGGTGTCAGACTTATCGGACCTCGACAGCGAGTCGATCACGGCAGAGCTTGAGCAACGCCTGTTCTTGCCGTCCGATTCCTCCAAGTGGCTGCTTCACTTCGGCGATGCGGAGGCCCTTTTGCGCTTGGACGAAAACGAACGGAGTTTGCGGGCAGCACGAGCTGACGAAGAGGCCATTGTTCTCGCCGAGCGTAGCCAGCAGTTGGCGAAGGACAATAGCAATCGGCAATTCCGCGACGATGTCCGCGAAATTGAGCACACCAACCTTCCCCTGGGACCAAGTGCGACGCTGCGTATCGCCCGGAGCAGGATTCGTTGCACTGTAAAATGGCATGGCTACCCACCGGCGAACACAATCGACCTTGTGCGCAACCTTGCGCATCGATTTTCTGGACGCTTCAACCGCCAGGGCATGCGTTGGGAGTTATACCGCCGGGAGGGCTGCAAAGATCTGTACGCCCAACTCATCGATTTGGCGACGGCGCATCTCGTCAATCCATTCCCTGACACACCACTGACCGCGGCACGGAGCGCTGCGACCAACGCGCCTCCACCTATCGCCAGGGCACTTCCAGACCCGAACGATCAAGAGCGTTTCGACGAGCGAGCTGCGATCATGGAATTCGATGGCAACTTATCCCGAGCGATCGCAGAAGAAAGAGCGCAACGAGAACGACGAGGTGCCGCTTCAGCCTGGTCGTGACCACCACAAGCAGCCCCTCACGCCAATGGAGTGGAGCGCTACCAATCACGGGAACCCCCGCATACGCTGAGCCGCCTTATTGAGCGACGAGAATCCTCCGCAGCCGCGCCCAGCTTTCATCGGGTAGCGTCTGGAGGATCTTCACCAGCTTGCTATCACCGCTCTTGAGGATCAGATTGCGCACGGCGGGCGCGATCTCTTCTGCGGCCAGCACCTCCGTCTCGTCGATGTCCATCCCGCGCACGATGGCCCCGGTGCGCAGGGCTTCATCCAGCGTCAGCGTGAAATTCTGCGTGAAGCTGGCGCCGCAGGCATGGCAGGCCGTTGCCGTTACCGGGTTGAGTGCCGCGCAACCACCGCAGGGCTTGAGCCGCTGCGGCCCGACCGGGAATTCGTGGCCACATTCGGCACAGCAGCGCTCGCCGAGCGCGCATTCCCGAGCACAGACGGGACAGCGTTTGCTCTTCGGCTCGCCGGACGGAACACGTGCAGCGAGCGACATTTCGTTTTCGACCCGCCGAGCAAAGACTTCGAACGTCTCGAACGACGGCATCAGCACATAGGCTCGCGTATCGTCGTCATGTCCGGCAGTGCGAACGACACGCCCGATGGCCTGGCGGAAGGCGAGTTCGGTCAGGGCGTTCGGCAGGTAGACCAGAACGCGCAGGCGCTTGATGTCCACCCCTTCCGAGACCATCGCCACCGACACCAGCCAGCGTTTGTCGGTGTTGCGGAAAGCGCGGATGCGCGACTCGGGGTGCGCCAACTGGCTGTGCACCAGGAGCGGCTTTTCGCCCTCGATCTGCTCGATCAGGTCGACCATGTACTCAGCCATCTCGATTGACGGCGCGATCACCAGGCCACCGGCGTCGGGCATGCGGTGACGAAGGTCGGTCAGTTTCGCGCTGCCCCACTCGAGCATGGTCGCCTGGTAGCCGGTGAGTAGTGGCGTCTTGCCGTCGCGTTCGAACTGCGGCGTACGCGCCAGACGATAGAAGTCGAGCGCCGTCTGCAAGCCCGGGATGCGCGCCAGATCCTGCGGCAGCGTGGCCTTCTGGTGACCAGAAACCTGCACCGAGTGGCCGCCTTCGAGATCGACGGAAAACCGACCCTCGTGCCGATGGAAGGTGACCGGCCGGCAGTAGCCGAGGTCCACCGCATCGCCGTAGGTCAGCGTGTAGGTGCCTTCTTCCGGCTGGTCGATGGCGCCGGCGTCGTCGTAGGCGAGCCAGATCGACTGCGCACCGTCCGAGCGAATCGGGGTACCGGACAGAACCAGCACAAAACTCGCATCGGTGAACGCACTGTCTGCGCTGTCGCCCCAGGCGGCCTCGATTGCGGCGTGGTGATGTTCGTCGCAGATGACCAGCACCCGCGCCGCGCGACACACCGCCTGCAGTTCCGGCTGCAGGCCCTGAATGGCCGCCCAGGTTGCGCAGACATCGATCCCCAGTTCGCCGATGTCGCCGTCACGGGCAGTCACCTTGCCCATGTGGCGGCCGGTGACCCGTCGGAAATCATCGGCCCACTGGCTGACGATCTCGGAGCGCGGCGCGACGACAATCACCCGGTCGATCTCGCCGAGTTCGATTAGCGTCTGGGCGATCGCGCAGGCTGCCAGCGTTTTGCCAGCGCCGGGCGCGGCGTTGATCAGGAAGTGGCGGTCAAGCCGTTTGTGGACCAGCCAGGTGATCGTTTTTTGCAGCGCGTGTTGTTGCCACGGACGAAGTTGTAGATTCATTTCGCACCCTTGCGCAGGTTGCAGGCGGCGCACAGCGCCTGCCCGTTGTCGGTGACGGTTCTGCCACCGCGCGAGAAGGCGACGACATGGTCGGCGTGAAACGGCTTGCCAAGCGCGCCGCCGCAACGCTGGCAGCAGCCACCGGCTCGCCACGCGAGCACGCGTCGTTGAAGGCGATTGAAAGCCCGTTTCATTTGTTCACCCAATATTCGGTCAACTGCACCTCGCGGACCGGCAGGTTGGCTGGCGGCTGCAAGACCGCGTGCCGATTGATCCTTGCCGCTGCCGCCGCATAGCTGACCAGGCGCGACTCGATGACGAAACCCTGGCGGCGCATTTCCTTGATCAGATCCGGCAGGTTGGCGACGCCGTAGAGCACCATCGCCTCCAGTCGGGTAATCGCTTGCCCCGACACCAGATGCTCCTTCGCGGCCATAGCCAGCCCGTAACGCAAAGCCTTCATCGGTTTTCTCCTGTCTCGCTCAAGTCACCAGCCACTCGCTGGGACGCATGCCACCGCAACTATCGCTGCTCTCCCAACCCATCCGGTTCCACTCCCGGCACAGGTTGCGCCAACCCCCATCGGCCAGCGCCACGTCCACCGGCAGCATCTCCAGTGGCTGACGTTCTGCCCGTAGCTCGTATCCCCCGGCGTCGCTGTCCAGCGCGAACAGCTCGACCAGCGACGATGCGCAGGCCAGCACCTCAGCCGCCGAGGCCTTCGCGCCCACGGCCTGCCGCAGTTCCCGGTAAATCGCTGTGACCTTCGCCGACCGTCGCATCGCCGCCTCCTGTTGTCTTCCCAAACAGGCAACGAAGGACGCTGGAAGAATTTCAAGGATTGCTTGCGCAGGAAGCCACCGCTGGCGTGCGTGGCTTGCAAATCCGCGGCGGCGGAACGTTGCACAGGCTATGGCACAACCTGGCAACGATGATGACAACACTCCTGCATCGCGACGACCCTCAACCCTCGGCCAAGCACCCGGCCCACGCGCTCCCGGTGTACATCGCCTACGACATATCCGAATGCCGTCGACGAAATCGCCTGTACCGCTTGCTGCACAGTTTCGGCGAGCCGGTGCAGGAATCGCTATTCCTGTGCTGGGTCGATGCGGTGCGCCAGCGGCGGCTCCAGGCCCTGCTCGACGATTTCCAGCGAGCGCCGCACAGCGGCCAGGAGACAATCCATTACATCGCCGCCCTGGCCGGCACTTCGCCAGCACCGGCGAACGAATGGATCCTTGAATGAGCGGAGTGCTCTATATCGATCGTCACGGAGTCAAGGTTGGCGCCTCGCAAGGGCGCTTAACGCTCAAGACCCCGGATCAGCAGGATCAGAGCGTGCCCCTTCATCAGCTCGAACAGGTCATCGTGCTGGCCCACGCGCACTTCAGTCATGACGCGATAAGCAGCTTGCTGAGGGCGGGCGTACCGGTCATCTTTTCGGGGCTGCGCGGCGGTTTTCGGGGCACCCTTTCCAGCCAGGCCGGTCGCCAGGTGATGCGCCGCAAACGCCAGTTCCAGGCGATGGACGACCCTGCCGAGCGGCTCACCGTCGCCCGAGCGCTGGTGCAAGCCAAATTACGCGGCCACGGCCGACTACTCCGACAATGGCGACTGCCCAGTCAGCACGAAATCGCCGCCGGCTTGCTCGCCAGCCACCACTGCCGGGATCTCGACAGCTTGCGCGGCCACGAAGGCGCAGCAGCACGAGCCTTCTTCGACGGCCTGCGTCAGCATCTGGAAGCGAGCCCCTTTTGTTTTGAACAGCGCCGCCAGCATCCCCCGCCCGACCCGGTGAATTCGCTGCTGTCGCTGAGCTACACCCTGCTGCTCAATGAGGTCGAAGTGGGTGTTGCTGCCGCCGGACTCGACGCTGCCGCAGGCTTCTACCACAGCGCAGACAATGGCCGCCCGACGTTGCTGATGGATCTGGTCGAGCCCCTGCGACCGCTCGCTGACCGGCTCAGTGCCAGGCTGCTGAAGGCCGAACTAACTCCCGACGACTTCGAGATCGAACGCGATTGCTGTCATCTGCGAGATGGGCGGAGGGGAATCGTCTACAAGGCCTGGGAGCGCCTGCTCTCCGGTAGTGTTGTCTGGCGTCAGGAAAACACCTCGTGGCGCCGACTGATTCACCTGCAGGCGCGAGAACTTGCGCACTGGCTCGATGGCAGCATCGCGGCCCCGCGCTTCTGGCATCTCGACGATGCTTGATGCCGTCAGGTGAAGTGCTAGACTCAAGCGCGTCGCGTTTGCTGCTCTTTGACAAGCTGGTTTTCCTCGGGGCGTTCACCCCGCTGTAAGGCATTGATAGATCACAGGAGAAGTTTTCCGAGGGATGATGGACGCATTTTCTGCCCGATTTTTTACCCCGTTCAACTTTTCCGCCCCGGAAAGGCAGGCGGGGCAAGGGTTTCAGAAGGCACTGTCCATCACACCTGCCCGCTGACAGGGCTTTGTGACGCGTTCAAGGTCGATTGTTTCGCTTGTCGCGTCAAGTCCATCACACCTGCCCGCTGACAGGGCTTTGTGACCTTATCGGCGTTGCTTTGCCGCCCATAGCAGCCTTTGTCCATCACACCTGCCCGCTGACAGGGCTTTGTGACTCCAAGGTCACGGTAGGCAACCACTGCACGGTCACGGTGTCCATCACACCTGCCCGCTGACAGGGCTTTGTGACATTCAACATCCGGTCCCAGAGATCATCGACGGCCTCGTCCATCACACCTGCCCGCTGACAGGGCTTTGTGACTTGCTGGCTTCATCTGCCAGCATTCTGGCAATTGCTGTCCATCACACCTGCCCGCTGACAGGGCTTTGTGACAAGAAAAAGTCTTTTCCGCCCGTGTCCCCACTGACAAGTCCATCACACCTGCCCGCTGACAGGGCTTTGTGACTCGATTGCCGCCAAGGCTGGCGTGGTGTTCTTTCCGGTCCATCACACCTGCCCGCTGACAGGGCTTTGTGACCAGAAGTCTTTCCCGCCCGTGTCTCCCGACACCAGGTCCATCACACCTGCCCGCCGAAAGGGTCTTGTGATGTCTTGTCTCCGCCGCTCAAGCTGCCCGGCAGTCCTCCAGCCAAAGCAAACCTTCCACTCCGCCTGTGCCCCTATCCGGGCACAGGCTTTTTTTAATTTTTCCCTCCTCGTTTCGTTGCCTGCTTATCAACCGACTTCGGGCATAATCGACAACATGACAAACGGAAGCCATTTCTGCGGTCTGAAAGTTTTCGGGCTAGACCTGCATTTCACGGCCGTCGGTCGTGGTAGTGGCTTTGCTGGGGCGGCGTGGCGAGGCCTGATGGGGCAAGCCTTATTTGGCGCGGTCTGTTCGTTTCCGGCGCCAGCCTGCGCCACCTGTCCGGCCCTTGGTGCCTGTGCTTACCCAAAGTTGTTCAAGCCGGTCGCCGACACGGCTTTACCGCCGTTCTGGTTGCACGGCTGGCAGCGTGGCCGTACTGGCTGGCGTGTCGGCATCCGCTGGCTCGGCGCCGGGAACGGTTTTTCGGTCGGCGAATGGCTGGCCGCTTTGAGTGCCAGTGGCGCGAACCTGTCGTTCGGCGGCGCAGCGGCGCAGTTGGCGCACGCGACGGTGCCGGCAACGACCAGGCGGGCCTGGCGAAGCGGCGAGGGCTGGGTGAGCATGGCTGCGGCACTCGACCTGACGGACGGCCAGCCGCCGCCGTCTGCATGCCGGGTGCGCTTCCTAACACCGCTGGTCAGCAAGCACTCGGGTGATCCGCTGTACGGTGCCCTGCACACACGCCTGCAACGGCTCGTGCAACAGCATGGCGATGGCGCCGAGTTACCGCGATTGGCGCTGCCATGGCGTTGCCAGATGCTGGCGCAGAAGGCACAACGGATTCCGCTCGCACGGCGGATGCTCGCCGGGACCGAATGGGAACTGGAACTGAACGAGATAGATCCTCGTGCCTGGCCAATGCTGCGCGCCGGGGTCGAACTGCATGCCGGCGGGCAGACCGGCATGGGTTGCGGGCAGTATGAAATCCTCGCCGTCGCAGAAGGCTAATCGGCTGCTGCCAAGCTTATCGTGCGCACATGATCCTGGGAGGGACAACAAGAATGAATGCACCGGAAATGCTTTCTCGCTTGCGCACGCCGCAGGCGGACGGCCTGGTCCTGCAGCTGAAGACGCTCACCCCGCTTTACACGGGCGGTATTGGCCAGCTCGGCGACCAGGTTCATCCGTCCAACCTGCTCGGTGGCATCCGGCATATGTCATGCCTGGTGGCGCGCACGCTTGGTGATGGAGGTTTTGAGCGTGCGGTGTGGGGTAATGCCGGCACTGGCAAGGAGAAAGCTGAGGCCAAGCAGGTGGCGCTGCGCTGGGAGACCAGTGGCCTTGAAGCCGTGAAGCTCCCCGAGATAGTCAAACTACCCAAAGCGACAGGCGGGGACTCGCGTTGGTACTTCAATTCGGCTTTTGAGGGCGAACTTGGCCTGCTGATCTCGAGGCGCGGCATTTCGGATGCGCACTGGCAGCTTCTGACCCTCGCGCTGGCGATCCAGATCCGCCACGGCAGCTTCGGTGCCAAGGATCAATTTGGTCTGGGTGTGCTCGCACTGACCGAAGGAGCACGGCCGTTCGCCGTGCCCCTGAATGCCAGTAGCGATTTGCCCAAGGTAGTGCCGGCTACGCCTGGGGAACTCAACCTGCTGCGCCATTCCTTCGGCCGCCTGCGCTTTCGCGTCGCGCCCGGGCAGCGCCCGATCCTTAGTCGCTCCATCGCCTTGAATCTGGCCTTGGCGACCCGTGCCACCTTGCGCAACGCACTGCGCGCAAAACCCGACGCATCCGACACCGAACAAGCCCGCCTAACGGCCTTGCGTCACCAGATGCTTGGCAAACTCAATCAGTTTGGCAGCGCGGTGAATGTCTCCGCCGCCTACGCGACGGAGGATGGCGTCGAATTGCGCCTCGCGGTGGCGCTCAAGCCCGACACCGCCGCCGAGCGTGGCGAAGTGATGAAGGCCTTTGCCGCCGCTGCCGGCCACATCGACACCATGATCGACCGCATTGGCTATCGCGTCGACGGCAAGATCGACTGGGAATTCGGTGGCGCGCACCTGAGTACGCGTGCGGCCTGGCTCAACAAGCTCGCAGGAGTCTGAATCATGAATTTTGAACTGCTCGCAGAAGAACGCGTCGCCATCGAGTCCGGAGGCATTGCCGCCGCCCAATGGAGCTGGCAGGCGCACGCCGCGCACCTGCGGCGAGGCGTAGTCAAACCCGAAGACCTCACCGGCCGGCGCAACGACTTCATGATCAGCCACGCGATGGAACTGCAGGGAGTCGAGCGCCAGGAAGCACAGGCCGACCCGAAAAAGGCACGCGGCAACGCCAAGGCGCTGCCCTGTGCGACGCGCGAGATCGATCGCGCCGGTCTGCGCGTGACGCCTGTCGACATCAGCGTGTTGCCGCCGTTTTCCGCGGCGGTAACGCTGCGTTTCCGCTTGCTGACGCCACTGCTGACGCGTGACGACGATCCCTTCTATCTCTTCGACAACCCGGTGCGCAAGGACCATGTCTACGGCGTTCCCTTCCTCGCCGCTGCTTCGCTCAAGGGCCTCGCGGCGGACGCCTTTCAGCGCGGCTTCCCGCATGAGCTGCCTTGGACGGCACTGGGCAAGGACGACCAGGTCAGGACCATGCGCTACCGTCAGGACACCGCTGCCGCAAGGCGCTTGTTCGGCATTGCCAGTGACGATCCGGCACAACTGGCCAGCGAGGCCGGCCGGCTGCATTTCTCGCCACTCTGGTTCTCGCACGTGCAGTACCTGGTGATGAATCCGACCAGGACAGACGGCAGCGGTATCGGCACGCAGCCGATCCAGTTCGAGGCGGTGGCGCCGATGACGGAAAAAGGCAAGCCGGTGCAGGCCGAGATCAACTTCTTCTACTTCAATCCGGCCGGCGCCAAGGACTCGGACGAAGCCACAGCGCGCGCCGACCTCGCCTGCTTCGTCGGCGCCCTGGCGGCCTGGTGGCCTGCGCTGGGCCTCGGCGCCAAGCGCCTTGCCGGTTACGGTGCGATCGCCCCGCTGGCCGCCACCTGCCGCGCCACCGGCTACCCGGACATGCCGCAAGCGCTCGAGTTTTCCGAGGTGGAGAGCTGGCGACAACTCGCCGAGCGTATCGCAAAGGACAAGGCATGATGGCGCCCTTCGACGACAACGCCCGCCGCCTCATCCTCGCCGTCGAAATCGCCGGCCTGCTGCACGATCTGGGCAAGCTGCACCCTGGTTTCGCCGGCGAGATGCTGGCGGGCGGGAAGAAACTCAGCAAGGCGACGACGAAATCCTGCCACATCGAGGCTGCGCATGGAGCCATCCTGGAGACTGGCCGTGTCTATCCGGATGCCGGCGAAATCGCTGACAAGCCCGAACTCGCCGCGGTGCTCGCTGGACTGCTGGCCGACCCCGACTGGGCTGCGGCACTGGCACTCCCCGCTGGATGGCTCAAGCCCGGCGCCGTGCAGGCGACTGGACTGGGCGCCGCGTTGCGGCAACACCATGCTGCCAACGCCTTCCCCGCCGACCAACTGTCTTTTCTGGGCGATCTCTATGCCTTCGGCGCCGACATCCGTGATTCCGCGCTCGACAAGGGATCCGGCGGCTCCGAGGGCAGCGAGCAGTCGCCGGCACATGCGGAAATCGCCGACGCCTTCGGGCAAATGCGCGATCCCTACTCAAACGATTTGCTTGCCGCACGTTGGGATGAAGCGATCGCCGTCATCAGGAAACGGGTCTTCTCACCCCTGGCTACGCAGGACATCGCACGACCCCGGCGTGCGCTCCTGGCCGACTTGCAGGGGATTTTCGGCAAGGCGCTGGCTGAAACACGCCGCCCGACCAACGACGTCACCTTGTGGCACCACGCGCACTCTTCCGCCAGCTTCTTCAAGGCGGCCACCGCCGAGGGCGTGTTGCGCACCGATTTCAGCGCGCTGCAGAACGACCAGGGCCGATTCGACATTCCGCAGCTCGGGCGAGTCCGCTTCCGTCTGCTCGGCGTGCGCTGGGATTGGCAGGCGCTGACGCGTGGCATGCTCACGACGACGGCGCTGGTCAGTCTCTCGGGGCGGCGCCGCGAAGTAGTCGATAGTCTGCGCGAGCTCGTCGAGGAAGCCTCGCCGGTCGGCAACATTATCTACGAGGACGACGACGGTGTTCTGATCCTGGCGCCCGGCTTCCACGAAGACGGCAGCGCCGCGTCCGACCTGCTCTTTGCCCGCCACATCCTCGACCCGCTGCAGGAAGCGCTTGCCCGCTGCGTCGAGCCGCTCGGCATTGGGACGCCGTTCCGCCTGTGCTGGAGCGCACCGGCCCTCTACCTCACGGACTACGCCGAGGCCTTGGGGCTGAACCCGGACAGCTCTCGCCAGCGCAGCCTGCAGGCCGGGGAACTCGAGCTGCAGGTACTCTGGGATGCGGCCAACGCCGAGCAAGGCCGGCTGATGCAGATTTGCCCACAATGCGGCCTGCGCCCGGCCGAAACGCGTGAGTACGCGCTGACCGAAAGCCGTAGCCGCGTCCAAACGCTGTGTGACGACTGCACGGCGCTGGCCGACCGCGACGCCAAACGTCAGCGGGCACGTCATCTCGCCGGCGAATTCGGCTTCCGCAGCAGTGTGAGCAGCATCGAAGAACTAGCCGATGGCGGCGACAGTAGTCGCGTGGCGCTGATCTCGGTACAGGTCGACGCGGGCGCTATCGCCTCTGGTGCCACCTTGATCACCCAGCTGGCGCGGCCACTGGCGTCCTTGCGTTCAGGCCTGGCGGCGGCTGACGACAAGCAGCGGGCAAACAATCCCAGGCACGAGAGTGCAAACGTCTCCTGGCTCAGCGACAGCAACACGCTGGGCGACTGGTTCGACGTACTTCTTGCCGGCTTGCGCACCGGCGAACTGCCCGCCAAGGACGATGCGCGTCTCGCCCGTGCTCTGCTCGGCGAGATCTACTGGCTCAGGGACAACGACGGCCGCAGCGCCGCAGCCAACGCGGCACAGAAGGCGCTCGAGGTGGCCGAGGGCTTCCTCCTGCGCGAATCGGCCGCGCTGCCTGACGAGTGGCGACTCGCCCGCCATGATGGCGATCGCCTTGCCCTGTTCGCCATGCGCAAGCACGCTTCCCCCGCGCGCCTGCAGCGTCTCTGGGATGACCTGCGTGAGCTGTGGAAGGAGTTGGCGAACGAAGTCGCCGGCACACTCGATGGTCGGCTGCTGCCACTGAGCCTCGACGCGCGCGGCCTGCGCTTCATCGTCGCCGCGACCGACGCCGACGCCACCGTGGAAATCATTGCGCGGATGCTGGCGCAGCGACTGTCGAAGGTGCGCGGCGGCCTCGCCGCCCATGTTTCCTGCGCCGTGATGCGGGCGAAGTTCCCACTCTACGTCGCGCTCGACGTCCTCGGCCGACTCGACGCCCGCGTGCCGCTGGTGCCGCACCAGACCTGGCGAGTCGAATCGGCGCGCAAGTCGGCGAATGGTCGCGCCATCGACATCGCCTGGAGCACGCCCCAGGGCGAAGTTGATTGGCGCGTTGACACCGCCACCGGCGACCCTGCGCAGGACGACAAGTGGCACCCCCACGTCATCGCCAGCACTCGTGCCGGCAAACGGGTCTCTGGCCCGGAACGACTCACGCATGTGCTTGACCTGCTGCCCGGAGACGAAGCGCTGCTGCCACCGATGACCTTTGACTTCCTGGTTCTCGAAGGCTCGGCCCGCCGGCATCAGGTCGCGTATCGACGCGAAGGCGAAGAACAGCGCCGGCCGCACTGGGTGCTCGGAGAAACCGGGCGCGCGCCCTTGCTGCTCGAGGGCTTTGCCGAGTTTTCGCGCCTGCTCAAGGACAGCGGCTGGGATGCCTCGAAGGTCAAGGGCCTGCAGGGCGAGATCGTCGAGACCTACGAGAAATGGCTGCGCGACGCTCCCGCCGCCCTGCGCCCCGCCGGCCGCGCTGCCTGGCACGCTCATCTACGCAACATGCTGTTGCGCTACGTCACCGGTGAGCATGCCCCGGCGCGGCGTGAGCGGCTATTCAGCGCGATCATCGACGGCCGTTTCTTCGACGCCGTCGAATGGACCACTTTCGTATCCAAGACAAGAAAATCACTCAGCGAGGAAAACGCATGAAATCGCACCCGCTCTATCTCTACGCGCTGGACCCGACACACATCGGCGCAGGCGGCTATCGCATGGGTCGCGTCGACCTCACCATCCTGCGTGATGCGGGTAGCAACCTGCCGAAGGTGCCAGGCTCGTCGATCAACGGTGCTACACGTTCGGCGGCAATCTATTCGCTGCCGGAGGGCGAACGGCAACGCGCCATGGCGTATGCCCGTGCCACCATCGACGAGAAGAACAAGAAACATCCGCACAAGGGCGGCGAAGACCCAGTCGCGCGCATCTTCGGCTATGCCGAGGGTGGCGACGAGGGCGAATCGCGCATCGGCGCAGTATCTTTCCGCGACGCCGAGATCCTGGCTTTCCCGGTGCCGACGATGCTCGGGCCGCGCTGGGTGACTACCGCACACCTGCTCGAGCGCGCCGGTTGCAGCAAGGTGCCGCGCCCAACCAGCGAGGAACAACTGATAGCCCAAGCCGGCGCCGCCGCGCCCAAGCGACTGAACCTGGGTTGGCTGCTGCTGGCAGCCGACGCCAGGGAGATTCCTTTCCCGGAGACGGCGAAAGGTTTGCCGGTGTTCGAGCACATCAAGGAGCGCCTGGTCGTCGTCCACGACAACCTCTTCCCGGCGATAGTCAACTCCAACCTCGAAACGCGCACCTCGGTATCGATCGACTTCGAGACCGGCGCGGCGGCGGACGGGGCGCTATTTACCTACGAAGCGACGCCGCGCGGGACGCTGTTTCGCGGCCAGGTGGACCTGGACGACGGCCGCTTCCCGGATATCGCCCCGGCGGCCTTGCCGCTGCTCGAAAAAGCGCTGAGCCTGGCGTGCACCCTCGGCCTCGGCGCGATGACTACCCGTGGCTTTGGCCGCATGCAGTTCGCGCTGGTCAAGTGAGGAGAATGCCATGCTGAACCTCGAACCCCTCGCCGCACTGGCCGCCAACGAAATGGCCGGGCACGATCCGAAGTGCGCCAACGATGCGGAAAACATCATTACCAAATCGCTTGCGGTACTCGCCGAGCAGGGACTGTATGCCTTCGGCCTGTTCCTCGCCACGCGCAAGCGGGAGCAGGACAGAACGCCCGCCCAACGCATCGACCAGGAAGCGCGCCGGCTGCTGCAAACCACCGGGCTGGCCAGCGCCGACCAGGCACGTGCGCCGGACATGCCGAGCTTCTACCGCAGCCTGACCGCTGCGCAGCCAGACGAGTCGGCTGCCGACGCGCTGCGCCGAATCCTGCTTTCCAAGCAGTTGTTGGAGACGACGCTGACCTACGGCCGCTACGCCGCGAAGGCGCTGAAGAACGGGGACTGAGACGAGATGAGCACATCAGCGACCTTCGCCAGCTTCTCTCTCGAACTGCTCTCGCCGCTACACCTTGGCAGCCGGCGCGCCGGCGTGGTGGCCCAGACCCATCGCCATGCTCCTGGGCACCTCTTTGTCCATGCCCTGGCCGCGACCGTCGGCGCCGCGCGCGGCGGCTCGCCACGCCACTTCGCCGACGCGCTCGACGAACTCATGCACCGCTATCGCTTTGGCCCCGCCTTCTTCATCGAGGGCGATCGACGACTCGGCGACGCCGAGGTCGAGCGTCTGCTGCTAGCCAGCAGCCACCACGTTACCCTCGACGGCGCCAGCCGGTCGGCAGTCGAATCGGCGCTCTTCGAGGTCGAGCAACTGCTCGTCCCCGTTGGCCGGCAAATTCGCTTGTGCGGCGGCGTCTGGTTTGACGAGGAGCTCCTCGACGCGTGTTCGCTGCAGCATTGGCTGTCGACCATGCGGCTCGGCGGTGAACTGAAGATCGGCTTCGGCCGCGTGCGCTGCGACGACTGGCAGGCGGGCGCCGCGCACTACCCCGGCATCGCTGCCGCCTATCCGCATGGCGTGCATCTGGCGGCCGGCGAACTACTGCCCGGCGCCGCTATCGACGGCGTCGTCGGGGTGCCGTTGCAGCCCTGGATGGGTCGCCGGCATGATCCGAAGCTGGGTTTTGGCCGGCGCCTGTCGCAGGCCGTGCTGGTGAGAATGAATGGTCGTAGCGAGCACGACGCCCACTTTCTGCCCGGCAGTTCCGGTGCAGCTACCGGGTGCTGGCAGGTCGCTGCCTAATTGGCGTGTTTTCTCGGCTGAAGACAGCTCGTATTCTTTAACAATTCGGCCAGTAGGAGAAGAGATGCTAGGCGGGGCTGTTCACCCCGCTGTAAGGCATTGATAGATCACAGGAGAAGTTTTCCGAGGGATGATGGACGCATTTTCTGCCCGATTTTTTACCCTGTTCACCTTTTCCACCCCGGAAAGGCAGGCGGGGCAAGGGTTTGAGAAGGCACTGTCCATCACACCTGCCCGCTGATAGGGCTTTGTGACCGCAGCAAGCGCTGGTTGGGTATCCTTGCCAATTGGCAGTCCATCACACCTGCCCGCTGATAGGGCTTTGTGACATGCCATAACGTGGGCCTTGAAGTCGCCTTCATATTGTCCATCACACCTGCCCGCTGATAGGGCTTTGTGACCGGCGGGGCAGATTTTTACGGGCTTTATGTAAAGTTGTCCATCACACCTGCCCGCTGATAGGGCTTTGTGACGTCGGAAAGTCGTCTGTTCAGGTAGCTCCGCACGTCGTGTCCATCACACCTGCCCGCTGATAGGGCTTTGTGACGTGACATGACCCTTGTTGGTGACGAAGCGGACTTCAAGTCCATCACACCTGCCCGCTGATAGGGCTTTGTGACTTGATCCCGTTGAACGAGACAAGCATACCCTTTGAGGTCCATCACACCTGCCCGCTGATAGGGCTTTGTGACACCGTTGCCAGCGTGCGGCCGATCACGTCGAGCGCCGTCCATCACACCTGCCCGCTGATAGGGCTTTGTGACCCGCCTATCTCGCCACCTTTCGATTTCTTGTATTCGGGGTCCATCACACCTGCCCGCTGATAGGGCTTTGTGACAAGTAGTCTGCACCGCAAGATTCACGGAATGGACCAGTCCATCACACCCACCCGCTGACAGGGCTTTGTGATTTGCCGTCCGGCGTCGATGGTCTGTGGCAGAGTATCTCGTCGTTCAGGCGCCGACGACGCAGCTTCGCTGTCTGGATCAAGACCACAAATGAATTGCGACCCAAATGACTCTCAAAAATGTGACACAAGGGCACTCCAGCCCTCCTTCGACAGCGAACCTATGGCTTGCCATCGGTGACGAAACCGGGCGCTTCGAAGACCCGCAGTCTTCGGGCTTGCACGGTGTGGGGCTGATTCTCGCCCGCCCGGCAGCGCTCATCGCGGCGCTGAACGAGAACCTCGCTGGCAAGACCATACGCAGTCGCATGGACTCGCCGGTGGAAGGACTCAAGGACTGGCTGCTCGCACAAGGTGCAGCAAAGGCCGACGAGCTCAGGAAGCATCACGTGCGCGAGGCTTGGCTCTACCTTCAGGATGGCAAGAGAATAACGGGAGAGCTTGCGCTTGATGCGACCCACAGCGATCCCGTGCTGACTCATCTGCTGGCTGTGTTTCGCTGGTTGGCGGGGCATTCCGGAATAGTGTCGCTCGGCATCCATGGCAGTGGCCGGGAAGTCATGACCGATTTCTCGATGGGTAGCGATCCGATGGCTGCCATTGGGGCGCTCTACGGCAGAATTCTCGCGCTGGTGAAGCCGTTTCTGGGCTCATCACCAAGAATTCGTGTTCTTCCCGGGCGCCGCTCCGAGAAGATCAACGCCGCGTCGATCCTGCGTGCCGGACAAAACGTACCGGGGCCGTCATTGGGCGGCCGGCAGACCAGCAGCAAGACTGGCGGCAACCGCGCTCTCCTGGAAACGATGGAGAGGAAATTCTGGGAAACGCTTGCCATAACGGCAGGTCGTTGGCCGCTGCCATTTAGCGCCTCTGCACGCCAGATAGCCTTTGCCGGCTATATGGACGGGGCGGCATTGGTCACCGCCCTGGAGAGAGAGGACACGCAGGCGGCCAATCTGATTCGCGGAGACGAAAGCCGCTTGAACAACCTGGCCGACCTGGCGTGCAGCTTGATGGCCGCCAGCTGCGATTCTGCGGAGCGTGATCTGCGTATACGCTTCCCCGACCCGGTCGGTCCCAATGTCCGCTTCTTCTCGGCGAGAGAGGTGATGGCATGAGCCGCTGGTGCTTTCAGCTACGTCTCGATAGTGGCCTGGCTCTCTTCGCAGGGCAAACCGTCGATCTGGAGTGGAACGCGGACGGCCCACGCCCGCAGATCGACGTGGCGTCGACTACCGGCGGCGATCTGCTGGACGACAAGGGGTGCGACGTATTGCTGCACGCTTTGCGGGCGCAAGCCTTCTCGGTGTCAGGTCAGGGAAGCGAGGTAGCTGCCCTGCCGACGCCGTGGAGCGTCTGGGTGAAGCCTGGGGCGCTGCCTTCGGCGACAGAGCTGCTTTCGGCCGAACTGGCGATCGAGCTCTGGTTGCTGCCAGCACGGGAGATCAATGACCTCGATGCGGCGAGGCAGGCGCTGGACGCGCGTCGAGCGAACCTGCCGGCAGATGTTCGCGAGGCGATGGCCTACTGGTTGCTCGGGTCGACGCATCCGCTGGGTGGCCGCCCAGACTTGAAGAAGTCGTGGCGCAGCGATACCGACGAGGTGTTGGTCCGGCGCTCGCCGGACTGGACGAGCCGGCGCTGCCCACCAGAACCCTTGCTGGCTGCGGCACAGCATCTGCTCCAGGAACTGACGCGGCGGCGGCGCGTCGCGGTAACACTCGCCGATTATGACGAGCTGGTGCTTTCTCTCGGTGCCGAAACACCGCCACTACCGGATGCCTTTCGTCAAGCCATCTGGTGGGAGGCCGCTTATCAGCTGGCCGCTCGTGGCCTTCATCGCGAAGCCGATGAGGCGACTCGACGCTACCGGCAAGCCTGTGACGATCTGCTGAGGCGTCTGCCGGGACTGGCCGAAGGCGATATTCCCGGGTTCGGTGTCAGCATTGGGCAACGCGCCTATTACGCCGGCGAGTTTCGCATCGCGCTCGACGCGTATCGAAAGGAATGGCAGTCCGGGCCCGAGCAGCACCGTTCGCGTCTGCAGCGTCTGATCGCCAATGTCTTCACCGATCTTGGTGCGCTCACCGCAGCCAGCAGGCTGGCCAACGAGGCCCTGATCGATCAGGAGGTCGCCGGCGACCCGGAAGCCTACAAGACGCTCGGCCGTTGTGGAGAAATTGCCCTTCGTTGCGGAGAGCTGGAGCGCGCCGCCGATTGCTATCGGCGATCCCACGAGGCCCAGCAAAATTTGCTGGGTGCTGGTGTGACCGGGCAAACCGCCGTCTACCGGGGTCACGTGGCCTTGCTGGCCGGCAATCTGGACGAGGCTGCCGCTTGGTATGTCGAAGCACACGCTGCCGACGCCGCCAAGGATTCGCGGCTCAACGCCTACGCCTTGATGGGAGAGGCGGCGCTGGCACTTCGCCGCGGTGACAATGCCGCCGCGATCGCGTGCCTCGATCGACTGGAGAACACCAACAGTGCATCGATCAATGGTGATGCCCTGCCACGGGCAGTGGTCACGCTTGGCGCCGTCGCCGCCGGCGCCCCACGGGAGAAAGGCCGGCTTGCGCTCGACACACTGCTCAAGAACAACTACATGGCTGAGGCGCTGACGCTGCTACCGCTGGCGTACCGTCAAGTGGGGATGGCGAGCAAGCCACTCAACCGAATAGCCGATACGCTGCGGCAATGGGAAAAGGCGCTTCTGGCGATGCCGGAGCTGGTGGGCGCAAGTGTGGATGGCGATCCGACACCGCAGGTTTTGCTCGCCGCGATTGCCGAAGTGAGGAAGCGTGGCAATTGGCACGCTCTGGGCCCGCTGCGCTCACGAATCTATCCGACCAATCTGATCGCAGTGGCCGAACCGGCCACCTGAGCGACGCTTTCGCGCCACCGCCAACGTGGCGAGGGCTTATCAAAGCGGCATCACGCCGAGCCGCGCCGCGCTTGCCGGAAGCTCGTTCGCATCGCTTTCGGTCTTTTCTCTGGCGGCCGCTTCGGCCAATATTTCGGTGAAGTCAGTGACCTCGCTCAGTTCAGCAAGGATATGCTGACGCCGCTGCTGAAAGCGTGCCAGGAGCTTGCTGCGCTTGTTTTCCTGATCTGAAAAACCCGCAAGGGACGCGGCTTCGAGAAAATAGCGCGCTCGCTCCAGGGCGCTCAAGGCGCGGTCGAGACTCTCCCGCGGCGCTGCCCGTTGAAGATGTAGATACGCGATTGTGTAGGCCCATGGGCCTGGATCATCATCGCTGAGCCTGTCTTCGGCATGACCCAGCCAGCTTCGGACGATATTCAATCGCGCCAAATCCCGAGACGCCCAGGCGTGAGCAGCGAGCGCTCGAAGCAAATAGGCGGTGGTTTCGTTACCATGACCGACGACGTCTTGCGGAGTCACGCTGCCAAGTCGCTGCGCGACCTCGTCGGCGAATTTGGCCACCACATCCTTTGAGACCTGCCCGGCAAGTACTCCCCAGGTGGCCAGATAGAGTTGCCACGCCAGTTCGCGTCCAGCATCGACCGGTGCGCGTTTGCGCTTGGTGGTCATGAAGTCCAGCGCAATGTGCAACCGGCCGCGGCGGGCTTCCATGCGCGCAGCCCAGTCGAGGCGCTTGAATTCCGCGTTGAAGCGCTCGCGCGGCTCGTCCCACAGGCTATCTTCATGGCGCTCTATGATGGCTGCGGCACTTTCTGGCAGATCGAGGTCGATGAAGAGATTGGCCAATGCGCCAAGAATTTCTGCTCTCTCCGTCACCGGCAAGTCCGCGATGCCGAGGCCAAGCGCCAGGTACTTGGCCATCTGCACATAATTCCCGACTCGGCGTGCGGCGGCTGCCAAACCCCGGATGGCCTGCGGCGATCGGGAATCGCCAATCGCTTCGGCCAATTCCCGCATGGCCGGATGATGGTGTTTTTCGGCAAGCCAAAGGAGTGGTGGCCACATCCATGCGCGCGTTAATGGCCATGCGTGCGGCGACACGGCGTGTTGATGCGCGGACAGAAATTCGTCGCGCGTAGTTTCGTCGTCGAGCGGTGGGCGACGCCGATCGCCGTGCGCTTCGTCCCAGCTCAGCCTGTTCCATTCGGCGCACGACGTCGAGTCGATGTCACATTCGCCCCAGATCGTGAGCGTACGGGAATTGGGCCTGGCGCTGAGTGCGCGCTCCGCTCGCCCCAGCCAGGAGATGCTTTCCTCGGCACCACGGCTCGCAAGAAGATCCTCAAGCAGGGAAGCCATTGCCGGCGCCGAGAGGTCGGCCGTTGCCGCGATGACGCTGCGGCACCCCTGCCTCAGTAGGCGCTGAGCCAGCTTGTCCATGGCGCCGTCGACGTTGCAGGCGAATAGCCAGATGCGCTCCGGCATCGGGTGGGCAACAGGCAGATCGAAGACGCGTCCATCAGCATCGACCAGCCCGTGCGCCCGGCCATGGGCGATGATCAGCAGCTCGCTGGCAGCACTCATCTGATCCTTGAGAAAGGCGGGTCGGCAAGTGCGAAGTTGTCCTGACCGAAGCCATGGCTGCAGGCGATCCACGAAGGGAAATTCTGCCGATGGAAACAGATTTAGAAAAAAACGGGTGGTGTTACCGACGCTGCTTAGCGTGTGGTCCCAGACGGCATTGCGCACAACCAGCAACTGTGAGGAGAGAGCTTGTCCGGACAGCTGCAGCGTTTCCCATCGCAGCTGCAACCAGGATGGTGGCAGGGTCGGTTCGAGTAGCAGGAGGCAGCGAGAATGGGGATCGAGTGACGGCAGCGCCGTAGGCAGTTCCGGCAAGAATTCCTCTACAGCTCTTGCATCGGCAGCCACTCGCGGAAGCGGGATGGTGTGATGCCCCTTGCGATTGAGTATGTGTAATACCGGGTTGTCCGCGGAACAAACGTCGCTCCACAAGGCGACGAATGGCCGCGCAAGCTCCACGGTCGAGCTACCGACTATGCCAATTCCTTGAGCGCCAGTTCCAGCCGCCTGCCGCTCGCCGTGACCAGCACAAGTGTGGTGCTGTCTTTATCCCAGGCGATCGTATCGACCGCGCCGGGCGGCAGGTCAACGCGCTCTTCGACCTGCGAGCCTTTCCGGACTTCGACGACGAGCACCTCCGTTCCGAGGGCGGCCACTTCCATCCGGCCATCGCCTGCAGCGGTCAATTCCTGAATCCGTAGTCGTGCGACGTCGGGCCAGGAAAGATCGGGAACATCAGCAAGGCCTTCAGCTCGCATGGCCACCGCAACTCGCGGCTCGGGAAGAAGGATCTCCGCAGCCCTGCCGGCGGCAGCAATCAGGCGATTGAGCAGCGTTCCCACCTGGCCGGCCGGGACCGCTGCCAAAGCGTGCAGCGCCAAACGAGCCGGTTCGCGAATCGCCTCGGCGGCTTCGAAGTAAAGCTGTTGGTAGCGATGCCTGGCGTCGTGCTCATTCCCCAACGGGCTGCCGGTTGTGACGCGCAAGCCTGCTGAAGTGTTTCGCGAAGCCACTCGCCCTGGCCAGACAGGGATATCGACCGGCGGTGCCGCTGCCACGAAGTCGGCAGCCATCGTGCGCACCGCCTGCAGGCGAGCGGGTGAAAGCTCCCCAACTACGCGCGTAGCCATCGGCAAGTAGAGGCGCACGGGGTTCCATAGCTGCACCATCCCCGCTTCCGGGTCGAAGGGCGCATCCTGTTCCTGGAGCACGAAATCCCACCAGCCGGCATAGTCCGTTTCGGCAGACAGCAGCCAGCCGTGCCAGACGGCCGGCACTTCAGCCGGCGCATCGAGAAGCACGCACAGCGGCACCAGCATGATGGCGTCGAGCTGCCCCGGGCGTGGCGTGACAATTTTTTCCGCCAATACGATCTGGCCAGGCGCTGGAAGGGGTGTGGAGGCGAGTGATCGCGCGGCAACACGGCGCCGGATCAAGTCCTGAATCCCTTGCGGGATAGCCGGCGTGGGCACGAGTTCTTCGGGCGCTGCTTGTTGTGATGCTTGGTCATTCAGGACATCAGCGTGGTACTCGCGCCATTCTGGCGAGCCGCGCACGGCCTCGCTGATAGCAGGCGACGTCTCACCTCGCTTGGTCGCTTCGATCAGGCCTTCCGAAACGCCGAACAGCCGGCGCTCGACAAACTCAATGGGAGGGGAGAGAGGGAGTTGCTCTTTCATTCGGCAGCCTCCTGCTGTTCTGCCCATGACAACGCTTCGAAGCAGAGGATTTTCAAAACCCCGAGGAGAAGGCCGCTGTTTTCAGGGCGCAGTTCGATGCCAAGCGAGCCGGTAATCCAGCGGCCAAGCAGCGTTTCTGCAAAGCCTGCGGCGTCGCCACCACGCCAGTTGAAACCCAGCTTTTCCGCCTTGTAGGCTTGTGACTTGATGCCCTTGCGTTTGGCCAGGTGTACCAAGGGATCGGAGTGCGCGGCGTCGGGGCAGTTCGAAAATGCGACAAAGACCGGCACCCACTCTTCGCTGGCGAGGAGCCACGCCCTGGCCGAAGCCGCCACGTCAACTGGAGGGAAGCCGGCTTCTGCCAATTCGGTCAAAGGATCCGTGCCAGAGGTTTCGACCTCGGGTGCTTCGTCCAGAGACGGTGGAGACTCGCCTTCCGGATCATGCTTGTCGCTGACTTCCCTCTTTTCCCTCGATTGCTTGCTGCGAAGCAGATCCCGCAAATAACGCTGATAGTAGATCCGCAGCGCGCCGACGTGGTCACACTGGCTCGAGAGGTCGAGGCGCAACACTTTGTCCTGAAAGAATTCCTGGATGTAGACGTTGCGGTCTTCTGGCAGTCCCGCCAACTCGCGCGGCTTGTAGTTCATCAGCACGCTCATGGCGATCTCGTACAGTCGCGTCCAGCCGGCCGCATCAAGATCGCGCCGCCGACACCACAGATCACGCAGTTCGCCATCAAGTGGGTGGTTTTCGCCCATGCTTCAGTACCGCGACTTGAGCCACGTCAATAGCTCGATACGCGCAGCTTGTGGCATGACGCCAATCTTCCCCCTCAGCCGCCCGCCCGGCACCACTTCGTAACGACAGCAGGCAAAACTGCGGCGACCGTCGGCCGGGCGAGACCACATGACGCGCTGTTCATCGAGCGCGAAGAAGTCGGGCAACTCTGTGCTGTCTTTGGTCGTACACGGAAGTACGACGAAGCGGGGACCATCATTCCGGATAGCTACCACCGGTCGCTGAACGTTCGCTTCTCGACGGTCACTACCGAACATGAGCGCAGCCTGATCGCACACATGGACAAAACCGTCGGCCTTGCCGGCCTCGATGACGGAATGCGGCAAGACGTTGGCTTGACGAGCTCGAAACATGTTGTCCCCCCAAGAAGCAGCATGTCTGAATGTAGGTCGACAGCATACACGCGGAGCGCTGCGCAGTCTGCTTTGGAGATGCTCCCGTCGGGTTTGGTACTGGTGTGTTACAACGGCCTGCCTTCCTCCTTCGGCACCCTGCCGCCGCCCGCTAGTTGCATTGCAGCATGTTGCCGATCGTCTGGCAGGCTTTGCCGTCGTTTCGGAACATCGTCCCCCCGCCGCCACGGTTATAGCGATTTCCCACGCCATCCCAACAGCCTCCGCTGTCACACGACGTTATGGTTGTCGGCCGAGGACGTGGTGGCGGTAACGGTTCGGGGGGCACATCGCCACCGTGGCAGATGGCGATCTGCCGTGCCTTCACTTTGCCAGCTGCTCCCGTTCTTTCCACGTTCTTTACGCAGTCGCTCACCGCGCTTTCCGATGTGCCGGTGGCTCGCTGGACAGGGCCGGCTGTACGGCAGGCGGTGATCATTTCCGCCTTCAGCTTCTGGGACCCTGGCTGACGCTCAACGTCCCGGATACATAAGCGAATTCTTTCAGCGCCTGCCGCTTCGTTGTTCGCGGCAGGCGTCGCAAGAGTGGGCTGCGGAGCCGCTTGTCGAGCGCTTGAACCACTGCCACCTTGTCCGGCGTCCAGAACGGCGGCCGGTTGTTGATCCAGGGCCGCCGCTTCGTCTTGCATTTGCCGTGCCCTTTGCTGAGCCTCGTACTGTTGCTGCCGAGTCACAGGCATGCGATCAGGCACCACTTCCGAGGCATTGGCGGACTTGCACAGCTTGTCGGAAAACTGAACCTTGCCGTCGGGCCCCTTGCATTTGTAGACCTGGGCATCGGCGGTACCTCCAACGGCAGCTACCGCCAGCATGAGCAGATACTTGAGCATTCCGAACCTCCATCGAGTTGCAAACCGCCAACGTATGCGATCCGTCGCGCCGCAGCCGAGGATGCCTTTCACATACCGCCATCAGACCACATTTCGGGAGCGTCTGGCCGTCGGGCTTGAGTAGGCGGCTCGAGGCGCCGCATGTCCGTGTAACGTCGAGCGATCTATTTTGAGCCCGACCAGGGTACCGGTGACGAGTCGGTTGCAGGCAGCGCGAATGCCGATCGACCGCCAGCGGTGCTCCTCGCAGACGATACCGATCGTCGCCACGGTCTTTCCGGCTGCATTGGCTACGCTGAAGACGCGCACCTTCCCCGCTGCATGCGGCGCCAGGTAGCTGTCTTCGAACATTTGTATGAGAGCACTCCGGAGAGGAATGCCGGGGTTGCACGCCTGAGTCAGTGCTGCAGCGGGCCCTCGCTGCCCGGCGGCGCCTTGTCAGTATGGACAAGCTTGCGGCCCCTGCGGCGCGGCGCCCCTACGACGTCGCTACCCTTGCCGACCGATCAATGCTCGTGGCGGTGATGGATATCGGGGAAGTGACGATGGCTGTGCGCCATCGGCAGGTGCCGGTGGTGATGGCTGTGCGGCTCGTCGCCGGTCCAGCCGGGGTCATGTGGGTGCTGGTGATGCTCGTCGTGACGATGGCTGTGGGCGTGTTGCAAGTCGTGGTGAGTATGCTGGTGGCCGTGCTGCTCGGTGAGGTGCAGCCAGACGCCGACGCCCATCAATGAGGAGGCGACCCAGAACACCGGCGAAGTGGACTCGCCGAGAAGGAGCAGCGCAACGGCGGCGCCGATGAACGGTGCGGTCGAGAAGTAGGCACCGGTACGCGCAGCGCCGAGGCCGCGCAGGGCGAGCACGAACATCACCAGACTGACCCCGTAGCCGAGCAGGCCGAGAGTCATCGCCGGGATCAGTGTCGCCACACCGGGTAGCGTCATCCCCAGAGCCAGCGCCAGCAGCGTGTTGACGCTGCCGGCGACGAGACCCTTGCTGCCGGCAATGAACAGGGCGTCGGACGCGGAGACGTGGCGCGTGAGATTGTTGTCGATCGCCCAGCACAGGCAGGCAGCGCTGATCGCCAGCGGGCCAAGCCAACTGT
>Ga0209792_1000485_pt1 | contig 27938 bp, 28 predicted proteins | sample EBPBio142005_DNA_FD_185860 | JGI IMG/M metagenome (GOLD analysis project Ga0209792, IMG submission 185860) | Wastewater treatment Type I Accumulibacter community from EBPR Bioreactor in Madison, WI, USA - Reactor 1_6/14/2005_ DNA (SPAdes)... | ecosystem: Engineered > Bioreactor > EBPR >... | reverse complement strand
TCATTCTCATGACGCGCGCTCCTCCCGGGGATTGAAGTTCTTCCCGCTCCAGTTCGATACGAAGGCTTCGAGATCGGGAGCAGCGCCCTTCGGCAGCACCACTTTCAGCCGGACATATTCATCCCCGTGGCCTCCACCGCGGCGCGGCGCCCCTTTGCCCTTCAGCCGCAGCGTCGTGCCGGTGTTCGATCCTTTCGGCACGGACATGGTGACGTTTCCCGTCGGCGTCGGCACGGGAATCTTGCCGCCGAGAACCGCTTCGGACAGCGAGACCGGCACCTCCAGCGAGATATCGTCGCCGTCGCGGGTGAAGCGCCGGTCGGGCAGCACCTCGACCTCGATCAAGGCATCGCCCGGACCGCCCTTGCCGGCGCCCGGCGCACCCTTTCCCTTGAGGCGCAGGGTTTGCCCGTCGACCAGACCGGGCGGAATCTTCACATCCAGATTGCTGCCGTCGGGCAGGGTGATGCGTTTGCTCGCCCCGGTGATCGATTCGACGAATTCGATCGGCAGGCGATAATGCATGTCCTGCCCGCGGCGGTTGGCTCGCGACTGCTGGCTGCGCCGCAGCAATTCCGCGAACGGGTCGTCGCCGTCCATGAAGTCCGCATATCCGGACATGTCGGAATAGGGATGGCCCTGCTCCGCCGACGCGAAGTCGCGGTAGTAACGCTGCTGCGGGCGCTCCGCGCCCGACGCATCGATTTCGCCGTCGTCGAAACGCCTGCGCTTCGCGACGTCGCTCAGGAGATCATACGCGCCGGCGACCTCCTTGAACTTCTCTTCGGCCGCCTTGTCACCCGGATTGAGGTCGGGGTGCAGTTTCTTGGCGAGCTTGCGGTAGGCGCTTTGAATCTCGGCGGTGCTGGCGGTCGCCGCGACGCCGAGAACCTCGTAGGGATTTTTCACAATGGGCTCCGGAGGCTGTTCATCACGGCCACAGCCTCCGACGATCGCGACCGGTCGACAAGCGCCAAGTCACGCCGGACCACGGCGGGCAGGCCTGAATCCCGGCCGTCGCCACGCTCTCGAACCTCCGGCTATGACCGCTTCTTGTCATCGTCGATTTCCGTGAATTCGGCATCGACGATCCCGTCGTCCTGCGGTCGTCCAGCATCAGCGGCGGATCCGGTCGGGGCTTGCGGAGCGGCCTGGGCGGCTTCGGCGAGTTTCACCGATTGCTGCTGCAGGACGCCGGCCTTGACCACGATCGCGTCGGCGTCGTCGGCCTTCAGAGCCTGCCGAAGGTCCGCCATCGCGTTTTAGATGGCGCCGCGATCCTTGTCCGCAAGGCTCGAGCCATGCTCCGTCACGGCCTTCTCGGTTCTTTTGAATGCCTTCTCGGTTCTTTTGAATAATGAAGGCGGATATCTGTGATGGCGAATAGGTCTTCCCCCGGGCTTCGACCCAGGCGTCCCCGTTTCCAGCCTTGACGATCTTGTACGGGACGAGCGCCTTGTCCTTCTCCGTCACCGGATCATCGTAGCGTCTGCCGATGAGACGCTTGACGGCGAAGATCGTGTTCGTCGGATTGGTCACCACCTGCCGCCGCGCCGGTTGGCCGACCAGGCGCTCGCCGTCGCTGGTGAACGCCACGATCGACGGGGTCGTGCGTGCTCCCTCCGAACTCTCGATGATGCGAGTGCTCTTTCCCTCCATCACAGCGACGCACGAGTTCGTGGTTCCGAGATCGATTCCGATGACCTTGCTCACGCTCCCACTCCCTGTTTCGATCCGGCAGCCGTCGTGGCCGCCGGACCTGATGCGCGACGCGTAGCAATGGATGTGCCAAACAAATGGCTATTGAGAATCAGACGGTTACGGGATGCCGGCGTCAGCTTCCGGACATTCTGTCCGGCAGGACTTGGACGGAATGTCCATCCGCTTGCTCAATGTTCCACCGCTGCGGCCCGGAGATCATGGAGCACCGGTCAATGCGCAGCACCAGGATCAAACCCGACGGCTGGCCAACCTTCAGGCTTGTGAAGTCCGTTTATTCGATGTGACAGAAACGGAAGAGTGGCGCGCCCGAAGAGATTCGAACTCCTGACCCCCAGATTCGTAGTCTGGTGCTCTATCCAGCTGAGCTACGGGCGCGCAGGCGGCTGACAGACAGCCGCTCGGCTCCGGGCAGGCCCGGACGCCTCAGGAGCCGCGTAACTAAACGCTGTCTTCGCGAATTGCAAGCCTCGCATCGGCACTTCGGCGGCGAAGCAGGCTCGAGCCTTCGACGCGGCGGTTCGGCGGCAAGCCAGCCACCGCGCGGGCGTCATTCGGCTGCGGGAGACGATATCGCGATTGCCGCCTGAAGCTCGGGCTTCAGCCATGCCGACTTCTCGCCGAGCTTCGCCACCATCGCGGCATGGGCGGCGCGCTCGGCGTTCGTCACGCGTCGAGGGAGCGGCTCCTGGCGAACGGCGATCTCGACCTCGATGACCTCAACGGGTCCCGCCACCTTGACAGAGTCGGCGACTTCAAGGCCGAAGGTGCGCTGGCGGCCGCCTGTCAGCTCGAGATAGACATCAGCCAGCAGGCCGGAGTCGAGCAATGCGCCGTGGCGCGTGCGGTGGCTGTTGTCGACGCCGTAACGTTTGCAGAGCGCGTCGAGCGAGTTCGGACCCATCGGATGTTTTCGCCGGGCGATCGCCAGCGTATCGACGATGCGCGAGACATCGACGGCCGGGCGGCCAAGGCGAGCGAACTCGGCATTGATGAAGCCCAGATCGAACATCGCATTGTGGGCGACGAGCATGGCCCCGTCGATGAACGCCGCGAATTCGTCGGCGATCTTGTCGAAGGTCGGCTTGCCGGCGAGGTCGGCCATCGAGATGCCGTGCACGGCCTGCGCATCGGGATGGATCTGGCGGTCCTGCGGATGGATATAGACATGGTAGGTCCGGCCCGTCGGGAACCGGTCGAGAAGCTCGATCGCGCCGATCTCGATGATGCGCTCGACCTTGCAGTCGAGGCCGGTGGTCTCGGTATCGAACACGATCTCGCGCATCGAATCACTCCTTCGCCTTCAGGATGCTGCGCCGGGTCACGCGCCGCAACCTCGCCGGCGCATCAGCCTGTTAGTTCTGAAATAATCGCCCGCACCTGTTCGCGCGCGGCGTCGAGGCCCCTGCCGGTGTCCACGACGAAATCGGCCAGCCGGCGCTTCTCGGCATCGGGAACCTGACGCGCCAGGATGGCCTCGAACTTTTCGACCGTCATGCCCGGCCGCGCCAGCACCCGCGCGCGCTGGACGTCGGCGGGAGCCGTCACCACGACGACCTTGTCGACGCGCCCGCGCCCTCCCGTCTCGAAGAGAAGCGGGATGTCGAGCACCGCGACCGGCAGGCCGCTCTCGCGAGCCCGGTCCAGAAAGGCGTTGGCGTCGGCCCGTACCAGCGGATGGATGATCTCTTCGAGACGCTTCATCGCCACGGCATTGCCGATGACTTGGCGGCCAAGGATTTCGCGATCGACGACGCCGTCGCGCACGATCCCCGGAAATGCCGCCTCGATCAGCGGGGCGGCCTCTCCGGCGTAGAGCCGGTGCACGGCCTCGTCGGAATCGTGGACGGGAACGCCCTCCTCGACGAACATCTTCGCAGTCGTCGACTTGCCCATGCCGATCGATCCGGTGAGGCCGAGCACGATCATGCGTGCCGCTCCATATCCGCTATCACCAACGCCCGCAGTTCGGGCGTGACCGACGGCCGGACGCCGAACCAGCGTTCGAAGCCCGGTGCCGCCTGGTGCAGCAGCATGCCGAGCCCGTCGACGGTTTTGAGACCCCGGCCGGCTGCAGCGGCAAGCAACGGCGTTTCGAGCGGCACATAGACGATGTCGGTGACGATGCATTCGGCCGGAAGCAGGCCGATATCGAGCGGCACATCACCGTCGCCATCCATACCGAGCGACGTTGTGTTGACCAGCAATCCGGCACCCGGAAGAAAGTCCGCAAGACTGGCGAGACCAGAGGCCCGGACGCGCGGGCCGAACCTGCCGGCCAGGTCCTCCGCGCGGCCGACCGTCCGGTTCACCAGATCGATACGCTCGTAGCCGGCTTCAAGAATCGCGTGGACGACGGCGCGCGATGCGCCGCCCGCGCCGATCACGACCGCGCGGCCGCGATCGCGCCATTCGAGCGCCGACGCATCCAGATTGGCGGCAAAGCCGAACGCGTCGGTGTTGCCGCCGCAGACCTTGCCGTCTTCGATCCAGAGCGTGTTGACGGCGCCGATCGCGTCCGCCGCGGCGTCGCGCCGATCGACGGTCTCGAACGCGGCCTCCTTATGCGGAATGGTGACATTGCCGCCGGCAAAACCGCTGGCAGCGAGGCCACTGACGAAAGACCGGATATCCGCCGGCGCAATATCGAGGCGTTCGTAGCTCCCGTCGATCCCATGCTGGGCCAGCCAATGGCCGTGGATCAGCGGCGAGCGGGAATGGGCGACCGGATGGCCGCAGACGAAAGCGCGCCGTTCAGCCATCGATCGCTCCCACGCGGCGAAGCTCCGACAGGAGCGGCAGCAGGGGCAGGCCGACGATGGTGAAATGGTCGCCGTCGATGCGGTCGAAGAGTTGCACCCCGATGCCCTCGATCTGGTAGGCGCCGACACTGCGCAGGACCTGTTCGCCGGCGCGGGACAGATAGCGGCCGATGAAGGCCGGTTCGAGCGGGCGCATGGTCATGTGGGCGACGGACACGTGCCGCCATTGCACAACGCCGCCCTTGGCGAGGACGACGGCCGTGTTCAACTGATGGGTCCTGCCCGACAGTTTCAACAGCTTCCGCCGCGCGTCCTCCATGTCGGGCGATTTGTGGAAGACCTCGTCGCCGAGCGACAGCGTCTGGTCGGACCCGATCACCCATGCGTCTGGATTGCGCTCGCTGACATCGGTCGCCTTGGCCTCGGCCAGCACGAGCGCCATGTCGTCGGGCGCGACGTCATCGCCGATCGCATCCTCGACGGCCCGCTCGTCGATGGTCGAGGCAATGGCGTCCGCCTCGACCCCGGCGCGCGCCAGGAGCTCGCGCCGGAACGGGCTGGATGAGGCAAGGATGATCGCGGCGGTCATGAGGGGCGGTTATCGCGTCCTCGAGCGCAACGCAACGATGGCCGCCGCCGTCTCCTCGATCGAGCGCCGCGACACGTCGATCATCGGCCAGTTGTGCCGGCTGCAGAGCTGGCGCGCATAGGTCAGTTCCTCCGAGATCAGCGACCGGTCGACATAGGACTGGGAATCGTAACCCGACGTCTGGCCGAGGATGCGGTTCTGGCGGACATGGGAGATGCGTTCGGCGGTGGCGACAAGCCCGACGATCAGCGGCCGCTTTGCGGTCAGCAGGCTGTCAGGCAGCGGCACGCCGAGCACGATCGGAATATTGGCGGTCTTGATGCCGCGATTGGCGAGGTAGATCGAGGTCGGCGTCTTCGACGTGCGCGATATGCCGATGAGGACGATGTCCGCTTCCTCGATGTCGGCCGGAAGCTGGCCGTCATCATGCTCCATGGTGAAGTTCAGCGCGTCGATGCGGCGGAAATAATCCGCGTCGAGCACATGCTGGGCGCCGACCCGCCGGCCGGCCGGCGCACCGAGATAGGACTGGAAGACGGACAGGACCGGTTCGAGCACCGAGACGCAGGGCAGACCCATCTCGACGCAGCGGGCGTCGATCAGCTTGGCCAGTTCCTGATCCACGACGGTGTAGAGGACGATGCCCGGCTCGGCATCGATCTCCTCGAACACTTTCTCGAGCTGCTTGCCCGTCCGTATCAGCGGATAGATGTGCTCGATCGCGCGCGTGTCCTTGTACTGCGCCGAGGCGGCCCGTCCCGCGGCCAGCAGCGTCTCGCCGGTCGCGTCGGAGATCAGGTGGAGGTGGAAGAAGCTTCTGTTCACAGGGGATGGGGACTGGCTGTTCAAGGGTGTGGACAATCGGGGCTGGGCGGACGGGTCCGGTCGGGCCGACTGTATCAGACCGGTCGCTGTCCACAATCGAGACCGGCGTGCGGATTTTTCCGCGGCGCTTGTGGATTTTCGGCATGCGCGACGCTTCGCCGCTTTTATCCCCAGACGCCTTTGAAGACGCCACCGATCTAAGCATCTGATTCAGCGTCGAATCTGAGCCTCGTCCCTGATCTTATCCAGAGAGGCGAAGGAGTGGACACTTGGGGCACGGACATCGTACCTCTGGATGCATTGGGGAAAGGCGACGATCCCCATAAGCAACAGAGTCGTAGAATCAGAAGAATCTTTGGATTCCATTCTTTGATTGAAGAACGATCCCACCAGAGCGCTGCCGCCAGACCCGACCGGAAGATGGTTCGGGTTCTGAACGGCGAAACGGTCTTTCCTCCGCCGGTGTGGCTGATGCGGCAGGCCGGGCGCTATCTGCCTGAGTATCGCGCGACACGGGCGACCGCCGGCGGCTTCCTCGACCTCTGCTACAATCCCGACTTCGCTGTCGAAGTGACACTGCAGCCGATCCGGCGATTCCGCTTCGACGCATCGATCCTGTTCTCGGACATCCTCGTCGTGCCCCACGCGCTGGGGCGCGACCTGCGCTTCGAGGAGGGCGAAGGGCCGAGGATGACGCCGATCAGGCCGGACGAGATCGCGGAACTCGACGATTCGATGTTTCACGTGAATCTGTCGCCGGTCTACGAGACGGTCCGTCGTCTGCGGCGGGAGTTGCCGGCCGAGACGACGCTGATCGGCTTCTGCGGGGCGCCATGGACGCTGGCGACCTATATGATCGCGGGGCGCGGAACACCGGACCAGGCGCCGGCGCGACTGTTCGCCTATCGCCACCCGGAGGCGTTCGGACAACTGCTGGCGAAGCTTGCCGACCTGTCGGCGGACTATCTTATCCGGCAGATCGAAGCCGGCGCGGATGTCGTGCAGATATTCGATTCCTGGGCAGGCGTGCTGGACGAGGCGAGCTTTGAAGCCTTCTGCGTCGAGCCGGTCGCGCGTATCGTGTCGAAGGTTCGCGCGGCGAAGCCGGATGCGCTCATCATCGGGTTTCCGCGCGGCGCCGGCAGCCTCTACGACGACTATCGGGCGAAGACGAAGGTGAACGCCGTCGGGCTCGACTGGACGGTTCCTCTGGCCCAGGGCAGGCGCTTGCAGCAGGCCGGTCCGGTTCAGGGCAATCTCGATCCGATGCGGCTCGTCGCCGGTGGCGAGGCGTTGCGGCGAGGCGTGGCCGATATTCTCGATCGCCTGGGTCAGGGACCGCTGGTCTTCAATCTCGGCCATGGCATCACGCCGGAAACACCCATTGCCCATGTCGAACAGATGCTCCGCCAGGTAAGAGACAATGGCTGAGACGACCGACCAGAGCGGGCGGACGGCGGCGAAACGGGCGGTCCTGGCGCTCGCGATCTTCGTTGCGCTGACGTTGCTGCTGGTCTGGCTGGCGCCCGACGGGCTCTATCTCTGGATGAAGGCCGGACACGTCATCGCGGTCATCTCGTGGATGGCCGGCATGCTCTATCTGCCGCGGCTGTTCGTCTATCATGTCGATGCCGCGCCCGGGTCGGTGCAGTCCGAGACGTTCAAGATCATGGAGCGCCGGCTGCTGCGCGGGATCATCAATCCGGCCATGATCGCAAGCTGGGCTTTCGGCCTGTGGCTGGCCTGGAAGGGGTTCGGCTTCTCAGGCGGCTGGCTGCATGCCAAGATCGCGCTTGTGCTCGCCATGTCGGCGATGCATGGCTATCTGGCGGCGTCGGTTCGCCGCTTTGCCGATGACCGGAACACGAAATCGTCGCGCCACTGGCGGATGATGAACGAGGTTCCTACATTGCTGATGGTCGGCATCGTGATCCTGGTCGTTGTCAAGCCTTTCTGATGACGCAATTTCCAATCTTGATGTTTGTATGAACCGCTAGTACAAGGCGGCTCTTCCCAAAACGCCGCGCGCTTATGCAACCAGCATCCTGACGCAGCATCGGCACCTCCAGACCACATACCCCGGCCGTCCCCACACCCAGAGTCCGCGCCATGCAGGAAATGAAACTCGCAGATTTCAAGAACAAGAAGCCGCCAGAGCTGATCGCTTACGCCGAATCGCTCGAGGTCGAGAACGCCAGCGTCATGCGCAAGCAGGAGCTGATGTTCGCGATCCTGAAGAAGCTCGCCGCACAGGACATCGAGATCATCGGCGATGGTGTCGTCGAGGTCCTGCAGGACGGGTTCGGCTTCCTCCGCTCGGCCAACGCCAATTACCTTGCGGGTCCGGACGACATCTACATTTCGCCCTCGCAGATCAGGCGTTTTTCGCTGAAGACGGGCGACACGGTCGAGGGTCCGATCCGCAGCCCCAAGGAAGGCGAGCGCTATTTCGCGCTGCTGAAGGTCAATACGATCAATTTCGACGATCCGGAGAAGATCCGGCACAAGATCCACTTCGACAATCTGACGCCGCTTTATCCGACGTCGCGGCTGCGGATGGAGACGGACAACCCGACCAGCAAGGACATCTCGCCTCGCGTGATCGATCTGGTCGCGCCGATCGGCAAGGGCCAGCGCGCGCTGATCATCGCGCCGCCGCGCACCGGCAAGACGGTGCTGATGCAGAACATCGCGCATTCGATCACCGCCAACCATCCGGAATGCTACCTGATCGTTCTGCTGATCGACGAGCGCCCGGAAGAGGTGACCGACATGCAGCGCTCGGTGAAGGGCGAGGTCGTGTCCTCGACCTTCGACGAGCCCGCCGCGCGTCACGTCCAGGTGGCCGAGATGGTCATCGAGAAGGCCAAGCGCCTGGTCGAGCACGGCAGGGACGTGGTCATCCTGCTCGATTCGATCACCCGTCTCGGCCGCGCCTACAACACGGTCGTTCCGTCGTCCGGCAAGGTTCTGACCGGCGGCGTCGACGCCAACGCATTGCAGCGGCCGAAGCGTTTCTTCGGCGCCGCGCGCAATATCGAGGAAGGCGGCTCGCTGACCATCATCGCGACGGGCCTCATCGATACCGGCAGCCGTATGGACGAAGTCATCTTTGAGGAGTTCAAGGGCACCGGCAACTCGGAAATCCACCTCGACCGCAAGGTGGCCGACAAGCGTATCTATCCGGCCATGGACATCCTCAAATCCGGCACGCGCAAGGAAGACCTGCTCGTTCCGCGCGCCGACCTGCAGAAGGTGTTCGTGCTGCGGCGCATTCTTGCGCCGATGGGGACGACCGACGCGATCGAGTTCCTCATCGACAAGCTGAAGCAGACGAAGACGAATTCGGATTTCTTCGACTCGATGAACACCTAGAATCCGAACGCCCTCTCCGTCATTCCGGCACCGCGAAGCGGGAGCCGGAATCCAGCGAAGGGAAGGTGCAAGGCTAGCGCGGCTCCCTCCCCCTTGCGGAGAGGGTCCGGCCAAAGGCCGGGGATGGGGTAACCTCCACCTGTACGCCCTCGCGGCGCCGCCGCAAGACAAGATCGAGCTTGTCAGAGGTTACCTCACCCGGCTCACTTCGTTCGCCACCTTCCCCTCAAGGGGGAGGGAACTCCGCGCTCGGCCTTCCTAGGGGGATGGATTTAGCTGCCTTTCGCGGCCGAAATGTTGAAATTGCGCCAATCTGAAAGTTATTTTGCGCCGACTTATCCGCAGTGCCTCAACCACCCTTACATTGTTCCCAGCAGCTTGCTTCGGGAACGGGTGGCCAACCACACCCAGGCAAGTGTGGCGTCCGGGTCGGCTGAGGGGTGGTTCCCGAAGCTTAGCAAGTCGATTGGCCAAGACCTGGGCCTCGGGCAAGTCAGAGCGGGAAGGACCGGAAACGATTCAGGCCCGCCCACCCAGCCGAGGTGAGAAACGCCAGCCGGGCGCGGGAGACCGCGCTACAGTATCAAGTTTAGGAAACCACCGCGCACTTCCGCGTCCGGCTTCCCTCTCCTGAGAAGGAGCGTTCTTTGAACCGAAAGTTCCCGCTGAATCCGAAAGGGTTTTTCGGCGTGGCCGCAGCTCCGCGTTCAAGACGGAGGCCGGATTCGTCAATTCAGTTTACCATCCAGCGCCGCCGCCAGCCGAGCCACGTCGCGGATTGGCGCAAGGCAAACCGACCCGGTGCACAGCCACGCGGCGGGGGCCCGGCTGATATCGAAACCGTCTGGAAGTTTCCCCGACATCGAGTCGTCTGAATATCGGACGAAAACATCGACGCGGCGCGGATCGGGCCGCTTGCGCGCTTCTTCCGAAAGCGAATTGTCGCCTTGCGGTTCGGCCAAAACCAGTTTCAGCGGCTCCATCGCCATTGCGGCCGCGGTGTAGATTCCGGCCTGTCCATAAATCTGGTTCTCCGCGCGGCCGAGCGCCAGTTCCGCAGCCGTTCTTGCCCTGATGGCCAGATCGACATTGCCGGTCGCGGATGACAGGCGCGTCAAAGCTTCGATGATTTGTGCTGTGGCGGACGGAACCGGATCGTCGACGTCGCCACGGATGCGCAGCGGAGAATCGGCCGCGTCGGACGCCGTGAGAAAGTAGCTGCCGCCGCCGTCGCCGTACCAAGTCTCGAGCAGCTCGGCCCAGAGCGAGGCCTTTTCGAGATAGGATTGATCGCCCGTCGCCTCCATCAGCGCCACCGCCGCATTGATCATCGCGGCGTAATCGCTCGAAAGGGCCGGAAACAGGCGATGCTCGCCGAGCGCGGAATGGGGCAGGCGCCCTGCCTGATCGGCCGATTCGGAGATGGAACGAAAGGCGAGGTCGGCTCGCGCGATCCAGTCCGGCCGATCCATCAGGCGGCCGGCTTCGGCGAAGGCGCGGATCGCCAATCCGTTCCAGTCGGTCAGGACTTTGTCGTCCCGTGTCGGGCGAGGCCGCATGTCGCGCACCGCACGCAGACGCTCAAGCAGCTCGATCCGCGATGTCGATTCTGTACCGGAACGAGAATCCGGACGGCGAATGATCACCGGATCGCCTTCCCAGGCCTGGGGTTTTGCGAGCGCGTAATCGTGGAAAAACAACCCGGCGTCTTCGCCCAGAACCTCAGCGACGTCGGTTTCGACCCATGTATAGAATTTTCCTTCTTCGCCTTCGCTGTCGGCGTCCAGGCTGGAAGCGAACCCGCCACCGGTGACCGCCAGTTCGCGATCGATCCATGCGAGCGTGCGTTCGACGGCCTCTGCAAAGATCGGATCGCCGGTCACCGCGAACGCAAGACAGCAATGTCGAACCAACTGCGCATTGTCGTAGAGCATCTTCTCGAAATGCGGGATGAGCCAGTGCGCATCCGTAGAGTAGCGGCAGAGTCCGCCGCCGACATGATCGTAGACGCCGCCGGCGAGCATTTTGCGCAGGCTGTCGATGACCTGATCCCGATGAGCCGGATCGCCGGAAAACAGGCTGTCGATCCATAAGGCGTCCATGAACGGCGCATTTGGAAATTTCGGCGCGCCGCGAAGCCCCCCGAGATTCGGATCGATCAGCTTCGAAATCTGCGCGGCCAGGGAGGTCAGGGGTGTCCGCGAAATATCCGATGCCGCCGCTTTCGGCGCGAGGCGCTGGGCGACATGGCTCGACAATACCTCTGCGCTGTTCAGCAATTGAGGCCGCTGCGACGTCCACGCATTGTGGACCGCGCGAAGCACATCCCGGAATGACGGCCGTCCGTGTGCCGGCTTCGGCGGAAAATAGGTGCCGCCCCAGAACGGCCGCGCGTCCGGCGTGAGAAACATCGTCAGCGGCCAGCCGCCCTGCTCGCCCGTGGCATTGAGCGCGGCCATGTAGATCTGGTCGATGTCCGGGCGCTCCTCCCGATCGACCTTGATGTTGACGTAGAGATCGTTCATCAGGGCCGCGGTTTCCGGGTCCTCGAAACTTTCATGCGCCATGACATGGCACCAGTGGCAGGCTGCGTAGCCGATGGACAGCAGGATGGGCCTGTCCAGTGTCTTGGCCTCGGCAAGCGCATCCGCGCTCCACGGCTGCCAATGCACGGGATTGTCCGCATGTTGCCGAAGGTAGGGACTGGTCTGGTCGCCGAGGCGATTCATTGAAGGCCGCCGTTCATTGCGTATCGTGCGCTCGCTTGTGAAGGTATGGCGAAATGAGTTCCGCCGATACAATTTTCGCTCTGTCCTCCGGGCGGCTGCCGTCCGGTGTGGCCATCATTCGCCTGTCGGGCCCGAGCGTTCGATTCGCCTTCGAAACGTTGATCGGGCAAGTGCCCAAGCCGCGGCACGCCACCTATGCGCGGGTTCGAGACCGGAATCTGGAAATCGACCGCGGAATCTGCCTCTTTTTACCCGGTCCCGGCTCGGCGACGGGTGAGGATTGCGGCGAATTTCACGTTCACGGCGGTCCGGCGGTTGTCAAAGCTCTGTTAACCATACTGGCGGACCTGCCGGGGTTTCGACCGGCGGAACCGGGCGAGTTCACCCGGCGCGCCTTTCTGAACGGAAAGTTCGACCTCACCGGCGTTGAGGCGCTGTCCGATCTGATTGCCGCGGAGACCGAACAGCAGCGGCGTCTTGCCGTCGACAATATCGGAGAACGCCAGCGGAACGCCTATCTGGGCTGGCGCCAGCGCATCCTCGAGCTAAGGGCCTTGGCCGAAGCGCAGCTCGATTTTTCCGATCAGGATGATGTTGGCGAAACGGAAGATGGCGGTATTTCGGACACTGCGGGTGCTATCGCCGCGGAAATCGACGCGCATGTCGCCCTGTTCCGGCAGGCTGAGATCGTTCGGGACGGCTATTCCGTCGTTATCATCGGAGCGCCCAATGCCGGTAAATCCAGTTTGTTGAATGCGCTCGCTCAGCGTGATGCGGCGATTGTCTCGGAGGAGGCAGGCACGACGCGCGATCCAGTGACGGTCGCGATCGAAATCGATGGCTACAAGGTGAATCTGACGGATACCGCCGGGATTCGGGATAATCCCGGACGCATTGAAGGACTGGGCATCGAGCGGGCTATTCGGTTGGCGGAGCGAGCGGATCTCGTCGTGCATCTGGTCGATATGTCGGAACCGGTTGAGGCAAGGCCCGGCGTGTCGGCCGAAGTGCTGTCCGTTGGGACAAAGGCCGATCTTGTGCCGGCCGACGACGGCAGGTTGGCTGTTTCCAGCGTTAGTGGTGCGGGTATCGATGCGCTCCTGAGGGAAATCGGATCGCGTCTCAAGAATGTCGTCAGCATCGGCGAGGATGTCTTGCCGACTCGTGAACGCCATGTGCGGCACCTGAACGCTGCTTCCCAGGCATTGAGAAAGTCGACTCGTGTCGTAATGCCCGAGCTTCGGGCAGAAGAGCTGCGACTGGCAGCGGTTGAACTCGGCCGTATCGTCGGGTTGAGCGATACGGAAGAGCTGTTGGGCGAGATTTTTTCCCGTTTTTGCATCGGAAAGTGATTCACGTGAAACATCCGGGATCAGGTTTCGTCCGAACTTGTTTCACGTGAAACAATCGAACCTTGACTTTCGGGAATCGGGCCGACATGTCTCCGCGCCAACCGAAGGAGCTTTCCTTGGCGGATATTTTCGATGTTGTCGTGATCGGAGGCGGACACGCGGGCTGCGAAGCGGCCGCGGCGTCGGCCCGTGCCGGCGCACACACCGCGCTGGTCACCATCGCAGCGGACAAGATCGGCGTCATGTCCTGCAATCCTGCTATCGGCGGACTGGGAAAAGGTCACCTCGTCCGCGAGATCGACGCGCTCGACGGGCTTATGGGCCGCGCTGCGGACATGGCCGGCATCCAGTTCCGGCTTTTGAATCGCCGCAAGGGCCCTGCCGTTCGCGGCCCGCGCACGCAGGCGGATCGTAAACTTTACCGTAAGGCGGTGCAGGCGCTTCTGGCGGAGCAGACAAACCTCGAGATCGTCGAGGGAGAGGCCGCATCGGTTGATATCTCCTCCGGCTCCGTTTCGTCGGTGACGCTGACGGATGGACGAATGCTGCGCTGCGGCGCGGCCGTTTTGACGACAGGAACATTCCTGCGGGGTCTCATTCACATAGGCGACCGCCGTTTTCCTGCCGGGCGAATGAACGAAAAGGCGGCGGAACAGCTTTCCGCGTCGCTGGCGTCGGCCGGGTTCCGGCTGGGACGATTGAAGACCGGGACGCCGCCGCGGCTGGACGGTCAGACGATCGATTGGGAATCGCTGGAGATGCAGGCGGCGGACGAGGATCCGACGCCGTTTTCCCTGATGACCGATCGCATCACGACGCCGCAGATCAAGTGTGGCATCACTCGAACGACAGACGAGTCTCATCAGGTGATCCGGAACAATCTGCATCGTTCGGCCATGTATTCGGGCTCGATCGAGGGAATCGGTCCACGCTATTGCCCGTCGATCGAGGACAAGATCGTTAAATTCGGCGATCGGGACGGTCATCAGATATTTCTGGAGCCGGAAGGTCTGGACGACGACACGGTCTATCCGAACGGCATTTCGACATCCCTGCCCGAGGACGTCCAGCATGCGCTTGTCCGGAGCATACCCGGTCTTGAACATGCACGGATCACCCAGCCGGGTTACGCGATAGAGTATGACCATGTCGATCCGCGCGAGCTGGACGCCAGTTTCGAGACGCGCCGCGTCCGTGGTCTGTTCCTGGCTGGCCAGATCAACGGAACGACCGGTTATGAAGAGGCCGGGGCGCAGGGCATTCTGGCGGGCATCAATGCCGCGCGGCGTTCCGGCGGCCAGGAGCCTGTCATCCTTGGCCGCGCCGACGCCTATATCGGCGTGATGGCCGACGATCTGACGCGCCGCGGCGTTACCGAACCGTACCGCATGTTTACGTCGCGGGCCGAATTCCGGCTTTCCCTTCGGGCTGACAATGCCGATGAGCGGTTGACTCCGCTTGGCGCGAGGCTTGGCGTTGTGTCGTCTGCGCGCGAGCAACGTTTCGCGGCTCGGCAAGAGGCTGTGGTCCGCGCGAAGGCGCGGCTCCAAAGCCTTTCATTGACGCCGAACGAGGCACGGCGACATGGCCTGATGTTAAATCTCGACGGTGTGCGACGCAATGCCTTCGAATTGCTGTCAATGGATGGAATTGATACTGCGCGGCTTGCATCGATCTGGCCGGAACTGTCGGAAATCGAGCCTGCATGCGCGGATGCGGTCGAGACGGATGCCAAATACTCAGTCTATCTGGACCGCCAGCGTGTCGAGGCAGAAGCACTGCGTCGTGAAGAGGCGCGCGCGATCCCGTCGGATATCGATTTCGCCCTTGTGCCGGGCCTTTCGAACGAACTGCGCTCGAAGCTTGTGATCCGCCGTCCATCGAGCCTCGCGGAGGCGGAGCGGATCGACGGAATGACGCCGGCGGCCCTGGCAATCATCGTCTCGCACCTCAAGCGGGCTTCGGATATTCGCGGCGCCGCCTGATGACGGATGACTATGTACAACTCTGCCGTGCCGCAGGAGATGTTTCACGTGAAACATTCCACCGTCTAAAGACATTCGAAAGCGAATTCCGACGGTGGTCGGCGCGCATCAATCTGGCTGCTCCGTCGACCCTGCCTGATCTCTGGCAGCGCCATATCGTCGACAGCGCGCAAATCCTGCCGCTCGGACGCGACGCGAAACTCTGGCTTGACCTTGGTTCGGGAGGGGGCTTCCCGGGCGCCGTTCTGGCGATCCTTATGGCCGAACGGGTCGGTGCGCTTATGACACTGGTCGAAAGCAACATGAAGAAGGCTGCGTTCCTTCAAACGACTTTGGCCAATCTCGGCGCTCCCGCATGCGTGATAGCAAAGCGGATCGAAGATGCGCCGGCGCTCGTTGACCAGCCCGACATCGTCACCGCTCGGGCTTTGGCGCCACTGGATCAGCTGCTCGGGCTGAGCGCGCCCTGGTTGGAGCGAGGAGCAAAGGCACTCTTCCACAAAGGGCGGGACTACGCGGCCGAGGTGGCGAATTGTCATGACGCCTGGCGATTCGATCTGATAGAACACCGCAGCGCGGTCGACGCGAATAGCGTCGTCCTGGAAATATCCGGGCTCGCGCGCAGATGAGCATGTCGCCGCAGGCAGAATCGCTATGAGAATCATCACGGTAGCCAATCAGAAGGGCGGCGTCGGCAAGACGACGACGGCAATCAATCTGGCGACCGCGTTGGCCGCCATCGGCGAGCGCGTCCTTATCGTCGACCTCGATCCGCAGGGCAATGCCAGCACCGGTCTCGGCATCGATCGCAAGCAGCGCGATGTCTCGTCCTATGACGTGCTGACCGGCGCGGCGTCGGTCGACGAGGCGGCGATGCCGACTGCTGTGCCGGGACTTTCGGTCGTGCCGTCGACACTCGATCTGCTTGGCGTCGAAATGGAAATCGCGGCAGCGCCGGACCGTGTGCTGCGGCTTCGCAATGCACTTCGCCGTCACGCCAACCAGCGTGCGCAATTCACCTATGTGCTGATCGATTGCCCGCCATCGCTCAACCTGCTGACGTTGAACTCCATGGCCGCGGCCGATTCGGTACTCGTTCCGCTGCAATGCGAATTCTTCGCGCTTGAAGGTCTCAGCCAGTTGCTGGAGACGGTCGATCAGGTGCGCAGCTCCATAAATCCGGACCTGAGCATTCAGGGGATCGTGCTGACAATGTATGACGGGCGCAACAATTTGGCGAACCAGGTCGTTGCCGACGTGCGCGCCCATATGGGCGACAAGGTCTATGAGACGGTCATTCCGCGCAATGTCAGGGTGTCGGAAGCGCCATCCTACGGCAAGCCGGCCATTCTCTACGATCTCAAATGCTCGGGAAGCCAGGCCTATCTGCAACTGGCTTCCGAGGTTATCCGCCGCGAACGCCGCCTGCGCGCCGCATGACAATCCTGTGTATCCGCGTAAGGACGATCTATGACTGACGATGCCTCCAAAAGACGGCTGGGCCGGGGCCTGGCAGCGCTGATCGGCGACATCGACCGGCCGCAGCAACCGGAAAAGCCGGCGCCGGTCGCCGACCGGATGGTACCAGTCGAACTCATCGGGCCGAACCCGCGCAACCCGCGGCGTACCTTTACGGAGCCCGATCTCGAGGATTTGGCTGCCTCGGTGAAGCAGCATGGCATCGTGCAGCCTGTGGTCGTGCGGCCGGCGCCGGGGCAGTCCGGCCGATACGAGATCATCGCCGGCGAACGCCGCTGGCGCGCAGCCCAGCGCGCCGGTCTGGTGAAGGTGCCCGTGATCGTGCGCGAAGTTGACGACCGGACATCGCTTGAACTCGCCATCGTCGAAAACGTGCAGCGCAGCGATCTCAATCCGGTGGAGGAAGCGCTTGGATATCAGCAGCTTATCGACGAACACGACTACGCCCAGAACGATCTCGCGCAGATCATAGGGAAAAGCCGCAGCCATGTGGCCAATACGCTGCGGCTGTTGAAGCTTCCCCAGGGCGTCAGGGATCTGATCGTCAACGGATCATTGTCCGCCGGCCATGCGCGCACGCTGGTCACGGCGACCGATCCCAATGTGTTGGCACAGAAGATCATCCGTGACGGCCTGTCGGTCCGGCAGGCCGAAGCGCTGGCGCAGGCCAAGCTGGAGACCAAATCGCTCAAGCCCTCGCGCGTCATCGATGAGAAGGATGCCGATACACGCGCGCTCGAACAACTGCTGTCCGACGTCACCGGGCTGAAGGTCGTGATTGCTCATCGCGAGCAGGGCGGCGAGGTTAAGATCGCCTACAAGTCGCTTGAACAGCTTGACGATCTGTGTCGACGTCTTCGGCGATAAGAAATTGAATTTATTTATGTTATCGCGATCTTGCGGCGCGTGCGCTTTCGGCCGCGATCGCGATCAGCGCCTGCCGGACAATCGGACCTGAAAGGTCCGGCCGGCGGCGGGTGAGAAGCAGCGCCTCGGCCAGGCGGCCCAGTGCCCGAGCTATCGAATCGGCGTTCCAGCGGCCCAGCGCCGTCTCCACCACCTTGCGGCGCGCGAAAAAGACGGGCGGGCGGGCCGCGCCGACGGCCGATACAGCCGATGCGCCTGCACGATCCATCTGGCGACGCAAAAGTTCAAGCGTCTGAAACTGGCGGGACGCCGCACCGAGAATAACCTGGGCATGCGCTCCGGCGCCAAAAGCCCGCTGCAGATTCTGATCGAGCTGACCCAACAGACCGGCGAGCGCCGCATCGATGGCGTCATCCACCGATGTGGCGGAAACATCCCCGGTCGACGCCTCGACGTCCTCGAGCGTTATCCTGGACGCGTCGCCGACATAGAGCAGCAGTTTGTCGATCTCGCTGCGCGACGCCAGGCGGTCGCCGCCGAGCCTGCGGCGAAGCGCCTGTCTCGCCTCCACCTCGATCGTCTTGCCTGCCTGCGACAATTGCTGATCCAGCAGGCCGTCGATCACCCGGTCCTCGTCGGCAAAACACGGAAGCGCCATGCCTGTCTTCGCGTTCTCGACCGAGTCCCGCAGACCGGCCGTCTTCTTCAGGTCGCCGGCCTCGATCAGCAGGGTCGCGTCTGCGGGCGGATTGCCGAGCAATTCCTTGATCGCTTCGCCAAATCCCTTGTGGGACCCGGCATTGCGGATCCAAAGCAGGCGCCGACCCCCGAACATCGGGACGATCCGCGCCTCGTCGATCAGCCGGCCGGGATCACTTTCGAGTTCGCTGGCGTCATAACGGATGACCGCGAACGGGTCGTCCAGGGGCAGGCTGGTGCTTTTTGCGAAGACTTTTGCACGCTCCGATACGAGGCCCCGATCCGGACCGTAGATCAGGACGCAGGTGATTGCCGTATCCGGCCGCGCCAGCCAGGAATCAACCTCGTGTGCCTTCTTCTGTGCCATCAGGATTTGAGTATCACAGCTTCGACGGAAGGGGATAGATTCGCCGAAAATCTGTTGAATGGAGTTGATCTGCTCACCCACCTGAACGGCGAGGCGATCCATCTCGGAGATCACCGCTTCGAGAGCCGTCGCCGCCATGAACGGTCCGATGACCGCATCGCCATCCTTTTGGAGCCGCATCATTCAGGCCGATTTCATGGTGGGATGGCCGGCGAGCTCGGAAACAGCTCGTACATCTCGGCGCGTCGTTTCGACGTAAACCCATCGCGGGCGTCGAGCGCCTCGCGCACCTTTATGATGAGGGCCGGCTTCTCCGTGAGCGATGGCTTGTCGCGCTGGCCACCGCCGCGTGCGAGCGGCGACACGTTGTAGGCGCAGGAGTTGCTCAACAGGCCCCGCTATATTTTAGTCTCGTCAACAGTGCGGATCGCAAGACCTGCCTCGTAGCCAATGCAGAATGAACAATCCACTTGGATATGGCGCTCGGAATACCGAGCAGGGAAAGCTGTCCCCACAATCGCTTCGGAGACGGTGATCTGTCCTGAACTACTATCAATACCCAGGTCGGCTACTGTTTTCCCCACGCCGTTCGTCACAGCGACAACGGCATGGCCTTCTACCCTCGTCAGCGCCTTCCGCAAGCTTAGCGGCATAGTTGGCGGGGTTGCCGAGGAATAGAGGTTCCCTCTCGTCGCGACTGCCGCTGTTGACCACGACGGCGAAACCCGAATCTACACCTATCCTAACACGCGTCCTGAACTGGCTGCCGCTGGCGCGATTGCCGACTTCTTTGATGGCCCGCTTGATCGCGTCAGCGAACTCCAAGGCGCGTCTCGCCGTGGCGCTTACTCGCTGGCTGCAAAGTTGAAGCCGGAGAGGTCTTGTGGGCCGGGAAGCGCGTATCCGCCTAGCGGTGGCTGAGCCTCCTTGAGCCCTCTCGCCCGAAAGAAAGCTCTAAAAGGCAAGCAAAATCATATGCTTGAACCATCCTTAAAACTGCGTTACATTTATGGCCAAGGCTACACGCAGCGGCATTCAAAACTGGAGGATGCAAGCTGGGAATGGTACGCTGATCCGAGTTGGTTTTTGTAGATGCAGGGGGCAGTTTGGCGAAAATTGAAAATAGCCGAACAAAAGCGCCATATGGCCGCTCCAGGCCAAACGAAACGCCCTTGAAGGATCGCCCACCTGGACTAGACGCGCAGATTGCGCCCAATCCCCTGCCGATGCAGATCGCCGACTATCTGCGCGACCTGATCGTGCACGATCATCTGCATCCTGGCGAGCGCATTCGCGAACAATATGTCGCCGACCAGTTGCAGGTGTCACGAACGCCGACGCGCGAAGCCCTGATGATACTGGCGATGGAAGGGCTCGTGAACATCGATCCCAATCGCGGCGCGCAGGTCGCATTGTACGACGATGCGGCGCTCGCCGATGTCCGGAAAATCCAGGCGGCGCTCGAAGGTCTCGCCTGCGTGATCATTGCGCAGAGGCGCAAGGACGTCGATCTTCGCGGTGTCCTGCAGCAATTCTCCAGGATGAAGAAAGCGCTGCTGCGGCAAGACAAGATGGCTTTCTTCGACGCCGTGAAGGGTTTCTACCACGCAATTGTTTCGGCCACCGGCAAGAGGACGCTGATCGACCTGCATTGGAAGATTTCGACCATTCTTCACAGGTCCCAATATCTTCAATGTATGTCGAACGAGATTTCGGAGACCTTGCTGACGCAGCACAAGGTCATCATGGAAGCTCTGGAAAAGAACGACCCGGCGCTGGCACGATCACTGATCCTCAAGCAGCGGAGCGGAGCGGCATAAGACCGCTCAGACGATGACGCTCGTCTTGATGAACTGCCACGCGAGCGCTGAATGGTGCTTGATCCGGCGCTCCATCTCATCGGCATCACGCCGCCGCAGGCAATCGAGAAGCGGGGCGTTCTCAAGCGCGGCGCTCATCCACGCATCGCTGTTGGCGATCGCAAGATAGCGCGTGCGATAGAGGCGCAGGCTGAGGACCTGGTACGCGTCGAGCAAGGTCGGGCTGTGGGCCGAGCGGACGATGGCGAGGTGAAATCCTTGGTTCGCGGAGAAATAGGCCCGGCGGTCGCGGGCTTCGATCGCCCGCTCGATCTCATGAACGAACCCCTGGATACGGGCGAGGTCTTCATCGGTCGCCCGCTCGCAGGCCAGCCGCCCGGCAAGCCCGTCAAGCTCCGAGTAGACCAGCAGCATTTCCTCGACATCGTCGAGGCTGAAATCGACGACGCGGGCGCCATAGTTCGGCGTCACCTCGACCAGGCCTTCGCGCGCCAGAATTTTGATCGCGTCGCGAAGAGGGGTGCGGGAGACATTCAGTTCGTCGGAAAACTGGCGCTCCTGTATTCGAGCCCCCGGGGCAAGCTCATTGTGGACGATCTTGCTGCGAAGGCGATCCGCGATCTCGATCGACAGAGGCGTGACTTCCGTCCTGGCACTGAGATAGCCCTGATACATGATACGTCTCGAAGGTGCGAACCCGGTTCGTAGATATATGGCATTGATCCCTGCCTCAACAGCGGTCGGGAACATAGCCCAAGAACTCGACCGCAATCGCGGCGCGGCGGCTACCCGCACCAGATGGTTTGGGTTTCATTTCGCAAGGCCGCCAGGATCGAGCCGACCACGATGAGCGGCCCGCCTACGGGATCAACCGAAGGCACAGATCGCGCCGAGAACAGGCCGCCTCCGGCCGAGGCAGCCACAGCAAGGACGCGCGCGCCGGCCGGGCCGTTTCCCGTATAGTCGATAGTGGTCCGGTCGAGGCCGGCACCGGCAATCGCCGCGGCCGCGAGCGCGTTGACGCCGCGATGCCGCGAGACGATGTCACGGGCCGATGCGGTTTCGCGGACCGCCGGGGTAGAACCATCGTCGCCGGTCCAGCCGGCGGTCAGCACGATCTCCGCCCCCGGCAAGGCAGACAGCGCGGCAACGGCATCAATGCCGCCAAAGGCTCCCGCCAGCAGCCGCAGACGATGGCCGGCCGCCGCGCCCAGGCGGGACATCCGGTCGAAGAAATCTTGGTCGGCCAGCGCCGAGGCGCTGATCGTCCAGACGTCCGCGACAGCGAGCGCTTCGGGACCGATCTCCGTCAGGGCCTGCGGGCCTGCGGCCTCGACGATGACGTCCGGCCGCGTCGCGAAGAACGCCTCGCGCGTGGTGAAGAGCGGCCCGGGGAAAGAACCCGGCGAGGTATCGCCCGCCAACGCGCCGACGACCCGCCAACCAGGCACATGGCCGTCCATGACCGCGCGGGCGGCGCTGCTGGCAATCTTGCCGCGCCCTATGAAACCGACGCTTTTTACCACCCGGCTACCACGAGAATTACCGTCTTCTCACTTCTTCGGCAGGTAGGATGTCGCCGCGCCGGCGCCGGCCGCGATCCGTTCATGCGAGAGCTGCTCCGCTTTCATGAAGGATACGGCCTTCTCGATCAGCGGGACGGCTTCGTCGGCCGGGTGGATCATCACACCGTCGCAATCGGCGGCGACGAGGTCGCCCGGCGAGACGCCGACCCCGCCGATGCTGACTGTGACGCCGGTCTCGACGGCGACGCTGACCGTCTTCATGCCTGCCATGTTGACGGCGCGCGACCATGTGCCGGGTCCGTATTTGATCATCCCCTCGACATCCCTGACCGGGCCGTCGACGACGATGCCGAGCACGCCGCCCTTCCTCAGCCGGTGGGCGAGCACGTCACCGATCACCGCGCCGTGGAGATCGCCGATCGCCTGGACCACCAGCACCGCGCCTTCCGGAACGCGGTCGTAGGCTTCCATGATGCGAAGCCTGTTTTCGGGAGATGTCTCGCCCGATTTCGTCAGGCGCAGGGTCCATGCCCTGCCGATGACCGGAGCGGGAGCGCCAAGCGGCCTCAATCCGTCCGCGATGCGATCGCGGACATCCTTGTCCGGATGCATGGCTTCCGCCGCGTCGTAAACAAGCGAGGCGTTCAATCCGGATGTGTCGGGCAGCTTCGATGACATGACGGCCTCCAATCCGCTCTAGCGCGCCGCGATCGGCGTGATTTCGACAAGGATGCGCGGGTCGGCCATGTCCACCACGGCGCAGGCGCGAGCCGGCGTATCGTTCGGCGGCACCCAGGCGTCCCAGACTGCGTTCATCTGGTCGTAGTCGGACAGCCGCTTGATCCATATGGTCGCCGACAGAACCTTGGATTTGTCGGTGCCGGCCAGCGCCAGCATCTTGTCGATATTGGCCAGCGCCTCGCGGGTCTGTTGGGCAATGTCGCCGGACCAATCGTCGCCGACCTGGCCAGCGAGATAGACCGTATTCTCGTGGATGACGACGCGACTGCGGCGCGCATTGGATTCCAATCTTGTGATCATTCGTCCTCCCGTCATCGTTTCATGCAAACGGACTTTGCATCGACCTCATCGAATCGATGAAAGTCGCACTGAATCTCAGCCCGTCAATTTATGCATATGGTATGCAATATTTCAGTGTTTTTGGCAAGGCGCCGTCGCACGCTGACCGGGGCAAAAATCTGGTTAGTACGGATTGCCCGGAGTCGGCGCCGCACCGTCCAAATGTCCGAGCGGAACGGGCTTTACGGGGAAGCGTATGTTGAAATACCCGCCCTCGCCTACCGACGTTCCCCGATGCGCCGCGACCATGGCGGCCGCGGTCAACCCGCAGGAACGGCCCTGGCACGGGCCCATGCCGCAACGGGTGAACGACTTCAGTTGATTGGGTCCCATTGCACCATCCGACAGCGCCTGGCGGATCGCGCCGGAGGTCACTTCCTCGCAGCGGCAGACAAGAACATCGTCTTCTGCTGGCGCGCGGAATGCCGCGGCAGGGCGATACAGCCTGTCGAGGAACGGGCGCACGGCTATCTCGCGGGCCAATCGCACCCGGAGACCGGCCGCTCGGCCGTCCCGCTCGGCCTCGGTGATCCGGCCGAGGTCCGCCGCGATGGCGAGGGCGGCCAGTTGCCCCGAAATCCCTGCGGCAAGCGCGCCGGCGATGCCGGCGACATCTCCGGCGAAATACACGTCGTCGACCGATCCGGCGCCCCAGCCATCGGTCCCGGGCCGCCAGCTCAACTGCGCCGGGTCCCAGACATGCTCGCAGTTCAGCGCGCGGCCGAGATTGGTGTTCGGTGCGATTCCCTGGTGCAGGAAGGCGTGGATCGTCGCTATCTCGCCCCGCGCCTTCGCTGTCCGCCAGCAGACGGATTCCAACCGGCCGTCGCCTTGCAGGTCGATATGTTCGACATGGCGGATCACCTGTACGCCGGCGGCCCTGATCTCGCGCAACAGGCTGAGCCCCTTGGCGAGATAGGACCAGCCCCGCCATGCGGAAGGCAGGTGCCATATCGCGCCGACATATGAACCGCGTGGGGTCGTGTCCAGGACAGCGGCGATCCGCACGCCGGCGCGCAGATATTGCGCGACCACGAGGTAGAGAAGCGGCCCGGTGCCGCAGAAGACGGCTTCTTCCGCGACCGTGCCGGAGCCCTTGAGCAGGATCTGCGCTGCGCCCGCGGTCATCACGCCGGGCAGGGTCCAGCCGGGGGTGGGCATCGGGCGTTCCATGGCGCCGGTGGCGTTCAGCAGCCTGCTCCAGCGGATGGCCTTGCCGCCGCGCGGGGTCGAGAATGACAGCTCTCCCCGATCGGCGTGCCAGACGGTCGCCTCCCGCCGATAGTCGCAGCCGCAGGCAAGGAAGCGCTCGACCAATTCCGCGCCGTGCCAATAGTCGGGGCCGAGCACCGCCGGATCGAGCGGGGTCGGGCTGGAGAGCCCGCGATAGATCTGGCCGCCCGGCGCCGCTTGCTCATCGAGCACGCAGACCGACAGGCCGAGCGACACAGCCTCGACCGCCGCCGACATGCCGGCCGGCCCGGCCCCGACCACCGCGAGATCGTAGGCCGGCTCAGTCATCTGCGCCTCTCGCGGTGAGATAGGCCGACGGTTCGGGGCCACCGATCTGGCGCGCGACCTCCATTCCATCGGCGGTGACGGTCAGGCAGGTCTGCCGGTTCGGCATGCCGTCGACAACGGCGAGACAATCGAAACATACGCCCATCATGCAGTAGGGCATGCGCGGGGCGTCCGAGACGGGCGTCGTGCGGAACGGCTGGAAACCTTCGCGCAGCAGGACCGCGGCGAGGTTCTCGCCCGCCGTACAGGAGACGGCCCGGCCGTCCACGGTGATGGTGATGCTTGCGCCGGGGAGTTTGACCAGCGACTTAAACATCGAACCGGCCCGGCGAGAAGCTGGAGGTCAGGTCCGGAGGAAGGCAATCGTTCTCCGCCAGCGATCCCGCCACCGTCCTTGCGTGGAAGGGCGAAAGCGTGACGCCGCTGTGGACGGAAACGGCGAAGGCGCCCGGCGCGTCCTGCGACTGCTGGATGATCGGCAGTCCGTCCGGGCTCATCACACGCAGGGCGCCCCAGGTGCGCACCAGCCTTACGGCCTTCATGAACGGAAACACCGTCATCAGGCGTCCGGCCGTGCGCGCCAGGGTCGAACGGGTTACGCCTTCGTCAAACCCGACTTCCTCGGACGAATCTCCGCAGATGACGCCTCCATCGGCGGTCTGGCGGATGAAGTGGAAACAGACCGGCATGAAAGGCTTCAGCTTCTCCGTCACCAGGATCTGCCCCCGCACGGGCCGCACCGGCGCATGAAGGCCGAGTTGCGGGGCGAGCACGGCGTTGCCCAGACCAGCGGCCAGCAGGACGCGAGAGCCGCGAAACGCTCCGGCGGCGGTTTCGGCGGCGAAGCCGCCTCCATCGCGTGCGAGGGTGCTCACGCGAGCGCCCGACACGTAGGCCCCTCCCATCGCCGTGAAGGCGGCCAGTAGCGCCCGCAGCAGGCGAAGCGGATCGATTGCGCCATCCAGCCGGGAAAAGGTACCGCCAGGAATGGAGTCGCCGATCAAGGGGAACATGGCCCTGAGCTCCCCGCGCCTGATCTCACGCGGCTCGATCGGAATGTCCGATTCGGCTTCGGCGGCGGCCAGCATAACCATGCGCTGTTCCAGCTCGGCCTCAGAGAAGCAGAGGAATATCGCCCCGTCCTGGCTGTAGCGGAGGTCGATACCCGAAACCTGCTCGATCTCGCGCGCAAAGGACGGCCATTCGAGCGCGGAGCGGCGCGTCACCTCGGCATAGGCGGGTTTACCGACGCCCTTGCCCTGAATCCAGATATTGCCGAAATTGCCGCGCGCAGCCCTGAAGGCGACGTCCCCCTCGTCGAGAACCGTGACGGCGAGGCCTCGCTTCGCGAGACCATAGGCGATCGCCAGACCGACCAGGCCGCCGCCTATGACAAGGTAGTCGCGCGCAGGCATGTCATGCGTATCGACGCGGCCGCAGGCCGGAGTGGAACCAACGGATCATCGATACCGCGTCATAGACGGGCAGGCCATAGCGTTCCACGATCGCGTGGCTGAACGGCGTCATGTTGGTGCATTCCGCCACGATGGCGCCGATGTCGGGATTGTCCGCGATCAGCCGGCCGGCCGTCTGCACGACTTCCTCCTGCACGACATCGAAAGGCACGGCATCTTCGCCCTCCATGATCGAGCGGGCGAATTCGGAGTTCTTGTCCATGCCGATGATCGGAGAATCCAGCGGCACGCCGACGCTCTCGAGATAGGCCGGGTTCATCAGGGCCGAGCTGTAGGTGATGATGCCGACGCGCTTGCCGGCCGGGATCAAGCGCTGGACCAGCGGAACCTGCAACAGGCTGCTGGTGGCGACCGGCACCGGGCAACTGTCGGCCAGTTCCTTCTGGTAGATCGAGAGGAAGCCACATGTGGTGGTGATGCCGTCCACGCCCTGCTCGGCCAATTCGGCGGCGGCGCGCTTGAAGGGTTCGAGCAGGCTTGAATTGTGGAGATCGACCATACGGGAAGGCACCGCGTCCTCGACCACCTTGTATTGCACCGGAAAATCCCAGGTCATGCCATTGCCGACGTCGCCGACAAAGCGCCTGAACTTGGTCTTCACCATCAGGATACCGACGCTGACGCCGTGAATCGTCCGGTTCCTCGTGCTCATGCCGCTCTCCTCATATCGGGCAAAATCCTTGATGGGACGATAGGTCTTTTGAATATGGTATGCAATATTGCGGAGGAGGAATGATCAAATTCCGGTTGCCGTCGACACGCTGGATCGCGGATGCGGCGGCGGAGAATCTCCCGGTCGCGAGCGGACCTGCGAGAGCCGCCGCAGCCGGTTCATCCCATGTATTCGCCGCCATCGACGATAAAATTCTGCCCCGTGATGAAACTGGCCTGCGTGCTGGCGACGAACGCGCACAAGGCACCGACTTCATCCGGCTGGCCGAACCTTTTCATAGGGTTGCTCTTCTTGAGCATATCTGCAGACGCATCCGCGGAAATGCCGTCCCTGGCTGCGAGCGCACCGACGTAGCGGTCTAGCCGATCGGTGGCGATCCGGCCCGGCAGGATGTTGTTGATCGTGACGCCACCGGCCGCGACCTCGCGGGCCATGCCGGACACGAATCCCGTCAGGCCGCTACGCGCGCCGTTGGAGAGACCCAGCAAGGGCAGCGGCGCCTTCACCGAGGTCGAGGTGATGTTGATGATGCGGCCCCATCCGCGCTCGATCATGCTGTCCACATACTGGCGGATGATCAGGATCGGTGACACCATGTTTGCGGCAAGCGCCTTGTTCCATTCCGCCTCGCCGAAATCCCTGAAATCGCCGGGCGGCGGTCCGTCGGCATTGTTGACCAAGATGTCGGGCGACGGACAGGCCGTGAGCATGGCCTTCCTGCCCTCGTCGGTGCTGACATCGGCGGCGAGCGACATCACCTTGACGCCGTGCTCGCGCGCAAGTTCCTCGGCCGTCCGCGTCAGGCGCTCCTCGGACCTGCCGTTGATCCATACCGTCGCGCCATGGGCGGCCAGCGCGCTCGCGCAGGCACGGCCGAGCCCCGCGCTCGAACCGCAGACGAAGGCCGTCCTTCCCTTCAGGCCGAAGTCCCTGAAATCCATCTTTCGTCCCCTTCCCTGTTCCTGTTCTGTGGATCGGCGTGCAAAATTGACCCCCTAAGCCGGGGAATCGGCGTCCAATTTTGACCCCCCTGATGCTTTGATTTGCGACCATCAGTTCGTCGTGGCGAGCGGATGGTGTGGGGATGAAGTCGGT
>Ga0209792_1000481_pt1 | contig 28188 bp, 32 predicted proteins | sample EBPBio142005_DNA_FD_185860 | JGI IMG/M metagenome (GOLD analysis project Ga0209792, IMG submission 185860) | Wastewater treatment Type I Accumulibacter community from EBPR Bioreactor in Madison, WI, USA - Reactor 1_6/14/2005_ DNA (SPAdes)... | ecosystem: Engineered > Bioreactor > EBPR >... | reverse complement strand
CGGGCCACGAGCTGGACGCGGCGGCGCGTTTCCGGCCCGATCTCCGGCGCATCCTTCAGCGCGCGCGACACCGTCGTCACGCCGAGCCCGGTCATGAACGCAATGGTCTTCAGCGTCGGCCTGCCGGCCGGCGGCTGGTTGTCGCCAGGGTGGTCGGTGGTCATCGTCTCGTCCCGGCGGATGGATGCCCGCCCCTGCGTCACATATCGCGACTTCCCGTTCCGTTCAAGAAAACTGTAACGTTACAGAATTGAATTACGCTCACGTCCGCACACGGATCGGTTGAATCGACTGACCTGCGTCTGTCCGCTGCGCCGCAACAACGCAACTGCACAAAAGCCATTGAAAATCGCCGATCTACGACGAAAGAATCGTCTTGCGGGCGGGAGCGCATTACCATACAAGCATCGCCTGTAACGTTACAGATTTCTGGGAGGAGACGATGCGTTATAAGATGAATGCGGCCGCGCTGGCCGCTGCGACCGTGCTTGGCTGCGCCCCCGCGATGGCGACCGATCTCGAAGTGACACACTGGTGGACCTCGGGCGGCGAGGCCGCCGCGGTCGCCGAACTCGCCAAGGCCTTCGACGCGACGGGCAACAAATGGATCGATGGCGCCATCGCCGGCTCCGGCGGCACGGCGCGTCCGATCATGATCAGCCGCATCACCGGCGGCGACCCGATGGGCGCCACGCAGTTCAACCATGGCCGGCAGGCCGAGGAGCTTGTCCAGGCCGGGCTGATGCGCGACCTGACGCCTATCGCCGAAAAGGAAGGCTGGAAGAATTTCATCAAGCCGACATCGCTGCTCGATTCCTGCACCGTCGACGGCAAGATCTACTGCGTGCCGATCAACATCCATTCGCAGCAATGGCTGTGGCTGTCGAACAAGGCGTTCGCGGATGCGGGCGTCGAAGTCCCGAAGAACTGGGACGAGTTCGTGGCGGCGGCTCCGGCGCTGGAGAAGGCCGGCAAGATTCCGCTCGCCATGGGCCAGCAGCCCTGGCAGACGTCCCTCGCCTTCCAGGTGCTCGTCGTCGCCATCGGCGGCGCTGACGCGTTCAACAAGGTCTATGGCGACAAGGACGCCGAATTCGCCGCCGGCCCCGAGATGGCGAAGGTGTTCGAGGCCGCCGACAAGGCGCGCGCCATGGCCGCCAAGTCGAACGTGCAGGACTGGAACCAGGCGACCAACCTCGTCATCACCGGACAGGCCGGCGGCCAGATCATGGGCGACTGGGCGCAGGGCGAGTTCCAGGTCGCCAACCAGGTGGCCGGCAAGGACTACACCTGCCTGCCGGGCCTCGGCGTCAACGAGATCATCCAGACCGCCGGCGACGCCTTCTACTTCCCGGTCCTGAAGGACGAGGCGAAGTCGGCGGCGCAGGACGTGCTGGCGTCCACGATGCTGTCGCCGGCCACGCAGGTCGCCTTCAACCTCAAGAAGGGCTCGCTGCCGGTGCGCGGCGACGTCGACCTCGCCGCCGCCAACGACTGCATGAAGAAGGGCCTCGAAATCCTCGCCAAGGGCAACATCATCCAGTCGCCCGACCAGTTGATGTCGGCGGACTCGCTGACGCAGGTCAACGACCTGTTCGTCGAGTTCTTCAAGAATGCGAGCATGACGCCCGCCGACGCGCAGAAGAAATTCGCCGAAATCGTGGGCGCGGCCGACTGATCCGCGCTAGCTTTCCCGGCCGTGACAGTCGCGGCCGGGAATTCCCGAGGGAAGCGAACCGATGACCGACCACGCGGCCGGCCGGCCGAGCCAGCTATTGCGGAATCTGAACGCGAAGATCGCATCGATTCCCATGATCCTGACCGCGCTAGTCGTGTTCGTCGGCGGCTCGATCTGGACCGTCGTCTATTCCTTCACCAATTCGCGCCTGTTGCCGCGGCTGAATTTCGTCGGCCTCGATCAGTACGAGCGGCTGTGGGGTTCGAACAAATGGCAGATCGCCATCGAGAACCTGTTCATCTACGGCGTCTGCTCGCTCGTCCTGTCGATCGTCATCGGCTTCGTGCTTGCTGCCCTGCTCGACCAGAAGATCCGCTTCGAGAACACGTTCCGCACCATCATCCTCTACCCGTTCGCGCTGTCCTTCATCGTCACCGGCCTGACCTGGCAGTGGATCCTCAATCCCGACTTCGGCATCCAGAACGTGGTCCGCAATCTCGGCTGGACGAGCTTCACCTTCGATCCGCTCTACAACCAGGAGATCGTCATCTTCGGCATCCTGATCGCCGGGCTCTGGCAAGGCACGGGGCTCGTCATGTGCCTGATGCTGGCCGGGCTGCGCGGCATCGACGAGGACATCTGGAAAGCCGCGCGCGTCGACGGCATCCCGATGTGGAAGACATACCTCTTCATCGTGATCCCGATGATGCGGCCGGTCTTCGTCACAACGCTGGTGATCGTCGCATCGGGCATCGTGCGGCTCTACGACCTCGTCGTCGCCCAGACCAGCGGCGGCCCCGGCATCGCATCGGAAGTGCCGGCCAAATATGTCTACGACGCGATGTTCCTGTCGCAGAATCTCGGCCAGGGTTTCGCCGCCTCGACCATGATGCTGCTGGCGGTGATGACCGTCATCGTGCCCTGGGCCTATTTCGAGTTCGGGCGGAGGCGGCGCAATGGCTGACGCGCGCACGGCCGCCGCAGGCCAGTTCGACCCGGTCCTTGCCGATGCCGAGCCGCGCGGCGCGAAACCGCGCCGGGCGCTGTCGCGCCGCAACGTCTTCATCTACGGCACGCTGCTGCTCGTCGCGCTCTACTATCTGCTGCCGCTCTACGTGATGATCGTCACGTCCCTGAAGGGCATGCCGGAGATCAGGACCGGCTCGATCTTCGCGCCGCCGCTCGAGATCACTTTCGAGCCCTGGGTCAAGGCGTGGTCGACGGCATGCACGGGCCTGAATTGCGAGGGCCTGTCGCGCGGGTTCTGGAACTCTGTGCGCATCACCGTCCCAAGCGTCGTCATCTCGATCCTGATCGCCTCTGTGAACGGCTACGCGCTCGCAAACTGGCGCTTCAAAGGTTCGGAGACCTTCTTCACCATCCTCATCGTCGGTGCGTTCATCCCCTATCAGGTGATGCTCTACCCGATCGTCATCATCCTTCGCGAGATGGGCATCTACGGCACGCTGACCGGGCTGGTGATCGTGCACACCATCTTCGGCATGCCGATCAACACGCTGCTGTTCCGCAACTATTTCGCCTCGGTGCCGGAGGAACTGTTCAAGGCGGCGCGCGTCGACGGCGCGGGCTTCTGGCAGATCTATGTCCGCATCATGCTGCCGATGAGCCTGCCGATCTTCGTCGTCGCGATGATCATCCAGGTCACCGGCATCTGGAACGACTTCCTGTTCGGCGTCGTCTACACCAAGCCAGACGTCTATCCGATGACGGTGCAGTTGAACAACATCGTCAACTCCGTCCAGGGCGTGAAGGAATACAACGTCAACATGGCGGCGACGCTGCTCACCGGGCTGGTGCCTCTGGTCATCTATTTCATCTCCGGCAAACTGTTCGTGCGCGGCATCGCGGCCGGCGCGGTGAAAGGCTGACACGATGGAGGGCCCGAGCGTTTCCGTCCGCGACCTGCGCCTGAGCTACGGCCAGCTCGACGTGCTGAAATCGCTGACGCTCGATGTCGCCAAGGGCGAATTCCTGGTGCTGCTCGGACCGTCCGGCTGCGGCAAGTCGACCCTGCTCAACTGCATCGCCGGCCTGCTCGACATTTCCGACGGGCAGATCTTCATCATGGGGAAGAACGTCACCTGGGAGGAGCCGAAGGACCGCGGCATCGGCATGGTGTTCCAGTCCTATGCGCTCTATCCGCAGATGACGGTGCGCAAGAACCTGTCCTTCGGGTTGCAGGTCAACGGAACGCCGCGCGACGAGATCGAGCGCCGCGTGGCGCGGGCATCGGAAATCCTCCAGATCGAGCCGCTGCTCGACAGGAAACCGTCGCAGCTTTCCGGCGGCCAGCGGCAGCGCGTGGCGATCGGCCGGGCGCTGGTGCGCGACGTCGACGTATTCCTGTTCGACGAGCCGCTGTCGAACCTCGACGCCAAGCTGCGCTCGGAATTGCGCGTCGAGATCAAGCGGCTGCACCAGCGGCTCGGCAACACGATGATCTACGTGACCCACGACCAGATCGAGGCGATGACGCTGGCCGACCGCATCGCGGTGATGCGCGGCGGCGTGGTGCAGCAGCTCGACACGCCGCAGGCCATCTACGGCCGGCCGGTGAACCGCTTCGTCGCCGGCTTCCTCGGCTCGCCGGCCATGAACTTCCTGAAAGGCCGCATCGAGCATGATAACAGCGCGCCGTGGTTCATGGCCGACGGAATCGCCGTGCCGCTCGCAACCTATGCGTTCGAGACGACGCCCAAGGACGGTCCCGCCGTGCTCGGCATCCGTCCCGAGCATATCGGCCTGAATATGGGGGATGGCTGGCCGTTCGCCGCCGACACCGACGTCGATGTGGTCGAGCCCATGGGCTCCGACACGCTGGTCTGGGCCAGGATCGGCGGCCAGAACCTGTCGGTCCGGATCACCGCCGAGCGCGCCCCGCGCCCCGGCGACCGCATATCCGTCAGCTTCGATCCCATGCGCGCCTCGCTGTTCGGCGAGGACGACAACCGTCTTTGAACTCCCACGAAAAGGCATGACGATGGACTGGTCCTATCAGCTCTACTCCTCCCGCAACCACACGCCCTGGCCCGACGTGCTGAAGACGCTGGCGAAGGCCGGCTACACGCGCGTCGAAGGCTTTGGTGCGGTCTATGAAGACCCGAAGGCGTTCGCCGCCGCACTGAAGGCGAACGGCCTGAAGATGCCGACGGCGCATTTCCCGATCGACATGCTGGAGAAGGATTTTGGCAAGGCGCAGTCCATCGCCAAGACGTTCGGCGTCAAGCTGATCGTCTGCCCCTACCTCCTGCCGGACGCGCGCCCAAAGGATACCAAGGGCTGGCAGGCGCTCGGCAAGCGGCTGGCGAAGATCGCGAAGACCTGCGCCGCCGCCGGCTACGGCTTCGCCTGGCACAACCATGATTTCGAGTTCCACCTGCTGCCCGACGGCTCGGCGCCGATGCGCCACATCCTCGACGCCTCGCCGGCGATCGGCTGGGAGCTCGACGTCGCATGGGTGATCAAGGGCGGGACCGATCCGGCCCCATGGATCAGCGCCTATGGGCCGCGCATCAGCGCCGTGCACGTGAAGGACATCGCGGAGGCCGGCAAGAACACCGACGAGGACGGCTGGGCCGATGTCGGCCACGGCCGCGTCGACTGGAAGGGGCTCTACAAGCTGCTCAGATCGAAGACCAAGGCCAAATATTTCATCATGGAGCATGACAAGCCGGCGGACGCCGCACGGTTTGCAAAGCGCTCCATCGCCAGCGCCAGGAAGTTCTGAGGATACCCACATGGCACGGAAACTCGGCGTCGGCATCGTCGGCTGCGGCAACATCTCGACCACCTATTTCGGCCTTTCGCCGATGTTCAGGGGCTTCGAGGTGCGGGCCGGCGCCGACATCAACATGGACGCGGCGAAGGCCCGCGCGAAGGAATACGGCGTGCGCGCCATGACGGTCGCGGACCTGATGAAGGCGGACGACATCGACATCGTCGTCAATTTGACGGTGCCGGCGGTGCATTACGAGATTTCCGCAAGGGCGCTCGACGCCGGCAAGCATGTCTATTCTGAAAAGCCCTTCGTGCTGTCGGTCAAGGAAGGGCTGGACCTGAAGAAGCGGGCGGCGAAGAAAGGCCTGCGCATCGGCTCCGCGCCCGACACGTTCCTCGGCGGCGCGCACCAGTTCGCGCGCCATCTGGTCGATTCCGGCAGGCTCGGAAAGATCACCAGCGGCACGCTGCATGTGATGAACCACGGCATGGAGCACTGGCACCCCAATCCGGACTTCTTCTACCTGCCGGGCGGCGGGCCGGTGCTCGACCTCGGCCCCTATTACATCGCCGACATCATCAGCCTGATCGGCCCGGTCACGCGCGTCGCGGCGCTCGCCACCAGCCCGATGAAGGAGCGCACGATCTCGTCCAAGCCGCGCGCGGGCGAAAAGGTTCGGGTCGAGACGCCGACCACGATCCACGCGCTGCTCGACTTCGCCAATGGCGCGGCGGTGACGCTGAATGCGAGCTGGGACGTGTGGGCGCACGGCCATGCGCCGATCGAGCTCTACGGCGAGGAGGGCTCGCTGTTCGTGCCCGACCCGAATTTCTTCGGCGGCGAGGTCCGGTTCACGCGCAACGACAGGCCGGTCGCGAAGAACCCGGCCTTCGACCATCCGTTCGCCGTGCCAAACCAGAAGCACCGGCACGGCATGATGGCCAACTACCGGACGGCTGGGCTTGCCGACATGGCGCTGGCGATCGCGGCCGCCCGCCCGCACCGCTGCTCGATGGAACTGGCGCTGCACACGATCGACGTGCTGACCGGTATTCTCAAATCCGGCGAGACCGGCAAGTTCGTGGCGATGCAGACGACCTGCGAGCGTCCGGCCGCGCTCGGCATCAGGGACGCGAAGGGGCTGATGGCGAAGAAGGGGTAGTCGTTCAGCTCTGCGGCGGCGGTTCGCAAGCATCGGAACGATTGCGTCTGATTACCCCCACCCGTCCTTCGGACCCCTCCCCGCAAGGGGGAGGGGGATTCTGCAGCGCCAGCGACCCCTCCCCCTTGGGGAGGGGTAATATTCTAAGCGCCGAAGCGGGCCATGGCGGCGGCGAAGACCGGTATGAGCAGGAACAATCCCGCCTCGGCGTGCATAAACCGGCGCGCGGCTTTCACCTCTTGATCCGGCACCCGGTAGCCCGCATCGGCGGTTGCCGCCTTGCGCCAGCGCATGAAGCGCATGGTCGGCAGGATCGATAGCAGGCCGACAATCAGGAACACCGCCATCTTGTGCCAGAACCAGACATTGGTGATGTAGGCCTCGTAACCCTTGATGCCCCAGATGACGCGGGCGACACCGACCAGGATGACGGCGAGCGACAGGCCGCCATAGGCGCCGTCGATGCGTGCGATACGGTTGATGGCCTCGGCGGCCATGCCGGGCCGCACCAGCACGAGCTCCGCCGCCAGCGCCGCCATCAGGGCGAAGACCAGAATGTGATGGGCGGAAGCCAGAAGGAAATCGGTCGTCATCGGTGCGCTCCGCGTGCCTACGGACAGAATCGCACGATGGTCCCACAGGTGGATGAGATCGACAAGGAAAGAGGGCGGCGCGGCAGCCTGAAGGCGCCAGCGCCGCCCGATCCGGCCGCGAGACTGATCCGCAACTCCGCGACCGGAAGAGTGTCCGGTCAGGATTTGCTAAACGCCTGTGATCGCGAATGGTTTCGGAGAAAAGCCGCTCAGGCCGCGCCGGTCGAGCCGAAGCCGCCCGAGCCTCGCGCGGTCGCCCCCGCGAGGCTGCGTTCTTCCAGCCGCGCCTGGACCACGGGCGCGACCACCATCTGCGCGATACGCATGCCGCGTGTGATGACGAACTCGTCCTCGCCCAGATTGACCAGCAGCACCTTCACCTCGCCGCGATAGTCGGAGTCGATCGTGCCGGGCGTGTTCAGGCAGGTGATGCCGTGCTTCAGCGCCAGACCGGAACGGGGACGCACCTGCGCCTCGAAACCCTCGGGCAGTTCCATGACGAGCCCGGTCGGCACCAGCAACCGCTTGCCGGGATTGAGGACGAGCGGCCGGTCGTCCGCCACCGCCGCGCGCAGATCCATGCCTGCCGCGCCGGCCGTCTCATAGGCCGGCAGGTCCAGTCCGTCCGCATGCGGCAGGCGCACGATACCGATGAGGGGCGATGTCATGGCGGCGTTGTTCCTCGACGGAGGGTCGCGGTCAATCGGAAGGTGAGGATTTCCACCGCCGAGAGGCCTCGACGACGTCCCCTTGACACATTGCTGACCTCCCTTTATTTAACCAATCAGATAATTAGCTGATCGGCAAAATACATGCCTCAACCCGACGCACTCTCCGCCACCTTCTCCGCGCTCGCGGACCCGACGCGGCGCGCGATCCTGACGCGCCTCGCGCAGGGCGAGGCGTCGGTGACGGAGATCGCCGAGCCGTTCGACATCAGCCTGCCAGCCGTGTCGAAACATCTGAAGGTGCTGCAGCGCGCGGGCCTCGTCAGCCGTGGCCGCAATGCGCAATGGCGGCCGGTGCGGCTCGACCCTGCGCCGCTGAAGGACGCCGCCGGCTGGATCGACCACTACCGTCGCTTCTGGGAAGACAGCCTCGACCGGCTCGATGCCTATCTGACGAAACTCCAGGCAGGAGACCCGGATGGAAGCCGGCACTAGCCGAGGAACCTGACATCCACCTCGACGGCCCTCTCAAGGGGCCTGCCGAGGCCGAGACAGAACCCGGCGCGCATGAAACGCGTCTACGAACCAGCAAGAAGAGATGACCATGTCTTTCACGCAGGACGTCCGCCCCAACACCGGCCATGAACTCACCCTCGTGCGCGACTACGACGCGCCGCGCGAACTCGTCTTCCGCATGTGGGTGGAGCCGGAGCATATGCGCGCGTGGAGTTGCCCTCGCGGCTTCACCATCCCGCATGCCGAAGGCGGCTCGGCCAGGGTCGGCGGTTCCTTCCGCGTGACCATGCGCGGGCCGGATGGCGCCAATCACACGCTGCGCGGCGCCTATCTCGAAGTGACGCCCGTCAGCCGCATCGTCTTCACCCATGCCTGGGAGCAGGATGACGGGCAGATGAGCCCGCAAACCACCGTCGACGTACGGCTCGACGATCTCGGCGGCAAAACCCGGCTGACCTTGCATCAGGCGTTCTTCGACAGCGCAGGCTCGCGCGACGGGCACGAGGAAGGCTGGTCGGAATCGCTCGACAAACTGACCGAATATCTGGAGACCCAATCGTGAAGCTCTATTATTTCGCCGACGGCTGCTCGCTGGCCACGCACATCGCCATGCGCGAGGCCGGCCTCGATTTCGAGATCGAGAAGGTCGACGTGCAGACGCGCCTGACCGAGAGCGGCAAGCCCTTTCCGGAGGTCAATGCCAAGGGCTATGTGCCGGCGCTCATCTTCGATGACGGATCGATGCTGACGGAGAACGTCGCCCTGCTCGACTGGGTGGCGCAGCAGTCGGAGGCGCTGCGCCCGGCGGAAGGCATGGCGCGCACCCGGCAGATCGAGGCGCTGACCTTCATCTCCACCGAGATGCATCGGCCGTTCCTCTTCCTGTTCTTCATGTCGAGCGAGGAGTTCAAGCCCGCCATCGCCGGCATGATCGCCGGCCGCTTCGCCACGATGGCCGAGCGGCTGCGGGGCGACTACCTCATCGGCGACCGGTTCACCGTCGCGGACGCTTTCCTCTATGTCATGCTGCGCTGGGCGCGCGCGTCGAACCTGGAGGTCGATGCGAAATTCAAGCCTTACATGGACCGCATCGCCGCCCGCCCGGCCGTGAAGGCCGCGCTCGCGGCGGAGAAGATCGCCGCCTGACCAAAGCATCCTTTCGCCGCACAGCGCGTTTCCCTGCGCAAAGCGAGGGACGCCCATGGCGAAGGCAAGGACGCAGCGGCCGCCGCAGCTTCAATCGGCGGTCGACGAGATCGTCGGCGAACTGTCCGCGGTCGAACGGTTCGGCAAGCTGGCCAACCACGTCGAAGGGCTGGGCGACATCGAGACCGGCCGCTTCGGCATCGCCGTCATCACCGCCAACGGCAAGCTCGTGCAGGCCGGCGAGGCCGACCATGCCTTTCCCTTGCAGAGCATCTCGAAAGTCTTCGCGCTCACGCTGGCGCTGAAGGCTTTCGGCGACGACATCTTCAAGCGCGTCGGCCGCGAGCCGTCCGGCGATCCGTTCAACTCGATCGTCGACCTGGAGCGCCAAAAGGGCATTCCGCGCAACCCGTTCATCAATTCCGGCGCACTGGTCGTCTGCGATATCCTGCTCGACCGCACCAAGGAGAAGCGCGATCCCGACACGGTGCGCGATTTCCTCATCGCCGAGACCGGCGAGAAGGCGTTCGGCACCGAGACGGGCATCATCCGCGACGACGGCAAGTCGTCCGGCTTCGGCAACCGGGCGCACGCCAACCTGGCGAAATTCTTCGACAATCTTCATCACGACGTCGAGGCCGTGATGAAGCGCTATGTCGAGCAATGCGCGATCTGTCTGTCATGCCGCCAGCTCGCGCTCGCGGGGCGCTACCTGATGCGCGGCGGCCGCGAGCCGGATAGCGATGACGCCCGACTGGCGCGCCGCGTCAACGCGCTGATGATGACCTGCGGCATGTATGACGGCGCGGGCGACTTCGCCTCGCGCATCGGCCTGCCAGCCAAGTCTGGCGTCGGCGGCGGCATCCTGGCGATCGCGCCAGGCATCGCCTCGATCGCGGTCTGGTCGCCCAGCCTTGACGACAAGGGCAATTCCATCCTCGGCTCGATGGCGCTGGAGCGCCTGTCGGAGAAGATGGGCTGGTCGGTGTTCGGCTAGAGCATTTCCTGTGAATATTGGGTCATTCTGTTTCCTCGCTGGCGAGGCGATCCGCCAGGAAGGCGGCGACGGCCGGGCTGGTGGCCCGGCCTAGTCCGCATGACGCCGCGGTCGCCCGCCAACGGGAAACAGAATGACCCAATATTCACAGGAAATGCTCTAGGGTCTCAGGTTGCTGCCGGCATCGCCGTGCTGCCAAGACGCCCGGTGAGAAACACCAGCGCCAGCGTCACGACCAGAAAGACGACGCCCACCCAGCCCATGACGACATAGAGGCCGCGGTCGAACAGGACGCCGCCCAGCGCCGATCCAGCCGCCTGTCCGATATAGATCGACGACGAATTGAGCGCGATCGCGGCTCCGGCCAGCGCCGGCGCGGCGGTCGCGAGACGCGCCTGCTGCATGGAATTGGACGATGCGAAGCCGAGACCCCAGATCACCGACGCAACCATAGCCATCGCCACCGAGCCCGTCGCCAGCGCCCAGATCGACGCGCCGGCCAGCATGGCCGCGAAAAAGATCAGCGATGTGTTCAGCGCCCCGATGGAGCCGACGATGCGCGTTGCGATCACGTTGCCGAGGAAACCGGCAACGCCGAATACCGCGAAGCAGATGGCGATCTGCGTCGGCGTGGCCGCCATCGTGCGCGCAAGCAGCGGGCCGAAGAAGGTGAAGATGGTGAACTGGCCCGTGGCCGACAGGATCGTCACGGCCATCATGATCAGCACGAACGGGCTGCGCAGCAGGCTGCCCCAGCTCGCCAGCGACATGGCGACGCCACGCAGATTGCGCGGCAGCGCCAATGCGACCGAGACGGCAGCCAGCGCCGCCACGATGGCCAGCGCCCAGTGAACCTCGCGCCAGCCGAACTGGGCGGCGACCCAGGCCACCAGAGGCAGTCCCGCGGCGGCGGCCAGCGACCAGCCCAGAAAGACGAACGAGATCGCTCCCGGCCGCTCGCGCTCCGGCACCATCATCGCGATCGCGCCCGCCGCCTGGGGCGTGAAGATCGCCGCGAAACCCATCTCGACAAGCCGGACCGCCATCAGGAAACCGAATGACGGCGACAGCGCCGAAGCGGCGTGGCAGATTGCCAGCGCAGCCATCGTCGTCGCCAGCAGCAATCGCCGGTCAAATGTCGACACGCCCCAGGCGACGAGGGGCGAACCGATACAGAGCACGATCGCGCCGAAGGTGATCAGCAGCGCCGCCTGCGAAACGCCGACGCCGAGATCCGCCGCGAGCGGATCGATCATTCCAGCCGGCGCGAGCACCGACAGGCCGATGACGAAATTGCCCAGCAGGAGGGCGAAGGCGGCCGCGCGGGCTGTCATGGGTCTGGCTTCCGGATCGGGCTGAATTGTCGGACGAGGCCTGCGGTTCTATCGTTTCGAGAACAGGTTTTGAAGCTCGCCATAGGGCATCGCGTCCCTGGCATAACCGAAACTGCCCTGCTCCAGCATTTCCGCCGCAGCGCGCTTCAACGCGCCGAACGCCGCCGTCGCCAGCTTGGAGCCGACCGAGATACGTTTCGCGCCCGCATCGCGCAGCGCATCGATCGTGAAGCTTGCGACCGCCAGCACATTGACCGGCTTCGCCACCGACGAACAAACCGTGCGCACGGTCTCCAGGTCGCCGATGCCCGGCGCGTAGAGCACATCGGCGCCCGCCTTCTCGAAGGCCTGCAGGCGGCCGATCGTATCATCGAGGTCGTCGATCCCGCGCAGCAGGTTTTCGGCGCGCGCGGTGAAGACGAAGTCGCGCTTCAGCGACCGGGCAGCTTCCGCCGCCGCTGCGACGCGTTCGACCGCGAGCGGAAAATCGTAGATCGCCTTACCCGAAAAATCCTCGATCGAACAGCCGGCGAGACCGGCCGCGTCGGCGGCGAAGATCGTCTCCGCGGCGCTTTCAGGACTGTCGCCCTTGCCCTCCTCGAGATCGGCCGACACCGGGATGTCGACGGCGCCAGAGAGTTCCTTGCAATGGGCGATCATCTCGTCGAAGCCGACGCCGCCGTCCGGCAGGCCACGCGAGAAGGCGTAGCCCGCACTGGTGGTGGCGAGCGCCTTGTAGCCCAGTGACCGAAGCAGCCGCGCGCTGCCGATATCCCACGGATTGGGAATGACGAAGGTCTCCTCGTGCAAGGCACGAAACTCAGCGCCCCTGTCCATGACCATCTCCTTTCGAAGCGAGAAGCCAATGTTAGGAGCGCGGCCGGCGGTTCACAATTGACGGCGGTTGGGCCAGACAAACACTCCTGACAGACTTTGGTCAGGAGCCACGCTAAGAGATGGCATGCCCTATGAACCGGACGACGCGGCGGCGCTGAAACACATTTTCGATCGCGCCCGCCTGGCGACATTCGGTGCCGATACGAAAGCGATCTGGCCGGCCTTCGACCAGGCGCGTTTCATTGCGCTCGCTACGGACAATCTCGATGCGCTCGGCATCATGCAGCGCATGCGCCAGACGGCGCAGAGCTTTGCCGCCACCCTGCCGGACGATTACGACAAGGCGCTCGGCATCCTCGAAGAGCTGGCGCCACGCATCCAGCACGGTTTCGCCTCGATCAGCCTGTGCGAATTCGTCGTGCTGCGCGGCCGTAAGGATTTCGACCGTTCGATGCGCGCGCTCAGCCATTTCACCCGCTTCGGCTCGGCCGAATTCGCGGTTCGGCACTTCATTCTCGATGACCCGGAACGGGCGCTTCGCATCATGCGCGGCTGGGCCGACGACGGCAACGAGCATATGCGCCGCCTCGCCAGCGAGGGCACGCGCCCGCGCCTGCCCTGGTCGTTCCAGTTGAAGGCGCTGCAAGCCGACCCGTCGCTCGCCATGCCGATCCTCGAAAGGCTGAAGGCCGATCCCAGCCTCTATGTGCGCAAATCGGTCGCCAACCATCTGAATGATTTTTCCAAGGACCATCCCGACTGGCTGGCCGACAGGCTGGCGGGCTGGGACCAGTCGGCGCCCGAGACGAAATGGATCGTCGGGCAGGCGCTTCGCACGCTGGTCAAAAGGGGCGACGCCCGCGCGCTGGCGCTCGTCGGCGCGAGCGGCAAGGCGGCGGCCAGCATCGCGGATTTTTCAGTCTCTCCGGCGACGATCCGCCTTGGCGACCGGCTGATCATCTCGGCCGCTGTCACGTCCACATCGGATGCACAGCAGCGCATCGTCGCCGACTACGCGATCCACTATATCAAGGCCGGCGGCAAGGCCTCGAGAAAGGTGTTCAAGCTCAAGACCTTCGACCTCGCACCGGGCGCGACGACCGGGCTCTCGATCAGCCAGACCGTCCGCGATTTCTCCACCCGCACGCATCATGCCGGCCGGCACAAGGTCGAGCTGATGCTGAACGGAGAGGTGGCGGCGGAGGGCGGGTTTGAGCTGACAATTTGATCCGCCCGCTTCACGGCACACCGAGCCAGCGGAACGCGCGGCGCAGATAAGCGGGCGCATCCGTCACCACCGGCTCGCCATGCGCCATCAAAACCTTTTCGGCCGGCCATGCCAGAATGCGCCGGATGGCGGCGCGGGCCGCGTTCTTTCCGGTGAAGGCCAGGCGGAATTTTCGTGGCACGGATGGCTCCCGCTCCAGCATGAGGTCGAGCCGCGCAACCAGGCCGCGCCACCCCCTGAACCAGCCGCGCGGAAAATTCTGAAGCAGATCGGTGAACAGCACCGTGCCGCTCGGCCGATGAAAGAATACGACCTCTGCCGTGATCGCATTTCCGTGCACGACGACCTGGTCAATGTCGCCGCCCCATTCGGGGACGGGAGCGTCGCTCAGCTCATGGTCGAAACGCAGATCCCTGCGCTTCTCCCGCAGACCCGGCGCCAGATAGGTTCTCGCCGACGGGAAAGCCATTTGCCATTCGCCAAGAAACACATGGTGGAGCGAGTTCGGCGCGACGAGATGGGCGACCTCGCCAAGTGTTGCCAACTCGGCGCGTAGCGCATCGTCGAGACGGACCGGCGACCAGATGAACAGGCCATCCTTCAACCGGATGACAGCCATGCGCGTCGGATAGTGGAAACCCGCGGCAGCGGTGACCGGGCCGCCGTCCGCGATCCAGATGTCCCGGCTGAATCCCTTCAAGCGATTTGCCATCTCATGACTCACGCAATATTTTACACACGTGTAAAATTATACTAGCGTGTAAAAATGGCAACCGAAAAACGTACCGACCGATCCCGAAGAGTGATCCTCGACGCAGCCGATGCTGCCTTTCGGGAGCTTGGTTTCGCCGAAACGACTGTCGAGGAGATCGCCCACCACGCCGGCCTGACACGAAAGACCGCCTACAATCTGTTCGAGTCCAAGGAAGACATCGCACTACGGCTCATCGAACGCATCGAGGCCGAGCCCGACGCGCTCTACCGCGCGCGCATCGAGGCTAATGAAAGCGTGCTATCGCTGCTCGAAAAGGTTCTTCTCGATAGCGCCGGCTGGTGCTTGGCAAACCCTTCTCTCGCCCGGCTGGCGCTCGCGCCGCAACGGCGCCCTTCTCTGGAGCCCCCCGCCGGGCGACCGTCATTGCAGCGGCTCGTCGTGGACATTCTTGCCCTCGGTCAAAGACAAGGTGTCATTCGCCGCGACGAAGACCCGAAGCTGATGGCGCTTCTGCTGCTCGGTATTTATGGTCAGGCGATGCTGACTGCCTTGGCCGGCGGCCCGTTCGATGCCAGCGACATCAGGCGCATCATCCGCCTTGTTGTCGAGGGAATCGGATCGCTGTGATGGAGACGGCGGCAGCTTCGCCGCGTCTTCCTCGACATCAGCGCGCGTGTTTGCTAATGCCCCCGCCCGAACGGAATTCCTTTCATGGCCGAGACCATCAAAGACGCTGTCAAGCGCCGCCGCACCTTCGCGATCATCGCCCACCCGGACGCCGGCAAGACCACGCTGACCGAAAAGCTGCTGCTGTTCGGCGGCGCGATCCAGCTCGCAGGCGAGGTGAAGGCCAAGAAGGACCGCATGAACACGCGCTCCGACTGGATGAAGATCGAGCGCGAACGCGGCATCTCGGTCGTCACCTCGGTCATGACGTTCGAATATGGCGACAACGTCTTCAACCTGCTCGACACGCCCGGCCACGAGGATTTCGCGGACGACACCTACCGGACGCTGTCGGCGGTCGACTCGGCGGTGATGGTCATCGACGCGGCGAAGGGCATCGAGCCGCGCACGCTGAAACTGTTCGAGGTGTGCCGGCTGCGCGACATCCCGATCGTGACCTTCGTCAACAAGATGGACCGCGAGGCGCGCAACACCTTCGAGATTCTCGACGAGATCGAGCAGAAGCTGGCGCTCGACACCGCGCCGATGACCTGGCCGATCGGCCAGGGAAAGACCTTTTCCGGCACCTACCACCTTGCCTCGAACTCGGTGCGCAAGGGCGACGATGAGGCCGAGCGCACGCCCGTCAACGGTCCGGATTCCAACCGCGTCGCCGGCCTGCTGCCCGACAACGAGCGCGAGACCTTCATCGAGGAGCTGGAGCTTGCACGGGAAGCGTGCCGGCCCTTCGATCGTGCCGCCTTCCTCGAAGGCCATATGACGCCGGTCTATTTCGGTTCGGCCCTGCGCAATTTCGGTGTGCGCGACCTGATCGAGGCGCTGGGCGACTTCGCTCCGCCGCCGCGCGACCAGGAGGCGGATACGCGTGTGGTCCATGCCACCGAACCGGAGATGAGCGCCTTCGTCTTCAAGATCCAGGCGAACATGGACCCCAACCACCGCGACCGCATCGCGTTCGTGCGCGTCTGCTCGGGCGAGCTGAAGCGCGGGATGAAGGCCAAGCTGGTGCGCACCGGCAAACCGATGTCGTTATCCGCGCCGCAATTCTTCTTCGCCCGCTCGCGTATCACCGCCGACGAGGCCTATGCAGGCGACGTCGTCGGCATTCCCAACCACGGCACGCTGCGCATCGGCGACACGCTGACCGAGGGCGAGGAGATTTTGTTCCGAGGGGTGCCGAACTTCGCGCCGGAAATCCTGCGCCGCGTACGGCTCGGCGACCCGATGAAGGCGAAGAAGCTGAAGGAAGCCCTCCAGCAGATGGCCGAGGAAGGCGTGGTGCAGCTCTTCTCGCCCGAGGACGGCTCGCCGGCGATCGTCGGCGTCGTCGGCGCGCTGCAACTCGACGTTTTGAAGGAACGCCTCAACGCCGAATACGGCCTGCCCGTCGATTTCGAGATCGCCCGCTTCACCGTCTGCCGGTGGATCGCCGCCGACAGCGCGGCCGAACTGGAGCGCTTCATCAATGCCCATCGCGGCGACATCGCCCGCGACCTCGACGGCGATCCGGTTTTCCTCGCCCAGCACGGTTTCGGTCTCAACTACGAGGCCGAGCGCTGGAAGGATATTACCTTCACCGCGATCAAGGACTATCAGGTCAGGGAAGCCGCGTAGGAACTGATTTTCATCGAAGAGGGAATTCGAAGAACATTTTCCCTCGTCGCCCTCCCTGGCCCGCCCTATCTTGGCATTATCAGGTCAGGGAGCTTTCAGATGAGCCTTCGCATCAACGACACGGTGCCGGATTTCACCGCCGACACAACGCAGGGCGAGATCAGCTTCCACGACTGGATCGGCGACGGCTGGGCCGTGCTGTTCTCGCATCCGAAGAATTTCACGCCGGTCTGCACCACCGAATTGGGCACCATGGCCGGCTACGCGCCGGAATTCGCCAAGCGTAACGTCAAGATCATCGGCATCTCGGTCGACCCGGTGACCAGCCACGACAAGTGGAAGGCCGACATCAAGACCGCCACCGGCCACGACGTGCAATATCCGCTGATCGGCGACAAGGACCTGAAGGTCGCGAAGCTCTACGACATGCTGCCCGCAGGCGCGGGCGAGACGTCTGAGGGCCGCACGCCCGCCGACAACGCGACCGTGCGCTCGGTCTACGTCATCGGCCCGGACAAGAAGATCAAGCTGATCCTCACCTATCCGATGACGACAGGCCGCAACTTCGCCGAAATCCTGCGCGCCATCGACTCGATCCAGCTCACCGCCAAGCATCAGGTCGCCACTCCTGCCGACTGGAAGCAGGGCGACGACGTGATCATCACCGCCGCCGTCTCGAACGAGGACGCCGTGAAACGCTTTGGCGCTTACGAGACGATCCTGCCCTATCTGCGCAAGACCAAGCAGCCGACGGCCTGATCCCTTTCCTTCCGGATGCTCCCGATTGGCCGGCCTCGTGCCGGCCTTCTTTTTTGCAGGGATATTAAACCGATCGGTTGACAATCGGTTTCGCAACCAGTAATTAAACCATATGGTTGAAAATCAAGCCCATCTCGACGCCGTCTTCCACGCTTTGTCCGACGGCACGCGCCGGCAGATGCTGCGCCGGCTGGCCGACGGCGAGCGCTCGGTCGGCGAACTGGCGACGCCGTTCAAGATGAGCTTTGCCGGCGGCTCCAAGCATGTCCGCGTGCTGGAGCGCGCCGGGCTCGTTCGCCGACGCATCGCAGGGCGGGTCCACTACTGCCGGCTGGAAGCCTCCCGCATGCGCGAGGCGCAGGAATGGCTGCGCTACTACGAACGCTTCTGGACCGACCGCCTCGATGTTCTTGAAAGCCTGCTTCGCGCCGAGGACGAGGCCAATTCAAAGGCTGCGGACAATAGCCGGTAGATGCCGGCTTCCCCAATTGCCAACCCAGCAAGGAGCTTGCGCCATGACCGACAATTTCACCGTGACCATGCTCGTCAAGGCCGCGCCGGACCAAGCCTTCGCCGCGATCAACGACCCCCGTGCGTGGTGGGGCGAGAACATCGAGGGCCGGACCGACGCGCTCGGCGAAGAATGGACCTACCGCTACAAGGATCTGCATGTCAGCCGCCACCGAACGGCGGAACTCGTCCCGAACAGCAAGGTCGCCTGGCATGTCGTCGACGCGACGATCAGCTTCCTTGAAGACAAGACGGAATGGATCGGCACGCAGATCGTTTTCGACATCGCCCCTCAGGGCGACATGACGGAAATCCGCTTCACCCATGTCGGATTGAAGCCGTCGGTCGAATGCTTCGACGTGTGCTCCGACGCATGGACGGGCCTGATCACGGGCAGCCTGCGTGGCCTGATCGAGCGGGGCGAAGGCGACCCCGACAGCATCGAAAAGGAAGCCGCCTAGGTTTCCGCCATCGTAAATCCAGCAAGGAGATTGACATGAGAACCGATACGCGAAGCTCCCCGCCCGTCAGCCGGCCTGCCCCCGACACGCTGCGGATGGAACGCACACTCCCGGGACCGATCGAGCGGGTGTGGGCGTATCTCGTCGAGGCGGACAAGCGCGCGCAATGGTTCTGCGGCGGCACGACGATGACCGGGACGGGACAGGCGGCGACGCTGCATTTCCGCCACAAGGATTTCGCCGACGAGCCGGCGCCCGAGCGCTGGAAGGAAATGGATCAGGAGGGTGGTCGCTCCGAGGTGACGGTTCTCGTGTTCGAGAAGCCGAAGCGGCTCTCCTACACGTGGCCGCAGGGCAACGAGATCTCCGAGGTCACCTTCGAACTCGAACCGCAGGGCGATGAGGTCAAACTCACGCTGACGCATCGCAAGGTGGGTTCCGTCAACAACCAGGTCAGCTTCGCCAGCGGCTGGCATGCGCATCTCGATGCGCTCGACGCCGTGCTTCATGGCGGCAAGTCGAAAGGCTTCTGGTCGAGCATCGTCAAGCTGGAGCAGGACTACCGCAAGGCGTTCGGCTCATGACCTCGAAGCCCGGCCACCGCGTCGTCATCGAGCGTCTGGTCCCCGCCACGCCGGCGCGGGTCTATGATGCCTGGACGAAACCGCCCTTGATGGCGCGATGGCTGGGCGACAAGGTCGAGGCGGATGTGCGCGTCGGCGGCCGCTATCGTTACGAGAACGATGGCGGCCCTGACACGACCTACGTCCACGCCGGCGAATACCAGGTGCTCGAGCCGCATCGCCGGATCGTCCAGAGCTTCTCTGCCGGAGCGGAGGGCCGGGATGAGACCGGACCTTACAAGAACGAGTTCATCGAAGTGCGCCTGACGCCGTCGGAGACCGGCGAAACGCACATGACGTTCATCAATGGCTGGGACGGCGACGCCGTCGAGGGGGACGATCGCGAAGCGCTGGAAGCGGCGTGGTCCGGCTGGCTCGATCGCCTCGCCAACCTGCTCAAGCCGAATTGAAAGGAAGAGCGATGATACGCTGCAACCTGTCGTCCATTCTCGTGCATGACCAGCAGGTCGCCGAGGATTTTTATGTCGGCAAGCTCGGCTTCGTTAAGGTCAAGGACGTTCCCTTCGACAGCGCGCGATGGCTGACCGTGATCGCGCCCGACCGGTCCGGCGCGGAGATACTGCTGGAGCCATCGGGATATGAGTTTTCCCGAACCTGGCAGAAGGAACTGTTCAACCGAGGCATTCCGTTGACCTCACTGGGATGCGACGACCTCAAAGCCGAGCATGAGCGCCTGACCAAGCTCGACGTAAAGTTCACGTCACCGCCGACGAAGCATGAAGGCCAGCAGATGCTCGCCATCATGGAGGACGGCTGCGGCAATTTGATCATGCTGCAGGAAGAAGCCTGACAATCAGGCCGGCCGGCTCCGTTCGAACAGGATCACCGGATTGCCGTGATAGTCGGTTCGGGCGAATTCGCGGAACCCGTGCTTCCCGGCCAATCGGAGCGACGGCGCATTGTCGGGATCGATCAGGCAGGTGACGCGCATCTCGGGGCGGTTAGTATCCGCCCAGCCCATCATCGCCCCGACCAGTTCCGAGCCGACCCCTTTGCCCTGAATGGCCGGCGACAAGGACCAGCCGGCCTCCATCGTGCCTTCGATACCCGGTTCCAGTTCCCGCTTCAGGTCGTGGAAGCCGGCAGAACCGATCAGTTCGCCGCTCCGCCGGTCCGTCACCGCCCAGAATCCGAACCCCATGACCTGCCACATGCCGGCATAGCGCAGGTACCGCGCCCAGGCTTCCTCGCGGGTGAATGGCCTGCCGCCGATGAACTTCGTCACCTCCGGGTCGGCCCAGAAGGCCGCGTGCGCCGGAAAATCATCGAGCCGGTAACCGCGCAAAATCAGCCGTTCGGTTTCAACGGTCGGAATGCCGGTCACGTCAGACCTCGATCGTCTTCAGCCGTTCGGCGACCAGCAGCGCGAGCCGGCCGGCGACCTCGTCCTTGGTCATTTCCGGCCATTCCTCGACACCAGACTTCGAGACGATCTTCACGCGGTTGCGGTCGCCGCCCATGACGCCCTTCGCGCCGACGCCGCTGTCGTGCGACACGTCATTGGCGACGATGAAATCAGCGCCCTTCTTCCTGAGCTTCGCCTCGGCATTGGCGAGCAGGTTTTCCGTCTCCGCCGCGAAGCCGACGACGAGGCGGGGCCGACGCTTGCCTGTGCCGACGCCGGCCAGGATGTCCGGGTTCTCCACCATGGCGAGCGGCGGCGGGCCTTCGCCGGCCTTCTTCTTGATCTTCTCGCCGTTCTCGGACCCCGGCCGCCAGTCGGCCACGGCGGCGACGAAGATGCCGGCGTCCGCCGGCAGCTCGGCCTCGACGGCCGCCAGCATCTGGCGCGCGGTCTCGACCTTGATCACGGTGACGCCTGCCGGATCGGCGAGCGACACCGGACCGGTGATCAGCCGCACATCCGCGCCCAGCTTCGCCAGCGCGAACGCTATCGCGTGGCCCTGTTTCCCCGACGAGCGGTTGGCGATGTAGCGCACCGGGTCGATCGGCTCATGCGTCGGGCCGGAGGTGATGACGATCTTTGCGCCCTTGAGCGGCGACGAAACGGGCGATAGCAGACGCTCGACTGCGGCTGCGATCTCCAGCGGCTCCGCCATGCGCCCCTCGCCAGCTTCCCCGCTCTCCGCCATCTCGCCCTTGCCCGGACCGACGAAGGCGACGCCGTCTTTCGCCAGCGTCGCGCGGTTGCGCCGCGTCGCCGAGTGCGACCACATGCGCGGGTTCATCGCCGGCGCCATCAGGACCGGCTTGTCGGTCGCGAGCAGCACGCAGGAGGCGAGGTCGTCGGCCAGACCGTTCGCCAGCTTCCCCATCAGGTCGGCGGTGGCCGGCGCGACGACGATCAAATCCGCCTCGCGCGACAGGCGGATATGGCCGACATCGTGCTCGGCCTGGCGGTCGAACAGTTCGGTAAAGACCGTGTCGGCCGACAGCGCGCCCGCCGCGAGCGGCGTGACGAAGTGCTGCGCCGCCGCGGTCATGACGACGCGGACGCCCGCGCCGCGCTCGCGCAGCCGGCGGATCAGGTCGAGCGATTTGTACGCCGCGATGCCACCGCCAATAATGAGCAGTATGCGCTTGCCGGAGAGGGTCATCGTCATCTTCAACCTCAACTCACCTGCCAGGCGATCCAGACCAGCGCCAGAGCGCCGATCCACAGCGCCACCCGGCCCCAGCGCGAGGCGCGAGCTTCCGCCTCGCCGATGCGGCGGGCGGTGTCGTCGTCAAAGCGGAAACCGTGCTCGGCCATGGCGTCGGCTTCGCGCGACAGGCGCTCGGCGCGCTGGGCGAGGTCCGGCGCCTGCCGCGCCAGCGCCAGCAGCGCGTTGACGCCGTCGCGCGCATCGACCAGCAGCCCCTTGGGTCCAAGATTGTCGCGTATCCAGTCGCCGACGACGGGCTCGGCGGTCTTCCACATGTTGAAGGCCGGGTCGAGCGTGCGGGCGACGCCTTCGACCACGACCATGGTCTTCTGCAACATCACAAGCTCGGGCCGAGTCTGCATATCGAACAGTTCGGTCACCTCGAACAGCAGCGTCAGCAGGCGCGCCATGGAGATGGTCTCGGCCGGCTGGCCGTGGATGGGTTCGCCGATGGCGCGGATGGCCTGCGCGAAGGACGCCGGGTCATGCGTATGCGGCACATAGCCGGCCTCGAAATGCACGTCGGCGACGCGGCGGTAGTCGCGCGTGATGAAGCCATAGAGGATTTCGGCCAGGAACCGGCGCTCCTTCTTGCCGAGGCGCGAGGTGATGCCGAAATCGACCGCGACGATGGTGCCGTCGGCCTCCACGAACAGATTGCCGGGATGCATGTCGGCGTGGAAGAAACCGTCGCGCAGCGTATGGCGCAGGAAGGACTGCACCAGCGTCGCCGCCAGCGCCTCCAGATCATGCCCGGCGGCGCTCAGGCCATCGATGTCCGACAGTTTTATCCCGTCGATCCATTCCAGCGTCAGCACGTCGCGGCCGGTGCGCTCCCAATCGACCGCCGGGACGCGGAACCCCGGATCGTCGGCGGTGTTCTCGCCGATCTCCGACAGCGCGGCGGCCTCGAGCCGCAGATCCATCTCGATCTTGGTCGTCTGTTCGAGGATCTTCGTCACCTCGACCGGTCGAAGGCGGCGCGTGGCAGGCACGAACTTTTCCTGAAGGCGAGCCGCGAGGAAATAGCTTTCGAGGTCGCGGAAGAAGCGGCCGCGCACGCCCGGCCGGATGACTTTTACCGCCATGCGGCGCGGGCCGGCGTCTGTCGCCACCTCGGCCGAATGGACCTGCGCAATGGAAGCCGCGGCGACCGGCTCGCCCAGCGACAGGTAGAGTTCGGAAACCGGCCGTCCCAAGGAGCCTTCGATGGCCGCGACCGACTGCGCCATCGGGAAAGTCTCCATGCGGTCCTGCAACTTGGCGAGGTCGGCGGAGATTTCGGTGCCCACCACGTCGGGGCGGGTCGCCAGGAACTGGCCGAGCTTGACATAGGACGGCCCGAGCCGGGTCAGCGCCTTGGTCAGCCGTTCGCTGCGGGCGATTTTTGCGGTTCGCCGCCGCGCCAGCACACGCGCGACCCGCCAGGCGAAACGCGGCATGCCTTCGAGATCGTCGCCCGGCAACGCCGCGACCACGCCCTCGCGGACGAGAACCCAGCCCGCATGGACGAGTCGGAGATAGGCGCCGGCCGTGCTCATGCGCGGGTCAGATTTTCCATGCCGAATGCAAGGCGACGATGCCGCCCGAATAGTTGCGCCATGTCGCGCGCGAAAAACCGGCGGCGGTGATCATCGCCGCGAAATCCGCCTGCTTCGGGAACTTCCGGATCGACTCGACCAGATAGCGATAGGGCTCGCCGTCGCCCGTGACCATCTGGCCGATCCTCGGAATGGCGTTGAACGACCATGTTTCATAAACCCGATCCAGCAAGGGCATCTCGACCTCGGAGAATTCGAGGCAGAGGAACCGCCCGCCCGGCTTCAGCACGCGATAAGCCTCCGCCAATGCCACGTCGATACGCGGCACGTTGCGGATGCCGAAGGCGATCGTATAGGCGTCGAACGTATCCGACGGCAGGGGAAGCTCCTCGGCATTGGCTTCCACGAAATCGAGATTGTCCGCGATGCCGAGCTTTTCGGCGCGCTGGCGGCCGACATCGAGCATCGAGCCGTTGATGTCGAGAACAGTAACACGTCCCTGCCCGCCGGTCGCGTCGACTATGCGGAAGGCGATGTCGCCGGTGCCGCCCGCGACGTCGAGCGAATGCCAGCCGGCCCGCTTCGGCGGATTCAGCCAGGCGATCATCGCATCCTTCCACAGCCGATGCATGCCACCCGACATCAGGTCGTTCATCAGGTCGTAGCGATCGGCGACCTTGTGGAAGACCTGATCGACCATGTCCTGCTTCTCGCCGGCGGCGACTTCGGTGAAGCCGTAGGACGTCTCCATCCCGCCGCGCGCGGTGGTGCGCATTTCTGACATGTTTGTGTCCTGTCAAATTCGGGCGGACCATAGCCGATGCCGGGTGCGGGCGCTATGTTTGCAACCGCGATGAAGCGCCGCGCGTGGATTCATGGTCAATTCGAAGGAGGATGCGCGCGATGGTGCTCAAAGCCGAACTCCACTGCCACATCGAAGGCGCGGCCTCGCCCGAACTGGTGCTGAGGCAGGCGACCAAATATGGTGCGGACGTGTCGCGCTTCATCCGGGACGGTTCCTTCGTCTGGCACGATTTCACCAGCTTCCTCGCCGCCTATGACGCCGCCTCCAGCCTGTTCCGCGACGAGGAGGACTACGCGCGGCTGGCCGAGACCTACCTGACCAGCCTCGCCCGCGACGGCGCGATCTATTCCGAGGTCTTCACCTCGCCCGATCATGCGAAGAAGTCCGGCCTGTCGCCGGCCGCCTATACCAATGCGCTCGGCGAAGGCATGGCGCGCGCCAAGGCCAAGACCGGCATCGAGGGCCGCATGATCGTGACCGGCGTGCGCCATATCGGCGTCGAATCGATCGAGGCGGCGGCGCGCTTCGCGGCCCGCTGCGGCCATCCCCTCGTCACCGGCTTCGGCGTCGCCGGCGATGAGCGCATGGGCGACTTCGAGGACTATGTGCGCGCCTTCGAGATCGCGCGCGAGGCCGGCCTCGGCATCACCATCCATGCGGGGGAGCTGTGCGGCTGGGAAAGCGTGCAGGCCGCGCTCGACCATATCCGCCCGGCGCGCATCGGGCACGGCGTGCGCGCGATCGAGAACCCTGATCTCGTCAGACGCATCGCCGACGAAGGCGTCGTGCTGGAAGTCTGTCCGGTCTCGAATGTCGAGCTGAAGGTCTTTCCGGATTTCGCCAGCCATCCCTTCGCGAAACTGCGCGCCGCCGGCTGCAAGGTGACGCTGTCGTCCGACGATCCGCCCTATTTCTGGACCAGCCTGAAAAAGGAATACGAGGTGGCGAAGGAGCATTTCGGCCTGTCCGACAAGGACCTGCTCGGCGTTACCCGCGCCTCGATCGAGGCGGCGTTCGTCGACCGGAAGACGAAGGCGGCGCTGCTGTCGCGTCTCGACCAGAAGCGAAGCTGATCAACCATCAATCATGATGTTTGACACATCAGTATTGCTATTCTAGCATCTTATCATAATATCGGAGATATGACAGTCATGATGACTGCCGCCCAACTCCGCGCCGCCCGCGCGCTGCTCGGCATCGACCAGAAGACGCTGGCGGAACTGTCCGGCGTGTCGGTGCCGACGATCCAGCGGATGGAAGCCAGCGACGGCACGGTGAGGGGCGTGGTCGACAGCCTGACCAAGGTCATCGACGCCCTGAACGACGCAGGGGTCGAGCTGATCGGGGAAGGCGCGGCGAGCACGGACGGAGGTCGGGGCGTCCGGCTCGCGAAGAAGGCCGGCAATACGCCCTAACGATGCTGATGACGGGTACGCCGCGACGCTGACGGCCCGCAATATTCGGGACTGAGGCGATGTCGCTGAGCACGCAGGACGAGACAGGGCCGATCGGACCAAGTTTTTCCGAACTGTTCACGCCCAAGCTCGTCACCGTGCTTCGGGAAGGCTACAGCCTCCAGAACTTCCGGGCCGACGTCATCGCCGGGCTGACCGTCGCGATCGTCGCATTGCCGCTGTCGATGGCGATCGCCATCGCGTCGGGCGCATCGCCTGCGCAGGGCCTCTACACCGCCATTATCGGCGGGTTCCTCGTCTCGGCGCTCGGCGGCAGCCGCTTCCAGATCGGCGGCCCGGCCGGCGCGTTCATCGTGCTGGTGGCCAGCACCGTGCAAACGCACGGCATGGACGGCACGATCCTCGCGACCTTGCTGGCCGGGCTGGTGCTGATGGCGATCGGCTTCCTGCGGCTCGGCACCTACATCAAATTCATCCCCTACCCCGTCACCGTCGGCTTCACGGCCGGCATCGCCGTGATCATCTTCGCGAGCCAGCTCAAGGAACTGCTCGGGCTGACCCTTGCCGGGCAAGAGCCGGGACCTTTGCTGGAAAAAGTGCCGGTGCTGTGGCGCGCCGCGGGGACGATGCAGCCGGCGGCGGTGGCGGTCGCGCTGCTGACGATCGCGATCATCGTCGCGATGAAGCGGTTCAGGCCGCATTGGCCCGGCATGCTGATCGCGGTCGCAGCGGCGGCGCTGTCGGTCGCGGCGCTCGACCTGCCGGTCGCCACGATCGGCTCGATCTATGGCGGCATCCCGTCGGCCCTGCCGCTGCCGGCACTGCCGGCGTTCAGCGCCGAGAAGATCGTCGCGGTGCTGCCGAACGCCATCGCCTTCGCCCTGCTCGGCTCGATCGAATCGCTCCTGTCGGCGGTCGTCGCCGACGGCATGACCGGCCGCCGGCACCGCTCGAACTGCGAGCTCGTGGCGCAGGGCGTCGCCAATATCGGTTCGGCGCTGTTCGGCGGCATCTGCGTCACCGGCACGATCGCCCGCACCGCGACCAATGTGCGAGCCGGCGCGCACGGGCCGATTTCCGGAATGCTGCATTCGGCCTTCCTGCTGGCCTTCATGCTCGTCGCCGCGCCGCTGGCGAGCTACATCCCGCTGGCCGGACTGGCGGGCGTGCTGGCCGTCGTGTCCTGGAACATGATCGAGAAACACGCCGTCGCCATGCTGCTCAGGGCGGGCGCCGGGGACGCGGCGGTGCTTCTCGTCACCTTCCTCCTGACGATCTTCCGCGACCTGACCGAAGCGATCATCATCGGCTTCGCGCTCGGCTCGGTCCTGTTCATCCACCGCATGTCGCGGACGACCGAGATCCGCACCCATTCGCCGCTGGTGCCCGAGGATACGGCGGACCGGCCGCGCGACGGGCGCAACACCTATGACGAACGCGCGGTCGCCGACCCCGACATCGTCGTCTACCGCATCTCCGGCGCGTTCTTCTTCGGCGCGGCGGCCTCCATCGGCTCGGTGCTCGACCGGATCGCCGACACGCACCGGGCGCTGGTCATCGACCTGTCGGCGGTGCCCTTCGTCGACTCGACCGCGACCAACACGATCGAGATGCTGGCGCACAAGGCGAGGCGGCGGGGAACGGCGGTGTTCCTGACGGGAATGAGCAGAAGCGTGCGGCAGGATCTGGTCTCGCATGGGGTCAGGCCGCCCATGGTCGAATTCGCGGCCTCGATCGACGATGCCGTGGCCAGCGTGCGCGCTGCCTGACCCTCGTTCCTTCCGCTCCAGACAAAGCTGTGGCTTGACCGCGCAATCCGGGTTCCGCGTTGCGGGCCACGCCGCTATGGTGAGCCGACTTCCGCCCCTTCAGGAGCCGCGCCCGCATGACCGTCACCGTCGTCGACCATCCGCTCGTCCAGCACAAACTGACCATCATGCGCGACCGGGAGACCTCGACGGCCGGGTTCCGGCGGCTGCTGCGCGAAATCTCGCTGCTGCTCGGCTATGAGGTGACGCGCGACCTCGAACTGACGACGAAGACGATCCAGACGCCGCTGGAGCCGATGGAAGCGCCGACGCTGGAAGGCAAGAAGCTGGTCTTCGCCTCGGTGCTGCGCGCCGGCAACGGCCTGCTCGAAGGCCTGCTCGACCTGGTGCCGGCGGCGCGCGTCGCCCATGTCGGGCTCTACCGCGACCACGAGACGCTGGAGGCGGTCGAATATTTCTTCAAGGCGCCGAGCGACCTGGCCGACCGGCTGGTCATCGTGGTCGATCCGATGCTGGCGACCGCCAATTCGGCCATCGCGGCGATCGACAAGCTGAAGGGGCGCGGCGCGACCAATCTGCGCTATCTCTGCCTGCTGGCCGCGCCGGAAGGCATCGAGCGCTTCACCAAGGCGCATCCGGACGTGCCCGTGTTCACGGCGGCGATCGACCGCCGGCTCAACGAGAAGGGCTATATCGTGCCGGGCCTCGGTGACGCCGGCGACCGCATGTACGGAACGAAATAGACCGATCGCGTTAAGCCGGCA
>Ga0209792_1000480_pt1 | contig 28317 bp, 41 predicted proteins | sample EBPBio142005_DNA_FD_185860 | JGI IMG/M metagenome (GOLD analysis project Ga0209792, IMG submission 185860) | Wastewater treatment Type I Accumulibacter community from EBPR Bioreactor in Madison, WI, USA - Reactor 1_6/14/2005_ DNA (SPAdes)... | ecosystem: Engineered > Bioreactor > EBPR >... | reverse complement strand
CCGACAAGCATCGGCGGATCGCTCTACATGCATAAAAAGCCGTGGGATGTGTCCATAGACAAAGAGCGAATGACGATTGGCTGCAAGTCCTTCTCGCATGTCGAATGGGTTGAATTCAGCGACTCAGAAATCTCGGAAATGGAACAAAGAGCGCTGGCGTTTTGGAAAGAAAATAAACCTGAGATGATGAGGTTGTGCGCGCACATAGCGCAATGAGCATCAACCCTCGGCGGTGAAGACCCCAAAAAACCGGACCCGGCTGGATATCACGTTCTCCCTTCCAGACCGGTCTAAAGCGCCGAGAGCATGACGCGACGCTGCCGACGAGGGCTTTACAGCAGCAACGGGACCAGCGCCGACCGGCTGGCGTAGCGGCACCAGACGAAAGAACCGCGACCGCCGGAGAGACGGCACCTAATAACCGACAGGAGGGCAAAACAATGAAAACGAAATGCCTGTGCGCCGAGGCCCGAGCAGCAGAGTCCGCTGCGCACGTCTCATTGTTGAACGCACGAGTTGAAGCACTGCGCCGACAGTGGCGCGAGCAGATGGACATCAGCGACACGCGGAGAGTCCAGATCGACGAGCTTCGCCGCCTGCTGGAAGAAGAGCGAGACAGCAAACTTTCGTTGCTCGCCACCATCTCCGAAGGGATCACCCGCGAAGATGCTATGCGCGAGTTGCTTTGCGAGGCGCAGGCAACAATCAAGCGTCTAGACGATGGCTTGGCGCAAGCGTGTGTCGCGAACGATTCGCTTGTAAGCCAACTTCGCGAACGCGACCGGCAGATTGCAGAGCTTCGCTCTAGCCTGATAAGCCAACTTCGCGAAAACGCCGAGCAGGCGCGCGCAGACCGCATCGGGTGGGCAGCATGAGCGCCGCGACCAACCAAGAAGGCGCTCTCGAAGCGCTAAACCGCGCGCTTTCTACGCTCGACGACGGCGACATGCGCGCCGCTGCCTATTGGGCGTCAATCGCCGCAGACACAATCGAGGCGTGTGAGCTGACGCCCGACGAACTGCGCGAACTCGCTGCGCCTCGCGACGATACGCATCTTGGCGAGAAGGTGTTTTTCGTCAGCGTCATCCTTGTGTTGCTTCTTGCCGTTGGCGACGTTCTGCGAGGGTTCCTGCAATGAATAGCCCAGGGTTCGGCGACGCAGCAACGTTCGGGCCGTTCGTCCGCGACCCGGCAGATTATCGCGGCGGCCCGGACGACGACGCATACACCACGGCCGGCCTGCTGCACGAGGTCAATCGCCTGATCGCCAAGGCGAACGACGCGATGGCCGCGAAAAACGAGGCCGGATGCAAGACGTACCTGCGCCTTCTGGTCGGCGAAATACAGCAAGCGCTCGATTACCACGACTGAGCGCCACAACCAATTGCCGGCAGAGTCTCGGCAGAAAGGAATCAACGATGGACCAGCACGAAAACCTACCCGCCGTCGCCCATGATGGCACCGGAAGCGCCATGTCATTGGTAATGGACGACGGCGCAATGGAAAGCATGATGACGGCCGCCAAGCTCATGGCTTCCGCGCGCGTCACCATTCCCAAGCACTTGCAGAACTCTACAGGCGACTGTTTGGCGGTGATCATGCAGGCGGCGCAATGGAAGATGAACCCGTTCGCAGTTGCGCAAAAGACGCACCTGACGCAAGGCGGCACGCTCGGGTACGAGGCGCAGTTGGTCAACGCTGTGATCGTGTCCTGCGGCGCAATCGTCGGCCAGCCAGAATTCGAGTTTTTCGGCGACTGGTCGAAGATTCTCGGGAAGGTCGCCGAAAAGACGAGCGAGAAAAGCGGCGGCAAATACTACGTGTCGACGTGGGACAGAAGCGCCGAAGCAGGGCTTGGCGTGAAGTGCATAGCGCGCCTCAAGGGGGAGTCCGAGCCGCGCGAGATTGAAGTGCTGCTGGCCCAGGCATGGCCGCGCTTCTCGACGCAGTGGGCGACTGATCCGCAGCAGCAAATCACCTACCTGGCCGTGCGAAAGTTCGCGCGCCGGTACGCCCCTGGCGCAATCCTTGGCGTCTATACGGACGAGGAAATGTCAGCGGATGATGTTGGCGAAAAGGAAATCAACCCGATGCCGGCGCCGGCCAGGCGCCAGACCGGCAAGCAAGCGGCTGAAGCGGCGAAGCAGCAGGCCGACGCCGAGGTTGACGCCGACGCGCGCTCCGGCCTGGTCGCCAAGCTGCAGAAGATCGCCGAGGAAGAGGGCGAAGTCGCCTATGCCGACGCGTTCGCGGATCTCGGGAAGGAGGGCCGGCTGACGGTCGGAGCAGACGAGCACAAGCGCCTGAAGGCGATCGCAGCCGAGACGACGCGGGCGATGCGCGAGATCGACGCCAAGCTGGCTGCTGAAGAGGCTCAAGAAGGTGGCGACGATGAGTGAGCAAGGGTCAGAAGCCTGGAAAGCAGAGCGCGCGGGCCGCTGGACGGCAAGCAGGTTCGCAGGGTTGATCGCTGCCGACAAGAAAACGGGCAAGCCGCTGAAGTCTCGCGCCGACGCCATCTGGAATTGCGTCGTCGAGCGCATGACCGGGCAGCCCGCTGATAGCGCTGGCGGGTTCGCGCTGCAGTGGGGAACCGAGGTCGAGCCAGCGGCGCGCGAAGCGTTCGAGCTTGAAACTGGCAAGGTCGTTCAACAGGCAGGGTTCATGGTGCATCCGCAGTATTCGTTCGCGGGCGCTTCTCCGGATGGGTTGATCGGTGATGACGAAGGATTGGAGCTGAAAAGCCCGTATTCGTCTTCTGTGCATCTTTCCAGGTTCATTGAAGGCGTGCCGTCCGAGTACCTAATTCAGATTCATGGCTGCATGTGGGTCACTGGCCGGAAGAAGTGGTACTTCGCCAGCTTTGACCCGCGCATGCCGCCGTCTCACAGGCTGCTGATCATCCCCGTCCTGCGTGACGAAGCGGTGATCGCGGCAATTGAATCGGCAGTCCTGGCCGCCGAATCCGAGGCGGACGAACTACAACAACGACTTGAAAGGATGGTGGCGTAATGGGAACAGAATTGACAGTACAGCAGCGCGCAGCGGTTGCGCTGGAGTCCAGCAAGGCGGCGGCCGAACTTCAGGCCCTCGCCGAGTCGTCGAAGGGCATCACGGCGATTACCAACCGGGCAGGAAGGGAAGAGTGCCACTCTGCGGCAATGGCGGCGCAGAAGGCGCGCACTGGCATCGTGCAGGCCGGCAAATCCGCGCGCGACGACGCAACCAGGTTCAGCAAAGCGGTCATCGCCGAAGAGGCCCGCTTGGTCGCAATCATCCAGCCGGAGGAATCCCGCCTGAAGGAGCTGCGCGACTCATGGGACGAAAAAGAGAAGGCCGAGAAAGCAGCGAAGGCTGAAGCGGAACGGCTGCGCGTACTGGAAATCTCGCATCGCATCGCGCTGTTCATTGCGGCCGCGAACGACGCGGCCCGTTTCGACGTTCCGGCATCTGTTGCAGGAGAAATCCTCGCCGAACTGCAGGCCATCGAAATCGACTCGTCGTTCGCGGAGTTTTTCGGTGAAGCAAAAGAGGCTCATGCCGCAGCCGTTGCCGAGATTCGAGCGACCGTCGAAGCCAAGCGGGCTGCTGAAGAGGCTGCAGCGAAGGCCCAGAACGAACGAATCCTGGCGAAGATTGCTGCAGAAGAGGCCGCCCGCGTCGCCGAACAGGTCCGCAAGGAAGAGGCGGCAGCGGCCAAGGCAAAGGCAGACGCCGAGGCTGCCGAGCGTGCCGAGCGTGAGCGCGTCGAGGCTGCCGCCCGCAAGGCCGAACAGGACAAAGCCGACGAACTGCGCCGGGCCGAGGCCGAGAAGCTGGCGGCAGAGCGCAAAGCGCTGGAAGAGCAGCGCGCCAAGTTCGAGGCGGACGAGGCTGCCGCAAGGCTGATATGGGAAATTGCCAGCAAGGAGCGCGAAGCCCAGGAGCGCGCCGAGCAGGAGGCAAAAGACGCCGAGGCGCGCGCTGAGCTCGACAAGCTTGAAGCGGCGAAGCGCAAGAAGCACGAGAAGGAAACGGCCAGAAGCCGCGACATCACGAACCGGCGCGAGCAGATCATTTTCCACGTCGAGCAGGTAGAAGACTTGCAAATGCTCGCCGACATTTACGCGGCGGTCGTCGCGATCGTCAACGACGAAACGAAGGAGGCAGCATGAGCGGCGCATTTATTTCAAGCTGGTTGCGGATGATGTTCTCGGCCATCACGGCAAGGCCTCAAATCGACCCGAGCCAGTGGGCCCTTCCTGACAGCACAGCGAGCAGCACCAACGGCCAGCGCGGCGGCATTGCCCATGCCAAGCGCCAGGCACTCAAAGCCAAGCGGCGCAAGGCGCATCGGAGGAATTGCAGATGAACGTCATAACCAATGCGTTTAAGGCGGCGGTGGTTGCTAGAACGCCGCTGTGCCCGTATTGCGGAGAGAAGTCAGCGATGGCTTCTGGCAAGGAGATATACCCGCGCATTCCAAGCCTGTACCCGCTGAACTTTTGGAAGTGCGCACCTTGCGGCGCCTATGTCGGATGCCACAAACCGAATAAGCGCATGGGGCTCGATGGCACGGAGCCGCTTGGTCGCCTCGCCAATGCAGCACTTCGCGAAGCAAAAAGCGCGGCGCATGAAAGCTTCGACCCAATCTGGCAAGAAGGCGACATGTCGAGAAATGCCGCATACAAGTGGCTGGCAGACAGCCTTGGTATCAATGCGGAAAAGTGCCATATCGGAGAGTTTGATGTGGACACATGCATGCGCGTCGTAACCCTGTGCGCAAGCAGGTGTGGCGGAACAGGGCAGCGCTGCCGGTAACGATCAACGGGGCGAATGCGCAGGCTGATGCGCGCGATGAGCGTCAGGTGGTCATGCGACGTAACGGAGAACAGGAGAAGCCCTGTCGACCTGACATGCCGGGGATCAGCGCCGGCCGCCCCACCAAGCAAAGGCCAGTTAGCGTAATTAGCGCGATAGGACCGCAACCTGTTGTGTTGGTAAAAAAATCCAACACTGGCCACCCAACACCAACAACGAAGGAAATACAGCATGGCAAGTTTGAATAAAGTCCAACTCATTGGCAACATGGGCGCCGACCCGGAAATGCGCTACCTGCCAAACGGTGACGCGGTTTGCAACATCAAGGTGGCTACGTCGGAGCAGTGGAAAGACAAATCGACCGGAGAGAAGAAGGAAGCAACGGAGTGGCATCGCGTCGTTTTCTTCCGCCAGCTTGCGGAGATTGCCGGCAAATATCTGAAGAAGGGATCGTCTGTATATGTCGAGGGGAAGCTGACGACGCGCAAATGGGCCGACAAAGACGGCATCGAACGCTACACGACAGAAATTACCGGCAACGAGATGAAGATGCTTGGCGGCCGGCAGGATAGCGGCGGCGAGAGCGCGCCAAGGAAGCAGGAAAGCAGGCCAGCACCGGCCAGCACCGGCCAGGCTGCGGCAAAGAAGCGACCATCGTTTGAAGACATGGATGACGATATCCCGTTCTAGGAGCGAAGACAGTGACACCAAAAGCAAAACAAAATCGCCAGGCGATTGACTGGACGGACAAAATGCACATTGTCATTGCGGGATATAATGCAGGGAAAAACACCAAGCTAATTGCTCAAGAGATTGGTGTATCGCTTGATACCACATACCACAAAATATCACGCCTTGTTAAATCCGGCGAGCTTCAGAGAAGGGGAAAGACTCAGCGCTTTCTTACTGAAGCCGAGAAGGACATCATTCGGAAAGAATATGCGACATGCGACACAAAGGAGCTTGCTGAGCGGCTGAACATGGAGGGCGGACACCTTCGGACGTTCGCTGGATACCTCGGACTGAAGCGCGACAAGGCGGCAAGACGAGCGCAGCTTATCGCCGGGCGCAACAAGGCGGACGTTATAAAGCTGGAAGCCACCAAGGAAGACGTGACCGAGGGCAAATTCGGCGTTTTTCACCGCAGGACGCTCGCTGGCGGGATTGAGTATTGGAACGCGAAAACGAGCACGAGAACGCATACGGTTGTCTGGTCGGTCTGATTTTTGGGGGGGGGTACGGTAATGGCGGGAAGTTTGGACCTGGATGACGTTGCAGCAACAAGCGAGACAGCAAAGGTCGAGCTGGCCAGCTTGCGCGGATTTCTGGTAGCAAGTCATAGGCGGTGCGAAAGACTCGAAACCGCGCTGCGCATTGCCGCTGACGAGCCGAACATCGACCGTGCCCGGGCGATTGCTGATGCGGCGCTGAAGGAAGTGGGTTAATGATGAATACAAGCCTGCTTCCCTGCCCGTTTTGCGGCGCAGGCACAACGGAGATTATGCCAAACGGCAGGACATGGACCGGGATGAAGTACGGCGAGCCGACATCGTGGAGCGTGCGCCACTGGTGCGCGGAGATTCCTGGCCCGTCGCGCATGATCGAGCGTGTTGGGCGTGATAAGGCGCAGGCTATCGCTCGGTGGAACATGAGAGACGGGAAGGAGGCCGCAGAGCAGGCAGAGCACCGCGGAGACATGGAATTGGCCGTCAAGATTCGCAAGTTCCAGTTCCGTGACGCTCGACCGAAGGCGGCATCAGAAATGAAGCTGGAAGACGCACAACGGCTGCTCGGGCACAGCAAAGAGCAGATGACGAAAGCAGTTTATCGCCGGATTGGAGAGAAGGTGAGGCCGACGAAATGAGCGAACGCATTACAAGCAGCACCCTGCTACCTTGCCCGTTCTGCGGGGAGTCTGAAATGCTTTATGAGCATACGTCGGACCCGGAATACGACGGAGACGGATTCGCGCACGAACTTTGCTGGATTGAGTGTGAGCGGTGCTCAACAGGTGGTCCGAGCGTCGATCTCTCAACGGAAAGCGACGAACTTAGCGACCATCAGCTCGTGCGCAACTCGTGGAATCGCAGGGTAGTTACTGAAACCTCCCACCAATCAACTGAAACCAACGAGCAGAGAAAGGGTTAGGAACGAAATGAGAACAGAACATGGAGAGTACAAGAAGGGCGAAATTCCGAAGTGCGCAATCGAGCCGTGCCCGGTCTGCGGGTCAGATGCCGAGCTTTGGCTGTTCAGCGACGACTTCGAGAACGGACCGATCAGCAAACTGATGATGTGCACCAACGGCGAGAAATTCGGCCCACAGGAAGGGTTCGTGAACGAAGGGTGTTTGCTCTACATGCCGCCCGATGAATTCCACCGCCACAGAGCTGCCGATGCTGTGAAGTTCTGGAACGAGTATGCAAGGGCTTTGGTCGCTCAGCGCACCAAAAGGAACGAAGGAAGCTTTGAGATGCGCCGCCGTCTCTACAAGGCGCTGGAAGACTGCCAGCCATACCTGAAAGATGGCGAGACGCCAGCCGAGTGCATTGCGCGAAATCGTGCTGACCTAAGTATTGCATTGGGTCTACTTGCACAAGAGAAGCAGAAAAACGAGCCGCTGCCTTTACGATCAAAAGCTGGCGGTTACTATTGATCCGCGAAGAGGCTGACGCAGATGGTTACTGAAACCTTCCACCAACCGACTGAAACCAACGAGCAAAGAAAGGGTTAGGGGGCGAAATGACTTTTGAAGAATGGCAACAGAAACACGGGCCAAACGGCGGCGCATACGATATAGAAATGATGCGTGCCGGATGGGACGCAGCAACAAGGATCGAGCGCGAGGCGTGCGCCGACGCTTGCGAGCGCGAGCACGTAGGCGAGGATGTGCACGACGATTGCGACAACGACGGCGACAGGGCCTACAACCAAGCGCTACGGGATGCAATGAACAGCATCAGGGAGCGCGGAAAGTGAAAACAAGGCGCTACGTTCAGCGCTACGACGGAGAGCCATTCAGCGTAGCCAGCGGCGAGACTCACAGGATTTCTTGCTGCGACTGCGGGCTGGTTCACGACATGCTTTTTGTCAGCACAGACGGCGAGCCGATAAGTGTTACGGCGAACAGGAACAATCGGGCGACAGCGCAACGACGAAGGAAAACGGGGGCAGACAAATGAACATCGAAGCAATGGCAAAAAAGGCTGGATTCAGCCTGAACAACGGCAGCAAGTGGGTCAACGTAACAGGGGCTGACGACAATCTGCGTCGGTTCGCGAAGCTGGTTGCTGAGGCGTGCGCGAAGATTGTTGATGGCGTACCGACCACAATGGATTGGAAGCCAGCGATTAAAACATCCAACGGGTCTTTTTACAAAGGCTCTCCGATGTTTTATGAGACTCGTGCGCTAGCAGTAGAAATCAGAGCAAGGGGCGGCTAGGTTACTGAAACCTTTCAGTAAAGTTACTGAAACGATTTGATGACGAAAGGATTGCAGGTGATCCACGGAAAAAGCCGCGCTCAGAATATGTCGTTCGACAAGTGGATAGTAACGCAGACAACTGGCGTTGCTGCCTGCGATCATGTCACATACGGAAGAAAGGTATGGGACGCCGCCATATCGTCGGCAGCAGATAGTATTGCGCAGCTTGTTGCAGACAGAATAGAGTATTGCGAGATTACCGAGGACAACAACAGAAAGGATGAAGACATGGTGGCTGAATGGCGTATTAGGGCAAACGAAGACGCCGAGATTGGCAGAGAGCTTGCCTATTTGTTCGACGAGTAGTGGCGAAGAACCATAACAGCAAATTGCAAAGGTGATGAAATGAACGATTGCAGCATTTGCGGGAAGCCGATAGACGATCAGAAGCTGTTCGTCTCGGACGGTGACGGCGGGCACGCTCACGGCCATTGCCACGAGCGCCGGAACCCGCCAAAGATGGCGGCAACAATTTTCGAGGCTGCCAGAGGTTTCGGCGACTCGATCCTTGCCGCCAGGGTGATAAAAGACCTTGTGCCTCATGAACTGGCAGAGCAGATCATTGCCGAATTTAACCGCCGGTCACGCGCTCAGTGGCAGCGCAGATGCGAGGAATGACGAAATGGAAACGATGAGTCAATTCGCGAACGAGAAGGACCTGTGGAAAGCGCGCTGCCTTCGTATGGCAAGGGCGCTGTCGGCAGTGATGGACCGCACGCACGACCACGACATCCAAGCAGCTACCGGACTGCCGAATTGTCAATGTGAAAGGATCGCAGAGGCTCGGGCAGATGCCGAGGAAATTATCGGCGACGAGATGCGCCAAGGCAGAGTGGTGACGGGATGAACAAAGAATGGCTAGAGACAGTCCGCGCACTGGCGCACAAGTCGACGCTTGGCGATCTACTGATGATCGCCCCTCCTGGTGGAGATGAGAGCAAGAGCATGCGGCGCCGGCTGGATTTGCTCGCGGACTTCGCGCAGCACGTTGTGGAGAGCGTCGATGATGACGAAATGCGGGCGGCGAAGTCTAGCCGTAATGAATGTGTGGCATATCAGGATCGGGCGGTACGGACGCGCCTTTGCGCAGACCCCCGACAGCCAGGTTGCGCGGATCGCCCTATGGTTACGAGGATGGCGACCGACTCACCATCACTGGTGGACGAAGCCAAGCAAGGCGCAGAAAATGCTAGAGAAAGTGATTTCGTGATGAGATATTGGCAGCACGGCGAAACAGGCAGATTGTGCGCGATGGAAACGTCGCCAAGCCCAAGGTACTACGAAATAACCGGCGATCAGTATGAGGCAGCGACTACCGGCAGCCATTCCGAGCCGCCAACACCGGATCGTCGAACCGGGCCGCCTGATCGCAGATTGGCTGGCCACGGCCTGTTGTGGCTTGGCTTTGAAGTGGAGAGGTCGAGCGCTCCCGGTCGCCGATCGACGGACAGATACTTTCGCCAAGAGCCTCAGCCGCCCGCCGATCGTTGCACATGACCCGCGCAGCCGCTTCCCGCTGCCCGATACCGTCGAGTAGGCGCGCAGTCTCGCGGAGGTTGCACGGGTCGTCTTCGACGCTCCCGCCACCCGACACCCCGATGCCGATGACCGCCACGCCGGCCGATACCGAAATCCTACATGGCGCAGTGGCGTTCATCGTCGGCGCGTAGGCGTCTGGCACTGTGCGCAGCGTTGTCGTCTTGCCGCCGCCACCAGATGCCGCGGGCGCCGGCTGATTCACCGTCACCGCGACTTGCTGCGCGGCCGTCTGCGCCGTTTTCACGGCAGCCCCTGCCGATGATGCCGCCGCCGCTTGCGAAGCCGCCCAGGCGCCAGCATTCAATCCTGCGGGCGCGTCTGCGGCGAATGCTATCATTGTGGCGAGCGACAGAATTAGCCCGAGCAGCATCCCAACAAATAGCGCCTTCATTCTCATTCTCCAATCGCCTTTGTCTGGCCGCCCTGATTCGGCTGGATTTCTGTCTTGATGTCGACAAGCATTTTCGTCTGCAGCGCGCCAATGCCGACAATCGCGGCAATCAGTATTGGTCCTATCGCCCTCGCAATTGACGCCAGAAACGCAGCCGCCTTCGACCCGTACTTGGCCGTTTTCCACGCCTCCATAGGTTCCTTCAAGTCCATGTCGAGCTTGTCAATAGACGACTGCAGCCGTGACATCTGGATTGCCTGATCTGCGTGCCTGGCCGCCTGCTGCGCTATGGTCTGGTCGAGCTTGTCGTGAACTTTGACAAGAGCGTCAGCCATTTCGTCGGCCAGCTTTCTGTCTGCCTGCTCTGCGCGGTCGGCGACCTTGCAAAGCTCTGCCCGAAACCTGTCGACGTCGTCAGAAAGAGCATTTACGCGCACCGTCAACATGCGGTGCATTTCCTCCTGTTCGCTTGTCATCAGATGACGATCTTCAAGTCGCCGCCAGTGCGGTAAATGTGGCCAACCGCTAACCCGCCAGAAATAGCGGCCGCGTTGTCCGCATATTCTGGCACCCCGCCCCCTCCGCCTCCGCCCGCGGCGATCGCCTCGAACGATCGTTTCCAAAAGATGAACATCCAGTCGTCAAACCTCTGATCTGATTTCGGCACTGGCGGGGATACAATGACCGTCACTTTTCTACCTCGTAGGCAAGCACATGAACTGGGAGCATGTTTTCATTCGTCTGGCGATCGTCTTCGTTCTTGGTGTCGTGGTGCACGCTCTGTATCGCATCTTGACCGGGAACTCGCTCAACGACGACGCGCTCTGGTATCAAAAGCAGAAGCGCGAGGAGCGCCGCAGGAAAAAGGCCGGAATCTAGCGCCCTGCGGCGGCCCCTGTCGCTGCGCTACCGAGCAGCAACAGTTCGTTCAGGCGCCGCGACCTGGCTGGCGTTCCGCCGGCGGTTCTCGGCACGTCGGCGCGCATGGCTGCCGACAAGTTGGCGCCATTCTCTGCCTGCTTTGACGCCCACCTGGCCGCCCCTACCGCTTTTTGAACGATCTTCGGCGACATCTCAAGAGCCCAGTTCGCAACCCCGGAGGCAGAGCTGCTGTTGTTCACGGCCGACCCTGACGGGGGCGTTTCCATGTACGCGCCAACGCGGCCAATGGTGCGCATTTCGGCAATCTCTGCTGGCGAGAAAAAGGGCTCAAGTTTCGCTGTGCCGATCTGCCGCAGCCGTTTATTGAATCTCTCTGGTGAGAAGATTTTATCACCGGTAATGTTCTCGCCAGTCGATGCTCTGCGCAACTCTTCGCCGATTTGCGCGCGCGCCTGCTGGTAGGAGCCTGGCGCATGCTGTTTGAGAAGCTTTGCCAACCCTCGTAGTTCAAGAACGTTGCCGTTGATGATGAAGCGATTGACGAACTTGTCAGGAGGAACGCTTCCGTCTGCGGCGGCCTTAATTGCAGGAATAGCATCTAGTAGCTTGAATCGCTCAGCCGCCATTTTCACCGCTGGCGCGAACGGGCCGCCGGTAACGTCGACATCGGTCTGCGCCCGATTCAGAGCGCCGCGCAATTCAGACAGCGCGCGATTTGTGGCCGGGTCATGCCCCGCGTTGTCGCTCAACACCTTGCGCAGCTTGTCAGCCTCTTCAAAGTCGAAAATGCGGCGTTGCGTTCCATTGTTCAGGCCAAGGGCCTCGAAGCTATTACGCACCCCGGTCGGCACTTTGTCACCAAACCTTGATAGGACATCAGCGTAATCCTGCGATAACCCCTGAAGAGGCAGATTTAGCGACTTCCCGGCGCTGGCACGTGATACGCCATATTCAGCAGATACGGCACGCTGCATGGCCCTGTCGATATTGGAAAGGTCGCCAGATATCTGCTGTCCGGCGTCAAATATCTCTCTTGCCCCGCTCGAAAATGCGCCAAGCCTGTCACGAATCCCCCTTGTCTGCCCTGCCAAGCGCGCGGCGATCGGCTCGCCAGCACCGGCAATGCCGCGCAGATTCTTCTCGCGGGCGAACTGCATCGGATCCCGGGTGATCTGCCCGAGCAGAGGTTGCTGCCCGAGCGCTTCAAAGTCCGCCTTGCGCAGCGCCGCGGCCGTGTCGAGCACCTGATTCTGCGACAGCGCGTGCTGCGCCTGCGCGCGGAGCTGGTACAAGACCGATTGCGGGATGTCGTCAATCGACTGTCCGGCCTCCGCCGCTGCGCGCGCGATGGCCTCGTCTGCAGCGTGCGTGCCTGGCGCTCCGGCAATCGGCGGAAGGCCGCCCGCAGGAGGGGCGCCAGAGCCTTGAAACATGCGCCCGATCCTATCCCCTACTGCGCCGGCAACGGGCGCCAGCACAGCCCCAGCGGCGCCGCCAACGGCAGCTTTCCCGGCCGTCTTGCTCCAATAGTTTTCCGTGTCGGTTTCGGGTGTCATTGCCGAGCCGACTGCGCCGGCCGCTGCGCCTGTTCCGGCCCGACCAATGAATCCCGCAGCGGCCGGGATGCGCGAAGCGAGCGCAACATTACTCGGCGCCGCGAGGTTTCCGGCGAAGCGCGCAGCGTCGAACCCGTCGCGGCCAGCGCTGGCCCGAGCAGCTTCGTACTCTGCCTCTTTGGCTTTGATTCCAGAATTCACGCTATCGCCGGCCAGCGACCGGATGACTGGCAGATTTGCAGCGAACTGCACCGCTCCAACAACCGGGTCAGCCATGCCCTGCATCACGCCGCCGATCGCCGATCCGCGGAGGTTGCCGCTCGGGCCGAACGTCTCGGCGAACCAATTGGCCGCGCCCTGGTAGGCGTCGGTAGCCGCTTGCTTTGCCGTGTCAACCTTGCCGCCGAACTTTGCCGCCAGTCCGCTGTAGTCTGGCGACGGCGCCGCGGTAGGCGCGGCCGGTTGCCCTCCGAACTGCTTGGCCACTTCTCCGTATCCGCTCATAGACCGGCTGCCTTCCGAAATCCGTCCGCGTGCGCTGCGCTCGGGAATGTCAGCACTTGGCCATCAGGCAGAGCTACTGTGTTTCCGCCAGCGCCGGCCGTGGCTTTCCTGTCGCCGGAAATGGCCGCCTTGCGCGCCTCGAATTCTGCGCGCGCCTGTTCGTAGCCGTGCGCGCCTTCTGTCTTCAGCGCAGCAATTACAGCCTGCCGGTTGCTCTGCTTCTGAGCAATTGTCCCTTGTTCGTCTCCTGGCTGCGGGAAATACTGCTTTCTCGCGTTGTCGAACTCCTCGGGAGAAATCACCGCGCCAGACTCTCGACGAAGAACGGCATTGATAAAGTTCCTCTGCGCCTGCTCCACCTTCTGCTGCGGTTCGCTTTGCGTCCAGTTGGCCAGCGTCCCGAGAGCGTCGCCCATGAACGGCACCGCCTCTGCCGACCTTTTGATCAACCCTGGTTGAACTTCCCCATTGCCGCCGATCTCGCGAATGATTGCGTCGGAGTCGTTCGCCCGAACCCCGAACCCCGCCGCCTTACCTTGCGATTCGGTAAGCGGCTTTGCTCCGCCAGTCGATTGCAGCGCGGCGAGCTCCACCCGCTTTTTGTCGATGTCCAGCGCGCCAGAGTCAAGCCCCTGCTGCTGCTCGGCGCGCTTGATGGCCAGGTCTTGCGCGCGCTGCGTCGCGAGCTTGCTGGCTGCGTCATCTACTCCGTAATCAACGCGCCGACCGTTGATCATCGCCGACAACGGCTGGCCCTTGATCGCGTAGCCCTTTCCTTGGCCGAAAATCTCGATCGGCTGCGAGTAGTCGAGCTGCGGGCTTTGCCGGCCCGCGCCGCCCTGCGGAGAGGACTCGAACTGATACTCTGCGCCAGTCGTGTTGTTGCGCAGCGTATTCATTGGCAAAGGAGCGGCGTCGGGCGCCATCTGGCCGGCCGTCACGAGGTCGCGCAAGCTCATCAGTCGGCCGATTCTGTCCATGGAACCTTGGTCGTACATGGCCGCCCCTTACCAGATATTCGGGCGAACGAGCCCGGTTGACGTCGCCGTGCTGGAAGCCAATTGGTTCGCCTTCAGTCTCTGGTCATTCGCCGTCGTCAGCGCCGAAAGCGCGAGCGATCCTCGGTTTTGGTCTGTTCCTGCGCGCAGCCCATATTCGCTGTTTGCAAGCCCCTTCAACCCAAGGTTGTACTGGTCGCGCTGCCCGGATAGCGCGCCCAGGCGGCTGACCTCGTTCCCGTATTCGTCCGATGCCAGCCCCTGCCCGTACTGCGCGAGCGCCGCCAGCGTGTTTCCGCTGCCAAGCATGCCCTTGGCTGCCGCGCCGCGCTCCAGCGCCTGCTGGCCCTGGTTGAAGCGGAACTTGTACGCATTGCTGTCGCTGATCGAGTTCGGGTCATTGACTAGCTGCTGCAGTCGCTGTTCGTACGGGTTTGACGTTTGCGTGCCGCTTGCTGCGCCACCCGCTGCCGACGATGCCTGCGGGTTCAGGTACTGCTGAATCTGCGCCAAGTAATCGGTGCTGCCGATCAGATTTGACGGGTTCGATTGCTGCTTTGCGAGCGCCTGAGACGACAGCTTGCCTTGCAGGTCCTGGCCGCTTATCGGCGCTTCCCACCATCGCGATTGGTTGATGTAGTTGCCATTGCCGAGCGCCCGATAGCCGGCCGCCTGCGCCGCTTCGTCGAGCCCGCCGCCGCTGCCAGGGTATTTCGCCCCGAGCCCGTGAAAATCCATCGCTGATTGCATTTTTTCCTCTCAGTCCAATTCGAGCGCTTCAAGCTGCACCGGCAATGCGGCGATGTGCAGCACTTCAAAACTTCTGCGCCGATACGCCCCGCACCGCCGAATGCGCGCCTGCACCGACGACAGATCAACAGGACGGCAGGCCGAGTTCGTCGTGTAGTCGTCGTCCGACCATCGCAGCATCGCCTCGCCGCCCTGCTTCTCGCCGATGACGCGAATCTGACCAATGCTCTTGTAGTTCTCGTTGCCGCTGTCGAGCTTGCCTGTGCGGAGCTTCAGCGCGATCGGGGCGCCGTCGTCGGTGTAGGCGGCCGGAGTGATTTCGACAAGCGCTCCGGTCGTTTCGTGCAGAACAAGGTCGCGGCCGGCCGCAGACACATAGTGCGTGTACCGGAAGTAGCCCTCGTCGTACCCGGTCGCCGTAATCGTGCCCGTCGCCGGGCTTGCGGCGCCGCTGGCGACGCTGAATATGAAGGCGTCGGCGGATGTGACGCGAATCTGTTTCAGGCCGTTGTAGTCGCTTGGCGTTGCCCCCGCGATCGTGACCGCCGCCCCGTCTGCGTAGCCGTGCGCCGTGCATGCCGCGGTCGCCACGCCGCCCGACTGCGTGAGCGTGCATGACTTCGGCGTTTGCGCCGTCAAGCTCGACCATTGCGCCCAGGTTCCAGCCGTCGCGTCATAGGCCAGCGTCACGTCAATGTCGCGCAGGCCCAAGATGTAGAACGAATGCCCGGACAGCTTGACGCCATAGGCGTAGACGCTCGATAGGTCCGACGTTGCCAGGATGCGGTCAATGTCCGGCGTGCTGACAAGCTGCTGTTGCAGGCCGACCATTTTGTGGACCGCCCGCCCCTTCTGCCGAGCTTTCGACACCCAATAGACCGTCTCATCAAGCTCCGCGACCGACTCGCCAACAGCGCAACCCACCAGCGTGAACGCGGACAGCACCGGCGACAGCGGCGAACCTGTCGGGTTGCCAACGTCGTAGAAAAACTCCGTCGACCATTCCTTGAATGCGATCAGGTAATTCTGCGACTTTGCCAGCGCCACCCCGCCGCCAGGCTCGATCGCAGCCGTTATGAAGTCCAGCGCTCCCCATGCTGTCGGGTCATTCAGCCCGCTGTTATAGATAACGGCATTCTGGTCCATGACGAAGAAATACCCGTCCAGATAGGCGACCCCTGGCACCGTCGTTCGCCCGCCCTTCGCGGTTATCGTGCCCGTTGCCGGCGTCGTCGGAGTCCCGGTGACTGCGTAAGTGAAGTGCGTCGCATCAGTGACGGTAATCAGAACGCTGCCGTTGTATTCAGCTTGTGCAGCGCCAGCGATTGTCACGGTCGATCCAGATTGCCAGTTGACTGGCGCAGGCAGCGTGACCGTCGCAGTCGACCCAGTTCGCGTTATGCTTGTCGGCGTGACCGTGCTCCATCCGGGATAATCTGCGTCGGTGATTTTTGTCAGCACGTTATTCTCGAAATTGAATGCATCGTATGCAGATTTGAAGAACAGGCCGAAAACTGACTGCTCGGCGACATACCCCATCATGTCGAATGGCTGTCCAGCAACGGTCACGGCGAGGACTGGCATCGTTGTCTGCTCAGAAGTATTTGACCGTGACCGATCCAGTCGCAGGGCTTGCCGCTGGCGTTCCGGTCATGTCGTAATAGAGCGCGCCAGTGGCCGAGCTGGCCAGAGGGTTAGCGTTCAGGTAGGCGTCGAAAACCCCGTTGTATTCTGGCTCGTTTGCGCCAGAAACCTCGATTCGCCTGCTGATCGCTGCCGGGCTCAAAACCCCAACGCCAATGGTTGCGACCGTTCCAGAAGAGGTAATCGTTGCCGACGTCTTCGTTTTCCTTGTTAAGATCGCTGCCGGCCCAGAGAAAATATCATAGCCGAGCGGAGAGCCGACAGCTGGGATTGCTGAAGGGACATAGCCAGCCGTCCAGTTGACAGTTGCGTTCGACACTCGACTGTCTGCAGCCAAGATGAACCCGCCAGATTCATACATTCCCGTCGGAAGATATCGCGCCGTTGGCCCGGACCCGTTCGGCGGTATTCCTCCAGAAGATCCCCAGCAGATAACTCCACCAAGCGCGGTAATCGTTTCGTCAAAACTTTTGACGGTTGCTGCGGTACTCGCCGCGACAGCCCCGCGCAGCTCGCCCGACCATGGTCCAGGAGAACTTGGCGGCAGGTACATATTCGCGCCGCCATAGATGTCGCCCATTCCATAGCCGGGCTTGAACGTCGCCACATACCTGGCACTTCCAGGGGGCGATGCGCTCCAATACGCGTCGCCACCACCAGGCGACGTTGGCGGGTTGTCGATCATCGCGTAATAGCCGCCGACAAGATCGCCTATCGCCACGGACGCAGGAGGAGGGCTGCTGACGTCAATCACGCTGAATTCGTCGCCGTAGATCAGATAAAGCAGCGATCCGCCGAACCCGCTCTGTATGGGCGTCGTGAAATCCCACCCGGTAGCAAGCGCTCCGGGCCGTTTCTTGACTCTCGTGACTCCTCCGCGCGTTTCCGTGTGTGCATTGATCAGGCGCGCGTCTTTCGTCGTATCGCTGATCGAGGTTTTCAGGTCAGTGGCGAGCGGCAGTCTCACGGCGTCAGTATCCACGCTTCGCGGCCGGTCTTGATCATCAGCGATCGCGCGTTGCTTGCCTGGCCCGCCTCGCGCGCGGACACTTGCAGTCCGGCAAATATCGGCGACAGGTCGTCGTCTGCATCCTCGATTATCGGCTCACCAACGGTCAGCGTGAAGGCGTGATCGCCAACGACTGCAACGGCTTTCCCGGCGACACCCGTAAAGCACTGCGCATCGCCGGCCGTGACCGATCCTCGAGAGACGACTCCCGCGCGCTTGAATGCCGATGTCTGGCCGTCGCCCTCAGCCTGCGCCGCGGCATTCACAATCAGCGCGCCGGCCGCCAGCGATCCGTCACGGCTTTCGATGTCGGCGGCGAGCGGGATTCTCACCGATCAGTACCCGGCAACAAATGCCGCCAGCGAACCGCCGCAACCGCCCGCCAGCGCAATATCAAAAGTCGCTGCCTGATTCTGAGTGTTGTTCGCCCGCTTGATGTCCGCCAGCGCCTCGTCTGCCGCGTCGATCACGCGCTGACTCAGCGTAACTGCTGGGTATTCTGGAGCCAGCTCGACAGCCAGCGCATAGACCAAAGCGCGCTCGTAGCCGGGCGGAAATGCCAAGTCATCGTTGATGTCGGCGACCGCGCCAAGCTGCATGTTTATAGCCAACGTGACCGTCAGCGCCTCAAGCGGAACAGGCCAGAACCGCAGCGTTCCGTCAGGAAACGTCGGCTCGTAATAGACGGCTTCCGGAAGTTGCGATTCCGTCGACTTCTGCAAAATGTCGTTCCACTGCTGCTGTGTCAGCGGAACAACTGGATAGTCGATTCCGCCCCGCGTCACGAAGGCGCCATTCAGCGTAATCGGCCGCGCGCCGTCGAAGTCGGCGCCGCTGCCAATGGTGTATGTCTGCTGACTTGGAACAAGCGTGTAGGAGGCATTCTCAAGCCGATACAGAGTCAGCCCTTGAAGATTCCAGCTTTCGATAAGCTGATTCAAAGCGGCCAGCGCATCCGACTGCTCGCTCGCGTCTGGCGCCTCTCCGGCCGCGACTGCGCCTATCTTGCGCAGCGCAGAGGTTACAAGCTGAAGGGCAGTTGTCATTTTTTGTTATCCGTTGCCTGGAGCGTGATGACGCCGGGTAGATTATTGGCGAGGGTAGTACTGCGCTGCCGTGTTGTTGGCATGGTGTAGTGGTCTCCATGTGGCGTTTGCGCGGGCTGTAAAGCTGTTAAAGCGGAGTGTCGGGTTGTCGACACTATTAGCGATATTTTTCCATATGTTTATCCGCAGACCTCTGCTTGCTCAATCAACCATGTCGTCCACTGCGGGATCAATACCGCAAGAGCGAAAATATTGAGTAGGTGTCATTACCTCCACGTCGCCAGACAACTCATACTCCGCTATCATTGCGCACCAGCGCTTTAGGTGCTCCTCATAATACGAGGTAGGTCCTGGATATGTATCACCGCCTCCTCCAGCCACGGCGTTGTGCATATACACCATCACAGCCTGGCCCCGCAAGATACACCCTCGCAGGGCTGCATCAGCATTCCAGGAGTTTTGTGTTTCTATTGCTATGGACGGCAGATACAGAGGGCCAAGACCTGGTATCCACGACGACATGAAGTTGCCGCGCAAGCCTCGTGCCAGCTTATACCCCTGTGCCCTCATTTCCGTAACCACAGCGTCATTATAGTCGTTATATGGGTACGCCATATAACGCCCGATGCTGGGGATTCCGTTTGCCCTTCCGTAGTTTCGGATTTCACGAATTAGCCGCTGTAGCTCAAGAGTTGTCGCAGTGGTAAAGCTGTCGTGCGACGCACCATGCCCCCATAACTCATCACCCTCAGCTTGCAGCTTTTTCAGATCAGAAAGAGCTAATCGACCGCTCGTAAGCCCCGATGTAGTTGATGCTACTATATTATGCACAGCATTCCAGCCGTATCTTCTTAGCACCGGCGTAAATATGCTTAGTGTGGAACCTACCCCATCGTCAGTGCAAAAAATAACAACAGAGGTACACCATTTTTTTTTCGCTGTATGTATTGCGCCAACGTGAATTGTGCGCCCTCCGCAATTCTCAAATATTAAATGCAGAGATCGTACTGTGCTATTAGATGCCGTTGTTCCAACACCAGCCCATTGCAGAGGCACCACCGATGAGCTTGTTCCGGCAAGATTTCCGTACTCATTGGCGCCAATTTGCGTTTCTGTATTCTTAACACTGAGAATGTTCCAACCTTTTCTCAGCCATGTGTTATTCCATGTGGCCCAACGGTAGCTGTTTCCATCCGGTGACACAAGGTCCGAAGTCATGAGGCGCACCCTTGGCGCATCTGCGCCGACTGGGGTTGACTCTAACCACACTGGAACCAAGTATATGTCATCGTCCGGCAGCGAAAACGGGGAAGACAAATTATTGAACGTCAATCTCTGTCCAGCATTGTCCGATGCGCCAAATATAATTTGGCATGTACCAAGACCAGTGGTAGGGTCAAGCTTTTCTTGACTAGCCGTAGCCGTCGTGTCGCCAGTGAATACTACCCCATAAGAAACCGCCCCCAAATCAGACACTGGAACAGCGCGGATAGTGGGCGGTATCTTTACGAGTCTGTTGAATCGCGTAGCATTTTCAGTTTTGCTGTGTAACGCGCTTGACTCGTGGAGGTTTGGGCCATAGTTGACTGCCACTTATTTAAGTACCTCAATTACTGCGTAGGCCAAATAGAGGTACTCACCAGCAGTATTATGCTGCAACTCAACTCGACAAGGTAATGGCGCGTTAAAATCCGTCACTGCGTCTGTCACAACAGACGACAGGCCAAAATCTACCTGATTTGTAAGGCCTCGAATTTTGTTACCGTCACATACCGCTGTGAATGCCGCGAAGCCGTTGGCGCTGTTTGTAAGTATACTTCTTCCTTGCTGGTCTGATACTCCTGTAAAGAAAAACAGGTATTTTGCACCAGCCCCTGGTGACCCTTGCCGGAACGCCGATAGCCGAAGGCGCGATCCACTTTGCAGAGACGATCCTGGCAGCGTTAGGCTGCACCCCTCCACTCTGTCAATAAACGCGTTTCCACTATTGATTGACTCGCTCGTAAAATCTACGCCAAGCGCTCCATTTGGCAGCGCAAATTGCAGCGAGTTTGCGGTCAGGTAGAGAAAGTTTTTATACCAGCCGGAAGCAAGGCTTGGGCATCCAGGAAAGAAAAAGTCGCACCCGTCGAACGTCGTAGGTGGGATTCCATGTGCGGTCGCTGTCACTGTGACGACCAGCCCGGCTCTTGTCGCTGTAGAGCCTGCGACTAAGGACGCCAACAGGCGACCGGCAGTGAGGCTCGGGAATTTGTATGTCAGCGACGATCCAATTGCAGCAAGCTCCGCTGCGAGATTGGCGGTTGTTTGTGTGGGCTGTCTTGAAAGAGACAGCGCCCTGGAGATATTGAAATCGTCAAGCGGGCTCGTTCCGGCCAGCGGGTCTTGGTCGAACACGGACGCATCTGCCACGGAAACATACCCGGAATTCCACAGAGCTTTTGCCGTCTCAATCTCGACAGACGGGTAATACGTTCCAGAAACAAGCGGCCGGCCGAAAGAGTCTGATCTACCGTTTTTTATGCAAGTAACAGCAACATTAGCCATTCTCTATACTCCAAATGCGCCGGGGAGAACCCCGGCGCTCCATGGTTAAGTCCGTCGTTTAGACTGTGTAGTACTTGCAGGCCAGCTCGGGATACGTCGCGGCCCACCCAAACAGCACATCTAGACGAGTGACTACGTTGTCGTTCGTGCCGTCGTAGAAGTCCGTCACCTTGATCGTGTAACCGTTGTGCGAGATTTGCTCAACGCGCGCGCCGGTGCCGTCCGGAGGCGTTGCCATCGGAACCATGGCGAGGGTAAACGCGTCCTCGTGGAATCCCACATTGCAGCCGTAGGAAGTCGAAGCCGCTCCCTTGATCACATACGGCTGGCCAGTCGTCGGCGAAGCCGTGACGTTCTGATATGGCCCACTGGTGACGATTGCCGGACGGATCGGGATCGACGTGGCCGCGGCGGAAACGTCCGCAGTCACCACGAAATCGGCCAGAACGCCAGTGCTCACGCGCGACTGCGGATTGACCGCATAGACGCCCGGTAGGGTGATGACCGTACCGGCCGCCAGCGTGCCGCCAGCGACTGCAACGACCGTAATCGCCGCCCCCGTTTGGCCGGCGCCGTTGATGTTCGTGGCAGTGGCTGCGCCGTTGGTATGCACCGCGACATTCTGGTCCATCGCATACGACAGGCCCAGGCTATCGACCATCAGCCCCGAGTCGAACTGCCGCCCGAGCTTTGCCTGGCCGTTGAACAGCCCGGCGAAACCACCAACCGTCGCCGCGTTCATGGCCGGGTTCATGATCAGGCCGCGCATGTTGTCGCGAGGCGCGCCCATTTCGTCGAGGCGCTGATTGATGCCGGTGATGGCCGCCAGCGACAGCGCTTGCGTCGTCGGCAGCGCGCCGGTCGGGTTCAGGCAGTTGTAGACGGCCGTCTTGGCGAGCAGCAGGCCAACTCGGTCGATCTCGTTGACGATGGTCGCCGCGGCGGCGTTGATCTTCTTCTGGATGCGCCGATCGGTGATCTGCAGCGAGCGCTCGAACAGGTTGAAGTTCAAATCCGCGCCGCCCTGCGAAAGCGTCAGCGGAACAGAGTTGTCGGCGGATGCCTGCGGCACAGAGACGCGCCCGGACCGATACGTATAGCGCGACGGCTTGCGGATGTTGATCGTCGCTCCAGGCTCGTAGCCGTCCCGCATCGACGCGCTCTGTACGGTTTCATAATCGCGATTGACCATGCCGCCGAACGCACAGTTATTTTCAATGACGGCCAAAGTTTCTTTGGCCAGAATGCTGCTGGTAAGCAGTGTATTACTCATGATTTATTGCTCCGTGATGATGTGGATTACCGCCGCCTGAATGTCGCGCCTTGTTTGCGACGTGCGGCGATGTACTGGTCCATGTTTGCAGATGCCAAGTCGACTGCCGCAGGCGCGGAAGAGCGAGCTGGCGTAATCGGCGCAGGCGCTTTGCTGGCCGGCTTGAATTGTGGCGCGGCCGGATTCGATAGCGTTGCCTCGATCCGTCCGAGTTCTCGCGCTGCCGAGAGCGGAGACAGTGCATTGATGCGCTTGACCGTTTCCGGGCGTTTGGCGAGGTGATAAGCAAGCTCCGGCCCCGATTCGCTGTCGAGCAGCGTGTCGACGACGTGCGGCGCAATTTGCACAGCCGACTTTCCTACAACTGCGTCATAGTCCGGCGTGGCTTCGCGGAATTCGCTCTGCCGCTCTGCCCAGGCTTGCGCCTTGGCTTCTGCCGCCCGCGCCTCTGCCGCCTGCGACCGCTCGGCATCGCGCCTCTTGAACGACTCGGCGACCCGCTGATCAGCTTTCCAGTCCGCCAACGCCTCGACGTATTCGTCATACGATCCGAACCTGTCAGGGATTGGCTTCTCGGTGGACTCGGCCGGCTTTCGCTCGGACGCTTCGCGCAGTCGCTGCACTTCACGCTCTGCCTCGTGCGCACGCTTCGTCAGTTCGTTGATGCGCTCGCGAGCGCTGCGCTTTGGCTTCTCCTGCGGCTTTTCCTCGCCGCCTTGGTCGTCGCCTTCGTCGCCCTCTTCGGGCTTCTCTGCGGCTTCCTGCTGCTCGGACTGCTGTAGTTCCTCGGTTACGGTTTCCGGCGCTTCACTGCTTGCGTCTGCCGGCGACGATGTTTGCTGCTCTTGTGCTTCCTGCATGGATGGCTCCACGATCAAAACTGCTGGCCGGGCGCGAATTCAGGAGGCTGGCCCGGCCCCTGCGCGATTGGTTCTTGCTGCTGTTCTTGGGTCTGCATCGCCGCGGCGTTGAGTGCTGGCGGCGGTTGCATGCTCTGCATGAGCATCGAAATCCAGCCTTTCAGCTCTTCCACGTCCTGCCGGCCGTTGGCGTTGATCTGTGCGACTCGCTCGGACGACTCGGCGCTGATGCGCGCCTTCTCGATGCCGGTCTTGGCGTCCTGCAATTCGGCTTCGAGCTGTTGGATATGCTGCTGTGCCTGCTGGACGATCTGCAGCACTTGCGGCGGAATCTGCGGCGACTGTTCGCCGTCCTCGCCGTCTTCGTCGCCGAGCAATTCGGGCGGAATCGTGCGCTTGATGCGCTCCGCGATTTCGTCGGCACCTGGCCAGTCCATCGCCGTGACAACCTTGTCGCCGGCAACGTCCATGAGCTTCGGCCAGGACTGGCCAAACGAAACCATCGCATCAGAGGCTTCCTGCCTGCGTGTCGAGTAGCTGGCGCCTGCGGATACGGTCACGTCGTATTTGCCGACCGTCAGATCGTTCAGCACCGTGCGAATGGCGCCGGTCTTCTCATCAATCTCCGGACGTTCGAGCGGTTGATTGATCGTCGTATGCGAAACCTTCTCGTCATCGCCGAGAATGCGGACGACGCGCTCCGTGTCGTAAATCCGCGGGATCATGTCCACGAGGCAGCGCCCTGCATGGCGCACCGCGCGCGTCAGGTTGTCCGAGAAGTGGAAGTTTGCGACGTTGCCCTGGCGCTTTTGCTCGCGCTCCTGAATGCCGCTTGTGGCCGTACCGCGGGCGCCGAGAGACGAATCGAAAATGCCGGTTGTTGATTTGATTTCGTCCGCGGCGTGCATCGCCATCTGCAGCACGCCAGACGGGATGTCGGCCATCGGCTGTCGCTGCGGAGGAGGCGCGAGACTACCTCCAATCGTGCGCGGCTTGTATTCCAGATACGCGAACGTCTGCACATTCGCCGCGCGCCATTTCTTCTCGTGACCCTCGAACTGTCCCTCGGCGCCGATGAATGGCGTTTTGGGGCGCAGCGTGACTTCCTCTGTCGCCGCGGTCATCCAGTAGTCGTACATCACTGACGGGCCTTTGGCGTGCCGAATCAGCCCGGAGCGAACGACTTTCGAGTCGATCTCCAGTTCCTCGCCATAGACCGGGAAAACCGGGATCCATCGGCAGGGAATCTCGGCGCGCTCAAGCACATCCGTGAACGTCGTTGAGCTGCCTGGCATGCCGACCGCGCCGCGCTCGACAGACTCAGAAGACGAGAGCTTGTACCACATGACTTTTCGGCGCCTGCTCTTGCGCTCATCGACAATCGTGACGCCGAACGGCAGTTCGATCAGGTCATCTTTCCAGCCCGTTTCGCCGTTGCTCAGGCGCACAAGCGCGGCCGGCGACTGCTCGACCCGGTAATATTCCGAGCAGAGCAGCATCACGTCGTCCGTGCCGTCGCTCTCGTTCGAGACTGCCGCCGACGCGCCGGGATGGTCGCGCTTGACTTCGGATCGCGCGATCGTGCCGTCCACAAAACAAAAATCCTGATCGCTTCCGTCAGGCTCTTTTGCGTCCGGATCCGGATGCACCGAAAACGGAGAGCGGAAGCGTTCGAACCTTGCGACTTGGTCAAATGAATCTTCGCGGTCGTACTCGGTGCGAATGCGGAAAAACCCGAAACCACAGGCGGCAGCATGGAATCCTGCGGTGTCGTATGCCGCATCGGCTCCGCTTTCGTACTCCACGTGGCGAATCAGCCCCTGCAGCACGTCGGCGGTTTTGATGTCCGCGCCATCATCGACCGGATGCACCTTGATGCCGAGCTTGTTCTGCCGCTGGTCGTTCGTAACCGTGTGCAGGAACGCTGGCAACTTGTTGATCGTGATGCACGGCCGGCGCTCAATCTCGCGCTGCCTGACAGACGCCTCGGGCCAGTGATTGCCCGCCAGCTTCTGAAAATCGTCTCGCGCCTCCTTGAGATTGTCCGCCTCGAACGCCAAGCAGCGGGCGTACCGAACGTTGGCCTCGGCGATGATGTCGTCGTCGGCTTTGCTTTTCTGCTTCATGCTGCCTCAGTGTTTGATCAGCGGATGTTGCGGCTTGCGGAGCATGACCACAACCGGATCGCCCTGGATGCGCTCGAATCCGTGCGTTGCGTACCAGCGCTCAAGGCGCGCAGTCTCTGCGTCGTCGCTGCCGTCAGGCATCAGGAACAGCGCATTTCCGGCGATGTCCGCGTCGGCGCAGAGCTTGCGCAGCAACGCATTTCCGAGGCCAGCTTTGCGGCTGTTCTCTGGGACAAATACGCTGCGCACTTCGAGCACCTTTGATCGGATGCGCGGAGGAATTGCGACGCTCTCGGCGACGATGGCGCTTGCCGCGCCTGCTCGAACCTCGCGCACGCTTAGCCCATCCATCCGCCGCTCCCGTAGTCCTGCTCGTCCTGTTTGTCGACCGGCTTGCAGCGCGCCAGGTCTCGCCCTGTGCGCACGAGATACCGAGAGGCGTCCATCAGGTGATCGTGCTTTTTCACCACGCGCCCTTTGTCGTCTCGACGATAAATCCGGTACTCGTTGATCCAGTCCTGGCAGCTCGCAAAGACCTTGAGCTTGCCCGCAGAGAGCAGCGTCCACGTGTCGTAGATGCCTGACTCGACCGCGTTATCGGCTGGCGCCAAGTCGAGCCCCATGCCGCAGTACAAATCCATGAGCTGCTGTCCGTCGTTCTGCGACCTGCCGCGGCTCGCCGGGTCAATAGCACCAGGTATCCACTCGCCGCGGTTTTTGATCGCCTGCGCATGCACGATCGGCTCTGCCTCGCCGCGGTAGTGCTGCGAGTAGAGGTACGTCGTGCCCGTCTCTCGATCGACAGCGCCCCAAATTGCCGCGGTGCGATTCCACCCCACATCGAGCCCGTAGCATCGCGGCCAGTGCTCCGCAAGCGCGAAATCCGGAACCACGATGTCGGACTCTGGCACCGGGTAAATCGCCCCGCTACCGAGCGCCGGAACGCCCCTGGTGCGCGCGTCGCGCTGAAACGGCATGTAGCTCGCGAACAGCATTTCTTTCGTGCGTTCGTCGAGATGTGGCACATCGTCCCATGTCGCCATGACTACGAATCGGCCGCTTTTCTCGTCCGCCTGCTCTCGGATGTCTCCTCCAGGCAGGAACATCATCACCACGTCCGACAGCCCCGACAGCGGAGTGAAGGTCAGCAGAAGCAGGCCTCCAGTCGTCATCGTCCTAGTCAGGCACTCCTCGTAGACGTCAGAGGGCGGCTCTTCGTCCAACCAAACAAAATCCTGTTCCGTGCCCTGAAAAGAGACTCGACCCTGGTCAAAACTCTTGAACCCGAGGCGAGAAATCTTTCCGCTCGCGTGCTTGACCTCGACCAGTTCGACGCCATCTGGCACGCCAGGCTGTGGAACGATGCGCACAATCTGGCGCCCTGGAATCATGCCAGTGCCGCGCGCAGACTTCGGCCCGAGCAGCTTTTCGACAAGGATGTCGCGAACCGTCTGTCGTGTGTCGCCGGCTGCCCATCCGCGCGTCTGCCGAGTAAATCGCTTTCCTGGCCACCATTCCGGGTAATTGCCGGTGAGGTGCAGCGCGACCTCGTATGCGCCGACTCCCTCGGTTTTTCCGACACGGTTCGCGGCCATCATCATCCGCTGCGGGTATCGAGCGCCAGCCTCGAAAAAAGCAAGGTGCTTCTTGTACAGCTCGCGACGAAGCGGGCCGCCTTCCGGGTAGAAGCTCAACCACTTGAGCAGGGACCGGCGCCGATCCTGCTCAGTCAGTAGCGCGAGCAGTTCCCGCTTTTCGTGCAAGCTCAGCGATGCGCCCATCAAGCTCCTCGTCCGGCACCTGCTCGATTGTCATTGCGACCCGATCGACGAACATCTGAAGGTGCCGCCCTTGAAGCTCGCACGCCTTTAGCGCCGCGGCGTGATTGACCATCGCCCGCTTACCTTCTTTGTCGGCAGCTTCGCGCATCGCGTCTGCCTTGATAGCCTCAATGTCGGCAAGCACCTTGTCTGCGGTGATCTGCACGCGCTCCGCGCGCTCTTTCATCGCCGCTGCGATTGCATCGGTGATTGCCGATTTCTGCATATTCTGCACGCCGCTTCGGAACGCGCTTTTCTCGCTGTACCCGGCCCGCCTTGCCGCGGCGCTAGCGTTCAAATCCTTGAGGTACTCAGCCACGAACAGCGCTTGCCGACGATTGAGCGCCACTGCGTTACCTCCAACACCTCCGTGAACGAAAAAAGCCAGCATCTCTGCTGGCTCTCTTTGGGCGCACCTCTGCCCCGACGTGCGGATTCTGCGACAGCCTCGGGCCATTGTCAAGCGCCTGATGGTTGTCAAAATTCTTCTTGACGGCTTTTCCGTTCACGACACCAGCAACCGATTATCCAAAAACGCCACCAGAAGCGCCTCGTGCGCCGCGCACAGCATCTTCTCGTAATCCCGCATCCGATAGACAGAGCACAGATACCGGCGATGAATGGCAGCCCTCTGTGCAGGCACCTTCAAACTGTCTATGCACGCATCCACAACCCTGCACCGATCCCGGTCGTCCACTTCCCTGTTCTGCTCGCCAGATTCCGCAGTAACCGCCGATCCGCCAAGGTCGAAGCCAAGCGATCGGCGAGGCGCGCCGAGGAATACCGAGTACGCCCGCTGCCACCTGGCCCAATCCTCAAGGATTCCGATCACCTTGTCGACATGCGTCCGCTTCATTTCGTCAAATCCTTGGCCTTGTACTTCCGGCACCGGAGCGCTTTCGGCTTTCCGTCGTCGCAGATTTCGTGCTCCGCACCAAAGGCCATTATCGTCTCGATTGACTGGCATCACTTGCATGTCTGCTCCTCTCGCCTGATTGCAACCGCTTCCTGGTCGCCAATTTCCCACCGCTCAAAATCTCGCAATGCCGGCCCCTTGCAGGAATTCGATTTCGTCTTCCGTGAGCTGC
>Ga0209792_1000479_pt1 | contig 28422 bp, 14 predicted proteins | sample EBPBio142005_DNA_FD_185860 | JGI IMG/M metagenome (GOLD analysis project Ga0209792, IMG submission 185860) | Wastewater treatment Type I Accumulibacter community from EBPR Bioreactor in Madison, WI, USA - Reactor 1_6/14/2005_ DNA (SPAdes)... | ecosystem: Engineered > Bioreactor > EBPR >... | reverse complement strand
TCGGGCGCGATCGTTATCGGACGACTTCCCGATGGAAGATGCAGTTCCGTTTGGCCCGGCCGGGATCAGATCGGCCGCTCGAAGTCTGCAGAGCCGCGACGAAGCTGGCCTGGCCCGGATCTACTGGCGACCATAGCTGCTTCCACTCTGTTGCGGACATTCAACTTCTGAAAGACGTTGGTCATGTAGTGCCTGACGGTCTTGTCGCTCAGGCAAAGCCGGGCGCCGATTTCCTTGTTGCTGAGGCCCTGCGCCACCAACGCAAGAATTTCACCTTCGCGATGATTGAGTTTCTCGATCATCTGACCTTTGGTCTTCGTCATGCTGTGGTCGATATCAGACAACAGCATGGCGCCGACCGATGGCGTGATATGCCGCTCGCCCCGGTGGATGGAGCGCATGGCCTGTATGATTTCCGGGCCACTCGCTCCCTTGATGACATAGCCTCGCGCGCCCAATCGCATCGCTTTGAGGACGTCGGGCCTGTCGACCGAAATGGTCAACATCAGCACCTTCGTCTCGGGAGAACTGGAGGCGATCACCTCAAGGGCATTCAATCCGCCGCCAGGTAAGCCGACATCGAGCACGAGGATGTCAGGCTTCGTGCGGGTGACGATTTCAATCGCCTCCTCGGCGGACGATCCCTCGCCGAGCACGGCGAAGTCGGGGCAGGCACCCAGGACGAAGGTCAAGCCCTCCCGGATGAGAGGGTGGTCGTCGACGATGGCCACTCGTATTGGGCTGTTCATGTCTCCTCCCTTACTTCCCCGTCGGCAGACGTGCCGTCAGTCGTGTGCCCATTCCGGGCGCGCTGGTGATCGTCAGCTCACCGCCGACGCTTTCGAGCCGATTCCTCAGTCCGACGAGGCCAAGTCTCGGACGGTCGTAATTCCGCGGCGAATGCTTGATGCCGGGGCCGTCATCGAGGACTTCCACGACGACGGCGGCGCCGGAGGAGGTCAAAGTCACCTTCTGGCCGGCGCCTCCGGCATGCTTGTAGGAGTTGTTCAGCCCTTCCTGGACGAAGCGGCACAGGCATAGCTTGCTCGCATGCGAGACTTCGATGCTGGCGTGAGGAAATTCGCAGGAGACAGCTGTGCCAGTGCGCCGCTCATGTTCGGCGGCGATTACCATGAGCGCCTGCGTCAATGAAAGATCGTCTACTTCCGGAAGGGCAAGATCGTTGGAGATGTTGCGGATCTCGAGAATGGTTTCCTTCAGCACGCCGCGGATGAGTTCCCTGTCCTTCGATCTGCGCGACCAGGAAACGAAAAGTCCATCGAGGCGCATCAGCAGCACGGCGAGCAACTGAGCAGGTCCATCGTGCAGATCCGAGCCCAGTCTTCGCAGTTGTCGCTCCTCGCTTTCCGTGGAGCGGCGGGAGGCTTCCTGCACGTGTCGGCGCAGCTCCTCGTTCTGCTTCAGGAACGCCTTGTTTTCCTTCAGGAGATCGGAGAGTTCGCTCACCCGGCTTGCCAGCGAGGCGCGTTGCACCTGGATCAGCCTGCTTCCGTTCGCGACGATCAGGTATAGTCCACCGATGATTGCCAGGCTGACCAACGCGGTGACGATCCAGGTCTCGGCATTGGCGTGCGATTGTTCGCGCTCCAACTCGGTGGTGATTTCATAGAATTCGGCAACGGCAATTATTCTGCCGGTTTCCGAGCTCCGAACCGGCACGTAGATTTCCAGCAACGGTTCGTCGACGCCGACGGCGGCGGCAACCTCGGCCGAGTGCGGACCGTTGGATCTGGTCGTAACGTCGCCTTCCCACGCCCCGGCGAGCTCGCGCGATACGGCGAATGTCTTGCCGATCATCTCCTTCTGCGTCGCGTAGAGCATGAGACCGTCGCGCGTCCAGATCTTCGCGGCGACAACGCTCATGCGGAAGGCGTCCTTGGCGATCACCTGGTCGATCGCCCTCGTGCTCTCTGTCGACAGGGTGGGGCGTGACGCCAGTTCCTGAAGATGAGGTGCAACAACGCTTCCCATGTACAGGGCGGTCCGCGCCGCAGCGTGCGCCTTGACGCCGGCCTCGATCCTCGCGGAGACCCACATGCCGAGTATGGCGAAACCCAGCAGGACGAGGGCCGAACTGGCGAGCGTGAACTGTCGGGCGAGACTGAGGGTAGGCCACCACGCACGGGCGTTCGCCACGGGGGTCGTGCAAAGAAGAGCTGACGGCATGGCCATGCGGCCTCAATCCCACGAGTTTCGATCTGCGTTCACCAGCGCTGCTAAAAGTGACCTAGAACCGAGGTCGCAACCCTTGGATTTGGTCGACCTGGATTTTTACTTTGCTGACCCAACGGCAGGCTCGGGCATTGTAGGCCGGGCTCTCAGGCTTTCTTCTACGCGCCCGCAGAACTGCGCCGACGTGCGAAGCAGAACACAACTAGAGATACTGTTCAGCTAAAGTAATACAATCAATAAAGCAGGGCTCGTTTGCTCCGAGTGAGCAATCGAGGCGAGGTGCGGCACTTGCGGGACAAATATCCGACGCCTCACCAGAAGAGGTCGGAGCGTTGTCCTAGACACCTGTCTGGCACCGTCGGATGCCTGTCCCATGGATGACTGGGACATCTGCCTGATCATTCGTTGGACATCACTCTCTAGTGGCCGAGATCGCTATCGCTACTGTGACGTGGCGAATTTGAACAACAGTCGGGCGTCAGCGCCCGGGCTCAAAACATACGAACGTCGGCTTCCAGGAGACACCCATGGTTTCGCTCGTAAAGCACGATCTCGAATTCATTCTCGAGCAGATCAAGATCGCCGAAGCACATGCTGCAGGCGGTGATCTCGCGGCACTCGTCGCAGGTTACAACGGAAACGATGGCCTGGCGCAGGCGCACCTGCTGCCCTACGGCCTTCGCACCGTCGACGGCAGCTACAACAACCTTCTGCCGGGGCGCGAGAAGTGGGGTGCTGCCGATCAGAGCTTCCCCGGCATCTTCACGCCGAACTATCTGAACGATGCCGACGGTGATGCGCACGATTTCGGCTCGCACGATCTCAACGGCGACGGCACCCCCGACACGCCGCCCGTTTGGTACACCAACAACGATTACGGCAACGGCGGAACGCGATCGGGGTCAGCGCCCGGGCCGGGCAGCGGCACGGTCATCGACGCCGACCCGCGCATGATCTCCAATCTCGTTGCGGACCAGACGCCGGGCAATCCCGCGGCAATCATGGTCGCACTTCAGCATGCCGGCGTGAGCGGCAGCGGCCTCATGACGGCAGTAAGCGCCATCCGCGATGCCTACGACATCTATCTGGCTTCGCCGAAGGCGGAGGCCGACCTGGCCCTGCTGCACGGGGTCGCTGCAACATACGACATCGAGATGGAAGGTTCCTCGATTGTCATCCCCAACGTGTCTCCGGACGAGGGGCTGTCTTCACCCTTCAATGGCTGGATGACGATCTTCGGACAGTTCTTCGACCATGGCCTCGATCTCGTCGGCAAGGGGGGCAACGGAACGGTGTATGTGCCGCTGCAGCCGGATGACCCCCTCTATGTGCCGGGCAGCCCCACCAACTACATGGTGCTCACGCGCGTGACGGTGGACCCGGGGCAGGATGGCCGGATCGGGACGGCCGACGACGGCAAGGGCCTCGACGGCATTGCCGGGACGGCCGACGACGGCCCCGCGCACCCCGTCAATCTGACGACTCCCTGGGTCGACCAGAACCAGACCTACGCCTCCAGCGCCTCCAAGCAGGTCTTCATGCGCCAGTACGTGGAGGGGCCGGACGGTAAGCCGATTGCTACCGGGATGCTGCTGGAAGGCAGCGCTGGCGGCCTCGCGACCTGGGCGGATGTCAAAGCGCAGGCGGCGACGATGCTCGGCATCCAGCTCACGGACGCCGACGTTGGGAACATCCCCCTGATCGCTACCGACCCGTATGGCAATTTCATTCGCGGCGAAAACGGCTATCCGCTGATGGTCAAGGGCTTGGGGCCCGACGGCGAACTGGGTACGGCCGACGACGTTCTGGTTGAAGGCAACCCGGATGCGCCGGTCGGTACCCAGGGTGCTGTCCTGACGGGCCACGCCTTCCTCGACGATATTGCGCACGCGGCTGCTCCCGTTCTCGTGAGCGGCGTGCTGCAAGCCGATACCGACAGTGTCGTGGGCTATGCCAACGCCGACGGCAGCCCGGGCGGCTTCAACGCGAGAGGGGGTCAGACCGCCTACGACAACGAGCTGCTGGACGCGCACTACATCGCTGGCGACGGCCGGGCGAATGAGAACATCGCACTGACGGCTGCCCATCATGTCTTCCATTCGGAGCACAACCGGCTCGTCGATCACACCAAGGAAGTGGTGCTGGCTTCCAACGATCTCGACTTCCTGAACGAATGGCTCCTGGTCGAGATCGACGCCATTCCCACGACGGCAGCCGAACTGGCGAATCTCGTCTGGAACGGCGAGCGTCTGTTCCAGGCCGGCCGCTTTACGAACGAGATGGAGTATCAGCACCTCGTCTTCGAGGAGTTCGGTCGCATGATGCAGCCGGACATCGATGCCTTCCTGTTCGAACCCGCGGCGGACATCAATCCGAACATCGCCGCCGAGTTTGCCCATGTCGTGTATCGGTTCGGGCATTCCATGCTCCGCGAGGATATCGCGAGGATCTCGATCGACGAGCACGGCAATCCGCAGCAGACCGACATCTCTCTCTTCGAGGGCTTCCTGAACCCGCTCGAATTCGCGAATGCCGGCGAGGCGGATGTTGCCGCGGGCGCCATCATCCGCGGCATGACCCGGCAGGTCGGCAGCGAGATCGACGAGTTCGTGACGGATGTGCTGCGCAACCAGTTACTCGGAATCCCACTCGATCTGGCAACCATCAATCTGGCGAGGGGCCGCGATGTCGGCATGCCTTCGCTGAACGCGGCTCGCGAGAAATTCTACGACGAGACCGGGGACACGCTGCTCAAGCCTTACGAGAACTGGGCCGACTTTGCGTTGAACCTCAAGAATCCCGCATCGATCATCAACTTCATCGCAGCGTACGGTACCCACGAGAGCGTCACCAGCGTGGCTTCCGTCGAAGCCAAGCGCGATGCCGCGACGGCGCTCGTTCTCGGCGGGGCGGATGCGCCGGCCGATCGCCTCGACTTCTTGAACGCCACGGGCGCTTACGCAAACGACGCATCCTTGGGCGGTCTTAACACCATCGATTTCTGGATCGGCGGCCTGGCCGAGAAGAAGATGGCGTTCGGCGGCATGCTGGGATCGACCTTCAGCTTCGTTTTCCAGATGACGATGGAGAACCTGCAGGATGCCGATCGGTTCTACTACCTGTCGCGTACGCAGGGATTGAATCTGCTGAACGAGCTTGAGAACAACACGTTCTCGGAGCTGGTGATGCGCAACACAGATCTGGGCAACCCGGACTCCACTGCGCTGCCGGGCAACCTTTTCTCGGCATTCGAAATGCCGACGCTTGAAATGGACATCAGCAAGCAGCTCGGGGCGGATCCGGTTCAGGACGATCCGACGCTGCAGGCCTTTTCTCGTCTCGTCGAGCGCCGCGACGCTGCCGGCAATCTGATCAACGATACGGTTACCGACGCGGCCTACATTCGGATCAACAGCAATGAGCATTTCACCGTCGGTGGAACGGAGAACAACGATACGATCATCTCCGGCGGCGGCGACGATGCCATCTGGGGCAAGGGCGGCGACGACAGGATCGAGGCCGGCTACGGCGTCGACAAGGTCTTCGGCGGTACCGGCGACGACATCATCACCAACGCCGGCACGGACATCGGCGAGGCCGATTTCCTGCATGGCAACGAAGGCAACGACGTTATCCATGGCGGCTCGGGTCTTGCACTGATCTTCGGCAACCAGGGGAATGACTTCATCGTCACCGGCCCGGACGGCAAGGAAGCCTTTGGCGGTACCGGCGACGACTTCATCCTCGGCGGATCGGGCGGCGATTTCCTGCTCGGCAACGAAGGCAACGACTGGATCGAAGGCGGGCAACGGTTCGATACCCTCGCCGGCGAGAACTCGGAGCTCTTCTTCAATTCGACGATCATCGGTCACGACGTTCTGAATGGCGGCAGCGGCGACACGGACTACGACGCGGAGTCCGGCGACGACATCATGTTCCAGAACGAGGGTATCCAGCGCAGCAACGGCATGGCGGGCTTCGACTGGGCCATCCACAAGGGCAACGCCAACGCCGCCGACTCGGACCTGGGAATCCCGATCTTCGCGACCCAGGAAGCCTTCATCCTGCGAGATCGCTTCGACCTCGTCGAAGGCCTGTCCGGCTGGGAAAAGGACGATACGCTGACCGGCCGTCGCGAGCCGGTGAATACCCGCGCCGAAGCTACGGGCACGGCGGCGATTCCGGGACCGAATTCGCCGCTCGACAGCTACTCCAACGCGCTCCTTGAGAAGAACGTCGATCTGGTCGCGGGCCTGCGGGCACTCGTGGCGCACCTCGATCGCACGACCCAGACGGGCAAGGACGGCGTCGCGGAGCAGGTGGTCATGGACACTGCCGATGCCTCCGACATTCTGCTCGGCGGCGGCGGCGACGACACGATCAAGGGGTTGGCGGGCAACGACATCATCGATGGCGACAAGTGGCTGAACGTTCGCATCCTGGTGACGCCGCTCGCCGGCCAGACCTGGGCTGCCTTCAGTGTCGACAGCATGACGGAGCTCGCTCCTCGCATGCTGTCCGGCGAGATCAAGCCGGGCCAGCTCTCCATCGTGCGCGAGATCATCGACGGCAATGTCGCCGGGGACATCGACACGGCTGTCTATACGGATGTACGCGAGAACTACACGTTTGGCGTCAATGCCGACGGCAGCCTGGTCGTCGAGCATACCGGCTTCGTCCGGCCGCAGCAGGACGATGACCTTCCCGAAGGGGAGGCCACCCCCAATCCGCTCTCCGATGGTCGCGATACCCTGCGCAACATCGAAAAGCTCAAGTTCACCGACGGCACGGTCAACGTCATCGTCGGTACCAATTCGGGTGAGACACTCAATGGTACGGAAGAGGGAGATCTCATTGTCGGCCTGGGTGGCAACGACACCCTGAATGGCCTGGGCGGTGACGACATCCTGATCGGCGGTGATGGGAACGACACGCTGAACGGTGGCGCCGGGAACGACGTCCTGAATGGTGGTGCTGGCAATGACCAGCTCAACGGCGGTGCCGGCAACGACACCTATACATTCGGCACGGGCGACGGTTCGGACACGATCACCGAGCCGAGCTCGGGGTCTCAAGCGGCTGGCGGCACCGACCGCATCGCGATCGCCGCGGGCGTGCTGACAGGCCTCGCGGCCTTCGAGGTGACGTCCGGCAGCGGGAACGACAATCTGGTCCTCCAGTACAATGGCAGCCAGATCGCTGTGACAGACCACTTCGATGCGCCGAGCGAGAGCGTCGAGCTCATCAACCTCGATGGCGCGTTGTACGAAGGGTACGAGTTCGAGGGTGACTATGCCATCAGTACCGACGACAACGGCGACCGTACGGCGGCAGACAATGTGAACACTCTGCTTGCCGGCACGACAGGGGGCGACGACCTGATCGGCGGTACTGGCGATGACCTGCTTTTCGGCCACGACGGCAATGACGAGCTGGATGGCGGCGATGGCGACGATCTGCTGGTCGGCGGCGCGGGTGCTGACACGATGGTCGGCGGCCTTGGGGCCGACACGATGGTGGGCGGCGCCGGCAACGATACCTACGACGTCGACGACGCCGATGATGTTGTCGTCGAAGGCGCGACTGCAGGTGCCGGGACCGACGAGGTCGAAACCACGCTGGCAACCTATACGCTGACTGCAAATGTGGAGAACCTCACCTACGTGGGCAACGGCACGTTCGCCGGTACGGGCAACGAGCTGGCTAACCGCATCGAAGGTGGCGCCGGTATCGACACGCTGAGCGGCCTGGGCGGCAATGACACCTACGTCGTGACCGCCGGAGACATCATCGTCGAGGCGGCCGCAGGCGGCACCGACACCGTTCTGGCTTCGGCGAGCTACACGCTCGGCGAGAATCTCGAGAACCTGACGTTGGGCGGCAACAACGCCATCAACGGCACGGGCAACAGCCTCGCCAACGTGCTCACGGGCAACGACGGCGACAACCAGCTTTTCGGCGGTGGCGGGAACGACACCCTGAACGGCGGAGCCGGCAATGACCTCCTGGATGGCGGGACCGGAGACGACACCCTGGCGGGAGGCAGCGGCGACAACATCATCATCGGCGGGGCCGGCAACGACACCATCAATCTGACCAGTTCCAACGGTGTCGACGACGTCATTCGCTACACGGCGACCGGCTTCGGAGACGATGTCGTCAACGCCTTCGATGCCAATGCGGCCGGCGGGCAGGACCGCATCGACCTCAGTGCATTGGGTGTCACGAATGCCAACTTCGCGGCCCGTGTCACCATTGAGGGCATCGAAGACGGTACGGTCGACGACACTCGGATCACGGTTCGGGACGATGCCGGCGCTACGATGGGAACCATCCGCCTCGAAGAGGTCGACGCGACCAATATCTCCGCAGCGGACTTCACGCTGGCGGAGCCGCTCGCGCCTCCGATCGATGGCAATCCCGGCAACAACACCTTGAACGGGACGGCGGCGAACAATGTCATCAACGGCCTTGCCGGCAACGACACGCTGAACGGGTTCGATGGCAACGACGTGTTGACGGGGGGCCTTGGAAACGATGTCGTCAACGGCGGCGGCGACGACGATACGATCATCTGGAACGCCAATACTTCCGGTGCGACCGACGGTCGGGACGTGGTCGACGGCGGGGCCGAGGGTGCCGGGGGTGACACGTTCGTCATCAACGGTAACGTCACGTCGGAGACCTACACGATCTATACGCGGGCGGCATGGGATGCGCTGCCCGGCAACTCGACCGTCGGCATGCATGCCGCGACGGAGATCGTGGTTACGCGGAATGGTTCCGGCAGCGCCGCCATCATCGCAGAGCTGCGGGACATCGAGGAAATCCGCATCAATGGAGTCGATCCCAGTGGGACCGGAACCGCCGGCAACGACACGTTCAGTGTCGTTGGCGACTTCTCCGGCACGAGCCTGCGCCTCAACACCATCACGATCGACGGCAGCGAGGGCAACGATACGATCGATATTTCTGCCCTCTTGTCGGCTCACCGCATTGTCTTCCGGTCGAACGGCGGCAATGACACCATCGTCGGTGCCTTGCGGTCCCAGGACGTCATCGAGCTGCCGGAGGGGGCGGATCCCGCGGCCTACGTACTGACGACCAACGAAAACGGCACGAAGACGCTGGCATCGGGCAGTCACTCCGTGACGTTTACCGGCGAGGTACCCGCGGTGTTCCGGGGGGACAACGACGACGACGGATGTGGCGACGATGGCGAGGACGATGTCGATACCGACCTGACTCCGGGCGCCCGCCAGGGAACGGCTCAGTCCGATGTGTTGGTCGGCACCGTGGCGGAGGACACCATCATGGCCCTGGCCGGCGACGATGTGGTCCTGGGCAAGGAAGGCGCGGATGCGATTTCGGCCGGCGAGGGCGCGGACCTGGTTCGCGGCGGCGACGGGCGTGACGTCGTCTTCGCCGGAGCAGGCGACGATCAGGTGTTTGGCGGTGCCCAGGCGGACCTGATCTACGGCGATGCCGGTGCCGATCGCTTGTTCGGTGACGAAGGCAACGACTTCATCACCGGCGGTGCCGGGGACGATACGATCTTCGGCGGTGCCGGCAACGACCTGATCGTGGCCGAGATCGGCGACGGCAACGACGTGTACTTCGGCGACGACAGCGATGGCGGCACGGGCAACGATACGCTCGATGTTTCCGCCGCGACGGTCGCCGTCACCGTGAACCTCGGCAGCGGTCCGCTCGCAAAGGGTAGCGTCTACAGCAGCCAGACCGGCTCGGACACGATCTGGGGAGTGGAGAACGTCTATACCGGCTCCGGCAACGACACGATCGCGGCGAGCAACGCGGTCAACGTGATGGATGGCGGAGCGGGGAACGACACGTTCAAGTTCCACTCGACCTCGGCGGCGGATGGCGACGTCATCCTGCTCTTCGAGCCGGGCGATCGCCTCGATCTCTCGGGCATCGATGCCAACACGACGGCGGCGGGCGATCAGGCGTTCACGATCGTCACCGGAGCGGCAGCCACGGCCGCGGGGCAGCTGGCCGTCTCCTTCGAGTCGCGAGCCGACGGCGATTTCACCATCGTGCAAGGCAACGTCGACGGCGGCAACGGTCCGGACTTCACGATCCAGATTGCTGGCCACCAGAACCTGAACAATCAGAACGTGATTGGCTAACGCCTTTCGGGAGACTGGAGATGGACCTCGATCCATCTCCAGTCGGCCGGCTTCCAGCTTCCTCTGATCGAATGCTCGTCACATGGCCAAGGCAAAAGAACTGACCCCGGCGAAGCAGCGCCATCTGGCGGAGCTCACAGGCGGCTTTCGAGGCATCGTCCTGTTTCTGCTGGTGATATCGGGCCTCATCAACATCCTGGCGTTGACCGGCTCGATCTACATGATGCAGATCTATGACCGCGCGTTGACGAGCGGGAGCATTCCGACGCTCGTCGTGCTGTCCGCCCTGGCCATCGGCCTCTACATGTTTCAGGGCGGTTTCGATGTCATCCGGTCGCAGATCCTGGTTCGCGTCGGCGCGCGCCTGGACAAGAAGATTGCTCCGCTGGCACATCGCGTGGCGATCGATATGCCGCGATTCGGATTCTCCACCTCCGAAGCTCTGGAGCGCGGACGGGACGTCGATACAGTGCGTGGGTTCCTGGGCAGCCAGGGGCCGACGGCGCTTTTCGATTTGCCGTGGATGCCAGTCTACATCGCCTTCGTCTACTTCCTGCATCCGCTGCTCGGGGCGGTGACGCTTGCGGGCGCAGTGATTCTCACCGTGCTGACCGTGATCAGCGAAATCCTCACCAAGCGCCTGAACGTCTCCACGCGCAAGGCAGCGCTGGTGCGCAACACCATTGCCGACTCGAATGCCCGAAATGCCGAGGTCATCAAGGCGATGGGCTTCTCCGGGCGTGCCGTGAGCCGTTTCAACGACGCGAACAGCCAGCATCTGGAATTGCAGACGAAGGCGAACGACATCGGCGGCACGTTTGCGGCGATCTCGCGCGTCCTGCGCATGCTGCTTCAGTCCGGTCTTCTCGGTCTGGGCGCTTATCTTACGATCATCAACGAGCTGACGGCAGGCGCCATCATCGCGTGCTCGGTGGCCTCGGCGCGCGCGCTTGCTCCGGTCGACCTGGCGATCGGCAACTGGAAGGCGTTCGTGGCGGCGCGCATGGCCTATCACAGGCTGCGCGACACGGTGATTGCCCTCGTGTCGGCCGATCAGCCCATGAAGCTGCCGGCCCCCCAGCAGGGCCTTCTCGTGGACAAGGTCACGATTGCTGCTCCCGGTTCGGGCCAGGTCGTGTTGAGCGAGATCGCCTTCGAGTTGCTGCCGGGGCAGGCCTTGGGGATCATCGGTCCCAGCGCCGGCGGCAAGACGACCATGGCGCGGGCCCTTACCGGCATCTGGCCGGTATTGCGCGGCGCCGTAAGACTGGATGGAGCCGACCTCACGCAATGGCGGGAAGAAGAAATCGGTCAGCATATCGGCTATCTGCCGCAGGAAGTCGGACTGATGGACGCCACGATCGAAGAGAACATCAGCCGTTTCGAGCCGGATCCCGACCATCGGAAAGTCATCGAAGCGGCTCGCGCCGCCGGCGTCCACGACATGATCGTGAGATTGCCGGATGGCTATCGCACGCAGCTGGGCGCGCAGGGAAGTGCGCTGTCCGCAGGGCAGCGGCAACGCATCGCCCTGGCACGCGCACTGTACGGCAATCCATTCGTCGTGATCATGGACGAGCCCAACTCGAACCTTGACGGTGAGGGTGAGGAGGCCCTGACGCGGGCTATCGAGGGAATCAAGGCACGCCGAGGCATTGCCATCGTGATTGCGCACAGGCCAAGCGCATTGGTCGCGGTGGATCTGATAGCAGTGGTGCAAAACGGTCGCATGACCGCCTTCGGCACGAAGGCAGAGATCATGTCGCCGGGCAGCCAGGCTTCGACGAAGCCATCTGCACCGATACTCAAGCCTCAACTGCGGCGGCCGGCATGATCAAGATCCAGGCTCTCAAGGAAGAACCATCCAAGCCCAAATCGGGGCGGGAAGCCTATGAACCCGAGGAGCGCAAGAAAAGCCGTGCTCCGCTCTTCTTCCTGATCGCGCTCACCGGGTTCTTCGTCTACCTGAAGAGCTTCCTGACGTCTGGAACCGAAGCCGCGTCCGAGTCGGCGCGCGACGAGGCGCGGGCCAAGGACCGGGAGAGCTCGGGGGCGCCGGTCGACGAAAAGCTTCCGCCATTGGGCAGCAGCGGGAGCGAGGAACCGGAGGGATCGTCCGACAACGTCGTCCAGATGCCGCCGCGGCTGAAGATACCGGGCGATTCCATTGCGAGCTTTCTTGCGAGCGACGCGCCGCCGCTCGACTTTCCCAGGACCAACTCGGTGATGCCGAATGATCGGGGGCAGCCCAGCAATGATAATCAATCATCGGGCCCGCCGCCGGTTAGCGTCAAGCCTGGCGAGCCCGGTCCCGGCAAAGGTGGTGGAGGAGGCGGCGATAGCGGATCCAGTGGGGACCCCGGCGGCCCTCGCCCGCCAGGGCCGGGGACCAACGAACCCGGCAATCGGGCGCCGCGCCTGTCTGGCGCCGTTCGGCTCCCTGATCTCGTGGGCTGCAGCGCTTATTTCATTCCTGTGCTGGCCCTGCTTGCCGGGGCGACCGACGCAGACGGCGATCAGCTGAAGCCAATCCTTGTCTCTGCGTCGTCCGGTAAGCTGGAAGCGGCGGAAGGCGGCGGTTGGTTCTACACACCCGAAGACGGACTGCTGGGCGAGGTCACTCTCCGCTTCCATGTTTCCGATGGCATCGAAGCCGTTGAACAGGTGGCCTATTTCAGTGTTGTCGAAGCACCGTCGATCGTCGGCAGCGATCTCGACGATAATCTGCTCGGCACGCAATGCGGTGAATTGATCGACGGGCGGGGCGGCGACGACAACATCGATGCCGGCGGCGGCCGGGATACGGTGATTGGCGGCAGCGGCGACGATCACATCGTGGCTGGTCGAGGCGACGACGTCGTGCACGGAGGCGACGGCAACGACATCGTCTTCGCAGGCGAAGGCAACGACATCGTGTTTGGTGGCCGCGGGAACGACCGTCTCTTCGGGGAAGACGGCAACGATACCATCTACGGCGGAGAGGGCGACGATCTCATTGCCGGAGGCAAGGGCGACGACATCCTTTTCGGCGATGCGGGGGCCGATGTCATTGCCGGAGATGCCGGCGACGACACGTTGGATGGCGGCGACGGAGACGACAGCCTGGACGGCGGCACCGGCAACGATGTCCTGCTGGCGGGGGCCGGCGACGATCATGCCTTGGGTGGTGACGGCGACGATGTCGTGTCGGACGGCTCGGGGGCGGACATCGTCGAAGGGGGCGACGGGGACGATCACGTAGTCGCCTCGGCAGACGGCGAGTCGGATCGATACGATGGCGGGGCCGGCGAGGATACGCTGGATTACTCCTCCGCCACCCTGAGCGTCTTCGTCGACGTCGGACAATCGGTCGGCGATAGCGCTGAATTCGGCCGCGATGCTGTCTCCGGCTTCGAGAAGATCATCGGCGGTGCGGGTGACGACCATCTCGTTGCCGGGAATTCGTCGATCACCCTGGAGGGAGGTCAGGGTGATGATACGTTCGAGTTCCGCCGCCGCGACGACGACCATCGACCGGATTCGGTACGCAAGATAACGGATTTCACGGTCGGGGACCGGATCGTCGCGGCCCGCTTCGAGATACGCCATCGCGATGATGACGACGATGGCGACGACGAAATCGAGGATCTCTTCGACAGCATCTATCTCTCGGAAGACCGGGACGATCGGCCTATCCGTTTCCGATTCGAGAAGGACGACGACGATGATCGGACATTCGTTGACGTTCGAGACGACGATGACTCGCCCGACTACTACTCCATCGAGCTCAACGGTCATCACCGGCTCGAATTCGCTGTCGTTGTCTCCTAGCGACGCATTGTATCAAGGAGCCCGCATATGAGCGATCGTCATCCACACAGCGCGCACTCGGACGGCGGCGTCATGTCGAAATCTCTGGCTCTTTGGCCTCGCATAGCCGGTGGTCTGGTGTTGACTGTTGCCCTGGTCGTCGGCTGCGGCGGCTGGGCCGTCATGGCTCGTCTCGAAGGAGCAGTAATTGCCCCGGGAACCGTGAAGGTCGACCAGAATCTCAAGGAGCTGCAGCACCGGGACGGCGGCATCGTCAAGAGCCTGGCGGTGCGGCAGGGCGATTTCGTCAAGGAGGGGCAGGTTCTGGTGACACTCGATGACGTACAGATCAAAGCCGAACTCTTGATCGTGCGCGCGCAACTGTCGGAAGCGATCGCCCGAAGGGCGCGGCTGATTGCCGAGCGCGATGGCCTGCGGGCCATCGAGTTCCCCGCCGACCTCCGGGTGCTCTCAGGCTCTGCGGACGTTGCGATGAAAGGGGAGGTGCGGCTCTTCGAGGGCAACAAGACGGGTAGGGATAGCCAGAAAGAGCAGCTCGAACTCAGTATCGGTCAGACTGGCGAGGAGATTAACGGCATGGAGGCCCGCCTGCTGGCCAAGCGAGAGGAACTTGAGCTGGTCGGCGCGGAAAGGGCCAAGCTCGTCGAACTCCACACGAAGAAGCTCGTCGATTACACGCGAGTCTACTCGGCCCATCGTGATCGGGCGCGGATATCGGGAGAGATCGGCGACGTCGAGGCGGGAATCGCCCGGGCCAAGGTGCGCATGAGCGAGATCAGGCTGCAGGTCATCGCGATCGACCAGAACGCCAGCACCGAGGCTCAACGAGAGTTGCGCACCGTCGATGCGCGGATTTCGGAGCTCAACGAACGCAAGCTTGCGATCGAGGACCGCCTGTCGCGGACCGAGATGCGGGCGCCGGTTGCCGGTTACATCAACGAGTTGTTCATCCATACCGTGGGCGGCGTTGTCACGCCGGCGGCGAAGATCGCCACGATCGTGCCGGAGAATGCAGAACTCAAGTTCGAGGCCAAGATTCCCCCGGCGAGCATCGACCAGGTGCGGCAAGGCCAGCAGGCCCGTATTCGGCTTACGGCGTTTGATCGAAACACCACGCCGGAGATGAAGGCGACGGTGGTCATGGTTTCACCCGCGTCGGCCCGCGATCCTGCAACGAACCAGGAATACTATGTCGCTGAAGTCGAGCTCCATCACGACGCGCTCGGCCAGTTGAACGGCATGCGGCTGGTGCCGGGCATGCCCGCCGATGTCTTTATCTCAACTGAGGAGAGGACCGCGGCATCCTATCTGGTAAAGCCATTCACCGATCAGATGAACCGAGCTTTCCGGGAGCGTTAGCAGGCGAGCCTTCAATAGGTTGTCCAGCCAGCCAGCCAAGGGACAGTTGATGTCTCGGCAACATCGATGTCCTCAGCCCGAGCTGGAACAATCGATTGAGAGCTCCCGGTTAGTCGCGCCGGCGCGCGACATAGCCGCGATAGGTGCAGCGGCCGAGCTCCGGATGAGTCTGGATACGATGTGCAAGCTGCTCGATCACCCAAGAGTCCACGATCTCGTAGCCGAGGGTCGCGAGCGCATCGGGAATCTCCTTCACGTTCCGAATCTGGTAGGGCACTTCGGCGACGCCGAAATTCTCCAGCGTTACGATCGTAGGTCCGGCCCGCGTCACGACCTTGTTCAACAGGATGTGCCGCGGCGGAGCCTGCAAGCGACGAACGAGATCGGTGAACGGCTCCTGCAGGTAGGGAAGCAGGCCAGAGGCGAGAAGGACTTCGGCGGCAGGCGCATCCTCGATCCGATCGACGAAGGAGAGCGTGCGGTCGTGCGGCTTCCTCTGCGCCCGCCCGGCACGGACCTGGGCCGGCAGGTCGTAAACGACCCAGTCGGTACGATCGAGGTCGAGGAAGGGCTGGAAAGCGCGGTACTTCACGCCGACATGGCCGCCCGCGTCTATCAGCGCGGTTGGCTGCAGGCGTTGGAGCCAGTACATGATCGGGTAGTCCCAGAGTGCAATCTGTTGCATGAACTCGCGTGAAACGTCGGTCACGGCGTCGTGGTCATATCCAGCGGACATGCCATTGCGGACATTGCGCATCGCCGCCTCGTAGGAGGCAAAGGCACCGCGGAAGCGCACCGGCTCCCGGCGCCAGGCCCGGAAGCGCCCATAGGCGGTCAGCGCGAAGAATTTCAGCTTCGACTTCATGCGCGGAAACTAATCAAGGCAACGAAGACTGTCCAAGATCGCCGGTGCACGCTGCCGGCCTCCCGGGCTTTGCCGGCATCCCGAATCTGCGGTCGATACTATAGATCCACCCTGTCGACCCCCCAATCTATCCCTGCGATGTCGGGTAGCTCGCGGCCGTCGTCCTTGCCAATCTCGGCCTTGATCGCGTCTTCCAGCTTGCGATTCATGGCTGTCAGCACCGCAGCGTTCCCGGCGCGGTCATTGGCAAGGTTGGCCATCTCGCCCGGATCGCTCTGCAGGTCGTAGAGTTCCACGTCGTTCCATTTGAAGAGCTCGTCCAGCGTGGTCGGGTTGTTGTGGTCGACAGGGGCGAAGTAGCGCGTGAAGCGATAGCGGCCGTCGAAGGCCGAGCGTACGTGGCCGCGCTTCTTGAGATCCGGACGGAAGCCCTGCTTCTTCGCCTCCTCCTTGGGATCCTTGCCCGCCATGACGGCTTTGGCAGCGAAGTCGAAGACAGCCGCATCGTTGCTAGCCAGACCGCTGTAGGTAAAAAGCGTGGCCGAGCGTGCCGCCTCGATCGGCTGGCTGGCCGGATTGTGGAGAAGCGGCGAGAGGTCCTTGCCGGGCAACTCGCGCCCGGCGAGTTCGGCAACGCGATTCGCCTGGACGCCGGCCATGGCAAGCAGGGTGGGCACCAAGTCGATGTGGCTGGTCAGCGACTTGCACTGTTGGCCGCCTGCTCCATCCGGATGGACGACGTAAAGCGGCAGGTGGTTGGTTTGCTGGTAGGCAAAAGGACCCTTGCCGCGCAGCCCGTGGGCACCCGCCATTTCGCCATGGTCGGCGGTAAAGACCACGATTGTATTCCGGGAAAGGCCCAGTGCCTCGAGTTCGCCGAGCAATGCCTCGATCGACCGATCTACGCTGCGAATGCAGTTGATGTAGTAATCGTTGAAGCGCTTCCAGCGCGCATCCTCCAGCGGGACGTTGCCCAGGATATAGTCCCAGACGCGGTCGAACTCGCGATGCGCCTTCGGCCGGCCGGGCGCATCGAACGGCTGACGCAGGCTTTCGGGAACCGGAACATCCCACGTCGCCTTGTAGAGCGCATGCTCGGGGGCTCGCGCGGCATGCAGGCGCAGCTTGCCGGTGTCCTGCACCGCCTCGCCCGGTGCATCGGTGTTGAAATACATGATGTCGTGCGGATTGACGAAACTTACGAACATGGACCAGGGCTTGCCATCGTCGCTAAGCGGGCGGCCCTTGGTGCGTAGCCAGTTGATGGCACTGCCTGCGGTTATGTGATCGAAGCTGTATCCGCCCAGCGTATGGCCGATTAGATCTCCAGGGGAGAAGTTGTCGGCGAAGCCATACTTCTCCATGTCGGGAGTCATGAACCGCTCGGCCACGCGGGTGTCGAATTCGCGGGAGAGATGCCATTTTCCCTTGTAAGCGGTGTAGTAGCCGGCCTTGCGTAGCATGTGGCCGATGGTGGGATGCTTGAAGGAAAGGCTTTGCATCCAAGGCACGTCGAGATTCTCGTACATGCCATTGTCGGCTGTCTGCAGGCCCGTAAGCATGACCGAGCGCGACGAGGTGCACATCGTCGCCGGGCACTGATGATTTGTGAAGGTAACGCCGGTGCGTTCCATCCGCTCGTGCCCCGGTAGGGACAGGCCTGCAGGCCAGCGCGCGTGGTAGCGCTCCTGATCGGTGAAGACGAAAAGAATATTGGGCTCGCGTTGCGCCGTCCTGGCGCGCGCTGATCCGAACATCACGTTGGCGAAAAGAGAGGCCGACGCTACGCCTTTCAGGAGCTGGCGGCGTCTCGGTCCGGAAGTGTGGTCGGTCATGCTGTCCCTAAGTCGCCAAGGTGTATAGGATTCATTATTGTATCGACCATCTAAATTTGAACGGCAAGTGTAATTATGAAGCCCCTACCCGATATCCTGCAAACGCGTGACGAGCCGTTGCGTCTTCCCAAGAGGGAACGTACCCGGCGCCAGCTTGTCGCCGCTGCCATCGCGGCCTTTTCCCGCCACGGCGTGGCTGACACGACGTTGCAGCAAATTGCAGTCGTGGCCGGGATGACGAAGGGAACCGTGTACAACCATTTCGCGACGAAGGCGGATATCGTGCAGGCGGTCGCCCTGGCGATCGCGCAGACCATCCGCGAGCGCAGCAAGCCCGCGCGCGCCGCTCTCGCGTCGGGCGCCGAGCAGATGGCAGCCGGGTGTCGTCGATACCTCGATCTTGCCCAGGGCAGCCCCGCCTGGGCGCTTCTCGTTCTGGATGTCGCATCCGTGGACCCGACTTTCCGCAAGACCATCGCGAGCTTTGTCCAGATCGAGCTTCGCCGCGGCCTGAGACAGAAGGAGTTCTCTGTTGCCAGTGAAGCTGCGGCTCTGGACTTGATCATTGGCACCACCATGGAAGGCATGCGCCGGATCGCTCTTGGCCGTACTCACAGACAGCATGCCGCTGCGGTGACGGTCAGTATATTGCGCGGCCTTGGAGTTGCTCCTGCCCGTGCCCGGCGGATTTCGATGAAGCGGTTGCCGTTGTTTGCTGCCTGATCGAAAGGGGCTGCGTTCGTGATAACGTCGCAAGTGATTCGTTTCACCGGCAATCTGGAGCCGCAGTTCCCACTAAGGGCTCCAGGACAGGAAATCTCCAGAACTCGAGAAGCGGCCGATGTTCTGCCGCCGCACTCAGAATCGGAACGACAGCATCGAAGGCGGAAATGCCAAACCCGGCAGGAATAGAGTCCCATCGCTGCTGGCCGCTCGCGGTTCACGAGGCAGCTCATGCTGTTCTGGGAGTGTTGTTCGGGTTGCGCCTCAGGCGCATAGAGATCGATCTGCGCACATGGCAGGGCGGTGCCATCTTTGAGACTGGCTTCTCGCCCGACGAATGGCGGTGGGATCTGCTGGTGTCGCTGGCCGGTGAGCTTGCGCAGAAGCGCGCAGATCCTGCCGGCTGGTCTCTCTACAATGGCATTGGGCGTCTGCGATCAGCAGACGATCAGCGGAAAGCCTGGTTGGCGGTCCGTATATTCGATCACGATCAAGACAGGCTGGCGGCCGAATGTGCAGCGGCGTCACGTATGGTCGACGGGCAGCGCGTCTCTGCCCAGCTCGTCAATCGACTGTGGCCAATAATTGCCGCACTCGGTGCGCGACTGCTGGAAACGAACGGACTTCTTGAAAGTGATTCGATCGAGCTTTTCTTCGCAAGCGAGTTTCCTGTCGAGGCGCGGGTTGCGATTGCGGACAGTTACGGATCCTTCGGCTGAAAGTCACACGGTAGATAGTTGCATAGGTATTAATCTTGGAATGTGAAAAGGATAATGGCCTGCCCAGTACCGAATGCGCCGACTAGTAAGATGATGGTATGGTTTATGTGAAATCGCCTACCCCTTTGCGCAATTGACTCATCTCGGCTACTTGTTCATCTAAAAGTGTAAAGTTGCACACCACAGGCTCGGCAACGGCGCGAGGTAGCTTAGATATGAAGAATATTCGATCGATGTCCTTTGAAGAATTGGTCAAGACGAGGGCGGAGATTGAAGCGGCGATAGAACTTCATGCAGCGCAAGAGAGGCGGAATTTGATTGCTGCATTGAGGCAAGTCGACTCTCGGCCAGGGCCAAATGGTAGGAGCGCACGTGGTCCGCACGCGCTGAAGGGAAAGAAGTTGCCCGCTTTGTACCGCAACCCCAAGAACCGCCTGGAGACCTGGGCCGGGCGGGGTAACAAACCGAGATGGTTGGCGGCAGCCCTCAAGCAGGGCAAGAAATTGGAGAGCTTCGCAATACGCTAAAGATAACTGGAGGGGCGGCGCGCTCGACTTCGTTCCGCTCTGCCGATCACTAGGCCTTGATGCAGGCCGTCTCTCGGTGGCGCCGGACTGGCGTGGCTGCTTCCCAATACTCCACGCGAACCTTTGATGAGCCACGCCTTATTACTCCGTCGGCTTTTCCATGGTGCGTGATCGATCGCGGCTCTCGTCATCTTTCTTGTCTGCAGCGATGCCCATACGGACCTCGAAAGTGTGCATCAGACCCGTCACGATCAAAATCAGGAGCGTCCCGAGGCCTGCGATCTGCCAAAGACCCAGTCCGCTGGAAAGGCCGACTGCACCGGCCAGCCACATGCCGGCGCCGGTCGTGAGTCCCTGAACCTCGCCGCGCGCGAAGAGAATGGTGCCAGCTGCGAGGAAAGCTACCCCCGCTGTCACCGCTTCGACGGCGCGGATCGGATCGACCACGACCGCTTCGCGAGCAAAGACCGAGGTGTGCACCATTTCGATCGTGAGCACGCCGAACGTTGCGGCCGCTACGCAGATGAGGATGTGGGTGCGCAGCCCGGCGGGCCGCTGTCGCCATTCACGTTCGAATCCGATCGCTGCTCCCAGGATCGCCGCGAACAAGAGCCGCGCGGCGATGACCGGAAAGCCGAGAAACGTCGGATGAACGAGTTCTTCCGCCAGCGCGCCCATCGTCAGCGCGAGGCGTATTTGAATTCCGGAAGCGCCTTCAGGGCATCCTTGGTGGCCCCGGGTAACACGACCTTGCCACCCGTCGTCCGCAGTTGGTCGTAGGGCAGTACGACGAGTCTATCGCCTACGCCGAGGAAGCCGCCGACCGACAGCACGACGAAGGGCGCCTTGCCGTCCTGGCCGACGATGATGTCGTCGATCTTGCCAACTGTGTCGTTGGCATCGTTGACGACCGACGTACCGATCACCTTGCTGGCGCGATATCCGGTCGCGACCTTGATCACGTCGAGTTTCGCGAGCTGGACGGTCTGGGGTGTGCCCTGAGCAAGCACGAAGGCGGGAGCGGCGAGGGCGGTGGCGGCGGCAAGCGCTGTGGTGACAAGCAGGAGTCGCATCGGAATCTCCGGAAATTACTGAAGACGGCCGACAACGGGCGGGGCCTGCGCTGTGTTCCGTCGGAATCGCGTCAAGCTGCACGGACACGCGCAACCTATCTCCAGATGGCTCATTGAGATTGAAGATTGGTCGGCGGGGAACCGCCAGGCAGGTGGCAAGGCAGTCGTCCAGAAGGGGCGACATCGATGGGTCTCCATTCGCGACGGCGACGAGAACGCACGTCGCCGCATTCATCGTCGTGTTGATCCGATCAGAAAGATGGATCAGTTGAGGAGCTTTGATGCATTGTACCGTCCGCCCCATGACTGCCGCTGACCTTGCAACCACGGCAGGGACTTGGCCTGAGCAACGGGACGAAGAGTTGGAGAGCGTGCTCGAAACTCTTCTCGAGGTTTGCGTCCTCAGCAGCCATGCGTGGACTGCGACCGACCTGGCCAATCGTCCGCTGGCCTTCATGGGCGCAGTGCCGATCCCGGGGATGCCGGATACAGGTCATGTCTGGCTGGTCGTTCTGGGACCGGAGGAGGACGAGCGGAGCGCGGTCGTCGAGGCGATTAAGGTCGTTGCCGACAAGATGCTGGTCGATTTCCGCCGCCTCGAGAACCTTGTACGGCCGGAGGACAGTTCAGCCGTGGAGCTTCTTCGGCGCGCGGGCTTCAGCGTAGACCATGACGAGTGGACCGGACACATAGATGGCAGGCATTGCAGAGTCTGGCTGGAGGAGGTTTGTCGCCCCGATCTGGTCCACTAGAAAGTCTGCCACAGCAGCCCATGCTGTGGAAATGAAGGGCAGAGTTCGAGCTGCAGAGACATCTCGCATTCGAGCATCGCGAACAGAAGGCGAACTCTACCATGTCGATAGAGTTCGATGTCGAAAATTTGGCTTCTATTTGATCCGAGAACAAGGAACCTGACGCCGCTGGCCACGTTTCGCGCGGTAATCGTACTGACCCGGGGGAACATCGTCGGCCTTCAAGTGTTAAAGAAGGCATGTCTCATGTCGCGCCGATTCCCGTCTCGTCGCCCCCGCGCGGTGACGGGCGCGCGACAAAGGTTTGTCACGTAGATTTCAGGCAGCTTGGCGATCTGCAGTCGTTCGAGGGCTTTGCTGAACAGGCAGCCCGGCTGGGCTTCTCGCATGTAAGCCTCGGGCCGCTGTTCGAGGTGGCCGATATCGACAGTCCTACGCTGGTGGTCGACCACGATCAGGTCTTCCAGGGCTTGAAGCATGGGCAAAAGCCCTCGCAGGTTCTTCCGTACTTCCGCGAGGTTTGCGACCGCTCCGGCGTGGAGCTGATGGTCGACCTGGTGCTTGACCGAATCGGTATCGGCGGCAGGTCGGCGCTGAAGCTTCGGGACATCTATGAGCGCCCGCCCAATCTCAATCCGCTGGATCCGCGCCTGACGCGAAGCGACATCAAGGCGGCAACGTTGCGTCCCGGCGCCGGACAGAACGCTTGCGCGTGGTGGGCGGACCTGGCTGCCGAGCTCGCGGCTGCCGGCGCGCACGGCTTTCGCCTCCTTGGATTGGCCGGCCTTCCGTCGGACGTGCTCGGTCCGCTCGTCTCAGCGATTTGCCGCGCGGCACCCGACGCTTCCAATTGGGCATGGACGCCGGGCCTCGATTGGCCCCGTCTTGACGAACTGAAAGGCTCGGGCGTCGCCGCCGTCTTCGCCTCCACCTGCTGGTGGGACGGCAAGTCGCCTTGGTACGTCGAGGAACATCGGGCGTTGAAACGCGTCGCGCCTGTCTTGGGGGTTGTTGGTGAGCCATATGCCCGCGATACACCCGATGCCAGATTGTCCCATCGGCACTTGCTGCTTGCGGCAGCGACGACCGACGGACTGTTCGTGCCCGGGCCCATACTTCAAGGTCCGGCCGACATCGGTCAGGCCGTTCAGATCGTGGATGCGCTTGCGCACAGAAAATTAAGCGGCGAATTGCGCAGCCTCACGTTGCTCGGACAGCCGGTCACCGTTCTGCTCAGGGTCGATTCGGCCGATGTGCGTTCCGCCGCCGCCGGTGTTGCCGTCGCCGTCAATACGGACCTGGACCGTTCACACGCCCTGCCGCTCGATCTTCGCGCATTGCCCGCCGAAGCGGGCGTCGCCATGGGCGGCGACAGCGATCTGTCGCGCCAGGTTTTGCAGCCGGGGGAGATTCGATTGATGGACGTTTCCGCCCGGCAGCCCGTTGTCGAAAGTCGAGAGAGCAGCAAGCAGGCCGACCGGCGTTCGGCAAGGGCCGCCGCGCGGCGCTCGCCTGTTGCCATCGAGCAGGTCAGGCCCAGCGTGGCGGGTGGTCCTTTCCCGGCCAAGGCCATCGTGGGGCGGCCGATTGAGGTCGAGGCCGATATCTTCGCCGACGGGCACGATGTTTTGGCCGCCGAAGTCATCTGGTCTGCTGGCGACGACGATGGCGAAGACATTGTATCGATGCTTCCGCTGGGTAACGATCGCTGGCGGGCTGCGGTCATGCCGCGTCGCATCGGTCGCCATTCGTTCGTCGTTCAAGCATGGCGCGATGAATACGGCTCGCTCTGCCACGCACTGGAGGTCAAGCACCTCGCCGGTGTCGACATCTCCGTCGAACTCGAAGAGGCGGTGCTGCACTTGCGAGCGCTGCCGGCGAAGCCGGAAATCGAGAGACTGATCGCCGCTGCGGCCAATCCGGTTCGTGCCGCGGCGGTAGCCGAACTCACGTCCAAAGCGGCACGGGCCTTGGTGGCTGCGCTCGCCGAGCGCCTTCTGCCGGCGCGTACCGGCGCCTTTGCGGTTGAGGTCGAACGGCCGCAGGCAGAATTCGCCGCCTGGTACGAACTCTTCCCGCGCTCGCTCGGCGATGCCGGCCGGCATGGGACATTCGACGACGTTATCGCTGCCCTGCCGCGCATCCAGGCGATGGGGTTCGATGTATTGTACTTTCCGCCCATCCATCCCATCGGCAAGGCCAATCGCAAGGGGCGCAACAACAGCCTGACGGCGTTGCCCGGGGATCCCGGCAGCCCCTATGCCATTGGCGGCGAGGATGGCGGCCACGACGCTCTCCATTCGGAGCTGGGATCGCCCGCCGACTTTCGCCGGCTGGTCGCCGCCGCCCGCGAGCATGGGCTCGAGATCGCTCTCGATTTCGCCATTCAATGTTCGCTCGATCATCCCTGGCTGCGCGACCATCCGCAGTGGTTCCGGCGCCGGCCGGATGGGACCATCAAGTACGCCGAGAATCCTCCGAAGAAATACGAAGATATCGTCAATGTCGATTTCTATGGCGACGCCGCGATTCCCGATCTGTGGCTGGCGTTGCGGGACGTCGTACAGCACTGGGTAGGGGAAGGCGTTCGGCTCTTTCGCGTCGACAATCCGCACACCAAGCCATTGCCATTCTGGCAGTGGATGATCGGCGATATCCGCAGCCACCACCCCGACGTCATCTTCCTTTCCGAAGCCTTCACGCGACCCAAGATGATGTATCGGCTGGCCAAGGTCGGCTTCTCGCAGTCCTACACCTACTTCACCTGGCGCAACGCCAAGGGAGAAATTAGGGACTATCTGAACGAACTCACACGGACCGAAGTCGTCGACTTCTTTCGTCCGCACTTCTTCGTCAACACGCCGGATATCAATCCGATCTTCCTCCAGAGCTCGGGGCGTCCAGGATTCCTGATCCGCGCCTGCCTTGCGGCCACTCTGTCCGGGCTGTGGGGCGTCTATTCGGGGTTCGAGATCTGCGAAGCAGCTGCCCTGCCTGGCCGAGAAGAGTATCTCGACTCGGAGAAGTATGAGTTGCGACGGCGAAACTTCGATGCGCCGGGCAACATTGTGCCGGAGATCACGCTGCTCAATCGCCTGCGCCGGATGTACCCGGCCCTGCAGAGCCACCGTGGCGTCACCTTCTACAACGCCTTCAATGACCAGGTTCTGGTTTACGGCAAGCGTCAGCCCGGCAGTCGCGAGCTGATCCTGATTGCCGTCTCGCTCGATCCGCACAAGCCACAGCAGGCTGCCTTCGAGATCCCGTTGTGGGAGTGGGGCTTGCCGGATGACGGCGCCCTGACCGTCGAAGATCTGGTGAGGGGTGGGACGGCGTTGTGGCGGGGCAAGGTCCAGAACCTGCGCTTCGATCCGGACGTTCTGCCGTTCGCGCTATGGCGGCTTGCGCCGGAGGACCTGCCATGAACGCACCCGTTTCCGATCTTGTCGGTCCTGTCGCAAACGATCTGCAGTGGTACAAGGATGCCGTCATCTACCAGCTCCATGTGAAGTCGTTCTACGACTCCAACGACGATGGCATTGGCGACTTTCCCGGGCTCATCTCCCAGCTGCCTTACTTGGCGCGCCTCGGCATCAATACGATCTGGCTGCTGCCCTTCTACCCTTCGCCGCGACGCGACGATGGCTACGACATCGCCGAATACACCGCGGTCCATCCCGAATATGGCACGCTGGAAGACGTCAAGCGTCTGATCGACGAGGCGCACAGTCTCGGTATGCGCATCATTACCGAACTGGTGATCAATCACACGTCCGATCTCCATCCCTGGTTCCAGCGCGCTCGTCTCGCACCTCCGGGATCGCCGGAGCGCGACTTCTATGTTTGGTCGGACGACGATCAAAAGTACGCCGGGACGAGGGTCATCTTCCTCGATACGCAGCGTTCCAACTGGAGCTGGGATCCGGAGGCGAAGGCCTACTATTGGCACCGCTTTTATGCTCACCAGCCAGATCTCAATTTCGACAATCCGGCGGTGCTGGAGGCGGTGCTGGGCGTCATGCGCTTCTGGCTCGATCTCGGCATCGACGGCCTGCGGCTCGACGCCGTTCCCTATCTTGTCGAGCGCGAAGGCACCAGCAACGAGAACCTGCCCGAGACGCACGAGGTGTTGAAGCGGATCCGCGCCGAGATCGATGCCGCCTATCCTGGCCGCATGCTGCTGGCGGAAGCCAACCAGTGGCCGGAAGACACCAAGGAGTATTTCGGCCAGGGCGACGAATGCCACATGGCCTTCCACTTTCCCTTGATGCCGCGCATGTACATGGCGCTGGCGCGAGAGGATCGGTTTCCCATCACCGATATCATGCGCCAGACGCCGCAGATCCCCGATCAATGCCAATGGGCAATCTTCCTGCGTAACCACGACGAGCTCACGCTCGAGATGGTGACCGATTCGGAACGGGACTATCTCTGGGAGACGTACGCGACCGACCGCCGGGCCCGCCTCAATCTCGGCATCCGGCGGCGGTTGGCGCCGCTGCTCGAACGCGACAGGCGCCGCGTCGAGCTGATGAACTGCCTGCTTTTCTCCATGCCAGGCGCTCCCGTTATCTACTACGGCGACGAGATCGGCATGGGCGACAATATCCGGCTGGGCGACCGCGACGGGGTGCGCACGCCGATGCAATGGTCGCCGGATCGCAACGGTGGCTTCTCGCGCGCCGATCCCGCCGCGCTTGCGCTGCCGACGATCATGGACGCGCTCTACGGCTACGAGATCGTCAACGTCGAGGCGCAGACGCGCGACGCGCATTCTCTGCTGCACTGGATGCGGCGCATGATCGCCGTGCGCCGCAGCCACGCCGCCTTCAGTCGCGGCAGCCTGCGTTTCCTCTATCCCAAGAATCGCAGGGTGCTGGCTTATCTGCGCGAGTTCGACGGCGAGGTCATCCTGTGCGTCGCGAACGTGGCGCGCTCGCCGCAGGCCGTCGAACTCGACCTTTCGGAATTCCAGGGCCGGGTCCCGGTCGAACTGAGTGGCGGATCGCTCTTCCCGCCCATTGGCCAGCTTACCTACCTGCTCACTTTGCCGCCTTACGGCTTCTACTGGTTCATCCTGACGGAGGAGAGCAAGGCGCCGTCGTGGCATACGCCCGCTCCCGAGCCGATGCCGGAGTTCGTCACCATCGTGTTGCGGCGTGGTCTTGTGGATGGCGTGCAGGCTGGAACCGCCGACATCGAGGGCGAAGTTCTGCCGGCCTACCTGCCGAAGCGTCGCTGGTTCGGGGTCAAGGACAAGGTGTTGCAGAAAGCGCAGATGGCCTATGTCGCCGGCCTGCCGGACGAAGGCCGCGAAATGCTGCTGGGGGAGGTCGAGGTTGCGGCGGGAGATACCGCGAGCCGTTGGCTGTTGCCGCTGGGCATTAGCTGGGAAGACGAGCAGTCCGCGGCCCTGCCGCAGCAGCTCGCACTGGCGCGCGTGCGACGCGGCCGTCGGGTGGGGCTGTTGACGGACGCCTTCTCGCTGCCCGAGTTCGCGCGCGGCATGCTGAAGGGTTTGCGAACCAATGCCCGGTTGGAAACGGCGGAGGGGACCGTCGTATTCGAAAGTCCGCCGGAGCACGCCGCTCTTCTCGACCTGCCGTCGGATGCGCCGCTGCAGTGGCTGACGGCCGAGCAGTCGAACAGCTCACTCACGGTCAACGATGCCGTGATGCTGAAGATCTTCCGTCGTATCCAGCCCGGTGAGCATCCGGAGGCGGAAATGGGTCGTTATCTGACAGCCCAGAACTTCGCCAACGTGCCGGCGTTGCTCGGCGAGGTGGCGCGTATCGATCCCGACGGCAGGCGTCACGCGCTGGCGGTGGCGCAGGCCTTCGTTCGCAATCAAGGCGATGCCTGGGCATGGACAATCCACCAGTTCAACCGCGCGCTCGACGACCTCGCCAATCGCGAAGCCACGACCGAGGCGCGTGACGACAACATCGAAGACTACATCGCCTTCGCCGCTACCATCGGCAGGCAGCTCGGTGTCATGCATGCCGTGCTGGCGCAGCCGACCGACAATGAAGCCTTCTCGCCCCGCCTGGCGACGGCCGCTGATGTCGAAGCCTGGATCGATCGCGCGATCGGGCTCGTTGCCGGCGCTCTCGATTGCGTGGCCGATCGGAGTGATTGGGAAAGCGAGCAGGCGCAAACGGACGCCAACCGATTGACGCAAACGCGGGATACTTTGCTCGCGACGCTTCGCCAGCTCGGCGAGAGTGGCATCGGCTCGTTGATGACGCGCATTCACGGCGACTTCCATCTCGGTCAAGTTCTGGTGGCGAGTGGCGATGCCTACATCATCGATTTTGAAGGTGAGCCGACGCGACCGCTGGAGGAGCGTCGGCGAAAGGGCAGCCCTATCCGCGACGTCGCGGGATTGCTGCGATCGATCGACTATGCGGCAGCTT
>Ga0209792_1000472_pt1 | contig 28866 bp, 27 predicted proteins | sample EBPBio142005_DNA_FD_185860 | JGI IMG/M metagenome (GOLD analysis project Ga0209792, IMG submission 185860) | Wastewater treatment Type I Accumulibacter community from EBPR Bioreactor in Madison, WI, USA - Reactor 1_6/14/2005_ DNA (SPAdes)... | ecosystem: Engineered > Bioreactor > EBPR >... | reverse complement strand
ACCGAAGACCATGAATGGCTGAGCGTCGAGGGCGACATCGCCACCGTCGGCATCACCGACTATGCGCAGGAACAGCTCGGCGACCTCGTCTTTGTCGACGTGCCGCAGCAGGGACGCGCCGTCACCAAGGGGGAATCGGCCGCCGTGGTTGAATCGGTGAAGGCGGCGAACGACGTCTACGCACCGGTCGATGGCGAGATCGTCGAGGGCAACGCCGCGCTCTCGTCCGATCCTTCGCTCGTCAATTCGGCCGCTGCCAGCGATGGCTGGCTCTGGAAGATGAAGCTCTCGGACCTGTCGCAGCTCGACGGCCTGATGGACGAAGCCGCCTACCAGAAACACATCGGATAAGCGCTCATGACCGCCAATTTCGCCTCCCGCCATATCGGTCCCTCGCTGACTGACACGCGCGCCATGCTGGCCGCCATCGGCGTGCCGTCGCTCGAAACGCTGATCTCGCAGGCCGTGCCGAGGAAGATCCGTCTGGAGCGCCCGCTCGACCTGCCGCCTGCCGCGTCCGAGGCCGAAGCGCTGGCGGAGCTGTCCGAGAAGATGGCGGCGAACACGGTGCTGAAAAGCTTCGTTGGTCTCGGCTATCACGGCACATTCACGCCGCCGGTCATCCTGCGGAATCTGTTCGAGAATCCGGCCTGGTACACCGCCTACACGCCCTATCAGGCGGAGATCAGCCAGGGCCGGCTGGAGCTTCTGTTCAACTTCCAGACCTTGGTGACCGAACTGACCGGCCTGCCGGTCGCGTCGGCCTCGCTGCTGGATGAAGGCACGGCGCTCGCCGAAGCCGTCGGCATGGCGGTGCGCCATCACCGCGACGCGCGGCACCGCATCGCCTTCGCCAACAAGGTCCATCCGCAGGTGCGCGACGTGGTCGCCACCCGCGCCGAGCCGCTCGGCTGGGAGGTCGACGGCGACACCATCGACGACAGGACCGCCGCGCTGGTCGTCGCCTGGCCGGACACGCTCGGCGTCTATGGCGACCATTCGGCCAAGATTGCCGAGGCGAAGGCCAAGGGTGCGATCGTCATCTTCGTCGCCGACCCGCTGGCGCTCACCATCAGCCAGACGCCCGCCAGCCTCGGCGCCGACATCGCGGTCGGCTCGATGCAGCGCTTCGGCGTGCCGATGGGGTTCGGAGGCCCGCATGCGGCCTATTGCGCCGTATCGACCCCGCTGACGCGCCTGATGCCCGGCCGCCTCGTCGGCCAGTCGGTCGACACCAAGGGTCGCCCCGGCTATCGGCTGGCGCTCCAGACCCGCGAGCAGCACATCCGCCGCGACAAGGCGACGTCCAACATCTGCACCGCGCAGGCGCTGCTCGCCAATATGGCGACCGCCTATGCCATCTGGCACGGGCCGGAAGGCTTGCAGGCGATCGCCGGCCACGTCCATTCGCTCGCCGCGCGGCTGGCATCCGCGCTGTCCGCCGCCGGCCATACCGTATTGGGCGCCGAGCGCTTCGACACGGTCACGGTCGAGGTGAAGGGCCGCGCCAAGGAACTGGCGAAGCAGGCGCAGAAGGACGGCCGGCTGCTGCGCATGGTCGACGCCGACCGCGTCGGCATCAGCTTCGACGAGACCTCGACCGAGGCCGATCTGGAAGCGATCGCCGCTTTGTTCGGCGCGAAGGTTCCGGCGGATGCCGCCCGCGCCCTGCCCGGCAAGCCACGCGAGACGAAGGGTTTTCTCACCCAGCCGGTCTTCCACGAGAACCGCTCGGAAACCGACATGATGCGTTTCCTGCGCAAGCTGGCCGACAAGGATCTGGCGCTCGACCGCACCATGATTCCGCTCGGCTCCTGCACGATGAAGCTGAACGCCGCGGCGGAAATGATCCCCGTGTCCTGGCCGTCTGTCGCCAATCTGCACCCCTTCGCGCCGAAGGCGCATTCGAAGGGTTACAAGGCGATGTGCGACGATCTGGAGCGCTGGCTGGCGGAAATCACCGGTTTCCACGCGGTCTCCCTGCAGCCCAACGCCGGCAGTCAGGGCGAATATGCCGGCCTGCTGGCGATCCGCCGCTACCACGCTTCGCGCGGCGACGGGAACCGCAACATCTGCCTCATCCCCTCCTCCGCGCATGGCACCAATCCGGCCAGCGCCGCGATGGCCGGCATGCAGGTCGTGGTGGTGAAGTGCACCGACTCGGGCGACATCGACATGGACGACATGCGCGCCAAGGTCGAGCAGCACAAGGCCAACCTCGCCGCGCTGATGATCACCTATCCGTCCACGCACGGCGTCTACGAGGAGGGCGTGAAGGACCTCTGCCAGTTGATCCACGACAATGGCGGCCAGGTCTATCTCGACGGCGCGAACCTGAACGCGCTGGTCGGGCTGGCGCGGCCGGGCGACATCGGCGGCGACGTCTGCCACATGAACCTGCACAAGACCTTCTGCATTCCGCATGGCGGCGGCGGGCCGGGCGTCGGCCCGATCGGCGTGGCGAAACATCTTGCGCCGTTCCTGCCGGGCCACATCGACCACAACTCGACGCATCCGGTGTCGTCCGCGCCCTTCGGCTCGGCGTCGATCCTGCCGATCACATGGATGTATATCCGCATGATGGGGCCGGACGGGCTGAAGCTCGCGACCGAGCAGGCGATCCTCGCCGCCAACTACGTCGCTACCCGGCTGAAGGACCACTACCCGGTGCTCTACAAGGGCCGTGGCGACCGCGTCGCGCATGAATGCATCCTCGACACGCGCGTGCTTAAGGAGAGCGCCGGCATTTCCGTCGAGGACGTGGCGAAACGCCTGATCGATTACGGTTTCCACGCGCCGACCATGTCCTGGCCGGTCGCCGGCACGCTGATGGTCGAGCCGACGGAGTCGGAGCCGAAGCACGAGTTGGACCGCTTCTGTGATGCGATGATCGCAATCGCCCGCGAGGCGGCGAAGGTCGCCGACGGCTCGTGGCCGAAGGACGACAATCCGCTGGTCAACGCGCCCCACACCGCGACCGAGACGCTGGCCGGCGAGTGGGCGCATCCCTATTCGCGCATGGAAGCCGCCTACCCCGCCGCCGATCCGGACATTTCGGCGAAATACTGGCCGCCGGTCTCGCGCATCGACAATGTGGCGGGCGACCGCAACCTCGTCTGCTCCTGCCCGCCGCTGTCGGAGTATGTGGACGCGGCCGAATAGTCGGTCGCTTAGCCTTTCGCCAGCAGCTTCAGGTTCGCCTCGATCACCACGTCGCCGGGCATGCCGGCCTTGGCTTCCATCAGCAGTTTCTTCGCGGCTTTCTTGTCGCCGCGAAGAAGCTTGGAATAGCCCATATTGTTGACGATGCGCGGCTGGCGACCAGCGACCTTGATCAGTTGCTCATAGGCGCGGTCGGCGAAATCGAAGCGGCCGAGCTGGTCGTAGGACGCCGCAAGGCCCATCCAGGCCTCGGCATTGTCGGCCCGCAGTTCCACCGCCTTGCGGAAGTGTTTTTCCGCCAAGCCGTAATTGGCGTCGCGGAACTGCGCCTTGCCTGCCGTCAGGTCGGTTTCGCTCTTGTCGGCCGTCACCGGGGCGATCGCCGTCGTCTTCGTGCCGTCCACCGCCGCCGTCTGGCAGCCGGACAGAGCGAGCCCCGCGCCCAGCACCGCGAGCGCACATGATTTCGTCAGACGCATACCCCTGCCCTCGCCCGCCCAACGGGTCTTGTTCGGAGAGCAGAATAGCGCAGAGATTTTAACCGCCGGTGCGCAAGCATGGATGAAGCGGCGGTAACGGTCCGGCTAAAAGTTTAGCTATTGGCCGACGCTGATCTTCACGATGATCGGAATGATCGCGATCATCATGACGACCGGCAGGATGCAGACCGTCACCGGCACGCTCATCTTGGCCGGCAGCGCATGCGCCTTCTCCTCGGCGATCGACATGCGTTTGTGGCGCATCTCGTCGGAGAAGACGCGCAGTGCGCCGGACAGGCTGGTGCCGAGTTCCTTGGATTGTTGCAGCAGCGTCGCAAAGGAGCGCACCTCGTCCAGGCTCAACCGGTCGCCGAGCGACTTCAGCGCATCGTCCAGGCTGCGTCCCGCCCGCAATTCGATCGAGACGAGCTGCAAATTCTGGCTGAGCGACGGATAGGAGATCGCCAGTTCCTTCGCGACCCGCTCGATGCCCGCCTCCATGCTGAGTCCCGCGTCGGAACAGACGATCATAAGATCCATGAAATCGGGAAAACCGTTGCGGTATTCCGTCATCTTGGTCCGGATTTTCTGCGTCAGCACGAGGCCGGGCACGAAATAGCCGAACGCGCCGGAGCCGATGACGAAGATCCAGCGGTTCATCGCGGACCCGCCGCCGCCCATCATTCCGGCGACGAACGCCGCCAGCGCGAAGCCGAAGAACGCGCCGAACCGGATCAGGAAGAACCAGCCCACCGCCTTCGGCTCCATGTAGCCCGCCTGGATCAGCCGCATGCGCAGCCGCGCCACATTTTCCGGGTCGGTCTTTGCGTAGAACTCATGCGCGGTCTTGAGCGCCTTGTCCTTCACCGCCGCGCGGTTGCGCTTCGCCCCGCCCTCCTCCTTGACGTCGGGCTCGGCCGCATCGACGCGCAGCCGCCGCTTGATGTCGCTGCGTCCCTCCTGCCGCGCAAACAGTGGCCACGACGCGGCGAGCGCGCCGCCGATCATCAGCACCACGGCCACTGGCACCAGCGGCGTACCCGTCGGCCCTAGAATGGTGGTCAGCAGGTCCATCGCTCAGAACTTGAAATTCGACATCTTGAACATGATGAGGTTGCCCAGCACCAGCCAGAACACCGTCCCGCCGAGCAGATACCAGGTCATCGGCTCGTCCATCACCTCGCCATACATCTGCGGCGCCAGCACCTGCATCGCGCAGGCGAGCAGGATCGGCACGGCGGTCAGGATGTAGGCCGACATGCGGCCTTCGGTTGAAATCGACCGAACCTTGCGCTTCAGCTTGCCGCGGTCGCGGATGACCTGCGACAGGCCGTCGAGAATCTCGCGCAGATTGCCGCCGGACTGCGTCTGGATCGACACGGCGGTCACGAACAGGGGCAAATCCTCATGCCCCACCCGATGGAACATGTTCTGCAGAGCCGTCACGAGGTCGGAGCCGTAAGTGACCTCGTCGGCGACCATGCCGAACTCCGTTCCGATCGGATCGGACATTTCCCGCGCGACCATCGAAATCGCCACCGGCACCGGATGCCCGGCTTTCAGGCTTCGCGTGATCAGCTCCAGCGATTCCGGCAACTGGATGCCGAACAGCTTGTGGCGGCGGTTGCGCATAAAACGAAGCACCATGAAGGGCAGCGCGCCCGCCAGCCCCACCGCAATGCCGAGTCCAACGATCAGCGGCAGACCGAACGAGATGGCGGCGAGGCCAATGCCCAGCGCCACCCCGGCGGTCGTCATGACCAGACGGGGTAACGGCATAGCCAGGCCGGACTGCGTGCGCAGCTGCCGCAAGCCGTCGAGGGACAACAGGCGCGCATCCTCGACACCGCGCTCCTTGCGCAACTGGACAAGCACCTGCTCCTGGCTCAGCCGCCCGTCCTGAAGCTTCATGCGCCGGTTGATGGCGGTGCGCCGGTCTGCGCGGCCCGCATAGAGCAGATAGACCGCTTCGGCGATCATCACCGCCGACAACGCAGCTCCCGCATAGATGATGGTGAGCCCCGAGAACATCCGTCAGCGTCAATCCTGCTTGCCCGGCTCGAAATATTTGCCCGGGAACTCGATGCCCATCGCTCGCAGGTCTTCGAGGAAGCGCGGGCGGATGCCGGTGGCCTCGAAATGGCCGAGGATTTTCCCGTCCGCTTCCATGCCGGTGCGGACGAAGCGGAAAATCTCCTGCATCTGGATGATGTCGCCTTCCATGCCGGTCACCTCGGCCACGCTGGTCACCTTGCGCTTGCCGTCCGACATGCGCGTCAACTGCACGATCAGGTCGAGCGCGCTGGAAATCTGGCTGCGGATCGACTGCACCGTCATCGGCATGCCGGTCATGCCGAGCATCTGTTCCAGTCGCGCCAGCGCGTCGCGCGGCGTGTTTGCGTGGATCGTCGCCATGGAGCCTTCATGGCCGGTGTTCATCGCCTGGAGCATGTCGAACGCTTCCTCGCCGCGGCACTCGCCGAGGATGACGCGGTCGGGACGCATGCGCAGCGCGTTCTTGACGAGGTCGCGCTGCTTCAGCTCGCCGTGGCCCTCGATGTTCGCCGGCCGGGTTTCCATGCGCGCCACATGCGGCTGCTGCAGTTGCAGTTCGGCCGCGTCCTCGATCGTGATCAGGCGCTCGTCCTCGGGAATGAAAGCCGACAGCGCGTTGAGCATCGTCGTCTTGCCGGTGCCGGTGCCGCCCGAGATGATCGTCGTCTTGCGGGCGTGCACCGCCGCCGCCAGCACCTCGGCCATGTTCTGCGTCAGCGCGCCGAACTCCACCAGCTTGTGCAGGCCGAGCTTGTTCTTCGAGAATTTGCGGATCGACACTAGCGGCCCGTCGACGCCGACCGGCCGGATCGCGGCGTTGAAGCGCGAGCCGTCCAGCATGCGCGCATCGACCATGGGTTGGCTCTCGTCCACCCGCCGCCCGACCGCCGCGACGATCTTGTTGATGATGCGCAGGAGGTGCGCCTCATCCTTGAACGGCACATGCACCTGCTGGAGCTTGCCGTGCTTCTCGATGAAGCAGTTCTGGTGGCCGTTGATCAGGATGTCGGCGATGGCCGGGTCCTTCAGCAGCGGCTCCAGCGGCCCGAGTCCCACCATCTCGTCGACGATGTCGTCCACCAGCGCGTCGAGCTCCGCCACGTTGATCGGCAGCCGCTCCTCGCGCGTTTTCTGAGAGACGTAGTCGTGCACCTGCCGGCGCATTTCCGGGCGCGGCAGCATTTCGAGCGCCACGAGGTTGAATTCCTCGATCAGCATACGGTGGATGCGCACGCGCGCATCCGCCACGCGGTTCGACGTCGCGGCTTTCGCCGGATCGCCGACCGGGGCCGGCGCGGTTTTCGGCGCGGGCTTGCGCGTCGTCGGGATGACCACGGTCCCGTGCAGGTCCGGCGCGGGTTGAAGCGCGGGGCGCTCCTGCGGAGGCCGGCTCTGGATGGCAGAGAAGCGGCTGCTCATCCGGCTCTCCGCAGCAGACCGAGGCCACGGTCGATCAGGCCTGCGCGCTTTTTGGCGATCGCGACCTCATCAGGCAGGATGATGCGCTTCAGGTCCATGATCACGTTCGCGTCGGGGTCGATCGTCTGGAGCGGCACGCCGCGGTCCACCGCCTCGCGCACGAGCCGGTAATTGTTCGAGATGCCGCCGACGAAATGCTCGCCGAGGATCGCCTCGACATCGGCCTGCTTGATGCCGCTCTCGAACTTCTTCTGCTCGAAACGGTTGACGATGACGTTGGGCTTGATCTCCTTGCCGACCGTCTCGCGCACGGCCTGGATCAGCCGCTGCGTGTGGCGCAGGCACGGCACCGTCATCTCCGCGACGATGAACAGCTTGTTGGAGCCGAGCAGCACCGTCTCGGTCCACGGGAACCAGGTGCGCGGCATGTCGATGACGACATTGTCGAAATAGGCCGACACCAGATCGAGCACCCGGATAACGAGATCGACGTTGAAGGACCGCATCTCCGCCGGCCGCGTCGGCGCGGCGAGCACGCACAGGCCGCTCGCATGTTTCGACAGCATCACGTCGAGCAGTTGCCGGTCGAGGCGCTCGGGATTGTTCTCGATCTCGGTGATGTCGAAACGGGGTTCGAGGTCGAGATATTCGGCGCAGGCGCCCTGCTGGAAATTGAGATCGACCACGCAGGTCGAGGCCGCGCGTGTCGTCGACGTGTGGAGCTGAAACGCCGTCTGCAAGGCGAGCGTCGTCGTGCCAACGCCGCCTGCGGCAGGAATAAAGGTGTAGATTTCAGCCTCGGAACGGTCCTCGCGGCCCGACCCCTGCATCGCCCGGAAACACGAACGCACCAGGTCTGCGGTGGTGATCGGCTTCACCAGGAAGTCGGCCACCTTGAGCTGCACGAGCACGCGCAGCGCCGCGGCATTGAATTCCTGCGTGACGACCACGACCGAGACGATGCCGTCGAGCCGGCGCATGACGCGCTGGAGGGATTCCAGTTCGTCCAGCCGGGCGATATCCATGTCGACGATCGCCACGTCGCAGGCGGCGTCATGGATCTCGCCCCTGATGTCGGAAATGCCGCGCTCGACCACCGACAACTCGACCTTCTCCGATACGGCGAACGCCGCCCGCGCGTCCTGGATGAAGACGCTGTCGGTCGAAAGCAGCAGAATTCGTTTTGTTGTGTCGGCCATGGTCAATCGTCGCTGCCGCTGTTTTTCATCGTGCCGCCGTCATCCTTGCCGCCGCCCTCGTCCGCCGCAACGGCGGCTCCGGGGCGCTCGGCCGGCGTTTCGAGGTCGGTGTCGTCGACGCCGTAAGGCCACGGATCGACCATCTGGAGGACCGTGTTCGACGCGACCGCGTTGCCGGCTCGGCTCGACACGCCCTCGTTGCGGCCGACGCCGTCGGTGGTGCAGGCGGAGAGACCGAGCGCCGCGACCGCAAGCGCAACATGTCGAAAATTCATCACGCGCCTCATTGCAGTTCGAGGAAATGGCCGGCGCCGGTGCCGCGCGCGCCGTTCGCCGCGCTGACCGCGCGATTGCCCGCGACCCGCACCTCGTCCTGGTTGCCGAGGAAATAGTCGGCGTCGTTCGGCGGGCTGGTCTGGTCGAACGGCGTCGCCATTTTCTTCGTCGGGTCGATCGGCTTTACCAGATAGGGCGTGATGATGATGACCAGATCGGTCTCGCGCCGCTGGTATGCTTTCGATGAGAACAGCGCGCCAAGCACGGGCAGCCGGCCCAGCCCGGGCACGCTCTGCGCGACAGTATCGTTCTGGCTCTGCAGCAGGCCGGCGATCATGAAGCTCTGGCCGCTCTTCAGATCGACCGAGGTTTTGGCGCGGCGCACGACGAAGCCGGGGATCGAGATGTTGCCGATCGAATAGGAGGCCGACGCGTCCACCGACGACACCTCCGGCTCGATGTCGAGGCTGATCAGTCCGTCCTTGAGCACCGTCGGCTTGAATTCCAGCCCCACGCCGAACTTCTTGTAGTCGACAGTGATCTTGCCATCCTCCTCCGAGATCGGGATGGGGAACTCGCCGCCCGCCAGGAAGCTCGCCTTCTCGCCCGACCGCGCGATCAGGTTCGGCTCGGCCAGCCGGCGCGCCACGCCCCGGTCCTCAAGCGCCTTGATCGCCACGTCGACCGAGAAATTACCCGAGGTAAACCCGCCGATCAGAGAGGCCGCCGGCGGCGAACTAGACGCCGCCGGATCGGAATTGAACGAGATGCCGCCGCTGGCGGTCATGTAGCTCGCCTGGATCTTTGTGCCGAGCTCCTTGCCCACCTGCCGGTTGATCTCGACGAAGCGCACGTTCAACTGCACCTGCTGCGACGAGGTGATCCTGACCGAGTTGATCACCTCCTCCTCGCCGGAATAGCGGTCGGCGATCTTCTTCGCCTGCTCGGCGGCGACGGCGTCGGCGGCTTCGCCGGACAGCACGATGCGGCCGTTTGCCGATTCCACCTTGATGTTGGCGTCGGGCACCGACTGGCGGATCGTGCCGGCCAGCGCCTTGGTGTCCAGCGTCACCTCGATGTCGATTGTGCCGACGAGCTGCTTGGCCTCGTCGAACAGCGCGACCCCGGTCGTGCCGAGATCGTTGCCGAGCACGTAGAAGGACTTGTCCGTCAACGGCGTGACATTGGCGATGGCCGGATCGCCGATGACGATCTCGTAGAAGGCGGCGCTGGTGCGCACCGTCTGCGGCTTGCCCTTGGCCACTTTGATCGTGTGGTGTTTGGTCGAGGATATCTGCAGCGTCTGCGCCGCCGCGTCGTTCGTTCCGCCACCTGCGAAAACGCCCGCGACGGCGAGACAGGCCGCAAGGCCGATCCGCCGCGACCAGCCTCGTCCCCCGCTGACCCAATTGCCCGTCATGCCCAAGCCCCTCATCCCGATGCCGCCGCTATTTCCCCTGCAGCGGCACGTCATATGTCTCCGGCGCCGCGCTGCCGCGCGTCACCATGATGGTTCGTGTTTTCGGCGGCTCGGCCTCGAAAACCTTGCCGATCGCGTCGGCCGCGGCGGTAGCGCGCTGCGCGACCGACCCGCCGAAAGCAGAAATCGTGGTCAGCCCCTGATTGGCGATGCCGCCCTCCGCCGCCGCCCTGAGCGACAGCGAGAGCGAACCGATATTGCGCGCGAGCGCGATCTTCTGCGCGCCGTCGGCATTAACCTCCAGCGTCACCGAGCCGGCGATCTGCGGCGCCGACTGGCGCTCGTCGGCGGCCTGCCCGACCGAAAGCACCTTGACGTTTTCAAGCACGATCTCGGAGGTCAGCGTCGATCCGGAGGCACCTTCCGCATTCCTGGCCACCTCGGAAATCTTGCCCGCGTCGCGCGTCAGCACCACGTCGACCCGGTCGCCCGGCGTCACGAAACCGCCGACGCCGGCGATCTCGTCCGTCTTGATCGTTACGGCGCGCATGCCGGGCGTCAGCATGTTCGACAGCGACGCGCGTCCGTTCGCGCCCGACAGTTTGGCCAGCAGCACCGGCTCGTTCGGCTCGATCGGCGACAGCACCACGCGCGCGCCGTCGGCCAGCAGTTTGTCGACGCTCTCAAACGCGCCTGCGGGCAGCGCATCCTGAGGCCAGGCGATGGCCGTCAACTGCTCCGCCGTCAGCGTCATGCCGTAGCGCAGCGGCTCCCTGGCCACCACGATCGTCTTGAATTCGATCTGCGGCGCGGCCGGCACGACGATCTCGGTCGTCAGCCGCTCTGCTTCGGCGTTGGCGCTCGTCTTGATCCAGTAATCGGCGGCAAAGATCGACGTCGCGCCGACGACCGCCGCGATCCCGACCATGGGGATGATCTTGCCCTTCACTGCCGCCCCTGCTCCATGTGTCCGCGGTTTTCCGCGTGTTGGAGGCGACGCTAGGCCGTCAACTCTGAACAATCCGGTGAATTGCAGCCGGTCCGGTTGCGAAACTTGCCGGACTGGTTAGCGAAAAGTTCAGGAAATCACACCACTTGAAGATGAACGGAACCGGAACGATATCGCGGTGGCCAGCTAATCTATAATCTCTGACTGATTCGGCGGACGGCAGACTGAATGGACGATTCAAACGACCTCTTCTCGACCCTTGGCGGCGGCGAACCTGCGCCGCGCGCGGCAAAACCCGCGCGCGCGCCCGATCCGATCGTTCAGGCGGCGAAGAAGGCCGCGCCCGCGAAGGACGCGTCGGATGCCTATGATGCCTCCGCCATCGAGGTGCTCGAGGGGCTGGAGCCCGTCCGTCGCCGTCCCGGCATGTATATCGGCGGCACCGACGAGAAGGCTCTGCATCACCTCTTCGCCGAGGTCATCGACAATTCGATGGACGAGGCGGTGGCCGGCCATGCCACCTTCATCGAGGTCGAGCTGGGCGTTGACGGTTTCCTGACCGTCACCGACAATGGCCGTGGCATCCCCGTCGATCCGCACCCCAAGTTCAAGGACAAGTCGGCGCTCGAAGTCATCATGTGCACGCTGCATGCCGGCGGCAAGTTCGACTCCAAGGTCTACGAGACCTCGGGCGGCCTGCACGGCGTCGGTGTCTCGGTCGTCAATGCGCTGTCCGACCAGATGGAAGTCGAGGTCGCTCGCGGCCGCCAGCTTTACCGCCAGCGGTTTTCGCGTGGCATCCCGCAGGGCAAGCTCGAGTCCCTCGGCGAAGTGCACAACCGGCGCGGCACTCGCACCCGCTTCCATCCCGACGAGCAGATTTTCGGCAAGGGCGCGAAGTTCGACCCGGCCCGCCTCTACAAGATGGCGCGCTCGAAGGCCTACCTGTTCGGCGGGGTCGAGATCCGCTGGTCCTGCGATCCGGCGCTGCTGTCGGACAAGGATAAGACGCCGGCCAAGGCGGTCTTCCATTTCCCCGGCGGCCTGAAGGACTATCTGCTTAGCAACCTCGACGGCGAGATGCAGGTCACCCGCGAGGTCTTCGCCGGCAAGACGGAAAAACAGGGCGGCCACGGCGCGGTGGAATGGGCGGTCACCTGGTTCGGCGGCGACGGCTTCGTCAATTCCTATTGCAACACGATCCCGACCGCCGAGGGCGGCACACATGAGAGCGGCCTTCGCACCGCGCTGATGCGCGGCCTGCGCAACTATGCGGAGTTGATCGGCAACAAGCGCGCCTCGATCATCACCTCTGACGACGTGATGATTTCCGCCGCCGGCATGCTGTCCGTCTTCATCCGCGAGCCGGAATTCGTCGGCCAGACCAAGGACCGCCTCGCCACAGGCGAGGCCATGCGCATCGTCGAAAACGCGCTGCGCGACCCCTTCGACCATTGGCTCGCCGACAGCCCGCAGGAAGCGTCGAAACTGCTCGACTGGGTGATCGCCCGCGCCGACGAGCGCGTGCGCCGCCGCCAGGAAAAGGAAGTGTCGCGGAAAACCGCGGTGCGCAAGCTGCGCCTGCCAGGAAAACTCGCCGACTGCTCGCAGAACGGCGCGGCGGGCGCGGAACTGTTCATCGTGGAAGGCGATTCGGCCGGCGGCTCGGCAAAGCAGGCGCGCGACCGCGCCTCGCAGGCAGTGCTGCCCTTGCGCGGAAAGATCCTCAACGTGGCTTCGGCCGGGGCCGACAAGCTGACCGCCAACCAGCAGATCGCCGACCTGATCCAGGCGCTGGGCTGCGGCACGCGGTCGAAATACCGCGAGGACGATTTGCGCTATGAGCGCGTCGTCATCATGACCGACGCCGACGTGGACGGCGCGCACATCGCCTCGCTGCTCATCACCTTCTTCTACCAGGAGATGCCGGAGTTGATCCGCAACGGCCATCTGTTCCTGGCCGTGCCGCCGCTCTACGCCATCCGCCAGGGCGGCAAGGTGATGTATGCCCGGGACGATGCCGACAAGGAGCGTCTGCTCAGGACGGAGTTCACCGGGCGCGGCAAGGTCGAGGTCGGCCGCTTCAAGGGCTTGGGCGAGATGAACGCCGGCCAGTTGAAGGACACGACAATGGACAAGAAGAAGCGCACGCTTCTGCGCGTCGACATCGAGGAAGCGGCCGAGACGACCCGCTCCGCCGTCGATGCGCTGATGGGCACCAAGCCCGAACTGCGCTTCCGCTTCATCCAGGAGCGCGCCGAGTTCGCGGCGGAAGACGCGCTGGACATTTGAAGCGCGACTTGGAGCGCCGCCGCTGCGTCAGGCGGCGTCCGCGAGCGCATATTGGGCATCGAGCAGGGCGAGATCGTCTTCGGACAAGTCGATCTCGATGTCGGGAAGCGTTGGTTCCGAATCGGGCAACCTGATCGCGGCTGCATGCAGCCTCGCATTTTCGCGCAATACCTGAAGGTGGATGGACGACAGCAGCGTCGCCAGTTTGCCGTCCGGCTCGCCCTTGGCGTCATCGAGACTGCGCAGCATCAGCCAGCTCACCTCCTGCGGCCCGGCGATACGTTTGCCCTTGGCCACCTCGCGCCAGACCAGGATCGCAGCGATCAGCACCCGATGGGTTCCGGCCGCGAGGCCTGCTGCGCGGAACAGCGCTTCGAGCGCCACATCACGCCCGTCGGCCAGCAGCGAGCGCACCCGCGCCTCGCGATGGCCGGACAGCGAAACCAGCGCCGCGCCGAAGAAATCGATCTTGCCATGCGCCACCACGCGCACGAGAAAACTGGACGTCAGTTCGCCTGACATACGCAGATGCTCGACAAGCGCCGGGCATTCGGCTGCGGGCGTCCTGTCGATGAGGCTGACCGAGGCGATGACGCAAGCGTCCTTGGCGACCTTCTCGGCGCGCGGCTGGCCCATCAGCGCGCGCACCAGCGCCGACCCCGAAAGCGCCTCGCCGAGCTTGGTCATCAGGAGATGATGCGTGTCGGGCGCGAGCTGGCGGCTCGCCAGCATGGCCTCGCGCACGGCGGCATCGCAGCCATGGCGCTCCGCGATACGTTTCAGGCTGATCGCCGCGATGTCCGCGCCGGTATTCTTCAGAAGCTCGACGCAGGCGGCCGCATCGGCGATCTCGCCAATCGCCGCCGCCAATGGGGCCGACACGCGCGGCCGCATGGCGATCAGGCGGCGGGTATTGTCAGGTCCACCCGCCACGCGGTCGATCAGGTCGGCATCTTTCAGCAGCGGCGAGCGCAGCAGCATTAGGGCCGCGATTTCCGGCTGGTCGGAGGCGAGCGCCGAGACGATCTGCCCCGGCGCGTGATGGCAGAGCGACAGCGGCTCGGCCATGGCGAGCCTCACCTTCGGTGACGGATCGTCGAGCAACAGCGTCAGCGCCGCCTCGGCCGCGCAACGATCCTCGAAGGAGAGAGCCGAGAATGCGTAGGCCCGCGCCAGCGCGTTCGCCGCCGAGGCGCGCTCCGCCACTTTTGCCGTATCGATCCACTTCAGAAAATGCTGGACTATCATGAAAGCCGGACACACCCCCGCATGTGCCTGAAAGAGTAGCGGCCAAATGGTTTACGAACGGTTCACCATATTTCTTAACCGGCTTGATCGCGCATGGCAGGAGCGATAGGCGGGGACAGGGAGGATCGGATGGCAGGACTTTATCTCGAGGAATTTCAGGTCGGGCGGGTCATCCGCCACCCGCTGACCAAATCGGTGACCGAGAGCGACAACATGCTGTTCTCGGTGATGACGCTGAACCCGCAACCGCTGCACATTGACTTCGACTTCGCCGCCAGGAGCGAATGGGGCAAGCCGCTGGTCAACTCGCTGTTCACGCTCGGCCTGATGATCGGCATCTCGGTGCACGACACCACGCTCGGCACGACCATCGCCAATCTCGGCATGACCGACACGGCCTTTCCCGCGCCCGTCTTCCATGGCGACACGATCCGGGTCGAGACCGAGGTCAAGTCGATCCGGCCGTCGAAATCGAAGGACGACCGCGGCATCGTCGAGTTCGAACACCGCGCCTACAATCAGAACGGCACGCTGGTCGCCAAGACGACGCGCCAGGCTATGATGAAGCGGAAACCGGCCTGATGCGCTCGCTGCTCTTCGTTCCCGGCGATTCCGAGAAGAAGCTGGAGAAAGGGCTCGCCTCCGGCGCCGACGTGCTGATCGTGGATCTGGAGGATTCGGTCGCGCCCGAACGCAAGGCGATCGCCCGCAACATGGCCGGCCAGTTCCTCGCCGCTCAACGCGGCAAGCCGGGCCCGCGCCTGTTCGTCCGGGTCAACGAGCTCGGCGGCGGACTGACCGACGACGATCTCGCGGCGGTGGTCGCGGCCGCGCCGGAGGGCATCATGCTGCCGAAATGCGTCGGAGCGGACGACGTGATGCGCCTGTCGGTCAAGTTGCGCGTCCACGAGGCCGAAACCGGCATCGAGGACGGCGCGACGAAGATCATCCCGCTGATCACCGAGACCGCGCGGGCGCTGCTGACCGCTTCCTCGATCCACGAGCCGCTGCCGCGCGTCGTCGGCCTGACCTGGGGCGCGGAAGACCTCTCGGCCGACATCGGCGCGCGCGAGACGCGAGACGCGCGCGGCCGTTATACCGATGTCTTCCGCCACGCCCGCCTGATGACGATCCTCGCCGCCAGCGCCGCGCAGGCCGCGCCGATCGACACGGTTTTCGTCGACTTCCGCGACATGGATGCGCTGGCGGCAGAATGCGCCGAGGCCGAACGCGACGGCTTTACCGGCAAGATGGCGATCCATCCGGCGCAGGTGCCGGTGATCAACGACGCCTTCACGCCGTCCGGCGATGCGATCGCTCAGGCGCGGGCTGTCGTTACAGCCTTTGCCGACGCGGGCAATGCGGGCGTCGTCGGCATAGGCGGCAAGATGTTCGACCGGCCGCATCTGCGCCGCGCCGAACGGCTGCTGGCCCGGGCCGCGGCGGCGGGTCTCTGATCAGTCTTTCCAGCGCGGCCGATGCATCTGGAAGACCTTGTCGACGGTCAGATAGTCGAAATAGCCGAGCCGCGCGAGATGGCCGGCCTTGACCGCGTCGAACAGTCCGTCGGTCAAAAGCGCGTCGTCGATGTGAACGCCGACCACTTCGCCGGTCACGACGACGGCGCTCGACTTCCGCCCGCCAAGCCCGGCCGGCGTCATGATGTCGGTCACCTTGCATTCGAGCGCCGCGCCTGCTTCCGCGACGCGCGGCGGCCTGACGATCCGGCTCGGCGCATGCGTCAGCCCGGCATAGTCGAACTCGTCCACCCCATGAGGCGCATTGACGGATGTGGCGACGACCTTCTCCGCCAGCCTGCCGCTTGCGAGATTGACGACGAACTCACCCGTCTCGCGCGCATTGGCGGCGCTGTCCTTCTGGCTTTCGGACGAAAACCACACCAGAAAGGGACTGTCGGACAGCATGTTGAAGAAGGAATACGGCGCGAGGTTCACCGCGCCCGCCTTCGACACCGTCGATATCCATCCGATCGGGCGCGGCGCGACGATGGCCTTCGACGGGTTGTGCGGCAGGCCATGCCCTTTGATGGGTTCGTAGAACAAGGATTACCCCTCGGTCGGACCGGAATAATCGGAATAGAGCGCCGTCCAGTCCGGGCGGGGCCGCTCGGGAAAGTCTTCGGTGACCTTGCCGATATGCACGAAGCCGATCACGCGCTCGTTCGATTTCAGGCCGAGGATCGCCCTGCCCTCCTCCGAATCGGAATACCAGTTGGTGATCCAGTTCGTGGCGTAACCCAGCGCCTGCGCGGCAAGCGTCAAATTCATCGCCGCCGCGCCGCCGGACAGGAACATCTCCCATTGCGGTATTTTGGGATTGTCGCGCTGGATCGACACCACCCCGATAACCAGCGGCGCGCGCGAAAAGCGCGTGCGCTCCTTCTCAAGCCGCGCCTCCGGCAGCGCGCCTTCGAGCTTGACGGCGAGTGCCGCGAGTTTGTCGCCGATCTCGCGCCGCGCGTCACCGCGATAGAGGATGAAGCGCCAGGGAGCCAGCCGGCCATGGTCCGGCACGCGCGAGGCGATCTGGATCATGGTCCCGATCTCCGAATCGGACGGACCCGGCTCCGTCATCAGGTCGATCGGCGCGGAGCGCCGCGCCAGAAGAAAGTCGATCACCGCAGCGTTCACGTCGCGCCTCATTGTCAAACTGTGCTGGAATCTCGGCGGGTGTGGTCGTCTGCCGTACCGAATGCGTCTTGAAAATGCCACCGCCTTGGGTTTCAACGCAAGCATGCTGATCGTCGTCAGATTGTTCACCGTCGCCGTCATGGCGATCCTCTTCTCGGTGGCGCCCGCCATCGTGCATTCGCAGGAATTGGGCAATCCAATACCGGGCGTGCCGCTGGACGGCATCAACAGCTACATCCCGCCCTCGCAAACCCAGCCTTCGCTTCCCAGGATCACGACCGGTTCGCTGACGCTGGCCGCCAAGCTGACGGACAAGGGACCGGACATTTCGCGCGGCCTGACCTGGCGCGTGTTCGGCCAGAAACCGTCCGCCGACGGCAAGCTGCCGCTGATCGCATCCGCCCAGGGCGGCACGACGACGCTCGATCTCGAGCCCGGCAGCTATCTCATCCACGCCTCCTTCGGACGAGCCGGCGCGACCAAGCGCATCACGGTGGGGCGCGACCTGAAGCGCGAGACACTGGTGCTCGACGCCGGCGGCCTGAAGCTGAACGCGGTGACGACCGGCGGCGCGCGCATCGCCGAATCGAAACTGAAGTTCTCGATCTATGAGGGCGAGGAAGGGACGGAAGGCGACCGCGCGCTCATCATTCCCGACGTCGCGCCCAACACGGTCGTCCGGCTGAACGCCGGCACCTACCACGTCGTCTCGACCTATGGCGCGGTCAACGCCGTGATCCGCTCCGACATCCGCGTCGAGGCCGGCAAGCTCACGGACGCCATGGTGGAGCACAAGGCCGCGCAGGTGACGATGAAGCTGGTGCGCGAGCCTGGCGGCGAGGCAATCGCCGACACGTCCTGGTCGGTGCTCACCGATACGGGCGACATCGTCAAGGAAAGCGTCGGCGCCTTCGCCTCGATGGTTCTGGCCGAGGGAAAATACACGGTGATCGCCAAGAACCGCGACCGCCTCTATCAGCGCGACGTCGAGGTCGAGGCAGGCCAGAACGACGATGTCGAGGTCCTGACCGAAAACGCGGTCACAGCGGCGAAACCCGGCCAGCAGGTCGAGACGCCCGGCTACGAATAGGCTTCACGCCGAAACCTTCGACCGGCCGGCCATCGCGAAAACCGCGTCGAAAAGATGCCGCGTCAGCGCCTTGCGGTCGCGGATCGGTTCGAGTTCGTCCCAGCGGATCAGACGCCCGATCCGCGCCTCGATCCGGCGGCCTGAAAGTCTGGCGAACTCCCGGATCAGCAGCGACGTGCGCAAGGTAAGCGATAGCTGAAAGAGCGCCCGGCCCGCCTTGGTCTTCACATCCGCGTTCAGCATCGGCTGGCTGACGATGTGGAACAGCCGGCCGTTCTGGCCGCAGAAATGGATGGGTATGACATTCGCCCGCGCCTCCTGAATCAGCCGGGCCGGGAACATCTTCCAGGGCAGGTCCTCGGCCTTGCCGAGCGCCTTGGTCGCCGTCGCCACGCCGCCGCCCGGGAAGACAACGATCGTCGTGCCCTGCTTCAGCAGCCGCAGCGCCTCGTGGCGGACGTCCATATTGTTCTTCAGCGCCTCTTTCGTCTCGCTGAAATCGATGGCGAGCGAATAGTCCTCCATCTCGGATATCTTCAGCAGTTCGGCGTTGATCAGCACCTTGAACGGACGCCCGAGGCGCTCGGCCAGCGACAGCACCGCGATCCCGTCGCCAATGCCGAAGGGATGGTTGGCGACGATCACCAGCGGCGCGTCGGGCAGATCTGGCGGCGGCCATGCGCCTTTCACGTCGAGACCCACGTCGATCAGGTCGAGCATCCGCGTGAAGATGTCGGCCCTGGTGGGGACCACGTCGCGCCGCCAGTGGTCGTAGAGCCTGGCGAAACGGTCGCGGCCCGACATTTCCTCGATCGAGCGGATGAACCAGCGCTTCAGTCGCGGCTGGGCCAGGTTGGCGTAGGACAGTTCCGGAAAAGCTTTCATGGACCACGAATCCTTTCGGATTTCGCTAGCCCCGGCAGATGACAGTTGCATGAAAAAGGCCGGGATCGCTCCCGGCCTTTCCGTTCATGCCGCCGCGGCGGCCAGCCTGCGCCGTTTCACATCCGGCGGCGTCGCTTCCTCGACCAGTTCGGCGATGGCGTCGTTAAGGCTCATCGACACCTGGTCCTGGGAGCCGAGTCGGCGGATGTTGACCGTCTGCTCGTCCGCCTCCCGCTTGCCGCAGACCATGATCACCGGAACCTTCGCAAGACTGTGCTCGCGCACCTTCAGGTTGATCTTCTCGTTGCGGATGTCGAGTTCGGCCGACAGGCCGGCATCGCGCAGCTTCTGCAGCACGCGCGCGGCATAGCCGTCCGCATCGGACGTGATGGTCGCCACGACGACCTGCACCGGCGCGAACCAGAGCGGGAAATGCCCCGCATGGCTCTCGATCAGGATGCCGAGGAACCGCTCAAGCGAGCCGACGATGGCGCGGTGGATCATCACCGGCTGCTTCTTCTCCGAATCCGAGCCGATGTAGAACGCCCCGAACCGTTCCGGCAGGTTGAAGTCGACCTGCGTCGTCCCGCATTGCCATTCGCGGCCGATCGCGTCCTTCAGCGTATATTCGAACTTCGGGCCGTAGAATGTGCCTTCGCCCTCGTTGATGCCGGTCTTGATGCGGTTGTCCTCGCGCGCCATGCGCGCCAGCGACGCGCGCAAAATGTCCTCCGCGTGGTCCCACATCGCATCCGTGCCGACGCGCTTTTCAGGGCGCGTGGCGAGCTTCACGACGACTTCATCGAAGCCGAAATCCTTGTAGACCGACATCATCAGGTCGTTGATCTTCAGGATTTCCGCCTCGAGCTGATCCTCGGTGCAGAAGATGTGGGCGTCGTCCTGCGTGAACGCGCGCACCCGCATCAGCCCGTGCAGGGCGCCGGACGGCTCGTAGCGGTGCACATTGCCGAACTCGGCAAGCCGGATCGGCAGGTCGCGATAGGATTTCAGCCCGTGCTTGAAGATCTGCACATGGCCCGGGCAGTTCATCGGCTTCAGCGCAAAGACGCGCTGGTCGGCTTCCGGGTCGTCTGGATGCGTGAACGCGTGCGCCGATTTCACGGCGAACATGTTCTCCTGATACCAGCCCCAATGTCCCGACGTCTCCCACAGGGTCTTGTCGAGCACCTGCGGGGCGTTGACCTCCTGATAGTCCTCCGCGAGACGGCGGCGCATATAGGCGATCAGGTTCTGGAACATCTTCCAGCCCTTGGCATGCCAGAACACGACGCCGGGTCCCTCTTCCTGGAAATGGAAAAGGTCCATCTCGCGGCCAAGCCGGCGATGGTCGCGTTTCTCGGCTTCCGCCAGCATGTTCACATAGGCGTCGAGCTGTTCCTGCGTCGCCCAGGCGGTGCCGTAGATGCGCGTCAGCATCGGATTGTTGGAATCGCCGCGCCAATAGGCGCCGGCCACCTTCATCAGCTTGAAGGCGTTGCCGACCTGTCCCGTCGAGACCATATGCGGGCCGCGGCAGAGGTCGAACCAGTCGCCCTGCGAATAGATCTTGACGTCGTCGCCCTCGGGGATCGCGTCGACGAGCTGGACCTTGTAGCTCTCGCCCTTGTCCGCGAACACCTGCCTCGCCTTGTCGCGTGGCCAGACCTGCTTGGTGAACGGCTTGTTACGGCCGATGATCTCCCGCATCTTCTTCTCGATGACCGGGAAATCGTCGGGCGTGAAGGGCTGGTTGCGGGCGAAGTCGTAGTAGAAGCCGTTTTCGATGACCGGCCCGATCGTCACCTGCGTGCCCGGCCACAATTCCTGCACGGCCTCCGCCAGCACATGCGCCGCGTCGTGGCGGATCATCTCCAGCGCCAGCGGGTGATCGCGGGTCAGAATCTCGATCTTGCCGTCGGTACCGAGCGGGTCGGACAGATCGCGCGCGACGCCGTCGATCGCATAGGCGACCGCCTTCTTCGCCAGCGACTTCGAGATGGATTCGGCAAGTTCCGCGCCGGTCAGCGTGGCCGGATAGCTGCGGACGGAGCCGTCGGGAAATTCGAGGGAAACAGATCTGGACATTCTTCGCCTTCCTTATCCAGTCCCGCCAACGAGCGCGGGTGGTTGATACCGCCGAAGCAGCGGCGCGTGTGATAATCTCTACGGATGATTGCGTAAAGCCATCAGCCTCGTACGGCCTTGCTGACCCGCCAATACCGCCATGGCGCATACCACTTTAGCTCTGGCTCCAGCACCTCTGGCACATTGTCGATCCCATGCGTGCCGCCCGGCCCGCAGCGCATGAAACGGAACAAGCCCATCCAGCCGCCGGCCCAGAACCCATGCCGCGCGATCGCCTCATAGGCATATTCGGAACAGGTCGGCATGTGACGGCAGGTATTGCCGACAAAACCCGACAGCGTGAGCTGGTAGAACCTGACGAGCCCCGTGCCGAGCACCCTGCCCGGCGTCTTGGGCCATGGCCCTGCCCAGTTGCGCGACCTGTGGTCATGAATGTGGTTATGGCCCGTCATGACTTTCAGATTGGATGTCCCGGCCTGTGGGTCAAGCCGACTGTCAACCGCCGGTGAACGCACCGTCCAGTTCCGCCGCTTGGCGGCGGGTCACGCAGCGACTATCTCTGCGGCAACCTTATCCTATCGCGCCCGGCCAAGAGCCGGAAATCCCGCGGCGAGATCCATCATGACCAAGACCTACGAATTCGGCATGGACACGTTCGGCGACGTGACGCGCGACGCCGAAGGCAATCTGCTGCACCAGGCGCAGGTGATCCGCAACGTGCTCGACGAGGCCATTCTGGCCGACGAAAGCGGCGTCGACTTCATCGGCGTCGGCGAACATCATCGCGACGATTTCGCAATCTCCGCCCCCGAAGTGATGCTTGCGGGCATCGCCACGCGCACGAAACGCGTGCGGCTGGGCTCGGCCGTCACCGTGCTGAGTTCCGACGACCCGATCCGCGTATTCCAGCGTTTCTCGACCGTCGATGCGCTGTCGAACGGACGCGCCGAGGTGATCCTGGGGCGCGGGTCGTTCACCGAATCCTTCCCGCTCTTCGGCTACGATTTGAACGACTACGAAAAGCTGTTCAACGAGAAGCTCGACCTGTTCGCCGCGCTGCTCAAGAACGGTCCGATCAGTTGGAAAGGCGAGTATCGCCCGCCGCTCGACGGCAAGGTGATCTACCCGCCGATCGAGAACGGTCGGCTGAAAGCCTGGATCGGCGTCGGCGGCAGCCCGGAATCGGTGGTGCGCTCGGTGCGCTACCAGATCCCGATGACGCTCGCGATCATCGGCGGCGACCCGAAGCGGTTCCTGCCCTATGTCGACCTCTACAAGCGCGCGCAGGATCAGCTCGGCGTCGCGGAAAAAATGCCGCTCGGCGTCCATTCGCCCGGTCATATCGCCGATACCGACGAGCAGGCCCAGGAGGAACTGTGGCCCGGCTACAAGGCGCTGCACGACCGGATCGGGCGCGAGCGCGGCTGGGGACCGACGACGAAGGAGAGCTTCGTCAACGAGATCCGGCACGGCTCGACCTATGCGGGCTCGCCGGAAACCGTGGCGAAGAAGATCGCCGCCACCGTCAAGGCCCTCGGCGCCGACCGCTTCGACATGAAGTATTCGGGCGGCACGCTCGGCCATGAGAAGATGATGCGGTCGATCGAGCTCTACGGCACCAGGGTCATCCCGATGGTGCGTGACCTGCTCGCCTGATCCCGGTCGTCGCGACGGCCTTGCTCACCGGCCACGGTGCGGGATGCCTCCCGGAGGCTCCCGCAACCTGGCAGGTAGCTCCGGCCAGTCAGCCTTTGGTCTCTGCCGCCGCTGATGGGCGTCGCGCGGCAGGAAGGTTGCGATACGCAGGGCATCACCCATGATGTCGAGAAATTGCCACATGGCCTGTCTCCTTTGACAGGCATTAGACCGCCGCTGGCCAAGCCGCTCAAACGAGTATATTTTCGCCCTCGGATAACTTGAGGTTATGCGATGAAGCGCGGGCGTCTGCCGCTCACCGCGATGCGCAGTTTCGAGGCGGCGGGCCGCATGCTGAGCTTCAGCCGCGCCGCCGAGGAGCTGTTCGTGTCGCAGGCCGCGATCAGCCGCCAGGTCCGCGAACTCGAAGCCTTCATCGGCAAGCCGCTGTTCGAACGGCTGCACCGGCGCGTCGCGTTGACAGACGCCGGGAGGCTGTTGCTGGACCAGTTGACGGTCAGCTTCGACGACATCGACCGCCGGCTCGACCAGATCATGGGCGCGGCTCCCGCGCGCCTGTTGCGGGTCAGCGTCGAGCCCGCCTTCGCCGGAGCCCTGCTCGTGCCCCGGCTGAACGAATTCCAGCGTCTTCATCCTGAAGTCGATGTGGAGGTGGACTCCAGCGCCAATTTGATCGAGTTCCGCAGCGGCGAGGCCGAAATCGCCATCCGCCACAGCGCCGTCGCATCCTCCTGGCCGCACACGCAGGCGCGCCATCTGCTCGACGTCGCCCTGACGCCGGTGATGACGCCCGCCATGCTCGCGGGCGGCAGGCCGCTCAAATCGCCGGCCGACCTGCGACATTACCCCTTGCTGCATGAATACAACCGCGACGGCTGGGCGCGCTGGTTCACCGCCGCCGGCTTTCCCGAATTGGCGCAGCAGCGCGGCCCGCTTTTCCCGGATTCCGCGCTGGTGATGCAGGCGGCGCGTCTTGGCCACGGCGTCGGCCTTGGCGACGTCGACATGGAGGCGGACGATTTGCTGACCGGCGCGCTGGTGCGCCCCTTCGATATCTGCGCGCCCTACGGCGCTTACTGGCTGGTCGCGCCGGATTTCGAGCGGCTGAGCCCGGCCGCGGCCGCATTCGCCGCGTGGGCGACGGAAACCTTCAGCCGGAAAACGACGTCCTAGGCTGCCTTCCCTGCCCGCTTGCGCTCGATCTGGTCGATGGCATCGACCACTGCGTCGAAAGTCAGCATGGTCGAGGCATGCCGCGCGCGATAGTCGCGCACGGGTTCCAGATATTTGAGGTCGGCAAAGCGGCCCTCGGGCGGCGCACCGTTCTCCTTCAGCATCTTGAGCATGGTTGCACGAACGGCGCGCAATTCCTCGGCGGTGGCTCCGACGACGTGCTCCGCCATGATCGCCGACGACGCCTGTCCCAGCGCGCAGGCCTTCACGTCGTGGGCGAAATCGGTGACCGTGTCGCCATCCATCTTGAGATCGACGACCACCGTCGAACCACAGAGTTTCGAATGCTGGCGCGACGTCGCATCCGGCTCTGCGAGCCGGCCGATCCGGCCGATATTTCCGGCAAAACCGAGAATTTTCGCATTGTAGACGTCGTCGATCATGATTTTGCGCCGGATTGGCGAGGTTTGGCAGCAGCTTGCGCGCCGATGCCTTCCCCCGTCGCCATTACGGCCATATATAAGGATCGCGGCCGGCAACCGGCAAGCTGGACCTTGGTGGGCCAGCCCCGAAGCCGGCGCATTCCGCATCGCTTCCCATCCATCTTCGGGAAAGTGGCAGGATCCGTTCAACTCGTCGCTCCGCCGAGAGCGACTACTGGAGATGCCTCATGGACGCTGTCGTCAAGCCGTTCGCCCCCAAATCAAGCAAGCCCGACTACATGGACAAGGCGGTCACCGACCGCCCGACGCAGGCCGAGGCGGAAGCCGCTGTGCGCACGCTGCTGCGCTGGGCCGGCGACAATCCCGATCGCGAAGGCCTGCTCGACACGCCTCGCCGCGTCGCCAAGGCTTACGGCGAGATGTTCGGCGGCTACGACCAGTGCGCGGCCACCGAGCTCGGCACGACCTTCGAGGAGATCGCCGGCTATGACGATCTCGTCGTCGTCAAGGACATCCAGTTCCACTCGCATTGCGAGCACCACATGGTGCCGATCATCGGCCGCGCCCATGTCGGCTACCTGCCGGACGGCAAGGTGGTCGGCCTCTCCAAGATCGCGCGCGTCGTCGATATCTTCGCCCACCGCCTGCAGACCCAGGAGGCGATGACCGCGCAGATCGCCGGCGTCATCCAGGACGTGCTCAATCCGCGCGGCGTCGCCGTCGTGATCGAGGCCGAGCACATGTGCATGGCAATGCGCGGCATCCGCAAGCAGGGCTCGACCACGCTGACCTCCACCTTCACCGGCGCGTTCAAGGACCAGCCCGAGGAGCAGGTGCGGTTCCTGACCATGGCCAGGGCGTGACAAGCCGGCCCGGTCATGCGACATCGCGGCCCATGAGCGACTTGACCAGCAACCTCACCTTCGACCCGCCCTCGTCCGACAAGGCAGCGCTTGAGGAAGGCGCCGTCTTCACCCCGCGTTTCGACGCCAGCGGCCTGATCACGGCCGTCGTCACCGACGCGGCAGACGGCGCGCTCCTGATGGTGGCGCATATGAACGCCGAGGCGCTGGCGCTGACGCTGGAGACCGGCGTCGCGCATTACTGGTCGCGGTCGCGCAAGGCTCTGTGGAAGAAGGGCGAGACGTCGGGAAACCTCCAGACGGTGCAGGAGCTGCGCACCGACTGCGACCAGGATGTCGTCTGGCTGAAGGTTTCGGTCTCCGGACACGACGCCACCTGCCACACGGGCCGCCGCTCCTGCTTCTACCGCGTGGTTGCAACGTCCGACGGTTCCGCGCGTTTGGTAGATGACGGGTCCGTCCGGCGCTTCGACGCCGACGCCGTCTATGCCGACCAGAAATAGCCTCCTGGTTCATTCACGGTTCAGCAACGTCCTACCTATATAGTGGGTAGTGGACGTGGGAGTTTGTCATGTCGATGCTCGATTGGGCATCCTTGCGTAGAAAGGCTGATTTCGGCGGTGAGACCCCGGCGAAGATCGCCGTCCCCGTACAGGAAAAGCCCCGCAAATCCGCGGTTTCTCTGGCGCTCGGCGGCGGCGCGGCGCGCGGCTGGTCCCACATCGGCGTCCTGCGCGCGCTGGACGAGGCCGGCATCGAGATTTCCATGATCGCCGGCACCTCGATCGGAGCGCTCGTCGGCGGCTGCTATCTCGCCGGCAAGCTGGACGAGTTGGAAGATTTCGCCCGCAGCCTGACCAAGCGGAAAGTCTTCGGCCTGCTCGATCTTCATCTCGGCGGCAGTGGCCTGTTCGGCGGCATGAAGCTGACCGCCCGCATGCAGGAACATCTGAAGGGCGTGACCTTCGATGACCTGCCGAAACCCTTCGTCTGCGTCGCATCCGAAATCCGCACCGGTCACGAAATCTGGCTGTCGAGCGGCTCGCTGATCACGGCGATGCGCGCGTCCTACGCTTTGCCCGGCGTATTCGAGCCGGTGAAATGCAACAAGCGCGTGCTGGTCGACGGCGCGCTGGTCAATCCGGTGCCGGTCTCGGTCTGCCGCGCCTACGAGCAGCCGCTGGTGGTGGCGGTGAACCTCCACTACGATTTGTTCGGCCGCGCCGCCGTGCTGCGCCACAGCGCGCTCGACGATGTCGAGGCCAAGCCCAGCGAACAGCAGTCCGAGCGCGAAGCGCGGCTCGGCATCACCGGCGTGATGATCGAAGCGTTCAACATCATCCAGGACCGCATTTCTCGCGCGCGCCTCGCGGGCGATCCGCCGGACCTGTCCCTGCAGCCGAAGCTCGGCCATATCGGCCTGACCGAATTCCACCGCGCCGACGAACTGATCCGCATCGGCTATGACGCGACCATGGCGCATCTGAACGAGTTGGAACGCCTCCAGCGCGTCTTCGTCTAGAGCATTTCCGGTGAATATTGGATCGCTCTGGTTCCTCGATCGCAAGGCGATCCGCCAGGAAGGCGGCGACGCCCGGGCTGGTTGCCCGGGCTAGTCCGCATGACGACGCGGTCGCCCGCCAGCGGGAAACAGAGCGATCCAATATTCACCGGAAATGCTCTAGGACCGTTCGACCGTCGCCGCGTCGATCACCCGCAGTTGCGGCGTCCGGTTGCCGTTCCAGTGATTGATGCCGAGCGTACCGGCAAGGTGGACGACCTGCCCGCGCTTCGACGACAGGAAGTTGCCGAGATCGGTATCGGCGGCGCGGAACGCAATGCCGGACAGCCTCCCGCCCGCTTCCGACACCACATCGACCCGCATGTGCCCCGCTACGCCGACCAGGCGCGCGTCGGCGATGCGATGCCTTGGTAAAGCCAGCACCGGCGACGCATGGCCCGAGCCGTAAGGGCCCGCCTTCTCGATCTCCTCGATCAGGGAAATCGTCGCGCCGTCCGCCGACACGGCCGCATCGATCTTCAGCGAATCCGCATTCTGCAGGTCGAACACCGCCTGCCCGGCATAGTCCTCGAAGAAGGCGCGCAACTCTCCCAGCCTCGCCCGCTCGAGCGTGATGCCGGCAGCCATCGCGTGCCCGCCGCCCTTGAGCAGCAACCCGGCCTCGACGGCCTTGCGCACCATCTTCCCGAGGTCGAAACCCGGAATCGATCGTCCCGAGCCTGTGCCCGTCCCGGTCGAATTGAACGCGACCGCGAAGGCAGGCCGCCGCGCATGATCCTTCAACCGCGACGCCAGCAGGCCGACAATGCCGGGATGCCACCCGTCGCTCGCCGTCAACAGGACCGACGGCCCCCGCCCGGCGGCAAGCTCGGCATCCGCCTCGGCCTTGGCCTGCGCCAGCATCGCCTGTTCCATCGTCTGGCGCTCGGTATTCAGCCGGTTGAGCGTTTCCGCGATCCCCGCCGCCTCGACCGGATCGTCCATCGACAATAGCCGGCTGCCGAGCGCCGCATCGCCGATGCGCCCGCCGGCATTGATGCGCGGCCCGATCAGGAAACCGAAATGATAGGGGTTGAGCGGCTCGCCGATCCTCGCCGCCCGCGCCAGCGTGGCGATACCCGGATTGGTCATTTTCCGCGCCGCGAGCAGTCCCTTGACCACAAAGGCCCGGTTCAAGCCGACCAGCGGGACGACATCGCACACGGTCGCGAGCCCGACCAGATCGACAAGGCCGAGAAGGTCCGGCAGGTCGCGCCGCCCCTCCTCGCGCAGCAGCCGCGTCACCTGCACCAGCGTCATGAACACGACGCCTGCCGCGCAGAGATAGCCAAGGCCCGAGAGGTCGTCTTCGCGGTTGGGATTGACCACCACGGTCGCTTGCGGCAACGCCCCGCCCACCTGATGATGGTCGAGCACGACCACGTCCGCGCCAGCCTCCCGCGCCGCGTCGATCGCTGCCGCGCTGTTGGTGCCGCAATCCACCGTCACGATCAGCCGCGCGCCGCGGGCGACGAGCTCGCGCATGGCGTCCGGGTTTGGGCCGTATCCCTCAAAGATGCGGTCGGGGATATAGATCTCGTTCGGCACGCCGAAATGGTCGAGGAAACGTTTCATGAGCGCGGACGAGCAGGCTCCGTCGACATCGTAGTCGCCAAAGATCGCGACGCGCTCCCGCCGCCTGATGGCACGCGCGATCCGGTCGCCCGCGCGGTCCATGTCGGTCATGCTCAGCGGGTCCGGCATCAGGTCGCGGATCGTTGGATCGAGGAACCGGTCGGCCGCGTCGGCAGCGATCTCGCGTCCGGCCAGGATGCGGGCGACGATATCGGACACGCCGTGGCTCTGGGCCATCGCCAGCGCGATCGCCTCCTGCCGCTCGCTCAGCCGATGTTCCCAGGCAAGGCCGGTCGCCGAGCGGCGATCATCGAGGAAATAGCGGGGCGGGCTGGACATTACCCCTACGTCGGCATTCGCCGCGCCGTGTCAAGCGTGCGGATTT
>Ga0209792_1000468_pt1 | contig 28949 bp, 25 predicted proteins | sample EBPBio142005_DNA_FD_185860 | JGI IMG/M metagenome (GOLD analysis project Ga0209792, IMG submission 185860) | Wastewater treatment Type I Accumulibacter community from EBPR Bioreactor in Madison, WI, USA - Reactor 1_6/14/2005_ DNA (SPAdes)... | ecosystem: Engineered > Bioreactor > EBPR >... | reverse complement strand
GACGATGGCGAGCCACTGGACTTCTGACGGCAGGCAGCAAAGCAAAAAGGCCCTGATTCTTGCGAATCAGGGCCTTTCATTTGGTGCCGGAGACATGAATCGAACACGCGACCTTCTCATTACGAATCAGCCTCAGTGGGTTGGCAGTGATAATCTGGGACTCGCCCGGATCAATGAAATCAACGACCTCCGGCACCAACTGAGGTTTTAATTATCCCTCAGAATCGCAGGTTTTCATAGTCGCTGTGCCATGAGTGTGCCACGGGAAAGTCGTGCGGATCAATCCGGCAGCCATTGAGCTTGTGCCGGGAGGCATGTGAGGATTGCGGTCTATGACCATACCAATAACAAGATTCGGGGCAGCCCTTCCCAATGTATTTGCCCTTGCTGGCACGGACGAAAACTCAGCCACCGGCGCATTGGGTTGGGCGCTGTCGCAGTCTCCGGCGCTGCTCGACCTCTTGCTGGGCGATCTCGGCTTCGTCGGCAGCGGCGAACTCGATGCACGCATTGACCTTCAGCGTCGCACAGATGACGCGGGGTTCACGGACATCGAAATCCGAGCCAAAGACCTTCACTGCATCATCGAGGCCAAGGTCGGCATTGCCGTAGCTCATTACTCCCAACTGGAACGATACGTTGATCGGATGGGCCATATCGGCTCCCGAGTATTCCTGTCGATCAGTGATGCACCAGCCGCCTATGCAGCCCGAAGCCTGCCACCGGAGATACAAAGCGTCGCTGTCAAACACAGGACATGGCGAGATATTCAATCTCATGTGCGACGAGCAGCAGGAATAGCAACCAGTCCGATTGAGAAACTATGGCTCAGGCAGCTAGAACAACATTTGGAGAAGTACGTGACCGGCAACCGCATCACCGATAACACCGTCTATGTCGTGTCCTTGAGCACCGCGCCGATTGAGGACGGCAGCACATACACATGGGTTGATGTGGTCAAGGAGGGGCGCTACTTCCACCCGGCCGGAAAGGGCTGGCCAGCGGAGCCGCCGAACTACATCGGCTTCAGGTACAACGGAAAGCTGCAAGCCATCCACCACGTTGAAGATTGGCATGTCGTTGACCGTCTGAAGGACGAACATGCGTCGTGGCCGGAAAACGATGGGCCTCACTTCGTCTATCGGCTGGGGCCAGCCATCATCCCAACCACCGAAGTCCGAAGCGGCAACATCTGGAGCGCCAGGAACTATGTCGCCATCGACCTGCTGTTGTCGGGAGCCTGCCAGAGCATCAGCGAAGCCGTTGCTGCGACCAAAAAGCGCCTTGAGGGCAACTGATCGAACGAACGCGAGGCACAAAAGGAAAGGGGCCCTCTTTTGACGGAGAGCCCCTTCGGGAGTTGGTGCCGATGACCGGGATCGAACTGGTGACCTACGCGTTACGAGTGCGTTGCTCTACCAACTGAGCTACATCGGCGTTGCCTCGAACCTTGTTCGGTGCAGCCTCGCAGTATAGCAAGAGTTCGTTGGTGAGTGGAAGTCCTTTGTGCTGTTGCTTACCGTCAACGGCGCGGCCAGATCATCTCACCCACTCGGCAGCAGATGAAGGGGTAGCGGTTCACGGTGAACAAGGTCGCGTCCTTGGCGTCTTGAGTGCCAACGAAAAACAGCCAAGCCTTCTCCGGCTGACCGGTCTTGCCCTTCACCGCGTCCTTGGCGATCTCGATTTCCTCCCGCAAGGTGTTGCGCTGCCTGTCGGTCCACTCAGCCCACATCACGCGAACCTTGTAGAACCGTGTAGGCCGCTTCTCACCCTTCGGCCACTCGCCTGCATCCAAGGCCCACTCGATGTAGGTTTCCGTCTCGACTGCGGAGCCCCAACGCAGTGCAGCGCAGAACAATCGTGTCGGAGGTTGTTGCGCTTCGATCCCGAAGAAGCCAAGGCCACGAAACACACCCGCATAGGTCGTACCGGGACAGCCCGGAATTTCGAGCGGCAACTGTGCCCGGTCGTTGGGGAAGTCCATGAAGACACGACAAACCGGCCGGATGGTCTTGACTGTGTGGCCGTGATACGCCGCGCCGCGCTCACCGCTGGCGCGGGTTCTCGTGCGGCCTGCGCCATCACCAGTACCAGCCACATCCCCACCAGCCGTAACCGGGCGATCTTCATCAAAACGAAGGCGATTCGGAAACGGCACTGGGAAGCCTTCAGGCGTACCGACCTTTTCGCTCTTTGCCTTCTTGACTAGCTTTTCCACCCCATCGACACCGCACGGCTGGATGTGCTTGTTCTCCATCGGCGTGAAGTAAGGGCGCTTCTTGTTGATGTTCTTCCGATACGAAGCCGGGAAGACTTGAATCCCGCATCCTGGGCATTCGTAGGCTTCCTTGTCCACGACTTCCAAATCCCAAAGCTGCTCGGCGTCGATGATGTCGCCGGTGCGTTTGTCGCGGGCACTATCCACTGATTGCCTCCCTTTGGTTTTGTCAGGCTGCGGATTGAGCGCAGCCCCAAGCTTGTGTCTGGCGAAGTTACCAGCACGTTGATCCATTCGTGCTAGGCGGTTAGCTTTAAAAACGCGCCAACCGGCTTGCCAGTTGACGACAACACCAGCAGCGTTCGCTGCAATTCCCAAACCTTAGCCGCCTTCGGGTAAATCATCCACGCTGGATCGCCAGCACGGAGGGCGGCGCATTGCCAAGGAGATTTCACGTGGCTCTCAAACTCGTCACCCAAGCCAACCTAACCGACTGCGGTCTTGCCTGTGTCGCAATCGTGGCCGGTAAGTCGCTCGATACGGTGTTGCGCGTCGCCGTCAAGGAATGCGGATATCCGAAGGACGGCCCCCATACCACCACCGACGAAAACCTCTTCAAGCTGCTCGACCATTTCGGGATCAAGTACGGCAAGAAGCAGAAGGTAAAGACCGTCGAAGCCCTGCCGCCAGTTGCCATCATGGAAACCCGCAAGATGCCATCGACTGGCAATTCGCACCTGGTTGTGTTCGAGCGCACGCCTGACGGCGATGAGCATGCCCTTGATCCCGGTTGGTGGCTCAAGCAACAGGTTCGCAGCGACTGGAACCGGATCAAGCTCGATACGTTCATCCCGATCTACCTTGCCGAGCCAGCCCCCAAATCGAGCAAGAAGAAGCCGGAGCAGCCCCCGGCAACTGAAGCCAGTGATGCCCCCGCAAGCACAGCGCCGCCCAAGCAAGCGAAACCGCCGAAGACCAAGCCCAAAGGCAAGAAACCTGCGGCCATTGCGGAACAGCAAGAAACGGCCTCAACCGAGTTGAGCGGCGAGCCACAGCCAGCCGATGCAACCGCAGTCGCCGTCGAGTCGGAATCTGGCGAACAAGAGCTGCAACCACCAACGTCCGCAGATGGCACGCCCGAGAGTGCTGGCCCGCAAGGCACCGACGATGCTGCCTGACAGCGTGCTTTTCCAGTCGCTCAGACGGATCGAACTGATTGACCCGTGGCGTGGGGCTGATGGCGTCACCGGCACGGCAGGTGCCAGCCTGCTGGCGGGGGCCATCGTCTTGCACTTCGAGCAGGTTTCGGCTGTCTGCACTTCGCCGCTGCGCTACTCGCGGTGCCAGCGCGGCACGGCGGTGGAATGGCTTGGGCAAGGACGCTGGTCGGACTTGGGCTATCGCTTCACCTTGCTGGCTGCCGATGAGGCCGCCTGCTGGGCGCTACCGAGCCGGTTGCACCGACAGACCATCATGGCAGGAAGCTGGCTGACACCCGCATGCGATGACGCCCCGGAGCCGCCGCTGTTGCTATCGACCGGGCATGCGCAATATGGCATCCACACGGCGCTGAGGCTTCGCCTTCTGCGAGGCGGCTGGCATGAATTGACATACCGGCCCGACCTTGACGGCTGTATAGAGTTCGCACCGGAAGGTCTGCACTTCGACACCAAGGAGCCAATCGCTGTCTCAGGTCCAGATGTGGAATTCGGCTGGTTGCATCCGGCCAGCCCGTACCCGTTTGCGCTAGACGACAGGTGTTGGCGCTGTGCTGACCCACGCGATTGGCCGATGCCTTTGCAGCGGGCGTGGCGAAGTCAACCGACCGGCGAACTGTACCGGGAAACGATGCGGCGCGCTTTGCTGGCCCGCTTCTCGCAGCACGACCGGCTGCGTGAAAGGCTCTTTGCGCTACGCCGCGAGGTAGCAGTGGCAGGCGTGCCGAGCGGACTCATTGAAGAGGTCTCGGCCGTCTTGCAGGCACTACACGGAAAGAGGGCTGGGGGTGTCGCTCAATAAGGCCTGAATCTGCTCTCGCACGGATGGCTCGGCCTTGCTGTAGCGGTAGATCAGATCGGCAATCTCGTCCTCGTCGGCGTAGAAGAAGGCGACCGGCACTCCCAGCGCCTTGGCCAAGTTCCTCGCCGTCAGCAGATCGGGCTTATGCACGCCCAGCTCGTAGCGGTTGATCCGCGTGCTGGCAACGGACGGGTCTATGCCCGCTTTGATGCCGAGGTTCTTCTGTGACACCTCAGCGGCCACACGCGCCTGCTTGAGCCTCTCGCCCCATTGTTCGTCTTCTTTTGCCATCTCGCGCCCAAATGGCTACGAGATTCGTAGTTGTCGTGTATTCTGGATACTACGAGTTACGTAGTGTCGAGCCCCTTTGCGCCGTGAATTTCCACGTCGCTACCCCTATTCACAACAAGGAAGGAAATCAAAGAATGCAGTTCAGTCCCTCATGCCAAACCGATAGCGCCGAACAGTCCGAAACGGCCTGTTTGAAGACTGGAGGCGCCACCCGTGCCTTGGCTGTCGTTGTCTGTGTCGTTGGTTTGGTCGCCTGCTCGTCGAAGCCGGAAACAGCCGACATTCAGAAAGACTTGGCCGAAGCCTACGCGTGTCCGGTCATTGAGCTTTCAGATGTCAAGAAGATCGACGGAGCGGCTGCCGACGGCAAGTTGTACGACGTCTCTTTCACGCATACGGTCAGCGTCAAAGGCGGTGCGGAAGCCGCTGCCAAGCTGTTCTCGGAGTGGGCCACTCTTGAAGCCCAAGTACAGCCTACGCAGATTGCCTTGGACAAGGCGCTGTTTGAAGCGGACTCGCGTGCTGCGCAAGGTCAGCTACCCGGAGGACGCGACGCCGATCCCGAGGTTCGTCGTCTGACGCAGGCGAAGGTGCAATTGGCATCCCGGCTGGCAAGCCTGATGCCTTGCGAAACCATAGAAGCCGTGACCCGGTTGCAGGTCATGCGAAGCGCCGCCGAAGAGGCTGCCAAATCCGGTCAAAGCCAGGTTGCGGTGCCGGTAGCCATCAAGGTGCGCGGCACGGGCCGCATGGCTAAGGCGGAAAGCGGCTGGCACTTTGCGGACATGCCGGCCTTCAGCACGGTGGAGATCGTGACTGCGAGCGCCACTTACCCCCGGTTCAAGGCGGAGCCCACCGCAAGCACCAGTGCGTCCAGCGAGGCCCGCAGGTTGGTTGGCAAGGTGCGAGCAGGCAACACCGATAGCTGTCTGGAAGTGCCGGTTTCGGGGGACACCAAGTGCTACACCTTGCCGAGCGAGCCGGAACTGATGGCCCGCATTTTCGGCACATGCCAAGACGGCGATACGTGCGCAATAACAGGTCAATTCGATGACAAGAACGAAAAACTGATTCAGTTCAGCAAGGTTGAAAAGACCGGGATTTGATTCTTGGATGTATTGCAATCACTTGAAAAGGAGGAGCCCTTTGAACTTGAGTATTCGCTTGCCTTTGCTTGTACTGTTACCACTTACGGTTCTTGTCGGTAGCGCATCCGCCCAAGACGCTTCTGTACCCAAGCATCTCCAACTCGCCCGCGACTTCGTTGCGAACACAAAGCAGGAGAACAACAGCTACTCCAACACACACATATACACCCGCATGCCGGGCGACTTGTTCGCTTCCGAGTACGTTGTGGCGACGGACTGCGGCGGCTTCGTGGAAGACATGTTCCGGCGGGCCAAGTCCGGGGTACTCGAACAGCTCAAGACCAAGAAGTTCAAGAACCGATTCAGCATTTTCGATTGGCATCCCAGCATCGTGAAGGAAGAGGCATTTACCCGCATCAGGAAGGTGCCGGACATTCAGCCTGGAGACGTGGCGGTGTGGCTCTACATGAATATGGGCACGCACACGCTGCCCGGACACATGCTGTTCATTGATTCGGCCCCGGTGAAGCTGGAGAAGCCGCGCAAGCCAGTGGTTGCGGGGCTAGACCAGTACGAAGTCAGCATCATCGACACCTCGCAAGAGGCTAAGAGCCGCGACGACACCCGGTACGTCAGTGATGCGGCGCTACGAGATGAGAACGAGGCCAAGGGCAAGGAGCGAGGCAGCATTGCCAGCCCGAACTACAAAGGCGTTGGTCGCGGCCACATTCGTTTCTATGCTGACGCTACCGGCGACATCAAGGGCATCGCATACGGCTTCGATAAGGCCAAGTTCCATGGGCTTGATGATTGGAACATTGTTGTCGGGCGCCCTCGGTTGGTTGCTTTGGGCGGAAAACCATGATGCTCCGAGCGTTGATCGCCGGGCTGCTCATTGGTCTCGTCGCCACCGGCCATGCCGAAGGGGTTTTGTTCAAGATTCCTACCCGCGAGGGCGTGAGCACTACACTGTTTTGGGAATCTGCACCAAACGCTAAAGCCACTGTGTTCCTGTTCCCCGGTGGTGGTGGTGGCTTCGGCAAAGTCGAGGACGGCAAGGCAATGGGTCAGAACTTCCTCGTTCGCTCTGAGCCGTATTTCTTCGCCAACGGGTTCAACGTGGCTATTTTCGGGCGCCCCAGCGACTCCCAGGACTTGGACTACGCCGACCGCATCAGCGACACACACATGGCCGACGTGCGCAAGGTGCTGGAGTTCGTCAAGAACAAAGCCGAAGTGCCGGTCTGGATTGTTGGCACCAGCCGGGGCACGATTTCAGCGACGGCCACAGCCATCAACCTACCGGGAGCGATTGCGGGGGTGGTACTGACCTCCAGCGTGGTCAGCTACAAGAAGCCGGGGGCGGTGCCCAAGCAGGACTTGGATCGAATCAAAGTACCGGTGCTGGTGCTGCACCACGCCAAGGACGCCTGTCCCCACTGCCAGCCTTTCGAGGTGTCAGTCATCCTGCGCGGGCTAAAGAACGCTCCCGTCAAAAAGGAAATCATGGTCAGCGGTGGCGAGAACCCCACGGGCAATGTCTGCGAGGCACTGCACTGGCATGGCTACATCGGGATGGAGCGCGAGGCGGTCGATCTGATTGCCGAATGGATCAAAAGGCCGGTGAACTGATAGCCACCCAGGCAATTTTGTGGCTCAACACAACACCACAGAAGGAGCCTTTCATGAATACAGCGACCACTCACGAGTTGCAGTCCGCTCTACGCTTGCTTGCAAACGACATCGCCGTCTCGGTTCCTTGGGATGCATTGCATCAATGGGCTGGCAGCAACCCTCTCGCACTCGAACACTACGCACAACTGCAAGGTCTCTGGAACGAGGTCTGGTGCGAGGCGAACCGTGCTACCCCAGCGCCAACCGTGTACCTCTACCACGGGCCGGCGAAGTTGACGCTGGTGCGGGAGAGCACGCTTGATGACCCGCCCGCAGTGGCGCTGCAGGACTTGGCGTGCACCTCGGTGCCTCCAGTGATCTGAGCCGTTGAGCTTGCGCCTCCCACATGGAGCCGATGCCCCACTACTGGGGCATCGGTTTTTGTCTTCCAAGCTCATTTCAGAGCGCGTATGATGTGCAGTACTTTGTACAACACCTGAAGGAGCCAACCATGGCCATTTCTGCCGGTGACGTGATTCCGCTGTCGCAAGCCAGGGCGAACCTGTCTGAACTGGCCGACCAGGTGAAGGCTGGGGCCGAGAAGATCATCACCAAGAACGGTGAGAGTTACGTGGCCATCATCGACGCCCAGCGGCTGGACTACTACCACCAACTTGAGCGCGAACGCATTCACCTGCTGCTGATAGACGATGCGAGCAAAGGCCTCGCTGATGTTGCTGCGGGCAAGGTCAAAGACGCGCACAGCACGTTGACCGCCATCAAGCGCCGCCGCGTTGCCAAGGCTGTTGGATAAGAACGGCCTCGCATCGTGACAGCCAAGCACACCGTCAAACTCACGGATAACTTCGAGCGGAATCTTGAGGAGATTGAGGCATTCTTGGTTAAGGCCGAAGCTTCGCACGCGTTCGATGCTTTGCTGGACGAGTTGATAGATACCGTCGTTCCAAATCTGGAGAGCTTCCCCGGAATGGGACGCTTGTTTCTGGAGCGGCCTGCACGCTCGATTGAAGTTGCCAATGGTATTGCTCGCCTGACAAAACAACTTGGCTCTTTTGCCAAAGATGGCGAACTGCGCGAGTACGTGATGACGCACTACCTGCTTCTGTATGCGCGGATCAAGGGCACGGTTTACCTGCTTTCGATTCGGCACCAACGGCAGCTTTCCTTTGATTTTCAGGCGCTGTGGCCGACAGGAAACTGATTTCCATGATCCAAAGCCACTCCTTCACCCCGCACCAGCTAGCGTATTTTGCCCATCAATTGACGCGGCGGGCTGCATCGGACTCCATGGATCGCATGGCGGGCGCGCTCTTGGACGCGCAAGTCGATCTAAACCCCCACCAGATTGACGCGGCGCTATTCGCCACCAGTAACCCACTCTCCAAAGGAGCGATCCTTGCAGATGAGGTGGGTCTCGGCAAAACGATTGAGGCTGGGCTGCTGATCGCTCAGCGATGGGCTGAACGCAAGCGCAGAATTTTGGTTATTGCACCCGCTAACCTGCGCAAGCAATGGCACCAAGAGCTGGCAGACAAGTTTGGAATTGCCGCAGCGGTACTTGAAGCTAAGTCGTATAAACAGGCACTCAAAGAAGGGGGTAGCAATCCTTTCGATGCGCCACAAGTCCTCATCACTTCCTACCAGTTCGCCAGCGGTAAGGCCAAGGAAGTTCAGTCGGTGCCTTGGGACTTGGTTGTCATTGACGAAGCGCACCGGCTACGCAATGTCTACAAACCTGACAACAAGACAGCTCGCACGCTGAAAGATGCCTTGGTGTCCGCTCCGAAGGTTTTGTTGACTGCTACGCCTTTGCAAAACTCCCTGCTCGAACTGTATGGGCTGGTGAGCTTTGTGGATGAAAAGGTTTTTGGCGACTTAGATAGTTTCAAGAGTCAATTCGGGTCGATCAAGGATGCTGCCAGCTTCGACGCGCTGAAGCGCCGGATTGAACCCGTCTGTAAGCGCACGCTCCGGCGACAAGTTGAGGCCTATGTCAAATACACCAAGCGCATTCCATTGCTGCAAGAGTTCGTCCCAGGTGCCGACGAGACAAACTTGTACAACCTTGTCTCCGAGTACCTCCAACGAGACTCCCTATTCGCGTTGCCCAACAGCCAAAGGCAACTGATAACGCTTGTGCTGCGCAAGCTGCTCGCATCGAGCACATTTGCCATTGCAGGGGCGCTGGACACTCTTGCAAAGCGCCTGCGCCAAACGTTGGACGAGAAGTCAGCAAGTCTCGATCTTGCGGACGAGTTGGACAACGACTTTGAAGGCTTCGATGAGCTGGCAGAAGAAATCGAATGCATCGCAGAGCAAGAAAGCCAAGCAGGGAAAAAGGCCAAGACCGAGCAAGAGATACTTGCCATCAAGGCAGAAATCATTGAACTGGAGTCATTCAGGGACTTGGCTGTTTCGATTGTAGAAAATGCCAAAGGTCTGGCCTTGTTGCAGGCCCTCAAGGTGGCTTTTCAAAAGCTTCGGAATTTGGGTGCAGAGCAAAAAGCAATCATCTTCACAGAGTCCCGCCGGACACAAGATTACCTGCTGACCTTGCTTGGCAAAACTCCTTATGCTTCCGGGGTTGTGCTCTTCAATGGCACCAACAACGATGTCCGATCCAAGGAGGTGTACGACGCTTGGATCAAGAAGCATGCAGGCACTGACCGAATCAGCGGTTCACGCTCTGCCGACACCCGTGCTGCACTGGTGGAGTACTTCAAGGAGCAAGGCAGCATCATGATTGCCACGGAGGCAGGCGCGGAGGGCATCAACCTTCAGTTCTGCTCTATGGTTATCAACTACGACTTGCCATGGAACCCGCAACGGGTGGAGCAGCGCATCGGACGTTGCCATCGCTACGGCCAGAAGCACGACGTGGTGGTAGTGAACTTCCTCAACAAGGAGAACGAGGCCGACCGGCGCGTGTATGAGCTTCTGGCGTTGAAGTTCAAGCTGTTCGACGGCGTGTTTGGGGCCAGCGATGAAGTGCTGGGGGCAGTCGAGTCGGGAGTCGATTTTGAGCGCCGCATTGCCGAGATTTACCAGACCTGCCGTCATCCCGAGCAGATTCAATCGGCTTTCCAGCAGTTGCAGGACGATCTTGCTGGCGAGATCAGCGATGCCATGCTGAATGCCCGCAAGGCGCTGCTTGAAAACTTTGACATAGATGTGCAAGAGCGGCTGCGTCTCCGCGATCAAGCTGCCCGTGCATCACTGGGCAAGCTCGAACGGATGTTGATGCGCTTCACGCAGGCAGCTCTGGGAACAAGCGCCCGCTTCGACGAAGACGGAACAGGTTTCCAATTGGACAGCACTCCACCTTTTGTAGGTGGCCCTGATAGGCACGAAATCCAGCTTGGCCGCTACGAATTGCCGCGTCGGACCGAAGAGGCTCACATCTACCGGTTGCAACACCCGCTTGCGCAAACACTGATTGACTACGCCAAAGGCCAACAACTGGCGCCCGCCAAACTCCGCATGCATTACGACAGCTATGGGGCGCATGTCGCCGTGGTCAAGCAGTTGCTTGGGCGCTCCGGCACCGTAGCCGTGAGCCTGCTCAGCGTGGAGTCGCTTGGTGCAAAAGAAGACCATCTGCTGTTGGCCGCGCAGGACGACACTGGTGCGATCCACGACGCGGAGACGGTCGAAAAGCTGCTCTCGGTTCCCGCGATTGCCAGTGCTTTGCCTCCAGCCAGTCCGCAGCCAAATACCAATGCTGTTGGCGACTTGGGTCAGCCGGGCCTCGACTTCAATGCTGCCTACGTGCCGCTATCGCCTGCATTGGAACAGGAAATCAACCGGCAGAAGAGTATCGTGCTCTCGGGGCTTGAAACCCGCAATCTGGCGGCATTCACGCAGGAAACGGACAAGCTCGACACTTGGGCCGATGATTTGAAAGTCAGCCTTGAGCGGGAAATCAAGGAACTCGACCGCCGCATCAAGGAAGCTCGCACACTGAGCAAAGGTGCAGCGACCTTGGCCGAGAAGCTGGCAGCGCAGAAAATTCAGCGCGACCTTGAGGCTCTACGCGACCGTCGGCGGCGCGAGCTTTTTGAGCGTCAGGATGAAATTCAGGCAAAGCGCGATGGCCTGATTGACGAACTGGAAAAACAACTAAAGCAGAACATTACTGCTACCCGGCTTTTCGCCGCGGAATGGGAGGTTTATTGATGGCGGCCTTGCCCACCAACTTTCTGAATATTCTCAAGGACAAGCTTGAGAAGGACTTCGTTCCTCACCTGCCGGAACTTCTCAACAAGGAGCGGCCCAAGGCCGATCAGGATAAGAAGCAGCTTTCCCGAGCCTTCAGCGGTTTCGTCCTGCACAAGATGTTGAACCTTGGCATTGCCGACGCTGCACAGTCCGTGGTCGATGACTTCGATGACAACGGCCTCGATGCGATCCACTACGAGACTGCAAGCAAGACGCTCTATCTGGTGCAGACCAAGTTCCGTGAGCGGGAGCAGTTCGACGAGGGCGATGCCATTCGTTTTCGTAGTGGCGTTGACCTGCTCTTAGGTCAGCGTTACGACCGCTTCAACGCAAATGTCCAGTGCCGTAAGGATGAATTGGATGATGCCTTCGACGAAGCCGAACGCATTCAACTGGTTGTCGCTTACATCGGAACGGGCTTTTCGGCGCATGCCAATGCTGCGCTGAAGGAACTGACCGAGGACGAAGATCACCACGAAATCGGGCGCTTGCAGGCCGACATAGCAGAGTACGGCCCGGACAAGGTTCAAGCCGATCTGTTGGCCGAACAAAGCGTCGGCGTGGTGAACGACAGCCTGCGATTGACCAAGTGGCAGCACCTCGGGGGGCACCGTGATACGCACATCGGCGTGGCGCTGGTCTCTGATCTGGTGGAGCTGCACAAGAAGCACAAGAAGGCACTGTACGAACGCAACATTCGGTACTTCCTTGGCTCGCGTGAATCGGATGTCAACAGGTCGATTCAGGACACCTTGCGCACCGCTCCTGATGAGTTCTTCTACCTGAACAATGGCATCACCGCCTTGGCCGACCAGGTTGATGCACCGCAAGGCACCAAGGCCAACAAGCGATTGCGCCTGCGCGGCCTGTCTGTCATCAACGGTGCACAGACGATCTCATCAGCAGCAGAATTCGTCGCGCAGAACCCGCTCTCGGATATTTCCAATGCCAAAGTCTTGGTGACGATCATCAAGGCTGATTCGGAGGGCAAGTTCGGACGCTCCGTTACGCGAGCACGAAATCATCAGAATCCGGTTTCGACCGGCAACTTCGCATCCCTTGACCCTCGGCAGGAAGAGCTACGCCGCGAGTTAGCCTACCTTGGTTACAGCTACCACTACCGGCCAGAAGCAACGCCTCGTAACGCGGAGGTGTCGGCCAACATCATCACTATCGAACAAGCCATGAAGGCATTGGCCCTGTTCGAGGTGGATTCTCGCTACCCGTACTGGCTCAAGAACGAAATTTCCCGGTTCCAAAACGCCGAGTCTAGTGAGTACCAATCACTGTTCACGCAGACGCTGACCGGTGCGCAACTCGTCAACAAGGTGAAATTCTTCCGCTTTGTTCGAGACGTACTTGCCTCCAATGCCGCCGCGACAAGAGGGGCCGAAGGGCTTTTCTACAAACACGGAGCTTTTGTGGTGGCCGCTGTCCTGGCGAAGCGTTGCCGCACCCGAGTCAATGAACCGGACGTGTTGAAGCAGGCACAGCTCAATGAGCTACTGAGCGCACCTCTCGATCAATGCCGGCAGAGTTGCTGGGACAGGGCTCGACCGCTGGTTGGTCAAGGGCGAAGCGTGTTGTCGTATTTTCAGAATCAGGGCAGCACGGTACGTTTGCTGGACGGCTGCATGTCTTCCATCTACGGACTTGAACAGGCTGAGGCGTATCAGGCGGTGAAGCAGGTCACAGATCGGAGAGAAGCCTTTCCTCAAGAAAGAGTCTTCCGTTATCTGACAACCCAAGCCCCGCAGATTTGAAATGCTGATAGCCAGACCAAAGAAATTCTGTGACTCGTTCTTGCTTCAGCAAGAATGGAATCGGAGAGATATGAAATGACACAGTTAAGCCGAATCGAATGGACCGAGGCAACTTGGAATCCCACGGTGGGATGCACCAAGATTTCCCCCGGTTGCAAGAATTGCTACGCGGAGGCAATGGCAAAGCGATTGCAGGCAATGGGTACGCCTGGCTACGCGAATGGCTTCAAGCTCACAGTTCTGCCGGAAAGGCTGGAAGAACCATTGCGCCGAAAAAAGCCGACGGTGTATTTCGTCAACTCCATGTCAGACTTGTTTCACAAAAGCGTATCTGATGAATACATCGAGCAAGTTTTTGATGTCATTCAGCGTAGTCCGCACCATACCTTTCAGGTTTTAACGAAACGTGCGGAGCGGCTGGCGTCTTTCTTTAAGCATCGGGCTGTTCCAACCAATGCGTGGATTGGCGTATCGGTTGAGGATAAAGAATACGGTGTCCCCCGAATTAATCACCTTCGAAAGGTCGATGCAAGGATTCGCTTCCTTTCAGTGGAGCCGCTCTTGGATGATGTTGGTGAACTCGATCTGACGGATATTCATTGGGTCATCGTTGGCGGCGAGTCTGGCCCTAAAGCACGCCCGATGAAGCTCGAATGGGTTGAGAGTATCCAGCAGCAATGCGCAGAGCAATCAGTACAGTTCTTCTTCAAGCAATGGGGTGGATGGGGTGCTGATGGCAAGAAACGCTCGAAAAAAGCCAACGGGAGGCTGCTTGACGGGCGGACGTGGGATGACATGCCCGAACTTTCATCCCACGTCTAAGGGCTTCTATGTCGCGTAAACCATACAACTGGAAGAACGGGCCTGATTTTATTCAGCAGCATAGTGTCGCTAAGCACAGGATATTGCAGTCCTACCTTGCAGCCTACTTCAAGACTTTGGTTAGTTCACCAAACCAAGATGTCTTGCGCTTGACGCTGGTTGATGGCTTCGCCGGAGGCGGCCTCTATATTCACAACGACACCCGCGAACTGGTCAAAGGATCGCCGTTCATATTTCTGAATGCGACACGCGAGGCGGAGTATCTGATTAATAAAGACCGCAGAAAGCCTGTGCACCTGGAAGTTGACTATTTTTTTGTGGAAGCAGACAAGCATGCGCACTCACATTTAGACAAGGTGCTGCGCGACGATGGGTACGGTGCTCAGATCGGCAACACCATTCACCTGCAACATGCAAAGTTTCAGGATCAGGCCGATAGCATCATTGATTTCGTTAAGCGCAAGAGCCCGAGGAATGGGCGTTCAATCTTCGCACTCGATCAATACGGCTACAAAGAAGTTCCGACCCAACTGATTCAGAAAATATTTGCGAAACTGCCGAGCGCCGAGGTCATCCTGACCTTCGGAGTGGACTCTTTCCTGAACTATGCTAGTGATGGAAAGCTCACGCAGTCGCTGTTGGACGAGATCGGAATCCCAGACGTTCTGAACGGCCGTTCGATGGAAGACATTAAATCATCTGAACGCGATTGGCGCTTGTTTATCCAGAGTGGCTTGTATCGAACACTGGTAACCCGGTGCGGTGCCAAGCATTTCACACCGTTCTTTATTCGGAACAACAAAGGGCACGGCGACTATTGGCTGATTCACCTCTCGCAACACCACAAGGCGCGTGATGTCATGACGGAGGTGCATTGGGACAACAACAACTATTTCATCCACTACGGCGGAGCAGGTCTGGATATGTTCCAGATGGTGGGCTACGACCCTGATCATGACTCTGACCACAAGAATCAGAACGTACTGGGCTTCGAGTTTGATGATGTGGCGCGGAAGGCCAGTATTAGCGCACTCAATGAGCAGATTCCAAAGCGCGTGTATGCCAATGACGAAGGCGTGAGCTTCGGGATTCTGTTCGCCACGACTTGCAATGATTCCCCGGCTTCGGCCGCGATATATCGTGATTCGGTCGGGTTCCTAATTGAAGAAAAGGTAATTGAGGTGGTCAGTGAGGACGGAGTGAAGCGCAGGTCGGCACAACAGATCAAGCCGAATGACCAGATCATTGCCCCACAGCAGCGCGGACTATTTACGCTATGACAAAAAGACAAAAACTTGAACTGACGTGGATCGGGAAGGGCGTACGACCCAAGCTAGAGCCTCGTATCTTGCTGTCCGATCCGAAATTAAGCTATCACGCTAAGCACCGCGTGTCTGATGACGATATTTTTGATAATCGACTCATATTTGGGGATAACCTGCTCGCATTGAAGGCGCTTGAGCAGGAGTATTCTGGCAAGTTGAAGTGCGTCTTTATTGATCCGCCTTACAACACGGGCAGCGCCTTTTCACATTATGACGATGGGCTGGAGCACTCAATATGGCTCGGCCTGATGCGTGATCGGCTGGATGTAATTCGACGTCTTCTGTCTGAAAATGGTTCGCTGTGGATCACCATTGATGACAACGAAGCGCACTATCTCAAGGTACTTTGCGACGAGGTATTTGGAAGAGCGAATTTCATTGCAAATGTAGTTTGGCAAAAAAAATATGCCCCCGCAAATGATGCGCTGTGGCTTAGCGATAGTCATGACCACATCCTTGTTTATGCGAAGAATAAGGATGTATGGCGTCCAAATAAGCTACCAAGAACTCAGGAACAAGATGATCTCTACAAGAATGTCGACAACGATCCGCGTGGGGCTTGGATGTCTGATAACTATACCTGCGCGAAGAATGCGGATGAACGCCCCAACCTCTACTATCCGATAAAAAACCCCAATACGGGCGAGGAAATTTGGCCAAAGCGAACACGGGTTTGGGCTTTCGATCAAACAACGCATCTAAAGCATGTCGCAGACCAAATGATTTATTGGGGAAAAGATGGGACAAACAGTACACCTCGCTTAAAGAAATTTTTGTCCAAACTGAAATCTCCTGGAAGAGTTGCTGCAACCATATGGCTGCACGACGAGGTGGGGCACAACCAAGACGCCAATCGAGAGCAGCAAACGTTCAATGCAGACGATCCCTTTAAGACGCCAAAACCCGAAAAGCTGATTCATCGAATCCTTACTTTGGCAACTAATCCAGGAGATATCGTGCTGGACTCTTTTGCCGGGTCTGGAACAACTGGGGCTGTCGCGCACAAGATGGGGCGCCGTTGGATCATGGTTGAGCTTGGCGAGCACTGCCACACCCATGTCATTCCACGCATGCAGAAAGTGATTGACGGTGAAGACAAGGGCGGCATTACGGAGGCAGTTGGCTGGAAAGGCGGCGGTGGCTTTCGCTATTACCGTGTTGCCCCCAGTCTGTTGCAGCAAGATCGTTGGGGCAATTGGGTTATCAACAAGGAATACAACGCAGAGATGCTTGCTGAGGCGATTTGCAAGCTGGAAGGCTTCACTTACGCCCCCAATGATGCCCACTACTGGCAACATGGCTACAGCACAGAGTTGGACTTCATCTACGTTACGACGCAGACGCTCAATGCCGACCAGCTACAGGCCCTGAGCGACGAGGTGGGCGAAAGGCGCAGTCTCCTGGTGTGCTGCGCGGCCTATCGCGGCTCGACGGATCGTTTTGCCAATCTCACGCTCAAGAAGATTCCGAAAATGGTCCTGAGTAAGTGCGAATGGGGTCACGACGACTACAGCTTAAATGTTGAAAATCTGCCGATGCAGCAGAAACCGACAGTTGAGCCACCGCGTCAAGGTGGCCTGTTCGGCGATGGGGAGGACCACGCATGACTCACAGTTACCCCGGCTCGCGCTGGTGGAAGTTCGATTTCCACAATCACACGCCCGCGTCCTTGGACTACCGGGGTGACAAGACCATTACGCCGCGCCAGTGGTTGCAAGACTACCTAGACAAGGGCATTCAATGCATTGTCGTCACCGACCACAACACAGGCGGCTGGATTGACAAGCTGAAAGCGGAACTCGCGATGTTGCAGCAGCAAGATGCCCCGAAGTGGGGTGGCATGACGATCTTTCCGGGCATGGAGTTGTCGTGTAGCGGTGGCGTGCATTTGATGGTGATTCTTGATCCGAGCAAGGGCACCTCGGACATTGATGCTATCCGTGGCAGCGTTGGTTATACGGGTACGCCGGGTGACAGCGATGCTGTGACCAGCCAAAGTGTCGAGCAAGTTATCCGTGCCATCCAGTCAGCGGGTGGGGTAGCCTGCGCAGCGCACGTCGATCAACCAAAAGGCTTGCTGACCTCACTGACTGATCACAACACCTTACGGCCCATTTTCAAGTTGTTGGATGCCATCGAGATCATTGATCCGACAGCAAGCTGTTTGCAGCCGCATTCTGCTGCCGTGGCTAACTTGGCATCTGTGCTCGGTTCGGACAGTCATCAACCCAGTGAAATCGGGCGAGGCTACACGTGGGTGAAGATGTCAGCCCCTTCCATTGAGGGCTTGAAGCTGGCGCTGCTTGATCCTGAATCAGCCATCCGCCGCAGCGACCAATGCACCAACTACCCGCAGCAACTGAATCATCCGAAGATCAAGAGCATCACGGTTGAGAAGCTGCGGCTACGTCAGAAAGACCCGCTGACGATTCATTTCAACCCCAGCTACAACGCCTTAATTGGTGGCCGTGGTAGCGGCAAGTCCACCATACTGGAATGCCTGCGCTTGGGTTTGGCACGCGAAAACGAACTCTTGACCGGGCGTTCTGACGGGGCGCTCAAGCAATCCTTCGAGAACTTCAAGAAGGAAAAAACGGGCCGCAACCAGCCGGGAATGATGCTCCATGACTCTCGCATCACGGTCGAGGTGTCCAAGGGCCAGGGCGATCTGGAAGAGCGGTTTGAATACCGATGGATGAAGGGGGCAGATTCCAAGTTTGCTGTGTCGGTGCGGCGCTGGGATAGCGGCGCATGGCAGGCAACGCAACTGACCGAAGAACAGGCCCGTAGCAACTTTCCTGTCAAGCTCTTCAGTCAGAAGCAGATTCTTGCGTTGGCCGATAACCCGCAGCATCTGATTCAGTACATAGACGACGTGTTGGGTAGCAGCAAGGAGGCTTGGGCACAAGGCTTTGCCCTCAAGCGCGAGGCCGTAAACCTTGCCAGAAAACGTGTTCGCACGCTGGAGGCTGAGATTGCTCAAAAGCCCGCTGTCGAGCTTCAGTACAAGGAAGCATCGCGCAAGGCGAAGGTCTTTGCATCCTCAAACTTTGGTGTTGCCCTCAAGGCGTACCAGCGTGCAGGCAAACAGCAGCGGGCGGTGCAGGAATTCTTCAAGCAGCTTGGCGAGGATGTTCAGTCACTGCAAACCAGTGCTGCGGAAGCCGCGAGGCTGAAGACTCTGGCACTTACTGACTTCGAGGCCACAACTCCCGCCGAACAAGCTGAGAAGGCGGCAACGGAAGCCTTGACCAAGAAGCTGGTTGGTAGCTTTGACCAGATCACGGCCTTGGTCGCCAGCATGCAGACAGACCTCGCGGCAGCGCAGGCAGCGAGTGATGCGAGCGTATGGCATCAAGAAAATAAAGTACATCTGGACGAGTACGCACGCATCGTGGCAGAGCTCAAGGCTCAAGGCATCACGAATGCCGAAGATGCATCTCAGGCCGTGGCGCTGGAAGAGAAGCTGAAGAAGCAGTTGGATCAGTTCAACACCGTCAGCGCCGATCTTGAGCAAGCGCGGAAAGCTGTTGTGGATGCTCAAGCCGCGTTGCACCAGGAGCGCCAAGGGTTGACCACGCTGCGGCAGGACTTTCTCAATCAGGTTCTGGTGAATGTGCCTGCATTGAAGATCACACTGAACAGCATGGCGGATGCCGAAGCCGGTGCCACCAGTCTGCGTGAGATTCTTCGCATTGAAACGGAAGGCACTTTCGCCAAGGAAATCTATGGAGAGACCGATGACGATCCGCCCAAGCCGTGCGGCATGGTCTGGGATTTGGTGAATCCGGCCTTGGCGTCGTCTGTGCCTGAGCGATTGCAGGAGATCAAGCAATCTCTTGAAGAGATGAACGAGCAGGTGCTGAACACCAAACTGCACGGGAAGTTTGTCAAAAAGCTGAAGGACATGAAGCCGGAGGTCGCTTCGGTGGTCTTTGACGAATTGGCGGCGTGGTTCCCCGAAGATGCCGTTGATCTTCAGTACAAGCGTGACGAATCAAGTTCGTTCCAGAGCCTTCAGCAGGCATCGGCGGGCCAGAAGACCGCTGCAATCTTGTCGTTCCTGTTGGCACACGGTAGCGAGCCGCTGCTGATGGACCAGCCCGAAGATGACTTGGATAACGCGCTGGTCTCCCAACTGGTGGTCGCCCAGCTCAGGAATAACAAAAATCGTCGCCAATTGATTGTCATTACCCATAACGCCAACATCGTCGTGAACGGCGATGCCGAGCTGGTCATGCCCATGGAATTCGTGGGCGGTCAGATCGTGAACAACACAGCGGGTGGGCTACAGGAGAGGTCTGTGAGAAAGAAGGTCTGCGAAATCATGGAGGGCGGGGAAAAGGCCTTCGAGCAACGCTACAAGCGGATTCTGAAGGATATGGAGCGCACGGCATGAGTACAGAAAAAATCGTGCGCACAGTGGCTGGGCGCCTGAGCCTGCGCGAGCCGCAAGCCGTTAGCCTGGAGCGATTGCGCATCGCGCTGGAATCAGTGCCCGCGTTGCGCGACTCTAAAGCACGCTCGCCGGAAGAGTTGAAGGCCATGCAGGAAGCTCTGAAAGCTGAGTTCCCGAAGCTGACAGACTTCGAGCGAGACTTTCCGTCCTTGTGCTTTGCACTGGCAACGGGTGTTGGTAAGACGCGCCTGATGGGGGCGTTCATCAGCTACCTACACGCCGCCTACGGCTACAAGCACTTCTTTGTGCTGGCTCCGAACCTCACGATCTACGATAAATTGATCCGGGACTTCAGTGATACAACCGGGCCGAAGTACGTCTTCAAGGGCATCGCAGACTTTGCCGTTGACGCACCGGAGGTGATTACCGGCGAGACCTATGAGCAGAAAGGCGACTTGGTTTCTCAGGCAATTGATGCGCCAGTTCAGATCAACATCTTCAACATCTCGAAGATCAATTCCGAGGTTCGTGGCGGCAAGGCACCGAAGATCAAGCGGCTTTCTGAGTACCTCGGTCAAAGTTATTTCGAGTACCTGGCTGGTCTGCCAGACCTTGTGCTCATCATGGACGAATCGCACCGCTACCGTGCCAGTGCTGGCATCCGGGCGCTTAATGAGCTGAAGCCGTTGCTAGGCCTTGAGCTGACCGCGACACCCTTCACCGAAGGAACGAAAGGCCCGGTGCCGTTCAAGAACGTGGTGATGGACTACCCCTTGGCGCTCGCCATCGAAGACGGTTTCGTCAAAGAGCCCGCCGTGGTGACGCAGCAGAACTTCAACCCTGCCGACCACAGCGCGGAGCAACTGGAGCGCATCAAGCTCATGGACGGCATTCGCGTTCATGAAGAAACCAAGGTTCATCTGCTGACCTATTCGGAGCAGACCGGCCAGAAGCCTGTCAAGCCTTTCATGCTGGTGATCGCCCGCGATACCACCCATGCTGCCGCACTGTTGAGCACGATAGAGGGTCTGTTTGACGGGCAATACAAGGGCAAGGTGATTCAGGTCGATAGCAGCAAGTCGGGTGCGGAAGAGGAAGAAATGATCCGTCGTCTGCTGCTGGTGGAGAGCTACGCCGAGCCAACCGAGATCGTGATTCACGTCAACATGCTGAAAGAAGGCTGGGACGTGACGAACCTCTACACCATCGTGCCTTTGCGGGCCGCCAATGCGCGCACCTTGATCGAGCAGTCTATTGGGCGCGGTCTTCGTTTGCCCTATGGCCGCAAGACCGGCGTTGAGGTGGTGGACCGCCTGAACATCATTGCTCACGACAGGTTCAAGGAAGTCATCGACGAGGCGGGCAAAGGTGACTCGCCGATTCGTCTGAAAGAATTGAAGCTGGAGCCGACCGATAACCACGGGAACCGGTTGACTAGCCTTTCGGTGCCATCCAACACATCAGTGATGCTCGGAATTTCTGGCGTGAAGGGTTCCGGTGTCGATGGCGCGGCAGTTGTGTCCTCCGGGTATGGGCACGGTGCAGGCGGTGCGGCCCAATCGCCTGCGGTAGTCTTCACCGGTGAAGAACGCCGAATTGCCATGGTGGCCATGGATGCTGTTGCAGAGTTGGGCAAGGATCGGACCCTTGTGCCCACCAGCACGGCGTTAGGTACAGCCAGCGTCCAAGAGAAGCTGACCCAATTGGTCATGGAGCGACTGGTGCCGCAACAAGGCGAGTTGCTGGACACCATGTCCTCCAACGTCGAGGCAGTGGCTGAGGTGGTGAAGAAGTCGGTCGAGGTCTTTATCGACCAGACCATCGACATTCCACGCATTACCGTTGTGCCGATTGGTCCCGTGAAGGGTGGCTATCGTGGCTTCACTCTTGATGTGTCGCGGATGAACTATCAAGCGACAGACCAACAACTGGTGTCGCAGGGTCTGCAATCAGGCCGTCAACTGACCTACGGCGAGGCCGCTGTGATCGAAGAGACCCGCCTTGAAGACTACATCGTCCGCGAACTTATCAACTACGACGATGTGTCCTATGACGATCATGCTGATCTGATCTACGAACTCGCTGGTCAGGCAGTGGCACATTTCCGCAGCAAGCAGCCTGACGACGCGGCGGTTCACAACATCTTGGGCAACCATGGGCGGGCCATCGCGGAGAACATCCATCTTCAGATGGCAAAGCACTACGAGGAAGATTCAGCCGGTTCTGAGGTCATCGTCAGCCAAGGTTTCATGTCTTTGAAGCCGTGCGCGTTTACGGCTAAAGACGATGTGAAGCCTCTGCATTGGACACCTGACGATAAGCGCACCATCGGTCAGTACGTCTATGGAGGCTTTCAGCGTTGCGCCTACGCGTTTCAGAAGTTCCATTCGGACACCGAGCGCATCTTGGCCACTGTGCTGGAACGCGAAGCACGCCGCTGGTTCCGCCCGGTGTCGGGTCAGTTCAACATCTATTACCGGTCTGGCGTGAATCAACCTGAGTACATCCCGGATTTCGTGGTGGCGTTAGAAGACATCACGCTGATGATCGAGACGAAGAAGGCCAAAGAAGTTTCTGAGGCCCAAGAGTCCGAGACCGACATTAAGGCTAAAGCGGATCAAGCCGTGGTTTGGTGCAAAAACGCTTCTGATTACGCGCTCAAGGTCGGCGGAAAGCCTTGGGCATATCTATTGGTTCCGCACGATGCAGTAGCTCCAAACGTCACCCTGCAGGGTTTAAGGTCGCGTTTTCAGATGAGCTGATTAAACGAGGTTTCTGGACAATTCATCCACGCAAAGTTATTTTGAGCTGGTTCTGTTTGAGGGTGCCTGATAAATTTTAAAAAGCACGGCGCATGGCGCGCTGTGCCACGCCGCTCATCAATCAAGCGCGAATTCCTCGCCAAAAGCCAAGGTGCTAACCCACCTTGGCTTTTTCATTTTTGGGGCTCGGTATTTGCGATTGAAGGCGGCCATTTCAACACCGGAGAAATATCATGTGCAAAGCAAATCAGGATGCCACAAAAGCCTCGAAGCCGAAATTTTCACTGGGCCATATTACGGCCACGCGAGGCGTCTTTGAGCATCTCGAACGTCATGGCGTCAATGCTAGCGAATATCTTGCTCGCCATGCTCGGGGTGACTGGGGTGATGTCCCGCCAGAAGATGCCGCCGAAAATGAATTCGCCGTTAATCGCCGCTTGCGTCTGCTTTCCAGTTACATGATTGCTGGTGAGCGAGTCTGGATTATCACTGAGGCTGATCGAAGCGTGTCTACGCTACTTTTCCCGAGTGAGTACTGACGGCGCGACGAGCATTAACGCTATGTAAGAAACGTTTTGCCGCACGACTTGTGCGGCTTTTTTTCACCGCTTAGTGTCGGCACATTCAATATGTGTCGGCGTCAGCGGCAACCGAAAAAGCGAGTAAGCCAATGAGCAAAAACACACCTTCCACGCCGGAAAACCGCAAGCCGCTGGAACAAATGACGGCTGCTGACTTTGAACGTGCGTCCCGCGCCGCCTCCACGCGCAGGGAGAATGCCAAGGACGTTCGATACTTCGTGCAGCAGGGCGGAGAATTACCGGCTTCCCCCGCCGTTATGGTGGCTTGGTTAACCAAAGTCGCCAGCCAGTTGGCCCCGGCCACTATTCAGCGGCGCATGGTGTCGGTGGGGCAATGGCACAGAGAAAACGGCTATCCCTCACCGCTGGATGATTCGCAAGTCAAAAGAGTCTTCTCCGGCATTGGCCGCACAGTGGGATTGGCCCAGCGTACCGTCGCCCCATTGGTGCGGGATGATCTACTAGCTGTGCTGGCCGCTGTCGAGCGGCAGAAGCCAATGCGAGCGGCCAGAGACTCGGCTTTGCTTCTGGTGATGTTCTGCGCAGCTTTGCGGCGTGGCTCTGCCATCAATGTGTGCGTAGAGGACATTACCGAGCATCAACTCGGGATCGACTTGATTCTGCGGCGGAGTAAAACCGACCAAGCTGGCAAGGGCTTGGTTGTCAGCATCCCATATGCTCAAGGAACTAAATGCCCGGTCAAGGCCATCGCAAAGTGGCGCGAGCTTTCTGGAATCACCACCGGCTATCTGTTCCGCAGCGTCAACAGGCACGATCAGGTTGGAAATGACAAGTTGCACGCCGACTCCGTGTGCCGGATCGTCAAGCATGCCGTCAAACTCGCCGGTCTGGACGAAAGCAAATACAGCTCGCACTCCGCCCGGGCGGGATTCGTGACCTCCGCCGCCTCCGCACAGATGCCGTTGGCTGAGATTGCGCAGGTCACCAAGCATCGAGGCATGCAAAGCCTGCAACGCTACCTGCGCGTGGTGGATCAGCGCAGGACGAAATCTTTGCTTTGAGTAGCAGGCGGCGCAATCACCACTCCGTCGCCTCCTTCTCGGCGGGCTCTTCCGGTGTTCGGTCAGCACTCGCCGCATCAGCAGGAATGCGCTTCTTCGGAATGATCTGGATCGTTCCGTCGTCCCTCAAGCGGATGCGCACCCAATCACCGGCAGCCAGGCCGGCCGATTCCATCAGGGCAGACGGTATCCGGCAGCCCACCGAGTGGCCCCACTTGGTCAGTTTCTGCATCTTGCACTCCGTGTAAACAATGTATAGCCATGAAATTGTCGGAGGCCATGAAGCAACGAAGTCACGGCGTGAGCCGTCGCTGTGTCGTACTGGTGGGTGCCACCGGGGCACATCGGCTGTAGCGCGGGGGCGCTAAATCCGGTACCGAAAAAAACGCCCAAAGCCAAGAATCTTCACAACTGAGAGCACGGTGCTTTCAGTCTTACTTGGAGGTTCTATGAAAGTTGAAAAAACCCAGGCTATCCCCCCGATGTTTGGTCAGTCCCTGTATCCAGACACTGACCTCCCCCCAGTGTCCATTCTCAAATATCAAGGTCTCAAAGGGGTGGTGCTGAGCCATATCATGGCGACCGATCCTAATACCGACGTGAGGCCGCTGATGGTGAGGGACCTCCAAGGTAAGGAGTTGTCGGGCAAGCAGAAAATTGCGCTGGAAAAGGCCCGCTTGGCGGCATTGCAGACGCTGTCCACTATTGGTGAAGACATCCTGGAACGAAATCTGAGCACGTTCATCGTGACTCGGCAAATTAGACCGCTCACGAAAGATCGATTGGCGCGCCGTAAGTCTCGCAAGGACGATTCGGAGGAAAGCGACAACGCATTCGCTTTGTCCAAAGGTTGGCTGACTGTTCCGCAGGCGGCGAAACGTTTTCCTTTCACGGAAGGGGCTATCCGTCACATGATTTTTCAGGCGGAAGCCTACGTCAGAGTGAAGAAACGGCCGTCGAAAGCGCGTTCCGCAAAGAAGTCGTATGTCCCCGACGGCTTCCTTGACGTGATTGTGAGAATTCCCAATAAACGGCGGGTTTTTCTCGATGAGAAAAAGTTCGCTGCGTGGATGTCGCAATCGCAAGGTGCTTAAGCCAGTCCGAAGAAACCACTCATTAATTAACCAGCGAAGCTGCTGTGCTGTCATTGATTAATCGCTAGCTCCAGTTTGTAGTCCTAGAGATTGATGATGTGATTGCCAGTCTGGAGCTTATAGGCTTGATGGTCTGTATCCCTGTTGTGGGTTGCGCGGCCATCGCGTCCGTCACGGACATACGGCCAGATGCCCCGGCACAGCAGCTTCGAGCTTGGAGTTCAAAAATGTCTGATCGTGTGATTTTTATTTTGAAGAACGTACCGGCCATGATTCGCGCCGCGTTTGCTGTGAAAGCTGAAAATTCGGAATTGGGGAAAGGCCCCATCAAGGTGGCCGAGCCTTCGGCTCTCTTTCCGAACGTGTCTTATTCGGTTGAGTCCAAAGGGGACAGTAATCATGGCGAGGCCGTCGATATCAAGATCGAAGCCTCCGCATCTAATGTTGTCGGAACCAATATCGTCCTGCATAACAACCCGTTTGAGCTGACCCACTCCATCATCAAGAACGTGAATGTGAATCTGAAGCGTGCAGGGTTCTTGTCGGGGAATCGTGAGCCTTTGAGTATCGCTACTGCCGAGTTGCAAAACGCGGAGTTCACGTATCTCTTCTATTGCAACACTGCGGAGGCGGCCCGAGACCTGCTGAAGAAGATTGGCTTCCGCATCCATGCCATTCATGGTGAAAAGGCCGTTTCCGTTACCTCGTGCGACCGTGAGACGATTTACGCCAACCACCTGCCCGAAGGGATGTTGCGGGTCTATATCAAATGGCTGGGGGCTAAGGACACCATTTTGGAGGTGAGCGACGAAGAAGCTCGTGCTTCGCTTGAGAGTCTCGCCCCGCTGCTGGTGCGTATCGAATTTGTCCTGAACGGGCGCACCATCAACAAAGGTATTTCGAGTCCTGATGGTGAACGGACATTCAATCGCCGCGTCACTAGCTGGCAGTTTGACATGGGCAACGCGCCCTCTGGCTGGGAGCAGTCTCCGGCAAAGGCAGTATTCGCATTTGTGCGCAAGGCTTTGCGGCTTGATCGTCCGCTGGCCAGTGAGGCGGTTGCCCCCGAAAGTCTTGATATTCTGAAGCCGTATGCAGAGGTGCTGGCCTGGTACTTCGCTGGCAATGATCCGCGTGAGCATCCCAACTTCGCGTACCTCGACAAGGATAAGCTCAGCAAACGCTTCTCGGCCTGCAAACAGGAAATCTACAAGGCGGGGCAATTCGACATCACGATTCCGTGGGAGAAGGCTCAAGTCCTCGCCGTCGATGGCCTGAGCGAACTTCTCACTTTCGAGAATCGTTTTCGCATTGCGCTGTCCCTCCGCCCTCACACCTTCACGCCGGAGGGGGTGGCAAAAGCCAATGGGAAGCTGTCTGCGCTGTATGCTGGTGATGAGAGTGGTGCCAGCGTTGAGGATGGCGAATGGGAAGTGTCCCGCCCCGCTGAGGAGATTGATTTTGGCGAGCCGAACCGCAAAGGCCCGCCCAAGCCTGCCTCCGCAATGCCGGTTTTCCAGCGCACCAAGCCCGGCTTTCGTCTCCCCCGCTGAATGCGCTTCAGTCTCGGGCTACCTTTTGCTGCTTCTGCTGCGGCTATCGAGGTAGTCCCGAGTCACCAGCCTCAGATAACCTCTTTCCTCGATCATCAATTTCCCGCGCTTCAGGTCATCGTTGACCATCTTGCGCAGATAGTCTTGTCTGGTTAGATCATCTTGCTCGAAGGCGGCGGGTTCCAGTTCCTTGGCCACATCCGTAGGCCGCACACCACCATACGTGATAGCGTCGTAGACCCGGAGTGCGTCGAACAGTCCTGATGGCTTAATGCGGACGTCCACAGGCTTTAGCCCGAACTTCTGCATGTAGTCCATCAAAATATCGCGGGCAACCTCCAACTGCACATCGAGTGCGGAAAGCCCTGCTGTCGTCACGTGGTTCAGATCGAATACCAAGGCGACTTCGTGCTGCTTGAGCACCACCCGGTATTCCTTGTCTCCGTCCTCGGCCGCTTCGTATTCGCGGAATGCTTCACTGAGCCAGAGGCACCCGTGAGGGCCGTGATACCCCTCCTTGTACGGCTTGAATTCACTCAACCCCCAACTCCGCGCCATTCGCTGCTTTGCCCCCGCCGAGGCTTCAGCCAGTTCATCGCATTGACGCTGAAACTCCGGATTGCGGCGCAAGAACTCCCACGCCCAGACCCGGTATGACCATGCCTCTGGTGTCTTGGGGTAGGACTCCGGCTTGGTCCAGTCAGGCCGTGCCATCGTCCGCCTCCTTCTGCTTCGTAGGTGCAGCGCCAAGCCGTGACTGGTGCATCTTTTCCAGCACCTTGGAAATGTGCGCTTTGCTCAGGTGCGCGTACCGCTTCACCATTTGAAGGTCCTTGTGGCCCAGCACTTCAGCGATTTCTGGGGCCGTTGCGCCCTCCATCGCCAGATAGCTGGCCGTGGTGTGGCGCAGGTCGTGGAAGCGGAAATGCTCGATGCCTGCACGTTCCAGCGCGGTTTCCCAAGATTTGCGCAACTGCACTGGACGATCCTTCGTGCGCGTACTCGGAAACAGCAGTGCGGCCGAGTTGACCTTGCCGTGATTGGCCTTCTTGTGTGCATCACGCAAGGCCAGCACCGTTTCAAATGCCTTGCCGGCCAAAGGTACGCCCCGGGGCTCGCTGTTCTTGGTCTGTTCGAGCAGCACCAGGGCCGTCGTGTCGCCCTCAAACAGCACGTTGCGCCAGCGCAAGGTCATGATCTCGCTGTAGCGCATGCCGGTGCCCACAGCCACCTCCAACACGGTCAGGAGGTACGGGTTCTCTGAGCGTGCAGCTTGCGTGCGCAGGCGCTCCAATTCATCGGCGGACAGATACCGAATACGGTTGTTGCTGACCTTGGGCTTTTTGACCCGCGACATGGGCGACTCTGTCAGCCATTCCCATTCCTTCACCGCCACGTTGAAGACGTGGGACAGCAAAGCCATGTAGCGCAGTACCGTTGCCGGTGACCGCTTTTTCTCTTTGCCAGTTGGGGTGACGAACGGCTGGGACAGCAACTCGTCTCGGCATTTCCCGATCAGGGCTGGTGAAACGTCTTGAAGGTTGTAGCGACCGAGCTTGTCCTTCCACCAAGTGAGTTGCGGCCCCTGGTCGCGCACCCGCTTGGGCTTGAGGGGAATCAGCACGTTTGTCCGATATTCCTCGATTAGCTCGCTCATCAGCCGCTTCTGCGCTACTTTATGCGGGAGCGTCCGGCCTGTCCTGATCTCAGATTCGGTTTGCTCGGCCCAATGCTTGGCGTCAGTCTTCTTGTCGAAAGTCTGGGTCAAAGGCGGGTGGCCGCTGATCCGAATTTGAACGTGGTAGGACTTCTTGCCGTTGCGGTCGATGCGTTCTCTGATGCTTGCCATGTTGTGCTCCTCTTACGCCAGCAGCGTGGAGATGGCACATCGGCGCATCGTTTCGAGTGTCCCTGACTGTCGCGGCGAATTGTTCAGACTGTGCCAACAGTGTGCCAGAAACGAAAAAGCGCGCCAATTGGCGCGCTTAACTTGTTGACTTTGCTTGTGTTTTTCAGTTTTTGAGCGTTGCATTACGAATGAGCTGCTCTACCGACTGAGCTACACCGGCTAAAGACCGCGATTATATACTGTTGTGGTAGCTGGTTACGCGTTCAACTTCGTTCTTGGAGCCCAGGATCACGCTCACGCGCTCGTG
>Ga0209792_1000466_pt1 | contig 29022 bp, 31 predicted proteins | sample EBPBio142005_DNA_FD_185860 | JGI IMG/M metagenome (GOLD analysis project Ga0209792, IMG submission 185860) | Wastewater treatment Type I Accumulibacter community from EBPR Bioreactor in Madison, WI, USA - Reactor 1_6/14/2005_ DNA (SPAdes)... | ecosystem: Engineered > Bioreactor > EBPR >... | reverse complement strand
GGCTCGCAGGTCGCGGGCTATCGCGAGGGCCAGCGCGTCATCGCCGGGGCGATCACGCCGAGCGGCCACAGCTATGCCTGCCTGTGCGGACAGCACTCACAGGATGGCGGTGCCGAGGCGCACGGCTTCAAGGCCGCCGGTGGCTGGCGATTCGGTAACACGATCGATGGGTGTCAGGCCGAGTTCGTGCTGGTGCCCGACGCGATGGTCAACCTTTCGCCCGTGCCGTCGAACCTGACGGATGAGCAGGTATTGATGTGTCCCGACATCATGTCGACGGGCTTCGCCGGCGCCGAGAGTGGCGGTGTGCGCATCGGCGACACGGTCGCGGTGTTCGCTCTGGGTCCGATTGGACTTTGCGCGGCGATAGGTGCGCGCCTGATGGGGGCGGCTACCGTGATAGGCGTGGATTCGGTGCCCGAGCGCCTGGCCATGGCCCGGAAGCTCGGCGTCGATCGCGTGGTCGACTACAAGAAAGGCGATCCGGTGGCGGCGATCCGCGAGATCACCCAGGGCCGCGGTGTCGACGTTGCAATCGAGGCCTTGGGGCAGCAACAGACCTTCGAGAACGCGCTGCGCGTGCTGCGACCGGGCGGGACTCTGTCGAGCCTGGGAGTCTATTCGTCCGACCTGCGCATCCCCCTCGATGCGGTCACCGCCGGGCTCGGCGACAACAAGATCGTCACCTCGCTCTGCCCGGGCGGCAAGGAGCGGATGCGGCGCCTCATGAACGTCGTGGCCTCGGGGCGTGTCGACCTCCGGGGCCTGGTGACGCACAGGTTCAAGCTCGATCAGATCGAAGAGGCTTATGAACTCTTCAGCCATCAGCGTGACGGCGTCCTGAAGGTCGCCATTACGCCCTAACTCAATTTGTCGGAGAGACGCGATGGTCAGCCCGCCACCAGTCGAGAAATTGCAGGCCGCTGAGGCGCCGCTGGTTGCCAAGGTTCTTGGACCGGATTTCGTTTGGGGGGTGTCCACCTCCGCCTACCAGATAGAGGGAGCCGCAGGGGCGGACGGTCGTGGCGCCAGCGTATGGGACGGCTTCTGTCGAGTCGCCGGCCGAATTGCCAACGGCGATACCGGCGACGAAGCCTGCGATCACTATCACCGCTACGCCGAGGACGTTGCGCTGATGCAGCAGATCGGCGTTTCGGCGTATCGGTTCTCGATCGCGTGGCCACGGGTGTTGCCGCTGGGGCGGGGCGCCGTGAACGAGGCCGGTCTTGCTTTCTACGACCGGCTGGTCGATCGCCTGTTGGCCGCGGACATCGAGCCTTGGATCTGTCTCTACCACTGGGATCTTCCCCAGGCCCTTCAGGATGCCGGCGGGTGGGTGAACCGGGATGTCGTCTCATGGTTCGCCGACTATGCCAGGCTCGTCGCCGACCGGCTGGGCGATCGGGTGAAGCGCTTTGCCACCTTCAACGAGCCGTCCGTGTTCACGCTGTTCGGCTATTCCTTCGGCTGGCACCCGCCTGCCACCGACGATCCGCGGTCGCTCTACGCGGCGGTGCACCACGTCAATCTGGCCCATGGCGCCGCCGTCGATGTATTGCGGGCGCGTGTCGCCAAGGCATCGATTGGCGCGATCCACAATATGCAGCCGAGCCGTCCGGTTCGGCCGACCGCGCCGGATCGCGCCGCTGCAGCGATGCTGGACGACTTCTGGAATCGCGCTTTCCCCGATCCCCAGATCCTGGGCGACTACCCGGCTTCGATACAGCGCGGTATCGAGCCGCATCGCCAGGCAGGCGACATGGAGCGAATTCGCCGCCCGGTCGACTGGCTTGGCATCAACCACTATTCGCCCATCTACGCCAAGGCCGACCCGGCAGCGCCATTGGGCTTTGCCTGGGCCGATGCGCCGCCGGACGTCCCGCGCTCGCCGATCGGCTGGCAGGTCGATCCAGCTGCGTTCCGCGACACGCTGTTGGATGCCCACGAGCGCTATGGCTTGCCGATCTATGTACTCGAGAACGGCGCCGGCGCCGTCGAGAAGCCGGATGCAGCCGGCGAGATCGACGATCGGGAACGCATCGACTACCTGGCACAGTATACCGGGGCCTTGCGCGATGCCGTCGTGCTGGGCGCGGATGTCCGCGGCTACTTCGTCTGGTCGCTGCTCGACAATTTCGAATGGGGCGCAGGCTATGCCAATCGCTTCGGCCTGGTCTATGTCGACTATCCCACCCAGCGGCGCATCCCGAAGGCCTCGGCGCGCTGGTATGCGGCTTTGATTCGATCGGAAGCCATGAAGGTGGCGTCATGAACAGTTGCCTTCTCGCCGACATTGGCGGCACTCGCACCCGATTCGCGCTCCTTTCGGGATCGCAGATCGGCCCGATCGAATCGATGATGACGGGGGCTTATGCCAATGCCGGCGACGCCATCAGGCACTTCCTGAATGGGCAGGACAACGCCGGTAACGTCGACAGTGCCGTGCTGGCCTGCGCCGGCCCGGTCGAGGGGGGCCGATGTGCTCTCACCAATGCCTCCTGGGTGTTGGAGAGCGACGAACTGAAGCGGACGTTCCGTTGGCGCACCGTCGACATCGTGAACGATCTCGAGGCGCTTGCCTGGGCCGCCCCGGGTTTCGGTCCGGAAGACGTCCGAAGCATCGGCCATCACAACGCTGTCGCCAGCCAGCCTGTTGCGGTGATCGCTCCCGGGACAGGCCTGGGCATGGCCTGTTTTGTTCCCGGAAGCGGGCGGGCAAGCGTGATGGCCAGCGAGGGCGGTCACTCCACTCTCGCCGCATCCGACGAGCACGAGGCGGCGATCATCGAAATACTGCGCCGGCGGTTCGGTCATGTGTCGGCGGAGCGTGTCCTCTCGGGCGGTGGTTTGCTGAACCTCTATACCGCCTTGGGCGATGGGCACGGCGGCGGCGACGGACCACTGCATACGCCCGAACAGGTCACCCGTGCCGCCCTGGACGGGCGGTCGCCGCGCGCGCGCGCCGCCCTGGATCTTTTCTGCGCCTTCCTCGGCTCCGTGGCAGGCAATGCGGCTTTGATGTTCCGGGCAAGGGGCGGTGTCCTCATTGGCGGCGGCATCGTTCCCAGGATCGCCGATCATCTGCCACAGACCAGTTTCCGGGCGCGTTTTGAAAGCAAAGGCCGGCTCAGCCACTATCTCACCGGCATTCCCACGGGGGTGATCGTCCGGTCCGAACCGACGTTCGTTGGATTGCAAGTGCTGGCGCGGGCTTGTGGCGGGGCTCCGCCGGCCGATGGCACAGTCGATGAACGGTGACGAGACAACTGCGGTAGGCGTCAAACCGCTGCGTCGCTTCTGGCGCAGCGCCTTGGGCTTCTGGACGGGTCCCGACAGTTGGACGCCCTGGATGTTGATGGGCCTGCTCTTCGTTTGCGTCGTCTCGCAGCTGGTGGTGCAGTACCGTCTGAACCTGTGGAACCGCGACTTCTTCAATGCTCTGGAGCAGCGCGACGCTCTGCGCATTCGCCACCAGACCTACCTGCTGCCGGCGCTCGCGGCCGCGAGCATCCTTCTCGCCGTCATCGCCGTGTGGGGGCGAATGACTTTTCAAAGGCGTTGGCGTGAATGGTTGACCTCACATCTGCTCGGCCTTTGGCTCGACAATGACAATTACCGCCAGATCGAAGCGCGCGCCCGGGAGCCACAGCTTGCCGAGTACCGCATTGCCGAGGATGCGCGCGTTGCGACGGATGCTCCGATCGACCTTCTTGTCGGACTGTTGGCCTCGGCGCTCACCGCGGCGACATTCATCGCAGTCCTGTGGACGGTTGGAGGGGCTTTGGCTGTCGGCGGGTCGGAGCTGCCGGGCTATCTCGTCTTCGCGAGCATTCTCTATGCGATGACGACCACGGCCGCCATGGTGTTGGTCGGCAGAAACATGGCCCCCGTCATCGAAAGAAAGAACCAGGCCGAATCGGAACTCAAATTCGCGGTTGCGCGGCTGCGCACGGCACCCTCCCTGGTCGAGGACCTGCCCGCCCGGCCGAGCGCGCCCGTCGGCTTCGCGCTTGCCGAAGTCATCCGGCAGTGGCGGCGGCTTTGCTGGCAGCATGTCCGCACAACCCTGGTGTCTCATGGCAATACGCTGCTCGCCCCCCTCGTCGGCCTGATCCTGTGCGTGCCCAAATACCTGGACGGATCCATGCTGCTGGGAGAGGTGACACAAGCTGCGGCGGCCTTTGCCGCGGTCCAGGGCGCCTTCAATTGGCTGGTCGACAACTATCCGCGGCTGGCGGAGTGGGCGTCGTCGGCCAGCCGGGTTGGTATACTTCTGGTTGATCTGGACCTTGCACCACGTCGCGGACAGGCGGAAAATATGGAGGCGGCAAGCCGATCGTGATCGGCGTTCCGTGGCATCCGATGCTGGCATGCCGCGCCGGAGGCGGGGATTGATGGATCAGCCTGCAACCCAAGTGTTGGGATCTCCTGACGCTGCCCAGCTGCTTGCAGCATCGCAGAGAGCTGAACTCGTGTTGGCGCCCGATCTCACCATTGTCGCCTGCAACACGGCCTATATCGCGATCCATGGAGTGCCCCACGATGCGCTGATCGGTCGATCCGTTCGCGACGCATTCTCGAGTGGGCGAGTTCTTGATCGCCTGATCGATTCCCTTGAAGTGGTTTGCCGGACCCGCCGGCCGCATCATCTGCCGCTGGGCATGTTGCCTGTGGCTTGCGGCTTCGTCGCTACCGGGCTTGAGTCCCATCGCGCGGCAGCGGTCAACATGCCCGTCCTCGACACTGCCGGCGACGTGAAATGGATTCTTCACAGTCTCGAGCCGGCAGGCACTGCGCTTCCCAATGCGGGGCGCGAATACTCGGCGATGGCGCTGGCCCTGGATGCGGCCGAGGCTAGGCTGCGCTCCATTCTGCAAACCGTGCCGGACGCCATGATCATCATTGATGAGCAGGGGCGTATCGAATCGCTGAGCTCTACCGCGGAGCATCTGTTCGGTTACGGCCTCGATGAGGTGCAAGGCCGCAACGTCAGCCAGCTCATGCCGTCCCCGGACCGCGAGCAGCACGATTCCTATCTCAAGCGATATCTGACCACCGGGGAACGCAGGATCATCGGCATCGGCCGCATCGTCGTGGGACAGCGCAAGGATGGGACAACCTTCCCGATGCATCTGACTGTCGGCGAGCTGCGCTCCGCGGAACGGCACTACTTTACCGGCTTCATCCGCGACCTTACCGATCAGCAGCTGACCGAAAGCCGGCTGAAGGAGCTGCAGTCGGAAGTGACCCACATGTCGCGCTTCACCGCTCTGGGTGAAATGGCCTCGACATTGGCACACGAGATCAACCAGCCCCTGACCGCCATTGCCAATTATTTGAGAGGATGCCAGCGGCTGCTCGATCGTGCGGAGTACGAGTCTGCTCCGATGCTCCGCGAAGCTCTTCGCAAGGCGGCCGACCAGGCCCTGCGGGCCGGGCACATCATTCGTCGCCTGCGCGAGTTCGTGGCACGCGGGGAAAGCGACCGCCGGATCGAGAGCCTGGCCAAGCTGATCGAGGACGCCAGCACGCTTGCCCTGATGGGGGCTCGGGAAAATGCAGTCGCGGTGTCCTTCCGGCTCGACCCCGAAGCCGATCTTGTGCTGGCCGACCGTATTCAGATCCAGCAGGTCCTGGTCAATTTGATCCGCAACGCCATCGAGGTTCTGACAGAAACAGCGAACGATCGGCGGCTGGAGATTTCCAGCGTCGCCGAGCCGGGCGAAATGGTCGAGGTAAGTGTCTCGGACACCGGCGCCGGCCTCGCGCCGGAAGTCGCCCGTCACCTGTTTCAGCCTTTCGTGACGACCAAGCGCAAGGGCATGGGGTTGGGTCTTTCGATCTGTCGGACCATCGTCGAATCCCATGGCGGCAAGATCTGGGTAGAAGACCGAAAAGGCGGTGGGACGGTCTTCCGCTTTACGTTGCGCACCGCCGACGTTGAGGAGGCGGACCGTGCCGACTGATCGGGTGGTTCACGTCATCGACGACGATGAGGTGGTGCGGCAGTCGCTGGCCTTCCTGTTGAGCTCGGCTGGCCTCGCCGTCCGGGTTCACGAGTCGGCCGTTGCCTTCCTGGATGTTCTTCCAGAGGTTCAGGAAGGCTGTGTGATAACCGACATCCGGATGCCGCAGATGGATGGGCTGGAACTGCAGCGGCGTCTCCACGAGATGAGGACTGCCCTGCCGGTCATCGTCATGACCGGGCATGGCGATGTGCCCCTCGCCGTGGAAGCGATGAAGGCAGGCGCCATCGATTTCATCGAAAAGCCGTTCGACGACGAGATTCTGCTGTCAGCGATCCGATCGGCCCTGGCTCGCCGAGCCAGGGACAGCGAGCGCGACGCCCGGAGGGCGGCAATCAGGGACCGCGTCCAGCGGCTCTCGGAACGCGAGAGCGAGGTTCTGGAGCGGCTGGTGGCGGGCAAGGTCAACAAGGTGATCGCCTATGAGCTCGGCATCAGTCCGCGCACGGTGGAGATCTACCGCGCCAACGTGATGACCAAGATGCAAGCCGACAGCCTGTCCGATCTCGTACGCATGGTCCTGGTCGAGGGCGCCGAGCGCTAATCCGACCAAATCAAGGGTGCATTTGCGCCAGATCAACGCTCGGCCGGCAGGTCCGGCCAAAGTGGTAGTGAGCGGGGTGCTCTTGCCAGGGTCGGGTGATGTCAGCGGTCAGGGAAACAGTAGTTGTCGTGGATGACGACGCCGCCGTGCGCGCGGCTCTCAAGTTCGCTCTCGAGGTCGAGGGCTTCAACGTCCTGCTCTATGACGGTCCTCGGGCCATCCTGGCAGCCGACAACCTGCCGGAGCGGGGCTGCCTGGTCGTCGATTACCGGATGCCGGCCATCGATGGCATCGAACTGATCGTCGAACTGCGTCGCCGGAATGTGGTCTTGCCGGCTATTCTGATCAGCGCCCGGGTCACCAAGGGGCTGCGCGATCTCGCGCATGGCTCGGGCCTGACGCGCGTGCTCGAGAAGCCCCTGTCCGATTCCGCTCTGGTCGAGAACATTCGTGACGCGCTGGCTCCACTTACTTAGGTGCAGGGCCGATGCCATGCCCAGCACCATTATCGGCTATGCGTTCTGCAGAACTGGCAAACACCAGGCTGGGCTGGCGGTACTGTCGATTGCAGTCTTTCTGCTGAGCGCCGTACCGCTCGAGTTGCAGCGACGCATCGTCAACACCATCGTCGACCATGGCGCTTTCGCCACCATCCTCTGGCTTGCGGCGACCTATGCCGGAGTGGCCCTCACCGAACAAAGTCTCAAGCTCGCGCTCAACGTCTATCGCGGATGGGTGGCGGAAGCTTCGGTCCGTTCGCTGCGGATCACAGCGGGCGACACTGCCGAAGCCGCCCGCGAAACGACTGCCGCCGATGCCGGCGTGGAGATCGCGGTCATCCTCGAAGAAGTCGAGCCGATCGGCGGCTTCACCGGCATCAGCGTCTCCGAGCCGTTGCTCCAGGGGGGCATCCTCGTCAGCGTGCTGGGTTACATGCTCTACCTCGACCTCGGTTTGACACTGCTGGTGCTCGTCTTCTTCCTGCCGCAGCTGGTCTTTGTTCCCTTAATCCAAGCGGCCATCAATCGCCGCGCGCAAGCCCGCATCCTCACCAAGCGCAGCCTCAGCGGCGACATCGTCAAGGCGGCAGGGGGAGCGAATGGAAGTTGGGAGTGGGCAACGGCGCCGATCGCGCACGTCTTCACCCTGAACATGGGCATTTATAAGCTGAAGTATACGATGAACCTGCTGATGAATGTGATGCATCACTCGGCGGTAGCGGTGGCATTCGGAGTCGGCGGCTGGCTGGCGCTCGAAGGTCGCATCGAAGTCGGTACCGTCGTGGCGATCGTCGGCGGGATTGCGAAGTTGAACGATCCCTGGGGGGATCTGGTGAACTGGGGACGAGAGCTGTCTGTTGTGGAGGTCAAGTACCGGCTGTTCGTCGATGCGTTGAGGCGGCTCTCGGGCGGCGCTGAGGAAGCCTTGCCGCGGCCGGGTTGACGTGGGTCAGCTTCTCTTCGGCTAATCCGTGGTCGATTGGCCATGAAGGCGATCTGCCTGTGGTGGTGGGGACACCCATTGCGTGGAAGACCCTTGCGGAGAGAGGGCAGCGATGAGTTCGGCCAGAGTGAGCGGTGACGCCTCCGATCCGGTCGGGTTGACGGAAGAGGAGGCGAACCAGCGTCTTCGGGCGGAGGGGTTCAACGACCTGCCGTCGGCGGATCGCAGAAACATTCTGCGAATCGTCGGGGACGTGCTGCGCGAGCCCATGTTCGCCCTGCTATTGGGCGCCGGTGCTGTCTATCTCGTCCTAGGCGACCTCACCGAGGCCGCGATGCTGCTCGCCTTTGCCACCATCTCGGTGTCCATCACGATCATCCAGGAAACACGCAGCGAACGCGTGCTCGATGCCTTGCGGGACGTCGCGAGCCCGCGCGCCCTCGTCGTCAGGAGCGGCAACCGAAAGCGTATTCCGGGTCGCGAAGTCGTCCGCGGCGACGCAATCGTGCTGCTCGAAGGGGATCGAGTGCCCGCCGATGCGGTCATTGCCCGGGCGAATGGCCTCATGGTCGATGAGTCGTTGTTGACGGGCGAATCGGTGGCCGTTCACAAGGTGGAGGCGTCTGCTCAACCGACCTTGGAGCGACCGGGCGGCGACCGCACGCCGTTCGTGTATTCCGGGACACTGGTCATCCGCGGCGACGGGCTGGCTATCGTTCAGGCAACGGGTTCGCGCAGTGAGCTGGGGCGGATCGGGCAGGCGCTCCGAACGATCGCGACCGAGCCGCCCCATCTGCAGACCGAGACTCGTCAACTCGTGCGCGTCTTCGCCGCTTTCGGCATCGCCGCGAGCCTATTCGTCATCGTGCTCTACGGCCTGGTGCATGGCGACTGGTTGCAGGCGGTACTGGGTGGCATCGCGCTCGGCATGTCCATGCTGCCCGAGGAATTTCCACTCGTCTTGACGGCTTTTATGGTCATGGGCGCCTGGCGTCTGTCACGGGCCCGTGTGCTGACGCGTCGGGCCGCGGCCATCGAGATGCTCGGCGCCGCTACGGTCTTGTGCACCGACAAGACGGGAACTCTTACGGAAAATCGCATGACGGTCGTCGAGCTTCGCTCGCCGGAGGCTCACTGGCGCCGCGCCGAGAGCAGCGCCGTTCCGGAAGCGCTGGCGCCGCTGGTGGAGATCGCGATGCTTGCGAGCGCTCCGCAGCCGTCGGAGCCCATGGAACTGGCTCTGGCCGAACTGGTCGCACGGCGCCCGGGCGGGCTGGCAGGCCTCCAGGCCGGCAGGGCGTTGGTGCGCTGCTATGGCCTGAAGCCCGATCTTCTCGCCATGACCAACGTCTGGCTGCGGCAGGACAATGGAAAGCGGCGTGCCGTGGCAAAGGGCGCCCCGGAGGCGATTGCCGGTCTTTGCCGCCTGGGCGAAGACACGTTCACGTGGTTACGCCGTACGACCGATGATATGGCCCGCGACGGTATGCGGATTCTCGGCGTCGCCGAGGCCTGTCTGCCGTCCGGTGAATTGCCCGAATCGCAAGCATCCATCGCTTTCCGTTTCGTCGGACTACTGGGCTTTGCCGATCCCCTGCGTGCAAATGTTCCGGCTGCCATCGCCGAGTGCCAGTCGGCCAATGTGCGCGTCATCATGCTCACAGGTGATTATCGGGCAACGGCTCATGCCATCGCGGAGCGCGCCGGGCTCAAGGCCGAACATGTGATGGAGGGGGCCGATTTCGCACGGCTCGACCAGGCCGGACTGCGGCGGAGTCTGCAGTCCACCAATGTGTGCGCCCGTATCATGCCGGAGCAGAAACTGCGCATCGTCGAGGCGCTGAAGGCCAATGGCGAGATCGTCGCAATGACCGGCGACGGCGTGAACGACGCGCCGGCGCTCAAGGCCGCCCATATCGGCGTCGCCATGGGCGGCCGCGGCACGGATGTCGCCCGCGAGGCATCGTCCATCGTACTTCTGGACGACGACTTCGGCTCGATCGTCCGGACGATCCGCCTGGGTCGGCGCATCTACGACAATCTGCGCAAGGCCAGCGTCTACATCGTGGCAGTGCATGTACCGATCGCCGGGCTGGCGCTGCTGCCGCTGCTCTTCGGGTTGCCATTCATGCTGATGCCCGTACATATCGCCTTTCTGGAGATGGTGATCGACCCTGCCTGCTCGATCGTCTTCGAGGCGGAATCGGCTGAACGCGATGTGATGAAACGTCCGCCGCGGTCGACAGAAAGCCGGCTGCTGTCGCCGGCCTTGGTCGGCTGGAGCCTTCTGCAGGGCGGCCTCGCGCTCGCAGCGCTGGCGGCCGTCTTCTTTGCAGGTCTCGAGCGGGGCGCCACGGAAGAAGAACTGCGCGCGGTGATGTTCACGTCCCTGGTGTTGATCAACATCAGCCTTATCCTGGTGAACCGATCGTTCTCGTCGTCTCTGATCGTCGCCCTGCGGCGGCCCAATACCTTTCTGTGGCTGCTGCTGGCAGCGGTCGCCGTTGTCCTGACGATTGCGCTGACCTGGCCGCCAGCCATGGCGCTCTTCCGCTTCGGTCCATTTCACATCCATGATCTGGCCGTCTCGGTCGCGGCGGGGCTTTCCATCCTGTTGCTGATGGAACTGATCAAGCCGTTTTGGCGGAAGGCGTTCCATTCCTAGTGGAGAGTTGTTGCGCACTTGATGCAGGTCAACACGCCGCGCTTCGTCTGCCGTCACCTTGTCGGTGTCTTTCCAGGGAGGCAGGTATGGAGAAGGGCACAAAGGACACGTACGGCTACCTTGGTACCGAACCGATGAAGCTGCGCGAGCAGCTGGAGCAACTGGCGGCGGCACTCGAGGAAATGGCAAAGGCGGAGGGCAGCGAAGCGGCCAAGAGTGCACGCGACGCGGCGCGACGAATTGCCAAGCATGCCGGCGCGCTGGCCGAGCAGCTGGCCGACAGTTCAGAGGAAGTAGAGGCAGCCGTGGTGCAGGGCAGGCGGCAGGTCGAAGAAGCGATCCGCGTCCAACCTTGGACTGCCGTCGCCATTGCAGCGGCAACGGGCTTCCTGCTGGCGATGCTGGTGCGCCGATGAGCGGCCCGGGGCCCGAGGGCGGGTCGTTGATTGCGGCCGTCGTGAAGTCGATCGCCCTTTTGGGCGCCGTTGCCGCCGACAACGCCGCTCGGCGGACCGGCTCGGTGATTGCAGCCTACGGGTTGATTGCCGGATTGTTCGCCGTCAGCCTCTGCTTCCTGACATTTGCCGGCTATCAAGCGCTGGCGCTCACTTTGGGAAGTATCTACGCCGCGCTGATCGTCGGAACCGTCTTTTTGGTCGCAGCCCTCCTGGCAACCGTTGTCTTTCAGGCCCGGCGTCGCTGAAGACCCGACGGGCAGCTGCGCCTGCCGGGCCAGGCTACGTAGAATCCCTTAAGTTCAAAACCTGAATGGCGGACTTGCGGTCGACGGGCTACTCGACGAGCATCAATTGCCTTCGAGGGAGAGAGCGATGCAGCTCCATACCGCAGCGAACGCTTCGAAGTATCCAGCCAACTTCGGTCTGCGGGCGTCGACGCGATTGGGGCCGCCGGAGGGCACGCAGATGGCGTTGTCCAAGGATGAGGAGCTTTTCGCCGAGGGTGACGACACCGAGTATTTCTACCAGGTCGTGTCCGGCGCCATCCGTTCATACAAGCTGCTGAAGGACGGCCGCCGACAGATCGATGCCTTCCACTTGCCGGGCGATATCTTCGGCCTGGAGGCTGGTGCCGAGCATCGTTTCTCCGCTGAGGCTTTGGGTAACGCCTCCGTGATCGCCTACCGGCGCAGCCGGCTGACCGCACTGATCCAGGATGACCCGGCTTTCCGAGACAAGATCATGTCGTCGACGTTGCGCAGCCTCGAACGCGCCCAGGAGCACATGCTGCTGCTCGGGCGCAAGACGGCCCAGGAGAAGCTGGCGACGTTCCTCCTCGACCTGGCGCATCGCCTCTGCGGAGAGGACGAGCAGCTGGACTTGCCGATGCAACGTTCGGATATCGCCGATCATCTTGGCCTCACCATCGAGACCGTTTCGCGCACACTCACCCAGTTCGCCCGCAGCGGCCTGATCCGTCTGCAGCCTGCTGGCCGCTCTATCGGCCTGTGCAACAGATCTGCCCTGCAGGGTCTTAATCACTAGATCGTTCAACAAGTCGTAAGCGGAGGACGCCATGACCCAGGCATCTTCAGACAATGCGTTGTTCGGCGCTCCATGGCCTGCCGCGGCCGCGGCGGTGATGTCGACGGGCGGCGACTGCTTCGAGGCCTGCGCCTCGGCGGGGGTTGCCTGGCAAAGCGAGCTCGCGAAGTTCGCAAATCGGCGCATCGCAGAGAACCATCGCAGCTGGTCCGCCCTGATGTCGGCGCGGGATCTCGAAAGCGTGCTCACCATTCAGCAGCAGTGGGGCTTGCGGGCCGCGAACGACTACACCGAAGAAGCGACACGAATTGCCCGACTCTTCACCAGCCTCACCTTGACCGGGACGACACCCCAGGTTCAGGGCACCACGATGCTGCTTGGGTGAGCCGCTTCCCGGAGAGGGAGCGTCGGTTTCGGATCTGACGGCAGGCCAAAGCGCCGACGTCGAGGGCAGCGCTTGGCGAGGCCCGATGGTTCTCCTTGCGGGCGTCGCGAGAGGGCGGGAGTGCAGACTCTGCGCGATCGTCGCCTGGGTGCTTGATTTGGCTCAAAGCAGGGCCGTCCACGGGTAGCATACTGATCGGAAATTACACGCAGAATCCGGAGGAACAGCTTATGCAAGCCAAGGACATCATGACCAAGGGCGTTGTTTGCCTCAACGCAAAGGACACGATCTTCGATGCGGCCGAACTCATGCTTGGCGCCAATGTCAGCGCCGTCCCGGTCATCAACGACAAGGACGAGCTTGTTGGTATTCTAAGCGAGGCCGACCTCGTTCGGCGCGTCGAAATCGGCACGTCGCCCAGGAAGTCCTGGTTGTCGCGCTTGCTGGAGAGCGAAGCCGGCGCGGCGCATGACTTCGTGGCGACGCATGCGCGACGTATCTCCGATGTCATGACAAAAGACGTCGTGACGGCCAAGGAAGAGGCGACCTTGGCGGAACTGGTGGATCTGATCGAAAGGCACAGCATCAAGCGCATCCCGATCGTGCGGGCCGGGAAGCTCGTGGGCGTCGTGAGCCGGGCCGATCTTCTCGAAGCGCTGCTCTCGAGAGAGCCGGAAGGTCCTGTGGTGCGGCCAACGGACAAGGAGCTGCGCCAGACCGTCATCGAAGCGCTCGCCCATCGTCCGTGGGTGTCGAAGTGGCCGACCAATGTCTTCGCCAACGACGGCGTCGTCCATCTGTGGGGCTTTGTGCAGGACGACGAAGTACGAAACGCCTATCGCGTGGCTGCCGAGAACGTGCCCGGCGTCAGGCGTGTGAAGAATCATCTGCGATCGATTCCTGCCGCCGTAACCATGGGCGTCTAGCGTTCCGCGGCCTCGGCCGGCGGACCAAGGAGGGATTGCCATGACCGCGCAAGAGGTGCGCTGGTTCAAGGAAATCAGGGCCGCCGATATCTCTTCGGTCGGCGGCAAGAACGCCTCGCTGGGGGAGATGTACTCCGCCTTGTCCCAACAGGGCGTCCGCGTACCCAATGGCTTCGCGCTGACGGCAGACGTCTACCGCTCCGCTCTCGCTGCCGCCAATGCCTGGCCGCGTCTCCAGGCGCTGCTCGAGGGCGTCGGCGGCCACGATGTGGTCAAGCTTGCTCATGCGGCCGCCGAGGCGCGGTCGATCGTCTACGAGGCCGCCGGCACCGAGACCATACGGGCGCTTCTCGCCGAGCATTACCGCCGGCTCGAGGCCGAATACGGCGCTGGCCTGTCTGTCGCCGTGCGCAGTTCAGCGACGGCCGAGGATCTGCCTACGGCGAGCTTTGCCGGCCAGCACGAGAGCTTTCTCAACGTGCGTGGTCTCGACGAACTGGTCGAGGCCTGCCGTAACTGCTTCGCGTCGGTATTCACCGACCGCGCCATCGTTTATCGCAACGCCAACGGCTTCGATCATCTCAAGATCGGCTTGTCCGTCGGCGTCATGAAGATGGTCCGGTCGGACCAGGCGTCGAGCGGCGTCATCTTCACCCTCGATACGGAATCGGGATTTCGGGACGTCGTCTTTGTCACGGGCGCCTGGGGCCTGGGCGAGAGCATCGTGCAAGGCCGCGTCGACCCCGACGAATTCTACGTCCACAAGCCGACCTTCCGTGCAGGCCGCCGCTGCGTATTGCGTCGCGCGCTGGGGGGCAAGCAGCGCAAGCTTGTCTATGGCGAGGGGGCAGCGGGTGCCACGGCCTATGTCCACACACCGGCCGACGAGCAGGCCCGTTACTGTCTGAGCGATGCAGAGGTGCTCGAGCTGGCCGACTATGCGATCCGCATCGAAGAGCACTACTCGCAGCTTGCCGGCCAGGATCGGCCGATGGATATCGAATGGGCGAAGGACGGTCCCGACGGCGAACTGTATGTCGTCCAGGCCCGACCCGAGACGGTGGTGTCCCGCAGGGATGCGGCCACCTTCGAAACCTTTGCGCTGCGCGGTGGCGGGGAGGTGCTCCTCGAAGGCCGCGCCGTCGGCGAAAGGGCGGCCGGTGGCATCGTGCGGGTGGTGCACGCTGCAGCCGACCTGGCGGCTTTCCGGCCTGGCGACGTGCTGGTCGCGGCTACCACCAGTCCCGACTGGGAACCTGTGATGAAGAAGGCGGCTGCCATCGTCACCGATCGCGGTGGCCGTACCTGCCACGCCGCGATCGTCGCGCGCGAGCACGGCATTGCCGCCATCGTCGGCGCGGCCGGCGCAACGCAAACGCTGAAGGACGGCGCGGAGGTGACCGTTTCCTGCGCCGAGGGCGAGACCGGCCGGGTCTATGCCGGCCTCATTCCGATCGAGGTTTCGAAGGTGGACGTCGCGGCCCTGGCCCAGCCGCGCACGCCGGTCATGGTCAATCTCGGCAACCCGGATCTTGCGTTCAAGACGGCAATGCGCCCCAACGAGGGCGTAGGCCTTGCGCGCATGGAGTTCATCATCAGCGATCACATCGGCATTCATCCGATGGCGCTCGCATGTCCTGACCGGGTCTCCTCGCCAGCCGATCGCACGCGCATTGCAGAGCTGACGCGTCACCATGCAACGCCCTCGGCGTTCTTTGTCGAACGCCTCTCCGAGGGTATCGGCACGATCGCGGCGGCATTCTATCCCAAGCCGGTGATCGTCCGACTGTCCGACTTCAAGACCAACGAGTATGCCAAGCTGATCGGCGGCACCGATTTCGAGCCCAAGGAGGAGAATCCCATGTTGGGGTTCCGCGGCGCCGCGCGCTACGCCCATCCGGCCTACGCGCCGGGCTTTGCGCTGGAGTGTGCCGCGCTGCGTCGGGTGCGGGCCGACATGGGGCTCGTGAATGTCCGTGTTATGGTGCCGTTCTGCCGGCGCGTCGACGAGGCTGCACGGGTCATCGATGCGCTGGCGCGCAACGGGCTGAAGCGCGGAGAGAACGGCCTCGAAATCTACGTCATGTGCGAGATACCCAACAACGTCATCCAGATCGATGCATTTGCCGAGCTGTTCGATGGCTTCTCGATCGGCTCCAACGACCTGACCCAGCTCGTTCTCGGCGTCGATCGCGATTCCGACCTCGTTGCCTTCGACTTCGACGAACGCGACCCGGGGGTCATGGAAATGCTGCGCCAGGCAGTCGCCGGCGCACGGCGCAACGGTCGGCATGTCGGCATCTGCGGCGAAGCGCCTGCGAACTATCCCGACATCGCAGCCTTTCTAACGCAACTCGGCATCGATTCGATCAGCGTCAATCCCGAAAGTGTCGCCAGGACGATGGAAGCGGTCGCGGCAGCCGAGCGGGTTGCCACCTTGAGAAAGATCGTCTGAGCCCGCCGGGACGGCTACCAGGGACAGCGGCGGTCGGCACCAAACATCTCGGCGAAGTCCTGCTTCGTGCAGGTGAGGGGCCGGTTCGTCGTCCCCGAGGCGGCCGGGCTGGCGAACTCGATCTCCCAACCCGAGAATCCTGCCATGAAGAAGCGCGCGGCCGTGGCCACTTCGGTGTCGCCGCAGCCTTCCCCGAGCCCGACCGCCTGAGGATACCAAGCGCCGCCCCGGACGATCCGCAACGGCGTGGTCCACTTGCCGGGATCGTCGATCGCGTCGTTCATGCTGGCATAAATGCCTTCCTGAAGCAGATCGCCGTCGCCGCCGGCGGTGCGGTTGAGCAGCATTACATAGGCCTTGAGGGCGTGGTTGTAGTGAACGGCGGGTCCCCAGAAGCAATCGGGGTCGCGGTGTCGAAAGCCGCGAACGGCTGGCCAGATCGGCTTGGGGCGAAGCTCGCCTACGGTCCGCCAGCCAGAGGCCGTCCACCACGAGGGCGTCGCCGAAAGTGTGTCCGCAGGCAGCCGGAGTACCGCCACGCCTTGAGCGTCTTCGGCGGGGTGATAACTCGAGAAGAAGAGATAGAGCATTCGTCCGCTGCGATCGGGCACAACGCTCAGGTCGCCATAACCTCCGGCAAAGAAGCCGTTCCGCCATCCACAATCCGCTTGATCGGCCGGGAGCCGCAGGAGCCCTCGGACGGATCGCCATGTCAAGCCGTCATCGTCCGACTCGGCTTCGCCGATAAATGGTACGTGGAGTTGCGCCTCGGTGCAGGCGGCTGGTCCTTCGGCATGGTACCAGCCGCGCAAGGGCCCGCTCGGTGGTTGCCAGATCGCCTCGATCCACTTGCCGACGCGCGGATCGCTATCGTTGACCAGTCTTACGGGAACGGGTTGGTCGGTGAAGGCCAGGTCGCGGGGGCCGCATCGACGCAAGGTATGGCCATGAGGTTGATAGCGGGAGAAGAACACCGTGGCGCGGTCATGCACGATCCTCACCGGGCTGTTGCCGTCGGTCCGCCAGCACGAGCGGCCATGCAGGGTGAGGGGAGGAGCTTCGCGAAAGGCAACGTGGAAGTGCTCGTCGCTCGCTTCGGCCAGTATGCGGACCATCGGATCCCTGTGTTCCTAGTGGGGCGTGAGCGCGGCAAGCGCCGGGATTGCCGGTGTCGAGGTGAGGCGATGTGCGGGGTGGCGTTCGCAAACCCAGGCGATCTCGATGAGCTTCAAGAATGCCTCCGCCCCAGACGGCCAGCCTCTCCCGTGATCTCGTCGTGCATGGTCTTCCCTCCGCCGTGCCGCCCCGATCGACTTGCGATCAGTCGTTGGGCGCGGCGGAACGCCTCCGACACGGCAAATCTGGGATCGCAGAAGCGGTCATCGAGAGGGCCGTGACAATCGACGCAGACCTCCACGTCATCGGGCATGGAGAGAAAAAGGCTCGCTCCGTAGCGGCCGTCCCTGACCTCCGGCGCCTCGACGATGACATGGCAGTAGGTGAACGCGCCATAGAGGCGCTCCAGCGCCTCCGCCTGTTCGACGATGAAGCGATGCACCTGCTCGTCGGCGTCGCCTTGAAAGCTCACTCTGAGCGGTGACTGCGTATCGGTACGTTCGTTCATGGCTGCAGTTCCCGCACCGATCGGCATCAGAAAAGCTGAAGCGTGCCGGCGACGAAACGGTCGACCAGGCCTGCAATGCTGCGTGTCTGCCGCGTCACGATCTCGCCTACGGCCGATTCCAGCCGATCGGCGGGGCTGCCATCGTGTGTGGCGAGCCGGACGTGCGTCAAAGCAGGTGCCTCTACAGGCTTGCCGATTTCGCTCACGAGGCAGCACTCCGCACTGGCGACGGCCGCAATCTCGCTGACCAGCGCTTCGGCGATGTCCCGCGCAATCACGTTGTAGATCTTGCCGACATGACTGACAGGGTTCTTTCCAGCCGCCGCCTCCAGGCTCATCGGGCGGCCTGGCGTGATCAAGCCGTTCACCCTGTTGCCGCGGCCGACCTCGCCATCGTCGCCGGCTTCGGCCGAGGTGCCGGTGACCGTCAGGTAGAGCGATCCGCCGTCAAGATCGTCCGCTGCATTGACATGCACTTGGCATTGGTCGAAGCCGTGCTCGGCGGCCAGATCCTGCACCTTGCGCCGGATCGCCGTCGTCTCGGCAAAGTATTCCTCGATGCTGTAAAGCCAGCGGTCGATCATGGCGCAGGCAATCGTCAGCGAGACGGCCGTTCCCTGCCGGACTCCCATGACCTTGATGTCTTCGCCCCAGGCCGGATGGTGCGAACTGCGCTGCCGACCATTCAGCAGGCTCTCGGTGCGAAGGACCAGGAATTCGAGTGCGCTGAGCGGTGCGTAGCCCACGCCGATCGAGGTGTCGTTTGCCAAGGTTCTCGCGCCGATCATCCGGTTTCGTTTGTACAGTTCCGAAAGGGCCTTGGAGCCCGGCCGCAGGACGCTGTGCACACGCACATGTCGGTCGACGTCGAAGGCGTGGAGATTGTCGCGCAACCATGCGCGCGATCCTTCGATGGCGATCTCGTCGAGCGGCACGCGATCGTTGCCCGCGGTGCCGGCCGCGCGGCCGGCCAGGTAGATCTCGACCGGCGCCAGTACCTGGCCGCCCCCGAAAGCCGGCGCCGCGTCCCCGCCGCATAACAGCGCCTTGTCGACATTGTGATGGAGGATCTCGCCAGTCCGATCGAGATAATGCCGGCAAAGGTTGCGCGACAGCGTCTCTGCAAGGGCATCACAGATCGAGTCGGGATGACCGAGCCCCTTGCGCTCGACGATCTCGACCGCTTCGTGCCGCGGCGGTCGTACGGATACGACGAGGGTCACCGATGGCCCTCGAATGGCCGGTGCAGGCCCGCACCCTCGCGCGTCAGGCCGGACGGGGCCCGATCGTCCGGCCAACCCTCGATACCGATCAGAGGCACGAAGCGTACGGGCAGGATGCTTTCCACCCTGTCGTGGCCATTGTCGCCGCGAATCATGCGCACCAGTGCCTGCCCGCAACTGGGATCGGCCACCGGCATCACCAGCCTGCCGCCCGGCCTGAGCTGGGCGCGCAGGGATGGGGGGATGCGTGGCGCCTCGGCTGTGGCGACGATAGCGTCGTAGGGTGCGCTGGGCCTCCAGCCCACGCTGCCGTCGCCCTCGATCACCTCGACGCTTCCATAGCCCAGCCGCCGCAGCGTCTCCCGGGCGCGTCGGGCGAGCGACGGGATGCGCTCGATCGTGTGCACTGCACGCGCGATGTGGGCCAGGACGGCGGCGTCGTAGCCGGAGCCTGTTCCAATTTCCAGGACGTTCTCGTCACCCCGCAGGCCCAGTGCCTCCGCCATGGCGGCGACGATGTAAGGTTGCGATATCGTCTGGCCTTCGCCGATCGGTAGCGGCTGATCGGAGTAGGCGGCCTGGCGCAACTCCTCCGGCACAAAGGCCTCGCGGGCCACATGGCGCATGGCATCGAGGACGCGCGGGTCGCTCACCCCTCTGGCGGCAAGTTGCTCGAGCACCATCCGGTCGCGCGGGCCGACATAGGGGTTGATCGATTTCATGGCGCGATCCTTTCGAATAGCGCCCCTTCCTACCGCCTCGAAGCAACACGGCGATTGATCCGGATCAAACAGGATGCACGGCAAAGCCTGTAGATGACCGTTGGATCATAGGAGATCCGCTACGGAGGACATCATGACGGAAGCCAAATCGCTGACCTCACCCCGTAACCTCGGCCCCTTTTCCGGGGACTTCGACCAGATGTTCAATCGCATGATGCGGGGCTGGCCTTTCAGCTGGGCTGACTTCGCGCCGAGCAGCGAGCCGCGTGCTCTGCGCGCCTTCGATCACATGCCCAAAGTCGAGGTGAAGGAGAACGGCAAGACCTATAGTGTTGCCGTCGAGCTGCCGGGGCTGGACGAGAAGGACGTGAAGGTCGAGATCGAGAACGACGTCCTGACCATCTCGGGTGAAAAGAAGGTCGAACAGACCGACGACAAGACCCACTATTCGGAGCGCAGCTACGGCAGCTTCACGCGCGCTTTTACGCTGCCAGCCGACGCCGATCGAAACGGCATCACGGCGCAGTTCGCCAAGGGCGTGCTGACGCTCGAAATCGCCAAGACGGCCAACCCTCCCGCACAAGTCAAGCAGGTCGCCATCAAGGCGGCATGATGTGCAAGGCACCGCCTGTGCAGGCGACGACGGTCACCGCCGCGTCCGCGCAGGCGTCGCCTGCCGTCGCTCGTGCGGTGATCGCAGCCCCCATGATCGAGAAGATGATCCGAGGCGCGCTGTCGCCGACCACTCAGTAGTTGCGGCGCGTGGCTTTGCCATGGATCAGGCCTTGTTGAAAGAACGGTTCGTAGCTTGATCTAGATCAGCTCCTTCTTCCCGGTATCGCCCTCAGTAGAGGCTCGCATTGTTTGCGCGGAGGCACTTATGACCTACAAGCACGTCATGTTCGGGTCGGCGGCGCGTGAAAAAGTACTGCGCGGTGCGACCCAGCTCGCCGATGCCATCCGGGTGACGCTCGGTCCCAAGTCGAAGTCGGTGCTGATCCAGAAGAAGTGGGGGCCGCCGTTGGTTTGCAACGATGGCGTCACGATCGCCAAGGAGTTCGAGCTGAAGGATGCCGAGGAGAATCTCGGGGGCCAGATGCTGCGACAGGCGGCGGAACGCACGGGCGACCTTGTGGGCGATGGAACCTCCGGCTCGACGGTCCTGGCCCATGCCATGTTCGCCGAAGGCGTTCGCAATGTGGTGGCGGGGGCCAGCGCCATCGATCTCAAACGTGGTCTGGATCGCGCGGCCAAGGCCACCATCGCCGCCCTGAAGGAGATGTCGCGGCCGGTGTCGACGCGCCTCGAAAAAGTGCAGGTGGCGACCATTTCCGCTCACAACGACCAGACGATCGGAGAGCTGGTGGCCGATGCCATGGAGAAGGTCGGCAACGACGGGGTCATTACTGTCGAGGAATCGAAGACGACCGAGACCGTCCTCGAGGTCGTGGAGGGCATGCAGTTCGACCGCGGGTTCATCTCGCCTTATTTCATTACAAATTCCGAACGCATGGAGTCGGTACTGGAAGATGCGCATGTTCTTTTGTGCGACCGCAAGCTGGCGGTCCTGAAGGATATGCTCCCGGTTCTCGACGAGATCGTGAAGTCCGGGCGGCCTCTGCTGTTGATCGCCGAGGACGTCGAAGGCGACGCCCTGGCGACGCTCATCATCAACCAGCTGCGCGGCGCGCTCAGGAGCTGTGCCGTGAAGGCGCCCGGCTTCGGTGACCGGCGCAAGGCCATGTTGCAGGACATGGCGGTTCTGACGGGTTGCGAGGTCGTTTCCGAAGAGCTTGGCCTCAAGTTGGCCAATGTCAGCATCGCGAGCCTTGGCAGGGCCAAACGGGTCGTCGTCAATAAGGACACCACCACCATTATCGGCGGTGGTGGCGACAAGGCCGCCATTGATGGCCGCATCGCCGCCATTCGTCGAGAAATCGAAAGTGCCACCAGCGACTACGACAAAGAGAAGCTGCGCGAGCGTTTGGCCAAGCTTTCAGGCGGAGTCGCAGTGATCAAGGTCGGTGCGCCTGCCGAATCCGAGATGAAGGCGAAGAAGGAGGCCCTGGACGATGCCATCAGCGCCACCAAGGCTGCGGTTGCAGAAGGCATCGTGCCTGGCGGGGGCCTGGCCCTGCTGCGCTGCACCGAGGCGGTGACGCGTGAAGAGGCTCTGGCGGAAGGCGACGAACGGACCGGCATCCAGCTGCTGAAGCGGGCGCTCGAAGCACCGGCCCGGCAGATCGCCGAGAATTCGTCGACCGACGGCGGCGTGGCGGTGGCCCGCATGCTCGACGGCAAAGGCAACTACGGCTTCGACGCCGCACGCAAGCAGTATGTCGACCTGGTCGAGGCGGGAATAATCGATCCGACCAAGGTCGTCCGCATCGCGCTGGAGAATGCCGTTTCAGTGGCCAGCGTGCTGCTCCTGAGCGAAGCAACGATGACGGAGGTCGAGGAGCCGGCCAAGGGCTCGCCGGTGCGTGAGCCCGAACTGGCCCTCTGAAGAACCAGTTTCGCGGCCTTCGAGACTGGCGAAGCGCGGGCATCTTGTTTCGGCGGCCGGAGAACGAAGCAGGAGAACGAAGCAGGAGAAAATCTATGCGGGCGATGGTCCTTTCCGCGCCGGGTCGGCCACTGGCTCTTGAGGAGCGGCCCGACCCCCATCCCGCGCCGGGTGAAATCCGCGTCCGGGTAGAAGCCTGCGGCGTGTGCCGGACCGATCTTCACATTGTCGATGGCGAACTGCCGAATGTCGTTCGGCCAATCGTACCGGGGCACGAGATCGTAGGTATCGTCGACGAGGTCGGACAGAACGTCACCTCGCATCGCATCGGCCAGCGGGTCGGCATCCCGTGGCCCGGCCATACGTGTGGCAATTGCCCCTACTGCGCCGCTCACAAGGAAAACCTTTGCGACCGGCCGGTCTTCACCGGGCATGGCCGCGATGGTGGCTTTGCCACGCATGCCGTCGCCGATGCCGCTTACGCCTTCCCTCTGGACGGCTTTGACGATCCCATTGCGGCGGCGCCTCTTCTCTGCGCGGGATTGATCGGTTGGCGTTCCTTGAAAATGGCCGGCAAAGCGTCTCGCGTCGGTCTCTACGGTTTCGGCGCCGCCGCCCATATCATCGCGCAGGTCTGCCGCTGGCAGGGGCGGCAAGTGTACGCATTCACGCAGAAGGGCGACACGGCGGCGCAAGCTCATGCCCTGTCTCTCGGAGCCTGCTGGGCGGGCGACTCCGCGCAAGCTCCGCCGCAATCGCTCGATGCGGCCATTCTGTTTGCCCCGGTCGGAGCGCTGGTGCCGGTGGCGTTGCGTGCGGTCTGCAAGGGCGGCCGGGTCGTCTGCGGCGGCATCCACATGAGCGACATTCCGCAATTTCCCTACAACCTCCTGTGGGGCGAGCGGCAGGTTCTTTCGGTTGCCAACTTGACCCGGCAGGACGCCCTCGAGTTCCTCGAGATCGCACCTCGTGCGGCCGTCCATACGACGACGCACGTCTACCCACTGGTTCGTGCCAACGAGGCCCTTGCAGACCTGCGGGCCGGCAGCTTCCAGGGGGCCGCCGTGCTCGTGCCGGGCTGAGCGGCGAGGGCAACGCTCGACATCTCGATGACGGGTTTGCGCCAGATCAAGGCTGGCGGCTTCGGGGCGAACCATGTTGCAAAGATTGGAACGTGTGAGCTTCCCTCATGCCTTATCCATCGAACGCCGCCTTGCCCCCTTCGGTCCGTCATCACCTGCCGCCCCGGGCGCAAGACCTCTATCGCGAAGCCTTCAACGATGCATGGGCGAACTACGCAGGCGACCAACGTTGCGAGGAGATCGCTCATCGGACGGCATGGGCGGCGGTGAAGCACCACTTCCACAAGGGTGCCGGCGGTCAATGGATGCCCAATTCCCACGAAGGCCCGTCGACATGATGAGCACCCTGATGGCGAGTCTGGTTCTCGGGCGACCGAACGACCGCGTGTTGGACGCCACCGTTCGGATGGCGACGAAGTTCGACGCCGGCATCATCGGCCTGGCCGCTTGCCGGCCGATCCAGACGGTCTGCCACGACTATGCGGTTCCCGCGGCCCTGTTCGACGAAGACCGCAAGGAGATCGCGCGCCACATCAAGGAAGGCGAGCTGGAGTTCCGGCGCGCCGTCGCACAGCTCAAGGGCCGGATCGAATGGCGGGCGCATACCACCGTTTTGCCCCTGGCAGAGCATCTTTCGCGGCAGGCGCGGAATGCAGACCTGATCGTGCTTGGCGCCGAGGCCAGCGGTGCGCAGGGCGACGCGACCCGCCGGCCGGACATATGTGATCTCGTGATGTCGGCCGGTCGCCCCGTTCTGCTGGTCCCGCCGGGGGCGGCGACGATTGATCTGGATCGGGTCGTGGTGGCCTGGAAGGACACGCGCGAAGCGCGGCGCGCGATTGTCGATGCCTTGCCGTTTCTCAAGGTCGCGATGGCGACGACGATCGTTGCAATTGCCGATGATGAAGACGTCGCCGAGGCCCGCAGCGGTGTCGCTGAAGTTGTTGCCTGGCTGGGTCACCATGGCGTCAGGGCCGATTCGAAAGTGAAGCTGCCGGTCGGGGCGAACGCCTCGCAGCTCGACGAAATCGCCAGCGAGCTGCAAGCCGATCTGGTCGTTGCTGGCGCCTATGGTCACGCCCGCCAGGGCCAATGGGTGTTGGGCGGCATCACCGCCCAGATTCTCGCCGGCGATCGCTGTGCGCTCGTCGCCCACTAGGCGTTCTCGCATCGCCATGACCCGACGGGGGTTGCTGGCCTTGGGTTGCGCCGCCATCGGGGCGGGTTGCGGCCCTACGGAGGGGCAGGCGCCGCGCCATCAGGCGGCGGCCAGTTCGCATGCGGAGTCGGCAGCCGTAGCAGACACAGGGCTCTCCGTTCCTTTGCAGGGTAAAGCGATTGTGGTCCATACGCAGTCCTTCGAGCTGATCGCGCTGGAGGATGGCGCACCCGTGCTGCGCAGCCGAGTGATCGTCGGGCGGCCGGCTACGCCGACACCGGAATTGCTGTCCTCCATGCTGTCCGTCAGATTCAATCCGGCCTGGACGCCGACCCCGTCGATGATACGCAACGAAGGCGCACGTTACGTTCCGCCGGGGCCTAACAATCCGCTTGGGCAGATCTTGTTCGAGCTCGACAACGACCTTCTCATCTTCCTTCACGACACGAACGAGAAGGCTTTGTTCGATCGTCCGCAGCGGGCTCTCAGCCACGGTTGCATACGGGTCGAGCAGGCGCGTCCGCTCGCTGCCTGGGTGCTTGGTGTCTCGCTGGCCGATATCGAAAGGCGCATCGCGCGCAGGGACACCTACTCGGTTCTCCTGCCTGCGCCCATCCCTGTCTATCTCAGCAATACCCGCTTGCTCGCGGCCTTGGATATCTAGGCGCACGTCGAGCAGGAGCGTTCGGTCGGCCGATCCGAGGCCTACGACCTGCTCGACATCATGGTTTCCCGCTTCGAGCCGTTAGCGGCGCCGGCTCGATGAGAGTCGATCAGGCGTCGCACTTCGTTCAGCAATTGCTGCCGCCGGCGATCGTCGCTCTCCTGCTGCAGCGCACTGCGCAGGTCGAGCAACGCCGCGGCGTAATCGTTGTGCCAATCGCGCTGTGCGCTCGCCTGCGCCGCCGGCATACGAGGCGCGGCAGCGGTCTGCGACGGAACGGCGTGCCATCGGTCGTCGTGAAATTCGATGTCGAATGCCTGATCGAGTTCCGGCGTCGTCATGAATGAACGATCCAGCCCGGCCGCAAAAAGGGCGTCTGAAAGGCCCTGCGCGGCATCGGGCTCGCCATGCACCAGCAGCGCCGAGCCGAGTGTCGGAAGGAGCGGGCGGGCCCATTCGACCAGCTCGTCGCGGTCGGCGTGCCCGGAGTAGGTGTCGATGGCACGGATACGCGCCTTCACGTTGATTTCTTCGCCGTGGATACGGACGCGCGCCGCGCCGTCGCGGATGAGTGCGCCCAGCGTGCCGGGCGCCTGGTATCCGACGAAGAGCACCGTCGAGTCGGGCCGCCATAGATGATCCTTGAGATGATGCTTCACGCGTCCGGCCTCGCACATGCCGGAGCCGGCAAGGATGACGGCGCCGCCGTGGATGCGCCCGATCGCCTTGCTCTGCTCGACCGTTTCGATCAGGCGGAAGTCGCCGCCCGTAAAGGCCGGCCTGTCTGGGCCGCGATCCAGGGCGCGGCGATGGCGGCGAAACACCTCGGTCGTACGGCCGGCGAGCGGAGAATCCAGGAAGACGGGGACGGCTCCGATCGCGCCGTCGCGTTTGAGGCGGGCAATGTCGTCGAGTATCTCCTGGGTGCGCTCCACGGCAAACACGGGAACGATGACATTGCCGCCCGCCTTAAGCGCGTCGCTCAGTTCGCGTCCAAGCAGGGTCCGGCGTTCGGCTTCGGTTGGCCGCGGTCGCGGGCGGTTGCCATAGGTCGACTCCAGCAGAACGATGTCGCAGGGCGCCGGGGTCGACGGATCGGGCTGGAGAGCCTTCTCCCGGGGGCCGATATCGCCGGAGAAGACGAAACGCGCGGGGCGCGGCCTGGCGTCGACCTCTATTTCGATGAAGGCGCTACCCAGGATGTGACCGGCGTTGCGCAAGCGCGCGCGTACGCCTTTCAAAGGCTCGAACCACGTGTCGTAGCGCTGCCCGGCAAGCAACGAGAGCGAGGCCTCGGCATCGACGCGGGTATAGATGGGGGCGACCGGGGGCTCTCCGCGGCGGCTGTTGCGCCGGTTCAGCCGATCGACATCGCCCTCCTGGATGGCGCCGGCGTCGGGCAGCAGCCAATGCAGAAGGTCGCGGCTGGCTTCCGTCGTCCATGCTTTGCCGCGGAACCCTGCGACGGCAAGCTTGGGAAACAGGCCGGTATGATCGATATGGGCGTGAGTCAGCAGCACGGCCTCGATGGCCGAGGTGTCGAAGGGAAAGCGGCGATAATTGAGGCTGCGCAGCGACTTCGGCCCCTGGAACATGCCGCAGTCGACCAGCAGATCGCCGCCCGGCGTCGCCAGCCGGTAGCAAGAGCCCGTCACCGTACCGGCGGCGCCGTGGATGTGCAGGGAAATATGCATGTTTGAGCCTACCCTCGACGGTCCCAGGAGACTTGATGCAGGTCAAGGCGTGGCCCGGCATGCACGCAGACCTTGAGGCCTGCATCGAACGGACTTCGCCATGATTTCCAAACACACGCTCAGGATTTCGCTGGCGGCGCTCATGGTGTGCGCTTCCATCGCTCCGGTGCAGGCGCAGACCGACGCCCAGAAGGCCCGGCGTTGCGCCACGCTGGCTGGGACGGCGGACTACTATCTGACCCGGCGCGGGGAGGGTTCCGGCGGTCCGAACATGATCGTGCTGGGCGCCCGCCTGGATTGCGAAAAAGGTGCTTACGATCGCGGCATCTCGACCCTGGAGAAGCTCTTGCTCGACAAGCGCATCCCGCTTCCGCCGGAGTCTTAGTCAGACCTGGCCTTTGACCTGTCTCAAGTTCGGGCGCGGCCACGTCTTGCAGAAGGCGAGAAAGGACCGCAGGCGAGCAGTGTCGTTGCTGTCGGCAAGTATCATCTGCCGCCGACGTGATGCCCTCGTAGGTGCTGGTTGACGCAGATCAAGTACATCGGTCCATCCAACCTGCAGTCTCCCGGCGTCCATGCCAGAGGAGCCACCGATGAGCGTGACGGGTCTCGACACCTTCGACACCACTGCCCAGGGGGCTAATTACTGGCTGAAGATCATGATGGGCGAGCTCGTGAAGCTGCGAGGCAGCCTGCCGCGTGAAGCGCTCGATCTCTTGCCCGATTCACTCGTGAGGTAATGATCATGGCCAAGCGTCCCGCCAAGACCTGGATTGTCGTCGCTGACGGCGCCCGGGCGCGCTTTTTCAGCCCGGACAGGGAAACGACGAAGCTCGTGCCGACAGGCCCCAATAACCTCGTGGCGCCTGCGAGCCGGCAACGGCCGCGCGATCTCAAGAGCGACAAGCCCGGCCGCAGCTTCAGCGCCTCACGCAGCGGCGTACGTCACGCGTTCGAGCCGCCACACGATTATCACAAGCTCGAGAAGCATCGCTTCATGGCCACGCTGGCAGACACGCTAGACGACGCCTGCGGCCGGCGCGCTTTCGACGATCTCATCCTGGTGGCGCCCCGCCGCAGCCTGGGTGAATTGCGCGGTCTCCTGTCCAAGCGCGTGCAGGGAAGCGTACGTCAGGAGGTCGCCAAGGATTTGACCAACGAGCCGCCCAGCCTGTTGCGCCGCCGGCTGCAGTCTTTGCTGGTCGTGAAGACCGAGTCTCCTCCCCGCAAGTTGCCGCGCGCGACATAGCGCGACGGCTCCTTCGAATGTTGCCTCTTACTTGGCGCGAAGACTGTAGATGTAGGCGACGAGATCGTCCTGCTGCCGCTTGCTAAGAGAAAAATCCGGCATACGGCTGTGCTGCTGGCTCATCGCAGCCCGCAGCATGTCGGCTGTCAGGCCGGGCTTGGCGGCGATGGCGGGAAAGGTGGGCAGGCCGTTCGCCGGTGCCGCGGTCGCCGCCCGGTCGACCACATGACAGGAAGAACACCATCGCAGGGCGATCTCGCGCCCCTGCTGCGCGTCCTGCGCGGCAGCAATTGATGGAATGAACGCAATGACGCAAGCAAAGTGACGAAACATGGGCTGCTCCCGATGTCGAACGCGTCGCTGGCCGCGTCGTGGCGGCACCCCGAAGCAATATGCCGTCCTTGCCGGGCGGACGTTGATCTTGATCAAGCCGTTGACGGCGGATGGCGCGCACCATGCTCCGGTCGACTGATTCGTGGAGGGCATCATGCGGAAATTCTCCGTCGTAACCCTGCAACACCACCCGATCACGATGAACGAAGGGGCCAGCGTCACGGAAGCTTGCGATCAGATGCGTGCTCGCGGGCCCGGATCGGTTCTGGTGACCGGAGAAGCCGGCCAACTGGTGGGCATCTTTACCGGCCGCGACGCGGTGTGCCGGGTTTTGGCGCAACGGCTGGACCCGTCCCGCACTCGCCTTGCCGAGGTCATGACACGGGATCCCCAGACAATCTTGCCCGACCAGACCGCATTCGAAGTTTTGCACCTGATGGCGGAAGGCGGTTTCCGTCATATGCCGATGCTCAAGAACGGCAAGATTGTCGGTTTGGTTTCCCGCGGCGATTTCAAGGGCGTGGAACTCAGCCCCGATCACGAGGAATGCGATCTATGGGAGCATCTGCATTGAGACCGCCGACGCCTTTCAGTGCGACACCAGGATCGGGACCGTCATGCTGCCGAGCAGTGTACGGCTCGCCCCGCCCAGCACCATCTCGCGCAGCCGGGAATGGCCGTAGAGCCCCATCACGATCAGATCGACATCGTGGTCGGCGGCACGCGACAGAATTACGCTGCCGACATCGGCATCGGCCGCCACGTCGCGCTGCACCGTCACGGTGACGCCTTGGCGTGCCAGCCACGCTGCGGCGTCGGC
>Ga0209792_1000461_pt1 | contig 29282 bp, 27 predicted proteins | sample EBPBio142005_DNA_FD_185860 | JGI IMG/M metagenome (GOLD analysis project Ga0209792, IMG submission 185860) | Wastewater treatment Type I Accumulibacter community from EBPR Bioreactor in Madison, WI, USA - Reactor 1_6/14/2005_ DNA (SPAdes)... | ecosystem: Engineered > Bioreactor > EBPR >... | reverse complement strand
CGCTACCTGACCAACGACGAAGCCGCCGAATACCTGCGGCTGTCGCCGCGCACGCTGGAGAAACAGCGCGTGATCGGCGGCGGCCCGAAGTTCCGCAAGTTCGGCCGCCGCGTCATGTACGCGGTGGCCGACCTCGATGCCTGGGCCGACCAACGCAGCTACGAGGCCACGTCCGACCCGGAATATGCCGAGCGTCACGCGGGCGACTACCGTGATGGCCGCTGATCGTCGGCTCGCCGGTGGCCATCGTCATGTCCAGCCCATCGCTGCCGTCGGGGCAGCGATCGCAGCAGCGGGAACAGCTCGACCTGTTCCGCGCGCTGCCGGGCGACGGCGTGGCGCCGCGCGACAGCCAGGACTTGATGGCCTTTCCGTTCTTCTCGCTGGCGAAGTCGCGGCGCACGGCGCCGATCGACTTCCGCAGCGGGAACATCACCATCCGCGTGGAAGGCACGGCCGAGCACGGCATCGCCACGATATGGGATGCCGACGTTTTGATTTGGGCGGCCTCGCAGATCGTGGAGGCGCGCGACGCAGGCATTCGCCCGTCGCGCTGGATACACGCCACGCCCTACGAAATCCTGCGCTTTATCGGGCGCGGCACGTCCCTCAACGACTACCAGCGCCTGAAAGCCGCGCTCGACCGGCTGCAATCGACCAGCGTGGCAACGTCCATCCGCGAAACCACCGGGCGGCGCTTGCACCGCTTTTCGTGGGTGAACGAATGGCGCGAGCTGGCCGACGCCAGCGGCGTGCCACTGGGCATCGAGCTGATCTTGCCCGACTGGTTCTACGCCGGCGTGCTCGACGCCGCCCTGGTGCTCACCATCGACCCGGCCTATTTCCGCTTGAAGGGCGGCATCGAACGCTGGCTGTACCGCCTGGTGCGCAAGCACGGCGGGCGGCAGGAACATGGCTGGCAATTCGACTTCCGGCACCTGCACCGCAAGTCCGGCAGCGCGGCGCGCTTCTCGGACTTCGCCTACGACCTGCGCGTACTGGTCGCGCGGCAGTCGCTGCCCGGCTACGTCCTGGGCATCGAACCGATGCCGGGCGAAAGGCTGGAACTGCTGACCTTCCGGCCCGTGCCGTCCACGGCACGGGGATAACTGCGGGAAAAGATGTGGACGGCCTCGTGCTATCAGGAGTACGGGGTATCGTGCTATCGGGAGTACGACCCTCGTGCTATCAGGAGTACGAAAACGCCGCAAAGCCAGTAACGGCGCGGGTTTTCGCCCCCTCTAACTTACCTAACTATAAATCTCTAACTTTTAGTAGAAGCGCGCCGTTTCGGTGGACAACCACGAAACGGCACGGCCAGGCCGGCTTTCCAGCAGGGAGGGCCGCGCCATGATCTTCGCGTTTCTCAACCAGAAAGGCGGTGTCGGCAAGACCACGCTTGCCACCCACATCGCGGGTGAGCTGGCGATGCGCGGCCTGCACGTCATCCTGCTGGATGCCGACCCGCAGGGTTCCTCACTCGACTGGACGCAGCGCAGAAGCCAGCAAGGCTTGCCACGGCTGTTCAGCGCCGTGGGCCTTGCCCGCGAAACGCTGCATCAGGAAGCGCCGGAGCTGGCCCGTCGCGCCGATCACGTCATCATCGACGGCCCGCCGCGCATCGCCGCCTTGGCGCGCTCCGCGCTGCTGGCGGCCGAGCGCGTGCTGATTCCCGTACAGCCCAGCCCGTATGACCTATGGGCCAGCGCCGAGATGGTGGCGCTGATCCGCGAGGCGCAAGTCTTTCGGCCTGCGCTGCGCGCGGCCTTCGTCATCAACCGGCGCGTCAGTACCACCATCATCGGCAGGGAAGCACGGCAATCGCTAGCCGAACAGCCGCTGCCTGCGCTGCGCAGCGAAGTGCGCCAGCGCATCGTCTTCGCCGACAGCGTGGCCGCTGGCCGGCTCGCCCGCGAAACCGCGCCCGACAGCGCCGCCGCACGCGAGATCGCCGCGCTCACCGATGAACTGCTGCGGTGGCCGACATGAGCGGCCCGCGCAGCAAGCGCGTCGGCATCGGCTCACGTCCGCCCGCGAATCCGCACGCCGAGGCGTGGATTCGCCAGGGCGATGCCGATGCGCTCAACAAAGGCGACCTCTACACCGCACGCCTGACGCTCGACGTGACGCCTGCGCTGCGCGCGCGCATCAAGATCGCCGCCTTCGGCCAGGGCGTGACCGTGGCCGAACTGCTGCGCGGCCTGCTGGAGCGGGAGTTTCCCGAGAACCGCATGGAGAGCACGCCATGAACGCATCCCTCGCGACCGCCGCGAACGCGGCCACGGCTACGCCGCCGCATTCGCTTCCAACACTCGCCGGCCGACCCGGCAACGTGCCGCTGACCCGCGTATCGCTCGCCTACATCGAGCCGCGCTTCAAGCTCTATCTGCGCTTCGGCGAACCTGCGCGCACGCTGCGGCTCGACCACTGGCGGCGCTGCGCGGTGTTCCTGCCGGGCGCGATGTTCTGCCGCATCCGCTGGGAAGCAAACGACTACGGCACGATCCGCTGGCAGCTCATGGTGATGCAGGCCGGCACGCCGCTGGACGACGTGCAGCGCATCCCCGGCGTGCGGCCCGGCGCACGCTTGCTGCTGCACGCCGAAGGCGAGAACGCTGTGCGTGCCGTGCTGGAACGCATCGACGGCATCGACGCGCAAGGCATCGCCGCCATCGACGTGTCGCCCGCGTACTGGCGCACGCTGGGCAACCGTCTGGCGGCCCGCCTGGCGCTGCCCGAATACACCGCCGAGCGGCACGCCGCCTGGCTGGCCGGGAGGGCGCTGCCATGACCGCTGATTCCAGCATCGCACGCACGCCCGAAGCCGCGCCGCTTCCTCGCTCGCGCCTGCGCGCTCGCATCGTGCTGGCGGGCTTCGCCGCCGTCGGCCTCGCTGCGCTGGCCTGGGCGGCTTTTGTGTCGCCGCTGCCGCGTCTGACTTACAACCCGTCCGACAGCGTGGCGGTCGGCTGGTATCGCATCGAACCGTTCGACCCGCGCACCGCCTCGCTACCACGTCCGTTGTCCGTGGACAGCATCGTGCTGGTGCCGCTGCCCGACAGGGCCGCCACGCTGGCTGCGAAGCGCGGCTACCTGCCGACGCGCGTGCCGCTGCTCAAACGTGTGGGCGCAGTCGCGCCGCAACACGTCTGCATCGTCGCCGGGCAGGTACGCATCGACGGCGTGCCTGCGGCCGCCGCGCTGCCTGCCGACCGGCTGGGCCGGCCGCTGCCATCCTTGCAGCTTTGCCGCCGCCTCGAACCGGGCGAGCTGTTCCTGTTGAGCGTGACCAATCCGGCGTCGTTCGACAGCCGCTATTTCGGCCCGGTCAGCGCATCCGCCGTGATCGGCGTCGCGCATCCGGTCTGGCTGGAGACACGCCCATGATGGCCGCCGATTCGCCGCACGTTGCCGTGCCTCTCATCGTGCCATCGAGCATGCCGTTCCGGCTGCTGCCGCCGTGTCGTCGCGCGTGCAGCGCGGGCGCATCCGCGCCGCACTTCGCGCAACATCCGGCGCAGCCGTCCAACGTACAGGCGTTTTGCCTCGAACGCGCCCGGCCTGCGGCCATTGGCGCGTTCGCCGGCGAGCTGGCTGCAAGCAGCGCAGCGCCGCCGGGCCGCCGATGCCCGGAGCGACAGCGAGGGGCAAAGGCGGAAGGCAAGACAAAAGGACGCGGCACCGGGCCGCGTCGAAAGTCAGTCTTCACATGGGGGTTGCGCGGCACGCAGCGGCTTCGCCGCCGTGCCGCTTGTGGCGCGAGGCCCGCGCCGATGCAGGCATGTCCGCGTGCTTCGCACGACCGAACACGCCAGAGCTTGCAGAGGGCATAACAATGACCGACCGCCGCGACGACGATTTCCGCATCCGACCCAGCGCCCCGAAGAACCGGGGCCAGGGCTTCGTCTCCAAGGTGCTCAAGCAGGCAGGCAAGGCCAGCGGAGGCAAGTCCTCGGTGCGCCGTCCGGCGTCGGCGCGTGGCACCGGCCAGCGGCCCGGCTCGCGCCTCGGGCTGGGCCATACGGCGGCGCGCTTCGCGGGGGCGAAGCTCACGCCCATGTCGCGGCGCGTGACCATCAAGACGCTGCTGGTCAACCAGCGCCAGGCCAGCCCGCAGTCGCTCGCCAAGCACCTGCGCTACATCGAGCGCGATGGCGTGGGCCGCGATGGCGAGCCGGGCCAATCCTACGGGCCGCAGACCGATGCGGCCGACCTCGACGCCTTCAAGGAACGCTGTGCCGACGACCGACACCATTTCCGCTTCATCCTCTCGCCCGAGGATGGCGCGGAACTCGAAGACCTGCGCACCTACACGCGGCACCTCATGGGTCGCATGGAAGCCGACCTGGGCACGGGCATCGATTGGGTGGCCGTCAACCACTGGAACACCGACAACCCGCACACGCACATCGTCGTGCGCGGGCGCGACGATACCGGCAAAGACCTCATCATCGCGGGCGACTACATCGCCGATGGTTTCCGCCATCGCGCCGCCGAGCTGGCGACCGAATGGCTGGGGCCGCGCACCGAGCTGGAGATCCAGCAGACCTTGCAGCGCGAGGTGGAACAAGAGCGGTGGACGAGCCTGGATCGCACGCTCAAGCGCGAGCTGGGCGACGATGGCCTGGTGCATGTCGAACGGCTCAACGAACCGCGCCTGCAACGCCAGCGCCTGCTGCTGATCGGCCGGCTGCAACGCTTGCAGCGCCTGGGCCTGGCCGACGAAATGCAGCCCGGCACCTGGGCCGTCCATGCCGACGCTGAAAAGACCCTGCGCGCCCTGGGCGAGCGTGGCGACATCATCCGCACCATGCAGCGGGCCATGCACGGCGAGCCGCGCGAACTGGCGGTGTTCGAGCCGGGAGATGACGGCCGAACCATCCTCGGCCGCGTGGCCGCGAAGGGGCTGGCCGACGAGCTGCGAGACCGGGGCTATTTGGTCATCGACGGGGTGGATGGCAAGGCCCACTACGTCGCGCTTAACGCCCGCGACGAGCTGGCGAACTACCCAGCCGGTGCCGTGGTGGAGGTGAAGGGATCGGCCAACGTGCGCGCCGCCGACAAGAACATCGCCGCACTGGCGAGCGGTGGCCTGTACCGCACCGATCATCACCTCGCCATCGCGCAGGGTCAGGCCGTTCCCGGCCGCGATCCGCAGGAAGTCGTCGCGGCCCACGTCCGCCGCCTCGAAGCCCTGCGCCGTGCCGGCATTGTGGAGCGCGTGGCTGAGGGGCTATGGAAGGTGCCGGGCGACCTGCCCGAGCAGGGCCGCCGCTACGACGCGCAGCGCCTGGGCGGCGTGGCCGTTGCACTGAAATCGCACCTGCCCATAGAGCGGCAAGCCCGCGTGATCGGGGCCACTTGGCTTGACCAGCAGTTGATCGGCGGCGGCTCGGGCCTGGGCGACCTGGGCTTTGGCGGCGAGGCCAAACAGGCGATGCAGCAGCGTGCCGACTTCCTGGCCGAACAGAGGCTGGCCGAGCGGCGCGGGCAGCGCGTAATCCTAGCCCAGAACCTGTTGGGCACGCTGCGCAATCGGGAATTGGCGCAGGCCGCCAAGGACATTGCGGCCGAAACCGGCTTGGAGCACCGGCCCGTGTCCGACGGCCAACGCGTGGCTGGCATCTACAGGCGTTCCGTCATGCTCGCTAGCGGGCGCTACGCGATGCTCGATGACGGCATGGGGTTCAGCCTGGTGCCGTGGAAGCCGGTGATCGAGCAGCGGTTGGGACAACAACTCGCTGCGACCATTCATAAAGGATCGGCTTCCTGGGAACTCGGAACTCGTCGAGGTATATCGATTGGATAGAAGCTAGTCTTCCGTCAACAGGTGTAGCCATCCCTTGCTAGCGGCTTCCATAGAACTTTTCCACGAACGAGCGACGGTAACTCTGGTGGCAGGCTAGGCAGCTTTGCTGGGTTTTGGAGAAAGCCGCGATGACTGCTTGGCCGTCATTCCGCTGTGCAGCCTCGCCCATGGCGGTCGCGGCGTCATGAACCTGTCCATCAAGACCCCGAAACTTTCCAGCGTCTGCCCCAAGCCAGGCAAGGATGCGCATCTTTTCCGACATGGGCGGCTCGGCATGCTTGGCAATTCGTGGTGCTAGCTCGGCGACCAGTGGCCAGTCTTCTTTGGAGATCGCGCCCGTGACGACTTGCATGTCGCGCCCGAGTCTTTCCATTATGGTACGAAGCGCCATTGGCTTTGCCGCCTCTACGGACTGCGCACCGAGTGCCGTGGCGAAGGTTGCCAAGAGCACGGACAGCGAGACTGTGAAGAACGATCTGGGTTTCAAGGGCTGGTTCACGAATTTCTCCATTGATGTTGTGACGAATGCTTTGGGTCTAACGAATGGTTGCAGGTGTCCTCAAAATTCCAAGCTCAGCGCGATCGATCCGAATGCGTGATAGCCCGCCTGCTGGTCGAACTCGCGGGTTCTCCAAACGCGCATCACGGCAAGCCGCACGCCACGTCCAGCAACGATCCATTGGCTGCTGATGCCGAGAGCTGCTTGCGCGACCCAAGGCCGCCGGCTGACATGGTGGCTATTCCGGAACATGTTTCCGTCGAGTGAGAAGTCCCAGGCGACGGCTTTACCCTCCAGGTTCAGGAAGACATGTGCCCCAGGTTTGGGCGCCAGGACCGATTGCGGCGTTGTCGTGCGCAGATCGGCAACACCAGAGGGCGGGCGGTTCTCCGCGCCAGGGCGGATCGGATAGCTGCCGAAGTCGTTCGGTATGTTCCAGCCCGCGCGAAACTCCACGCCGGTACTGGCGGCGGTTTCGATGTTTCCGACCCGCAGGGCATAGCTGCCGATCACGTCGCTGCCCCATCCAGGGCGGACCGCACCCTCCGTGTACGGCTTGAACTTGCGTTCCATGGCCATCTGAAATGCCGGCTCGTTGCGCAACTGGTTGTCCCAGCCGCGAAATCGCTCGATGCCACGCACCCGATGCACCAGATCCTGCGACTTCTCTGCCAGCGACCAGGGGCCGATCAAGCCCAGGGTTAGTTCGCGTACGTCCAGCATTTCATAGCTGGCAGCCTGTGGGTGGATTCGGCGATTCCACGCCAGGCTCAGGTAGAGCAGGCCAGCGTACGGCCGATCGTCGGGAATCAGATCGGTGCGCGTCTTGTCCTCGGGTGTGTACATAGACTGGCCAAAGCGAACGACGAGGTTCTGCGATGCCGGTTGGTCGCCGGTATCGCGCCAGAAGCCGGGATCGGCCCAGCCGATGAAGCGGGCGTACAAACCAATCGGCTGTGGCAGGCACTCGGGACGGAGCTCGCCTTGCAGATCACGTGAGACTGCTGTTAGCGCGACACCGTTGGTGTAGTTGCGGTCGGAGCCGGTGAATAGATCGTTCTCCAGGCGCAGGGTGCCACCCCGCCAGCGCAGGGATTGCCCTGGCGAGCAGGAGGGAGGATCTGCAGAGAGCGAGAAGTCGGAACCGAAAGCAGAAATCGGGCTGAACAATGCACCCGCAATCAACAAGGCGGCGCACTGCATCGGCTGCTGCACCTTGTTGCCGCGCAGGCTCCAGTGATACCCGTCGATGCCAATCATGTTGCCCTATCGCCTGCCGCCCTGTTGACGTAGAAGCGTTCGAGGGCACTAACGATTTCCTCGGCTTCGTCTACGCAGGTGAACAAGTCGAGATCGGATGGAGAGACATAGCCTTCGTCGAGCAGAAGATCGAAATCAACTACGCGACGCCAGAATGCACGGCCGACCAGCACCACCGGAATACGCTGCATCTTTCCGGTCTGGATCAAGGTGAGCACCTCGAACAGCTCATCGAGCGTTCCATAGCCACCGGGGAAGGCCACCAAGCCCTTGGCGTGCAACAAGAAGTGCATCTTGCGCAGCGCGAAATAGTGGAATCGGAACGCCAAATTTGGGCACATGTAGGGGTTGGGTGCCTGTTCGTGGGGCAGCGTGATGTTGAGGCCAATCGAACGTGCGCCGACCTCGAAAGCACCGCGGTTGGCGGCCTCCATGATGCCGGGCCCACCCCCGGTGACGACGACGAAATCACGGCGGTTTTGCTGCTGGAAACGCGCCGAAATAAGGCCCGAGAAACGCCTCGCTTGCTCGTAGTGACGTGCCTGTTCGACCCGGCGATTGGCTCGGGCAAGCTCTTGCCTCAGCCCGACATCCTCCGGAGTGACGCGCGCCTGACGCTCCAGCGCGCCAAGACGGGCTTCTGCCGTCTCGGCATCGCTCACGCGTGCGCTGCCGAAGACCACTACCGTCGAGCGAATGCCTTGCTCGTGCAGGATGCGGTCAGGCTTGAGCAGTTCGAGCTGCAGTCGCAGCGGCCGCAGTTCTTCCTGGCCAAGCAGCTCGATGTCTTCGTACGCAAGACGGTACGTTGGCGACTCGCGGATGGCGCGCAGGCGTTCATCGAGATCTTCGGCGGGCTTCATCACTCGTGCGCCAGAAAGTCCGGCCGGCGCAGCGCATGACCATACTCGGGCACCGTGACCTGCCAGCCGAGTTGCTGTTGCAAGAGTTCGGCGAAGGTCTGGGCGGCGGACAGTTCCCCATGCACCACGAAGGTTTGCGCCGGGGGGTGAATAAAACCCCGAGCCCAATCCAGCAACGCCTTTTGGTCGGCATGCGCCGAGAGGCCATCCACGCTGTGGATCGCAGCACGTACCGGAATGTCCTCACCGAAGATGCGCACGCGTTCGGCCCCCTCGATCAGGCGCCGGCCAAGCGTCCCCTGCGCCTGGAAACCGGGAAACAAGATGCTGCATTCGCGGCGTGGCAAGTTGTGCCGCAGGTGGTGCCGGATGCGTCCCGCATCGCACATGCCGCTGGCAGAAATGATGATGGCCCCGGAGCGGATCCGGTTCAGCGCCATGGACTCCTCAGCGCTCGCTGTGAAATTCAGGTATGGGAGGTTCTCGCCGCGCGCGTGCCAGCCGGCCAACCGCTTCGCCTGTTCGTCGAACAATTCGAGATGCTCGCGCGTGATGCGCGTGGCCTGCGTGGCCATCGGCGAATCGACGAATACCTTCGGTTGCCGCAGCCGCCCCTCGCAGGTGAGTCGGTGCAGGTGATAAAGGATTTCCTGGGTTCGGCCGACCGCGAAGGCCGGCACGATGACATTGCCGCCGCGTTCGAACAATGTCTTTTCGACGATGCCGATCATTTCCTCTTCGGTCGCCGAGAAATCCTTGTGCTGGCGGTTGCCGTAGGTGGACTCGATGACGAGGATGTCGGCGTCCTCGATGGTTGTCGGGTCGCGCAGTATCGGGCGCCCCGGCTGGCCGAGGTCGCCACTGAAAACGAGCTTTGTCGGGTCGCCATGTTCGGTGACCCAGACCTCGATGATGGCCGACCCAAGAATGTGCCCGGCATCGCGGAATCGGGCGCGCACCCCGACGCGGGGCGCGAACTCCCGGTCGTATTCGATGCCTCGCACCTGCTGCAAGCAGTCGCTGGCATCCTGCAGCGTATACAGCGGCGGCAGTGCGTCCTTTCCGCGGAGTCGCTGCGCATTGCGTTTTGCATCGCTCTCCTGGATGTGGGCACTGTCGGGCAGCATCACGCCCAGCAGATCAACCGTGGCGGGAGTGGCGTAGATGGCCCCCTTGAACCCGGCGCGCGTGAGTTTGGGCAATAGCCCACTATGGTCGATATGGGCATGGGTCAGGAGCACGAAATCAATCGACGCCGGGTCGAACGGGAATGGCCCATGGTTGCGCGCCGCCGCCGTGCGGCCGCCCTGAACCATGCCGCAATCCACCAGGAAGCGTACGTTGAGCGCTTCCACCAAGAAACACGACCCGGTGACTTCGCGCGCAGCGCCCAGAAAATGCAGTTTCATGGGATGCTCACTCCGGTTTTTTCTTTTGTATCGGGCAAGTGCTCAGGCCAAGCAGACGGTAGCCCGGACAGCGGCCAGCCAGGCCGGTGATGAGCGGCATGAATCCAATGAGTCCCAGCCAACGCCAGGATGAATCCAGCCACAGCGGGAGGCTGAGCAGAACCAGTCCGACGACGATGCGGACAATGCGGTCGAGACTTCCAACGTTGATTTGCATGACGGTCTCCTTGTGTTGAGTCAACGGCTTGAAAACGCGACGGTGGCGGCAGCGCCCCGCTGCGGATGGGTTGCGGTCGATGCCGTCGTGGATACGTCCCAGCCGCCACCAAGGGCCTTGTACAGCGCCACCAGTTGCACGGCGGCGTTGGTATGCGCGCGTGCGGCTGCGGTTTCGGCCTCGTGCAGGCTGCGCTGGGCAGCCAGCAGTTCGACCAGCGCAATGTCGCCTGCCGCATAGCGCGCCTTGGCGTGGCCGTAGCTGGTGCGCGCGACATCCAGTGCCATACCGCGGCGCTCAAGCGTGTCTAGCCCGCCGTGGTAGTCGCCCAGCGCGCGCTCGGCGTCGCCCAGCGCCGTCAGCACCGCCTGCTCATAGGCCAGCGCGGCCTGCCGCTCGGCCGCCTCGCGTGCCCGAATTTCGGCGCGCACACGGCCGCCGTCGAACAGGCGCCAGGAAATCAGCGGCAGGATGGAAAAACGCGAGCTGGATGCATCGAACCAATCGCCCGTGCTGAGCGCTTGGAACCCGCCGCCGATACCGATGGAGAGTTTGGGGAACAGTTCGGCCGTGGCCACGCCGATGTCGGCGGAACTCGCTGCCAGGCGACGTTCCGCAGCCAGCACGTCCGGGCGCCGGCGCAGCATCTCTGCGCGCTCGCCCACCGGCAGCGCCCGCAGCGTGCTCGGCGTCAAGGGGCCATCCAGCAGTGCCAGCTCCCGCTCCGGCGGCGCGCCCAGCAGCACGCCCAGGCCGAGCACTGCGGCGCGCTGACGCACCTGGATATCCGGGATGAGCGCGTTGACTGCTGTCCATTGGGCGTACGCCGCCTCCACGTCGGCGGCCGACGCGTCGCCCAGCGCATGCCGCAGGCGCACCAATTCCAAGGTTTGCTGCAGCGTATCCAGTGTGGCCTGTTGTGCGTGCAACTCGTAGCGGGCGCCGACGGCGGTGAACCAGGTGCGCGCGACCTCGGCCACGATGCGCATGCGTACTCCCTGTGCATCGGCTTCGGTCGCCTGCAGGCGAGCGCTGGCGCCCTCCAGGGCGCGCCGCCTGGCCCCGAACAAGTCGGCCTCCCAGGCCGCGTCGAAGCCCGCGTCGTAGATGGTCTGCGTGGCGTCAAGACCGGGGATGGAGCCTACGGGCAGGGGTCCGTTCTCGCTTTGACGGCGCCGGTTGACGCTCGCGCCAGCGGCGGCGGTGGGCAATGCCTCGCCGGCCACACGATCGCGCAGGGCGCGTGCCTCATCGATGCGTGCCGCAGCCTGGCGCAGATCCAGGTTCTGTGCCAGCGCCGTGGCCATCAGGCGATCGAGGATGGGATCGTCCAGTGCAGACCACCATTGGCTCAAGTCTGTGGACTGGGATTCGCTTGCCAACGGCAAGCTCCAGCCGCTGCCGACGTCGACCGGCGGCGGCTCGCGGTAGTCAGGGCCCACGCTTGCGCAGGCGGTCAGCAGCACGCAGGACAAGGCCAGCGCGAGCGGACGCGCGCGCCCAGGGGTCAGGCCGGTGATGGTTGCGCGAAGAAAGGGAGTGCAGGGCTTGGATTTCATTGCAGGCGTCCTCGGACGAATACGGTGGCCATCGTCAGCGTGGCTAGGGCGATGACCGCCAGCGGCCACAGGCTGGCGAGAATGTCGCCGGGCGGCATGGCCTTGAGAAAGCTGCCTTCGACGATGATGAGGAAGTGGGTCAGCGGAATGGCCTGGGCCAGCCATTGCAGGACGACGGGCATGTTTTCAACCGGCGTGGCGAAACCGGACATCAGAACCGCCGGCACGCCGATGGCGAACGCCCCCAGGATGGCCTGCTGCTGCGTCATGCTGACCGCGGAAATCATCAGACCGATGCCGACCACCGACAGGATGAACAGCACCAGACTAGCGAGCAGGAGCGCAAACGAGCCCGTAAACGGGATGCCGAACAGGAATACGCCCGCGCTGATCATGAACAGGCCCAGCGCGGTGCCAATTGCGAGTGCCGGCAGTGACTTGGAAATGATGATCTCGGGCGTCGAGGTGGGCGATACCAGCAACTGGTCGAAGGTGCCGAGTTCACGTTCGCGCGCGATCGACAGCGAGGTGATGAGCAGCGCGCTGAACAGCGCCAGGATGCCCGTGAGGCCGGGCACGATGAACCAGCGGTAGACCAGATTCGGGTTGAACCAGTGGCGCACGACCACGGGCGTTGGTGCCTGGGCGTCGGGAACGACCTCGGCGCCGACATCGGCGGCGATGGTGGACAGATAGGCCACGGTGATCTGCCCGGAGTTGCTGCGCCGGCCATCGACCAGTACCTGCGCGCGGCCACTTTCGCCGGCGGCGATGGAGCGCGAGAAATCCACGGGAATGGCGAGCGCGGCGATCACCTCGCCACGGTCGATCAGCTCGTGGAGCTGCTGCTGGCTGTCGACATGCCGCACGCGGGTGATGAAGCGGGCGCTGTCCAGGCGCTGTACCAACTCGTGCGACCACCGCCCCGCATCCTGATCGTAGACGGCGATATCGACGTTGCGCACTTCCAGCGTCGCGGCAAAGGCGAACACCAGCAACTGCAGGATCGGCGGCACGAACACCACCATGCGGCTGCGCGGGTCACGCAGGACGCTGAGCACTTCCTTGATGAACTGGGCGCGCAGGCGGGTGAACGAGAATGCGGAAGTCAACATCGCGTCACTCCAGGTTCTTGCGCGTGGCGCGCTTGGCGATCACGAAGAACAGCACCCCGATCGCCGCCATGGCGGCGAGGTTGGGCAGGAACAGGGCCCAGATGTCGCCGGCCAGGAACACCGTCTTCAGCGAATCGACGAAGTAGCGCGCCGGAACCACCAAGGTGATGGCGCGGATCGGTGCCGGCATGGCGTCGATCTCGTACAGAAAGCCCGACAACATGAAGGCCGGCAGGAAGCCCGTGAACAGCGCGATCTGCGCGGCCAGGAACTGGTTACGTGCCAGCGACGAGATCAGCAGACCCTGACCCAGCGCCGGCACCATGAACACCGCCGACAAGAGCAACAGGGACAGCAAGGAGCCGCGCATCGGGACGCCGAACACGAACACCGCCAGCGCCGCTGCGCCCAGCGTGGACAGCATGCCGAGCGCGAAGTACGGCAGCAGCTTGCCGACCAGGATTTCAGCCACCGAGGCCGGCGTGGACAGCACTGCCTCCATGGTGCCGCGCTCCCATTCACGCGCCACCACCAGTGCAGTCAGCATGGTGCCGATGATGGTCATGACGATGGCGATGGCGCCGGGAATCAGTGCGCGTCGGCTTTCCAGCTCGGGGTTGAACCAGTAGCGCGGCTCCAGCATGACGGACTGCGCTGGTGCTCCGACGTCCAGCCCGGCACGCCACGACTGGACCACGCCACGGGCGTAGTTCTCGACGTAGTTGGCGGTATTGGGGTAGGAGCCATCGGTGACGATCTGCACCAGCGGCTCGCTGCCACGGAGGGCCAGGCGCTGCTCGAAATCCTGCGGGATCACCACGTAGCCGCGCAGGTCGCCTGAGACCAGTTGGTCGGCCACTTCGCGTCGGTCATGAGCGAAGTGCGTATCCAGGAAGCGGGTGCCCGAAAACGCTGCGGCCAGCGACTGTGCCGATGCGCCGGGCGACTCCAGGACCACGCCGACACGGACATCCTTCGCATCCAGCGACACCGCATAGGCGAACAGCAGCAGCAATACCACCGGCAGCACGAACGCGATCAGCAGCGTCGAGGGATCGCGCAGCGCCTGGTAGCTTTCCTTGGTGACCAGGGCGATGAGGCGTCGCAGGTCAAAGCGGCGCAAGTCGGCCTGCATCGAACCACCCGCGTCCTTGTGAGGTGCAGCGGCGCTCATATGGCGGCCTCCATTTCGCGGTCAGCGGACTCCACCAGGTGAATGAAGGCGTCCTCCATCGTCGGGTCGGGTCGTTCGGGGCTGATCGCCGAACGTTTGAGTGCGTCGGGCGTATCCAGCGCAATCAGTTGCGCACGCGACAGCATGGCGACGCGGTCGCAGTACTCGGCCTCGTCCATGAAGTGGGTGGTGACCATGATGGTCACGCCCTTGCGCGCCAGGCCGTTGATGTGGGTCCAGAATTCGCGCCGGGTAATGGGGTCCACGCCCGACGTGGGCTCATCCAGGAACAGCACGGGCGGCCGGTGCATGAGCGAACAGGCCAAGGCCAGGCGCTGCTTGTGTCCCAGCGGCAGGGAATCAGGCGTGGCGGACAGCCAGTCGCCCAGATCGAAGGTGGCGATCATTTCCTCGATGCGCTCGCGCCGGGTGTTGCCTTCCAGCCCGTAGACGCCGGCCGAGAACTCCAGGTTCTGCTGCACCGAGAGCAGGCCGTAGAGCGAAAACTTCTGCGCCATGTAGCCGAGCCGGCTCTTGGCTGCGCCGGTGGCGCGGCGCAGATCATGGCCAACCACATGCGCTTCGCCAGCAGTGGGTTTCAACAGGCCGCACAGCATCTTGAAGGTGGTGGACTTGCCGGCACCGTTGGGGCCGAGCAGGCCGAAGATTTCGCCCTTTTGCACCTCGAAGCTGACGTTGTCGGTGGCGGTGAACTCGCCGAAGCGCTTGGTGAGGTTTCGGCACGACACGGCAATGTCGAAACCCAGCTCAACCGGCGGCAGACGCTCGGCCAGCGTCGACGTGCCGCCGGGGCCGCCACCGAGCAGATCGATGAAGGCGTCTTCGAAGCGCGCAGGCACCTGCGCCAGCCGCACCTGCGCCTGATCGGACAGGGCCTGGAGCTGCCCTGCGTCCGCGCCCTCGCGCAACACCACGCGCACGCCGGCGCCTTGGATCACGCCATCGCTCACGGTGGGTAGGTCGAGTGCCTGGGTCAGGACCGCTCGGCGCTCGGCACCGACGTCTTCCAGACGGAAACTGCGGCCTTCGAGCTGCGCGGTGAGTTGCTGCGGCGGGCCAGCGAACAGGAGCTGTCCCTGGTTCAGCAACAGCACGCTCTCGCAGCGCTCGGCTTCGTCGAGATAGGCGGTGGACCAGACCACGGCCATGCCCTCGTCGGTCAGCGCCTGCACCATGCGCCACAAATCCTGGCGGCTTACCGGGTCGACACCCACGCCCGGCTCGTCCAGCAGCAGCACCTTGGGCCGCGCCATGAGCGCACAGGCAAGGCCCAGCTTCTGCTTCATACCGCCGGAAAGCTTGCCGGCCAAGCGCTTGGTGAAGGGTCCGAGCCGCGTGAAGTCCAGCAGCTCGGCAAACAGATCGGCGTTGCGGTCCGCATCCATGCCGCGCAACTGCGCATACAGGCGCATGTTCTCCATCACCGACAGGTCTTCGTACAGGCCAAAGCGTTGCGGCATGTAGCCGCTGGCGACGTGGATGGCGTCGTTGTCCTTGACCACGTCATAGCCTGCCAAGGTGACGTGGCCGGCGTTCGGCACCAGGAGGCCGGTCAGAATCCGCATCAGCGTCGTCTTGCCAGCGCCGTCGGGGCCGACCAGACCCGTCAGCCGCCCATAGTGGATGCGCGCACTCAAGCCCCGCAGCGCCTTTACGTCGCCGAAATGCTTGTCCACGTCTTCGATGACGACGGCAGCGGCAGCGACATCCGCGCTTGCGCTTGTCGGCGTGGCGGCGTTCGCCTGCATCTTAACGTTCCCCCACGCGCGCGCTGAGGCCTGGTTTGGCATCGACCGCTATCGTCACCGGCATGCCCTGCCGCAAGGCACTGTCGCTGTCGGCTTCGTCGATGACGATGCGCAGGCGGTACACCAGATCCGTGCGCAAATCCGTCGTTTCCACCGTCTTGGGGGTGAACTCGGCGCGTGGCGAGATGAAGCCGATCTGGCCGCGATAGACCTTCTCTGATGAATCGCTTTTGACGCGTACCACAGTACCGGGCGCGATGCGTCCCAAGTCCGACTCGCCCACGTAGGCGCGCACGTAAACTGGCTTGTCCAGGCTCAGGCTGTAGACCGCGCTCTGGCTTGCAACCATGCTGCCGGGCTCGCGCACCCGTGCGATGACGGTTCCGCTACTGGGCGCCATCAACTCGGTGTCCGCCAAGGCTGTCGTGGCTTGCGCTGCGGCGGCCTGTGCGGCCGCAAGGCGAGCTTCTGCCGCGGCGATGTCTTCCTTGCGGAAACCTTCGGATGCTTGCGACAGGGCCGCCTTCGCTGCTTCGACGCCAGCGGCTGCCTGGTCTCGCGCCGTGCGGGCGGCATCGACCGTACGCTGGCTGCTGGCGCCCGATGCCAGCAGGCCACTCTGGCGTTTGAAATTGCGCTCGGTTTCGGTGGCGAGCGCCTGGGCCTGCCTGAGGGCCTCGCGCGCCTGGGTGATTTCCTGCGGTCGCAGACCGCGGCGAAGCTTGGCCAGTTCCGCCTGCGCCACTTGCACCTGGGCCTGCGCTGCCGCAAGGGCTTCCCGATACGGCTGCGCGTCGAGCGTCGCCAGCCGCGCACCGGCACTGACGGCATCGCCCTCATCGAAAGCCATTTGCATCACGCGCCCGGGCTGACGGAAGGCCAGTTGCACCTCGCGGATGTCGACGTTGCCGTAGAGGCGCAATGCATCTTGTTGTCCATGGTCGCGCGACAGCCAGAACGCCAGTGCGCCGCCAAGAGCGAGCACGACAACGGCGATCACGACCCAACGGGTTTTTCTGGAAAGGAGGTTTGGAGTTTTCATCGATGGGTTTACGCTGGATAAAGGTGCTCAGTGCTCGCGTGCGACCGGCGCATTCGCCGCTGACCGGCGCCAGGCTATGGCCGCTATGCCAGCCCACACCAACGTGCGCAGCGTCATGGCGACCACCGTGCGCCGCTCCCAGGCGCCACCCAGAGCCACATGCACTCCGAAAGCCAGGAACACGAGCGCGGTCGCCACCGTGATGACAATCGCCAACCACGCGGCCCAGCGCCGGCGCATCCACAAGCCGACGCCGGCGACGATGTAGGCGAACCCGGCAAGAAAATTGAACCAGAGCACGAAAGGCACATAGTGGCCGGCGGCATGGCGCGCGGCGCCGTCGACAAACAGGACTGCGCCGCCTTCCCTGATAGTCATCAGGCCAAAACCGATCGCAATCAAGGAGACCACGCGCATCCAGATCGCGCGTTCGCTGTGTGCCGTCATGTTCGTTGCTCCCGATTTGTGGAAGGGTTTGGAGGTCGCAGTCGCGCTTGCGGAGAAGACAGGTGTTTCATGTGTTGCTTTCGATGCCACGGCGATAGATGGCAAACACGGCTGGTGCGTCACGGCGGATGCGACAGACCTTGCCCGCCAACAGCGACTGCATGACCAGTCCCTGGATCGTGCCGATGAACAACACGGCGGCGGCATCCACATCCAGTCCCGCATCCAGTTCGCCCTGCGCCTTGCCGGCTTCGAGCAGGCGATGCAACCGCTCGCCGTAGTGCTGAATCAAGGTCTGCACCATTCGCTTGGGCAGGGTCTCTCCAGGTCGCTGCAATTCGCCGAAGAGCATCCTCGGCACACCCGGGTGCTCGGACACGAAGTCGATATGCGTCATGAAGACCGCCTCAAGGGCTGCGACCGGAGACGTAGTGCCTTCTGCTGCCTTGTCCACCCGAGCCAGCAGGCGTTCCGTGACCCAGGACATCACCGCCTGCAGGATGGCGTCCTTGGTCGGGAAGTGACGAAACAGCGCCCCCTGGGTCAGCCCCATACGCTGTGCGATGGCTGTGGTCGTGATGTCGCTGGGGTTCTGCTCGGCGGCCAAGTCGACCACCGCCTCGACTGTGGCCGCGCGCCGCTCATCGGCCGGTAGATGCTTGGAGTGTCCACTCATTGCTTGCGCCTTCGAAAGTGAGTAAGCTATTACTATCTTAGCACCATGCAAGCTTGCCGCAAGGGGGGAAGCGCGAAAAGGAGGCCGCAATGGACAACAGAACCGTGATCTCAGACGACGGGCAACGGTCGATTTCGGGCAGACGCAAACGTCGCTCTCCGCGCCTCATTGGCGGAGGGGAGCCGGTTCATCACAAGTCCGGCGGGGTGTAAATGGAGCTGCGCCATCTTCGGTGCTTCGTCGCCGTCGCCGAAGAACTCCACTTCGCGCGCGCCGCCGAGCGGCTGCACATCGAGCAGTCGCCGCTGTCGCGGGCCATCAAGGAACTGGAAGAAGAACTCGGCGTGATGCTGTTTGCCCGCACCACGCGCAGTACGCGGCTGACCCATGCCGGAACATTGTTCTTGGAACATGTGCGTCGTGTGTTTGCTGCCTTGGAGCAAGCGCGAGAGAGCGTGAAAGCAGCGGCAAACGGTTTTCACGGGCAGTTGCGCGTGGCCTTGTCGGACGGCATCACGCCGTCGCGCCTGCCGACCTTACTGGCGTTGTGTCGCCAGGAAGAACCCGAGGTCGAGATCCGCTTTTTCGAGGTGTCACTATCGCAGCAGATCAAAGGGCTGCATGATGATCTGTACGACGTGGGGTTTGCCCAATCCGACGAGGTGGGCGACGGCATAGTCACTTTGCCCGCTTGGAGCGATGCACTCATGGTGGCAGTGCCGGCCCGGCATCCACTGCTGGCCCACAAGCGTATTCCCTTGGACGAGTTGCTGCGCTACCCGCTGGTCTTGTGCGATCCGCAAGTGTGTGAGGGCCACGCCAAGCACGTTGAACGAGTGCTGCGTCGTGCTGACATGGAACCGCTGATCGCAGAACGGGTTGCCACGTGCGATCTGATGATGGCACTGGTATCGGCCGGCTTCGCGCTTGGACTAGCGGGCGCTGCACACATTGCCGCCAGCCGTGAACCGGGCGTCGTAGCTCGGCCGCTGGCGTCGCGAGTGCCGCCACTGACGACCTACTTGCTCCGTCTCGACGGCGATCCGTCTGACGAACTGACACGTTTTATTGAGCGCGTGCAGACCATCGAGTCGCAGGAAACTCCCAGGGCCATACGAGGCCGCAACCCTGATCCCCCGGAGGAATTGATGCCATGAAGAAGATCATCCCATTCTTGTTGACGGCCATTCTGACCGCCTGCGGCCAGTCCGAAACGCCTCAGAATGCCAACACGTCGGAAGCGAATATCCCGACGGTGGAAGAACTGGCGGCCAATCCCGAACGACTCAAGGAACTGCGCCAGCAGTGCAAAACCGACCGCCCGAAGCTCGGCGACGTGTTGTGCAACCGGGTGGCCGAAGCCACGCGCAAGCGGTTCTATGGCGATGGCGAAACCCCTTACACGCCGCCGAAGGAACCGCCCAAGTTCTGATTGTTGGCAGATAGCCGCATCGCCTTCATTTTTCTGCTCGACACGCCGCAATGCGCCTGCGCTTGCGGCGTTTTTCTTTGATTCGACGCTGCACTCATTCTTTCTTTTTGCTCGACCTTTCTGCTCAAAACGGTCTTTGACCGGCACTGACCCGGCACCGAACCTGACGCCTGCGGCACGTCCTTGTGCCGCTCTTTCCATGAGGAAAAAGCGCAGGAGAAATCGGAGGCCGGGTCATGCAAGGGACGAACGTGCTGTTCGGTCAGATCGCCGTGGTATTCGGCATCGTGATCGCCGGCGTGTGGGGCGCCACACAATGGACAGCATCGGCCCTTGGCTATCAAGTACGCCTTGGCTCGCCCTGGTTCGACTTTCTTGGCACGTCGATCTACCACCCGTGGAAACTGTTTGAGTGGTGGTTCTTCTTCGGCGCCTATGCGCCGGAAGTATTCGACACGGGCGGCGCCATTGCCGGCGCCAGCGGCATGGTCGCCGTGGGCGTTGCCATCGCCATGTCGGTCTGGCGCTCGCGCCAAGCGCGCCTCGTCACCACTTACGGCTCTGCGCGTTGGGCTAACGCGCAGGACATTCGCAAGGCGGGCCTCACGCAACCAGCCGGCGTGTTCCTCGGCCAGCACGACCGCCAGTACCTGCGGCATGAAGGCCCGGAGCACGTCCTGACCTTCGCGCCTACGCGCTCGGGCAAGGGCGTGGGCCTCGTGGTGCCGACGCTGCTGTCCTGGCCGGCTTCGGCCGTCATTCACGACATCAAGGGCGAAAACTGGCAGATCACCGCAGGCTGGCGCTCGCGCTTCTCGCATTGCCTGCTGTTCAACCCGACTGATGCGAAGTCGGCGGCTTACAACCCGCTGCTGGAGGTTCGACGCGGCGCGCATGAAGTGCGCGACGTGCAGAACATCGCGGACATTCTTGTCGATCCCGAAGGTGCACTGGAGAAGCGCAATCACTGGGAGAAGACCAGCCACGCGCTGCTGGTCGGGGCCATCCTGCATGTGCTCTACGCGGGCGAAGACAAGACGCTGCGCGGCGTCGCCAACTTCCTCTCCGATCCGGCCAGCCCCTTCGAGCTGACCTTGCACCGGATGATGACCACGCCCCACCTGGGCGATGGCCCGCATCCTGTCGTCGCTTCGGCGGCGCGCGAAGTGCTCAACAAATCGGATAACGAGCGTTCTGGCGTGTTGAGCACCGCCATGTCGTTCCTCGGCCTGTACCGCGACCCGACGGTAGCCGAAGTCACCTCGCGCTGCGACTGGCGCATCGCTGACCTGATCGCGGCCGAGCATCCGGTATCGCTGTATCTGGTGGTGCCGCCTTCGGACATATCGCGGACGAAGCCGCTCATTCGTCTGATCCTCAACCAGATCGGGCGGCGCCTCACTGAATCGCTCGATGGTTCCGATGGCATCGAGCGCCGCCACAAGCTGCTACTGATGCTCGACGAGTTCCCGGCGCTGGGGCGCCTGGACTTCTTCGAGACAGCGCTGGCCTTCATGGCGGGCTACGGCATCCGCAGCTTCCTCATCGCGCAGTCGCTCAACCAGATCGACAAGGCGTATGGGCAAAACCACTCCATCCTCGACAACTGCCATGTGCGCGTGACGTTCGCCACGAACGACGAGCGCACCGCCAAACGGATCTCCGAGACGCTGGGCACGGCCACCGAGCTGCGCGCCCAGCGCAACTACGCGGGCCACCGGCTCGCGCCGTGGCTGGGCCACCTGATGGTGTCGCGCCAGGAAACCGCGCGCCCGCTGCTGACGCCGGGCGAAGTCATGCAGCTTCCGCCTGACGAGGCCGTGGTGATGGTGTCCAGCGTGGCGCCGATCAAAGCGAAGAAGCTGCGCTACTACGCGGACGCCAATTTCAAGCGTCGTGTGCTGCCACCGCCCACGTTGGCGGATGGGCAGTACGCCGATGCGCCGCCGTCGCGGCCCGACGACTGGAGCGGGCTGGCGATTCCGTCCGTGCCCCCTGCACTGGCCGCCGCGTCCGCCGATGGCCTGGAGAACTTGGGTACGGCCGACGGCGGCGGCCCGCGCCGTCAGCCCGAACTCTCCGAAACCGTCGCGTACGACCCCGAACTGGCCGCTCCCGCGGCCGACCTTGGGCTGCTCGATGACGACGACGACCTGCCACTTCCCCTTCCGCGCCAGCTCGATCCAGCCATGCAGCGCACGGCCCGGCTGGCTTCCCTCGACCCCAACGACGGAATCGAGCTATGAGCCACTACCGCCTCAACCTGTTCATCCAGCCGGAGCACGCCAAGCGGCTCGATGAGCTGGCCGCCAAGAAAGGCGTGTCCAAGTCGTCCATCGTCGCGGCGGCGCTCGCATCGTGGCTGTCGCCCGATGCCGCCGACCAGCGCGAGGCGGCCATCGCCAAGCGGCTTGATCGCCTGTCGCGCCAGGCCGAACGCATGGAGCGCGACCAGAACATTGCCATCGAAACGCTGGCGCTGTTCATCCGCTACTACCTGACCGTGAGCACGCCGGTTCCCGAGGCGCACCAAGACGCGGCACGCGCGCAGGGCAAAGCGCGCTTCGAGCAGTTCACCGAGCAGCTTGGCCGCCACCTGCTGCGGGGCCGCAGCCTGGTGCGCGACGTGGTGGAGGAACTGCATCCCGACCCGATGCGGATGGAAGACGCAGCGGCAGCCGCGCAAGCGCAGGAGCGTGCGTCATGAGCGCCGTTCCGCAGTCCATGAGTGCCACGTCGCTCGACCGCCGCATCCAGATGCTGCGTACGGCCATGGGGCCGCTGATCGCCGCCGCGCTCGAAGACCCGGACGTGGTGGAGGTGATGCTGAATCCCGATCGCACCCTTTGGGTGGATCGGCTTTCCAGCGGACGCGCGCCGATGGGCGTGGAACTGCCCGAGGCGGACGGCGAGCGAATCATCCGCTTGGTCGCGGCCCACGTCGGTGCAGAAGTCCATCGCGGCCAGCCGCTGCTGTCCGCCGAGCTGCCCGAAACCGGCGAACGCTTCGAGGGCATCTTGCCGCCGGCAGCGCCAGGGCCGGCCTTCGCGCTGCGCAAGCGCGCCATCGGCGTGATTCCGCTGGAGCGGTACGTCATCGACGGGATGATGACCAGCGCGCAAGCGGGCTTTCTCGTTCGCGCCGTGCGCGAGCGGCAGAACGTGCTGATCGCCGGCGCCACTAGCAGCGGCAAAACCACGCTCGCCAATGCGCTGCTCGCCGAGATCGCCGCCACGGGCGACCGCGTGCTGGTGCTCGAAGACACGGTGGAACTGCAATGCGCGGCCCGCGACCACGTTCCGCTGCGCACGCGCGCAGGCGTGGTGTCCATGACCGAGCTGGTGCGCTCGTCCATGCGCCTGCGGCCTGATCGCGTCGTCGTCGGTGAAGTGCGCGGCGCCGAGGCGCTGGATCTCATCAAGGTGTGGGGCACGGGCCACCCCGGCGGCATCGCCACGATCCATGCCGGCTCCGCGCTCGGCGCGCTGCTGCGCCTGGAGCAACTGATTCTCGAAGTGGCGGTGAATCCGCCCCGTGCGCTGATCGCCGAGGCGGTCAACGTGGTGATCCACATCGCCGGGCGCGGGCGCAAGCGCCGCATCGAGAGCATCGCCCGCGTCGTCGGCTTCGACGGCGTGGGCTACCAACTGGCGGACGCGCTGGAAACGCCGTTTCCCGAGCTGCCGCCACTTCCCAATGCCGCACCCGCTGCGGCGACTTCCCCATCCCCTGACTCACTTGGAGAACTGCCATGACGCAGATGACCATTCCTGCTTTCCGTTTTTCTGCAAATCCGGCTTTGCGTCTTGCGCGGCTGCGCTGCCTGGCCCGCCCTGCGGGGCAAGGGCTGCTGCTGGCCGCTCTGCTGCTGTTCCTGGCCGGAACCGCGCAGGCCGCCGGTTCCTCGATGCCGTGGGAAGGCCCGCTGCAATCCATCCTCGAATCCATCCAGGGTCCGGTGGCGCGCATCGTCGCGGTCATCATCATCATCGCCACGGGCCTCGCGCTCGCCTTCGGCGACACGTCGGGCGGCTTCCGCAAGCTGATCCAGATCGTGTTCGGTCTGTCCATCGCGTTCGCGGCTTCGAGCTTCTTCCTGTCGTTCTTCAGCTTCTCAGGCGGGGCCGTCGTATGAGCGCCCCGGATACCTTCGCGGCCGGGTTCGAGGTGCCGCTGCATCGCTCGCTGACCGAGCCGATTCTGCTGGGCGGTGCGCCGCGCACCGTGGCGATCGCCAACGGCACGCTGGCCGCCGCTGTTGGCCTGGGCCTGCAACTGTGGATTCCCGGCGTGGTGCTCTGGATCGTCGGCCATTCGCTGGCGGTATGGGGTGCGCGCGTCGATCCGCAGTTCATGCAGGTCTTCGCCCGGCACATCAAGCACCGCCCGCTGCTGGACGTGTGAGGGGAGGACGCCGCGATGCTGAACCTCGCCGAATACCGCCAGCGCCCGGCCTTGCTTGCCGACTGGCTGCCCTGGGCCGGGCTGGTCGCGCCGGGCGTCGTCTTGAACAAGGACGGCAGTTTCCAGCGCACGGCCCGGTTTCGCGGGCCTGACCTCGACAGCGCGACGCAAGGCGAGCTGATCGCCACGTCGGCGCGGTTGAACAACGCGCTGCGCCGCATGGGATCGGGCTGGGCGCTGTTCATCGAAGCCGAGCGCCGGCCTGCGGCCGATTATCCGCACTCGGACTTTCCCGAGCCGCTTTCGTGGGTGGTGGAGGAAGAACGCCGGGCCGCCTTCGAGGAATCGGGCCATCACTTCGAGAGCGGCTATCACCTGACGCTGCTCTATCTGCCGCCGGAAGAATCCCGCGCCCGTGCAGCCAAGATGCTCTACGAGAACACGCCGACGAATGGCGTGGACTGGCGCGAGCGGCTGCAAGCCTTCGTCGCGGAAACGGATCGCGTCTTTGACCTGCTCGACGGCGTGATGCCGGAAATTGACTGGCTCGATGACGCGCAGACGCTGACCTACCTGCACGCGACCATCTCGACGCGGCGCTATTCGCTGGCGGTGCCCGAAGTGCCGTTCCACATCGACGCGCTGCTGACGGATTCCGCGCTGGTCGGCGGCTTGGCGCCCATGCTGGGCGACCAGCACCTGCGCGTGGTGTCGGTGCGGGGCTTCCCGACCTCGACCTGGCCGGGGATTCTGGACGACCTCAACCGCCTCGGTTTTGCGTACCGCTGGAGCACGCGCTTTCTCTGCCTCGACAAAGCCGAGGCGGAAAAAGAGCTTTCCCGCCTTCGCCGCCAGTGGTTCGCCAAGCGCAAGAACGTCATCGCGCTGCTGCGCGAAACGATCTTCCAGCAGGAAAGCCCGCTGGTCGATACCGACGCCAACAACAAGGCCGCCGATGCCGACGCTGCCTTGCAGGAGCTGGGCAGCGATCAAGTCGCCTTCGGCTATCTGACGGCGACCGTCACCGTCATGGACGAGGACGCCGCCGTCGCAGACGAGAAGCTGCGCATGGTGGAGCGCGTCATTCAGGGCCGGGGCTTCGTCACCATCCCTGAAACGCTCAATGCCGTGGATGCCTGGCTGTCCTCGCTCCCCGGCAACGCCTACGCCAACGTGCGCCAGCCCATCGTCTCGACGCTGAACTTGGCGCACATGATGCCGGTGTCGGCGGTATGGGCTGGGCCAGAGAAGAACGACCACCTCGACGGCCCGCCGCTGATCGTCACGCGCACCGATGGCGCGACGCCGTTCCGGCTGGTGATGCACATCGGCGACGTGGGCCACACGCTGGTCGCGGGACCGACTGGCATGGGCAAGTCGGTCTTGCTCGCCACGCTGGCGATGCAATTTCGCCGCTATCGCGGCTCGCGCATCTTCGCCTTCGACATGGGCCGCTCCATGCGGGCCGCGATCCTCGGCCTGGGCGGCGAACACTACGACCTGGGCACGGATGGCGAAATCGCCTTCCAGCCGCTCACGCGCATCGACCGTGAGGGCTACCGCACCTGGGCCGCCGAATGGATCGAAGGCCGCTTACTGCATGAAGGCGTGGCGGTCGGCCCCGACGAGAAGGCGGCTATCTGGTCGGCGCTGGGAAGTCTCGCCGGTGCGCCGGTGGAGCAGCGCACGATGACGGGACTGTCCGTGCTGCTGCAATCGAACACGCTGCGGCAGGCGCTGTCGCCCTATGTGCTCGGTGGCGCGCACGGCAAGCTGCTGGACGCCGACCACGACCGGCTGGGCATGGCCGACGTGCAGTGCTTCGAGATGGAGGAGCTGATGCACAGCAAGGCCGCCGTCATGGCCGTGCTGCATTATCTCTTTGCGCGTTTCGATGAACGCTTCGACGGGGCGCCCACGCTGCTGATCCTCGATGAAGCGTGGCTGTTCCTCGATGACCCGGTATTTGCCGCGCGTATCCGGCAATGGCTCAAGACGCTCAGGAAAAAGAACGTCAGCGTCATCTTCTCCACGCAGAGCCTCGCCGACATCAAGGATTCGAGCATCGCGCCCGCGATCGTCGAGAGCTGCGCGAGTCGCATTTTCTTGCCCAACCCGCAGGCGACCGAGCCGCAGATTCGCACGATTTACGAGGGCTTCGGCCTCAACCGGCGGCAGATCGAGATCGTCGCCACGGCAGTTCCGAAGCGCGACTACTACTACCAATCCCGCCTCGGCAACCGCCTGTTCGACCTCGACCTGGGGGCGGCCGCGCTGGCGTTTGCGGGCGCTTCCACGCCGCAAGACCAGCGCGACATGGACGCGGTGCTGGCCGACGCCGGCGTGCCCGGCTTCGCGGGCGCCTGGCTGCGCCATCGCGGCCTCGATTGGGCGGCCGGCCTGCTGCCCTCGTTCCCCGGCCGCGCGCCGGGTTCCCTTGCTGACCACCCACAGGAGAGCCTGCCATGAAGAAGCGCCTTATCGCCGCCGCCATCGCGGCCATGCTTTGCACTGCCACCGCCCATGCGCAATGGGTCGTGGTCGATCCGACGAACCTCGTGCAGAACACGCTGACCGCGATCCGCACGCTGGAGCAGATCAACAACCAGATCCAGCAGCTTCAGAACGAAGCGCAGATGCTGATGAACCAGGCGCGCAACCTCGCCAGCCTGCCGTCCAGCGTGGTGAACCAGTTGCGCGCCAATCTGGCGACGACCGAACGGCTGATCGCCCAGGCCAGGGGCTTGGCCTACGACGTGACGAATCTGGATCGGGAGTTCGCGCGCCTGTATCCCGAACAGTACGCCGCCACCGTCAGCGGCGACCAGATGTACCGCGACGCGCAGGAGCGTTGGCGTAACACGCTCAACGGCTTGCAGACCACCATGCAGATGCAGGCGCAGGTGTCGCAGAACCTGGGCGAAGACGAAAGCGTGCTGGCCGACCTCGTGGGCAAGAGCCAGTCGGCCGAAGGTGCGTTGCAGGCGATGCAGGCCATGAATCAGTTGCTGGCCTTGCAGGCCAAGCAGTCGATCCAGTCGCAGCGGCTCCAGATCACGCAAGACCGGGCGGCGTCGCTGGAACTGGCGCGGCAGGCGGCAGCCACGGAGCGCGCCCGCGAGGTGCGGCGGCGCTTCCTGGGCGACGGCACGCCGTACACGCCGCAGTCCGTGAACTTCTACGGCAACTGACGGGAGGCCGCCATGCGATGCGTCCTCGTCCTGTGTGTCGCGCTGCTGACCGCTTGCGGCGAGCAGCCGGCCGACCACCTTGCCGATGCCCTGGCCGCCGATCCCGTGCGGCTGAAGGCATTGCGCGCGCAATGCGCGGCCGACCGGCAGGCCACGGGCGAGGACGCTTGCCGTGCCGCCGCCGAAGCCTTCCGGCGGCGCTTCTTCTCCGGCCAGGCCGGGCCGGATGAATACCAGACGCTGGCCGACCTGCCGCCGATCCCGCCGAGCTTCGAGGAACCGGCCGATGGCATGGCGCCGGCCGTTCCCGCCGAACCGGAGGACACGCCATGAATGACGTGACCATCATCGACCAATTCCTCAACACCTTTGCCGCTTATATCGACTCGGGTTTCGGGCTGCTGCGGGGCGAAGTGGCGTTCCTCACGGCCACGCTGATCGTCATCGACATGACGATCGCCGGCCTGTATTGGGCCATGAGCCATGCCACCGGCCAGGGCGAGGACGTGATCGCCAAGCTGCTGCGCAAGGTGCTCTACGTCGGCGCCTTCGCCTACATCATCAATAACTTCAACTGGCTGGCCAGCATCGTGTTCCGCTCGTTTGCGGGATTGGGCATCACCGCCACCGGCTCGGCCATCACGATGGAGAACTTCTTGCAGCCGGGCCGGCTGGCGAAAACCGGCATCGACGCTGGGGCGCCGATTCTGGAGCAGATCGGCGAGATGGCGGGCTTTCCCGAAGTGTTCGTGAACCTCGACCCCATCGTGGTGATGTTCCTCGCGTGGCTGGTCGTGGTCTTGTGCTTCTTCGTGCTGGCGATCCAACTGTTCATCACGCTGATCGAGTTCAAGCTGACCACGCTCGCCGGATTCGTGCTGGTGCCATTCGCGCTCTGGAACAAGACCGCGTTCCTCGCCGAAAAGGTCTTGGGCAACGTGGTGGCCTCCGGCGTCAAGGTTCTGGTGCTGGCCGTGATCGTCGGTATCGGCTCGGGCTTGTTCGCTCAGTTCCAAGTCCATCCCGCCGAGCCGTCTATCGACCACGCGCTGGTCATCATGCTGGCCTCGCTCACCTTGCTGGCGCTCGGGATCTTCGGCCCCGGCATTGCCACGGGCCTCGTCTCCGGTGCGCCGCAGCTCGGCGCTGGCGCAATGGCCGGTGCTGCTGTCGGCGCTGCCGGCACGGCCGTCGCCATCGGCGCCGCCGCGACGGGCGTGGGTGGCGCCGTGGCTGCTGGTGCGCGCATGGCCCCGGCTGCCGCCAAGCTGGCCGGTAGCGGTGCGCGCGCCGCCACGTCGGCGGCCAGCAGTGCGAAGTCGGCGTTCCAGGCCGGTTCCGCCGCCGCTGGCGGCGGCGCAAAGGGCGCGATGGCGGGCCTGGGCAACGTCGCCAAGACCGGCGCGCAGGCAGCCGGGCGAGGCGCTGCATCCCGTGCTTCCGCTGCCGGGCAGCGGATGGCCGCTCCCTTCCGCGCTGGCTGGAATGGCGCTGCTGCCGATGGCGGCGCGGGCGCGGCATCCGGTCAGGGTGCCGCAGGCGAGGCCGCATCCGGCACCGCTACCGCGCAGACGCAGGAACAGCCCGCTTGGGCCAAGCGCCTGCATCGCCGCCAGCAACTCACCCATGCCGCGACCACCACCGCCCACGCACTGCGCGGTGGCGATGGCGGCGGCTCCGGCCAGGGGCCGAGCCTGCGCGATTCCGATTCATAAGGAGAACTGACCATGCGATTCAGAAAACCGCAGGTGCGCTATGCCGACACGCCGCAGCCTGCCACGCCGTACCAAGTTGCCGGCCAAGTGTGGGACGACCGTATCGGCTCGCCGCGCGTGCAGGCGAAGAACTGGCGCCTGATGGCCTTCGGCTGCCTGACGCTCGCGCTGCTGATGGCTGGCGGCCTGGTGTGGCGCTCGGCGCAGTCCATCGTGACGCCCTACGTGGTGGAGGTGGACAACGCGGGCCAGGTACGCGCCGTGGGCGAAGCCGCCACGCCGTACCGACCCAACGATGCGCAGACCGCGCACCACATCGCGCGCTTCGTGACGCTGGTGCGCTCACTGTCCATCGACCCCATCGTCGTCCGCCAGAACTGGCTGGACGCCTACGACTACACGACCGACAAGGGCGCGGCCGTGCTCAACGACTACGCACGGGTCAACGACCCGTTCGCGCGCATCGGCAAGGAGTCGGTGACAGTGCAGATCACCAGCGTCGTGCGCGCCAGCGACACGTCTTTCAACGTGCGCTGGACGGAACGCCGCTACGTCAACGGCGCCGCGGCGGGCTTGGAGCGGTGGACGGCCGTGGTGTCCATCGTGCTCCAGCCGCCGCGCACCGAAGAACGCCTGCGCAAGAACCCCCTGGGCATCTACGTCAACGGCCTGTCGTGGAGCCGCGAACTGGATTCTTCCG